>Ga0207433_10001598_pt1 | contig 48305 bp, 47 predicted proteins | sample YelNatPaOPGAMG01_FD_187559 | JGI IMG/M metagenome (GOLD analysis project Ga0207433, IMG submission 187559) | Hot spring thermophilic microbial communities from Obsidian Pool, Yellowstone National Park, USA - OP-RAMG-01 (SPAdes) (version 3) | ecosystem: Environmental > Aquatic > Thermal springs...
GTCATAATCATCTGAAAATTTTATTTTCTCCCTGATGAATCTGTCGTATTTTATAAGATTTTCTTTAAGCGTTTCCAGGTGGTATTCTGGATCGGCAAAGCATCCAAAATGTGATGGACATATATAAGTAGGATTGAAACCTTTCATCTTTTCTATGGTCCTTAGCCATGCAGGGATATCTATGTCAGGAGGTGGAACTGCTGGCATAACTGGACCCTGACCTATCCTTACTCCTCCTGTATCACCTGTAAACAAATGTCCGTTTACCAAATAAACGTTGTGATGCTTTGCATGTCCTGGAGAATCTATTACTCTAACCTGAACATCGCCTATCTTTATAATTTGCCCATCTGAGGTCTCGACTACATTTTCTTCATCAATGGGAAGGATATCTCCCCAGAGCTCATGGGTTCTTTCTTTATAAACCATTGTGGCTGATTTTATAAGTTTGGAAGGGTTTATAAGGTGCCTTTTGCCATTTGGATGGACATAAATCTTTGTGCCCTCATTAGCAAACCTAAATGCAGCTCCTGAGTGATCGAGATGAATGTGAGTTACAAAAACATACTTGATATCCTTTATCTCGTAGCCTAACTTGCTCAATGCGGTTTTTAAATTTTCAAAAGTTGAGTCAGGACCAGTTTCTATTAGAAAAGGTGGATCTGATTCTACCAGGTAACTACTCAATACATTTCTGGTATTTAGAAAATTTAGATCAAGAGTTTGAATTTTCATATCTCCTCCGGATAAATAAATTTAGGTGAATGAAATCAATAAAGATTATTTTATATTAATTTTGTTAAAATTAACCCTAAGAGGTGATGATAAATGAGAGGTCGAATGTGTGGGAATAGAAGGGGTGGACACCATAAAAGCAGGTTTTTAGGGTGCTTTTATAAAAAGAATTTAGGGAATGCTGCTGATGTAGCCATTCTTGATTCTGGATTTGAAATTTTAAAACCAGACTTGGATGAAACTATTAGCGATGATCACAAAGAGCTTAAAAAATTAAAGGTTGCAAAAGTGGATCCCGTTTTGTGCAAGGGGTGCGAGATATGCCTGAGATTTTGTAAAAAGGGTGCAATATCAATAGTAGATGGTAAAGCATTTGTGGATGAAGTTAAATGCGTAGGCTGTGGAGCTTGTGCAAGAGGATGTAAGAACTCTGCTATAAAATTAGTTAATAGGTTGTGACTATTTAAATTTATAAAATTTTCATAGTATATAGTAAAATACATCTAACATCTAATGCGGGGTGCCCTAAGTTCCGCCTGTTGGGAGTAGGGCTTGTGCTGGCGGACTAAAAATATCCCAACCTGAGGTTTTTAGCTCAGTTAAAGAGTAGGAGATGATGAAATATTTTAAGCCAGAAGTAGAGCTTTTGCCTAGAAAAGAGATAATTAGCTTGCAAGAGGCTAGGCTTAGGAGATTAGTACGTTATGTTTATGAATTTGTCCCGTTTTACAGAAAGAAGTTTAACGAGTTGGGAATAACTCCGAATGATATCAGAGATATTGATGACATTAAAAAACTTCCGTTTACGTTAAAGAGCGATCTTAGAGATAATTATCCGTTTGGCATGTTTGCTGTAAACAGAGGAGAGATAGTCAGGTTGCACGCATCAAGTGGTACTACTGGAAAGCCCACAGTAGTTGGATATACCCAAAACGATCTAAACGTTTGGTCTGAACTTGTGGCAAGGGCTCTTGTGGGAGCTGGAGTTAGCAAGTATGATACCGTACACATTGCGTACGGATATGGTCTTTTTACTGGTGGTTTAGGGCTTCACTACGGTGTTGAGAGGCTTGGTGGTACTGTGGTACCGTCTTCTGGAGGTCAAACGAAAAGGCAAATTCAGTTAATAATGGATTTTGAGGCAACTGTAATTGCTTGTACTCCTTCTTATCTTTTACATCTTGCTGATGTTGCAGAAGAGATGGGGCTGAGTTTAAAAGATTCAAAACTAAGGGTTGGAGTACTTGGTGCTGAACCATGGTCTGAAGAGATGAGAAAGAGGATTGAAGAAAGAATTGATTTTACGGCTGTAGATATATATGGACTTTCTGAAATAATGGGGCCTGGGGTGGCGTGTGAATGTCTTGAAAAGGATGGGCTTCACGTTGCAGAGGATGCCTTTATTGCTGAGATTGTTGATCCAAATACCTTAGAACCCTTGCCGCCTGGTGAGGTTGGAGAGTTGGTAATAACTACACTTTTAAAAGAAGGAATACCTCTTATAAGATATAGAACGAGAGACTTGACAAAGTTAAATGTCGAGCCGTGCGTATGTGGAAGAACACATGCAAGGATTTCTAGGATTCTTGGTAGATCTGACGATATGCTTATTATCAGAGGAGTAAATGTGTTCCCATCTCAGATTGAATCTGCATTGGCTCAGGTGGAAGGAACTTCTCCTCATTATTTAATAATAGTAGATAGGGAAAAGGAACTAGATACTATAGAAGTATGGGTTGAAGTCTTGCCAGAACTTTTTACATCAGAGGTAAAATCTCTTGAGAGGCTACAGAAGAAGGTTGCAGACTCTATTTATAATATTTGCGGCATATCCGTGAAGGTAAAACTCGTAGAACCCAAGAGCATAGAGAGGTCTGAAGGTAAGGCCAAAAGGGTGATTGATAAAAGGAAAATTAACAAATAAGTTTTTAAGGGGCGTGTAAAATTTGAAAAGGATAATGTTAGGAAATGAAGCGATTGCGAGGGGGGCATGGGAAGCCGGTGTAACTTTTGCATCGGCATATCCTGGGACTCCTAGTACTGAAGTTATTGAAAGTTTAAAAAAATACAAGGAATTATATGTAGAGTTAGCTCCAAATGAAAAGGTTTCTTTAGAAGCTTGTTTAGGGGCATCTCTTTCTGGGAATAGAAGTATATGTTCTATGAAACACGTGGGATTAAACGTAGCAGCAGATGTGCTTCAGACCTTGACATATACAGGTGTAAACGCTGGATTGGTTATAGTAGTGGGAGATGATCCTGGTATGCATAGCTCACAAAATGAGCAGGACACAAGATATCTTGCAAAGATGTCAAGGGCAATAGTACTTGAACCTTCAGATTCTCAAGAGGCTAAAGAGCTAACGAAGTGGGCATTTGAGGTTTCAGAACAGACAGACCTTCCTGTAATAATAAGGTCCACTACAAGGCTTTCTCATTCCTCTTCTATAGTTGAGCTTCAAGATAGAGTAGAAGTTCCAAAAAAGAATGTAGAAAAAAATCCAGAAAAATATATTGTTTTGCCTGCTAATGCGAGGAAGCTTAGAGCCAATCTTGATAATAAGATGGAAAAAGCCGTGTCTATCTTTGAGAACACGGATTTTAATAAAATTGAATGGGGTGGCAATACTGGCGTAATTGCCTGTGGGGTTGCCTATGAACATGCAAGAGAAGTTTTCAAATATGCATCATTTTTAAAACTTTCTACTACATATCCTTTGCCGAAATCATTGATATCAGATTTTGTTGGCAGATTTGACAGAATATATGTAATTGAGGAATCAGATCCATTTGTGGCAGATGAGATACGGGCAATGAATCTTGGGGTTGAAGTTATTGGGAAGGAGGTATTTGAACCTTCTCTTGAGATGTCCCCGGATCTAATAAGAAAAACGCTCTTCAACTTGGAGGTTCCAAAATACGAGTTGCCGGTACTACCCAGACCGCCTCTTTTGTGTGCGGGTTGTCCACATAGGGGAGTTTATTATGCGTTGAACCAGATAAGAATGAAGAAAAAAGATCTATATATAACTTCTGATATCGGTTGTTATTCTCTTGGCGCCCTTAAACCCTTAGGGGCAAGCGATACAATTATTTGTATGGGTGCAAGTTTGGGTATGGCTGCAGGTCTTGCTCAAAACTTAAAATCAGATGACGGTATCAAAGTGGTAGCTACATTGGGTGATTCAACCTTTATTCATTCGGGATTGCCTGGTGTGGCTGAATTGGCTTACAATAAAGCGCCTGTGCTTGTAATAATTCTTGATAACAGGACTACTGCTATGACCGGACATCAAGGAAATCCTATGTCTGGCATAAGGGCAAGGGGCGATGAGGTAGAACCTATAAAGGTAAAAAAGGTCCTAAAGGGATTGGGGATAAATTACGTAAAGGTAGTAGATCCTCTTGATTTTAAAAAACTTAAAAAGATTATAGAAAGGATGTTAAAACTAAATGAACCGTGTGTAATTATTTCTAAAAGGCCTTGTGTTCTTGTAGAAAGAGCACAAAACGTTAAATACTTAGTGGATGAAGAAAAGTGTAAGGGGTGTAAAGTTTGTCTAAATATTGCTTGTCCTGCAATGAGCTTTAATAAAGACACAAAAAAGGTGAAGATAAGGGCAGACCTATGCTATGGTTGCGGATTGTGTGCTGATGTATGCTTACACAGTGCAATAAGTCAGTTTAGTTAAATTTGGGAGGAAAATTGATGAATAAAATTGACTTCTTATTTGTTGGAGTAGGGGGGCAGGGCGTATTAACTGCATCAAGATTAATGTCTAATGTTGGTTTTAAAAGCGGTTATGATGTAAAGTTAACTGAAGTTCACGGTATGGCACAAAGGGGAGGGAGTGTTGAGAGCGCTGTAAGACTAGCTAAAAAGGTTCATTCACCTCTTCTGTCAAAGGGTGATGTGGACTTCTTAGTAGCATTTGAGTGCTTAGAAGCTGCGAGATATTTAGAATATTTAAAGCCAGATGGCAAATTGCTAGTTTCAGATGAGATGCTACCTCCTTTATCTGTAATTTCGGGGAAATCTGAATATCCTACAGATATAATGGACAAGATTAGAGAGCTTGGTTTTGACTTTAGTTTGATCAATGCTTCAAAAATAGCAAAAGACCTGGGAAATCCAAAGACAATAAATATTATTATGATGGGTTTGCTCTCAAGATTTTTAGATATTTCAGTAGATCTTTGGATAGAAACCCTAAAAGAATTTTTACCTGAAAGACTCCACGAGATTAACTTGAAAGCCTTTATGGCAGGAAGAGAGTTTAAAGAGAAATAATAAAATTTCTTTAGGAGGAGGAGAAGATGAAGGTAAGACAATTGGCGATATTTATGGAAAATAGAGCAGGACGACTTGCTGAATTGACGGAAGTTTTAGCTAAAGGGGGTTTAGATATTAGAGGTTTTTCTGTAGCAGATACGGCTGAGTATGGGATATTTAGGGTTCTTGTAGATGATGTGAGCAAGGCTAAAGAGATGTTAAAAAATGAGGGTTTTACGGTTAAAGAAACTGATGTAGTCTGTGTTGACGTTCCTGATATTCCTGGCGGACTACATAAAACACTGAAAATTCTTGCGGATGAAGGGATAAACGTAGAATATTTGTATTCTGGCGTTGGGGGTTTTGTAGTTTTTGATCTCTCTGACACAGAAAAAGGAATAAAGGTGCTTCAAGATAATAACATAGGTATACTATCTCATTCTGATATTGTTACAAGAAAGATAAAAAATTAAATTAGTTTCTCATAAATTAACATCATTAAGGAGTTGCATATGATATTTAACCCAGATTATGAATGTATGCCGAGAAAAAGAATTAAAGACTTACAACTTTCTAGACTGAGAGGGGTTCTTTCAAGGGTTTGGGAGAACGTAAAATTTTACAGGCAAAAGATGGAAGAAAAGGGACTATCATTAAAGGATCTTAGAACTCTTGAAGATTTCTCAAAATTTCCCTTTACTGTAAAACAAGATTTAAGGGATAACTATCCCTTTGGACTTTTTGCAGTGCCAGAACGTGATGTGGTTAGACTCCACGCATCAAGTGGAACTACAGGAAAGCCTACTGTAGTGGGATATACTGCAAGGGATTTAGAGACGTGGGCGGAACTTACAGCGAGAGTGCTGTATGCTGGCGGGCTAAGACATGACGATAAGGTCCAAAATTTTTTAGGATATGGTTTGTTTACAGGCGGTCTTGGCATGCACTATGGGGCTGAGAAAATAGGAGCTACTGTTATTCCAACTTCTGTAGGTAACAGTGAGAGACAGATAAATATTATGAAAGATTTTGGTACTACAGCTTTAATTGGTACTCCATCGTATACCCTCCATTTGGCAGAAGTTATGAAAGATATGGGGGTAAAAAGGGAGGACCTAAAATTAAGAGTAGGTTTTTTTGGAGCTGAGCCATGGACAGAAGAAATAAGAAAAGAATTAGAGAGTACACTTGGAATTATTGCCACAGATAATTATGGTTTGTCTGAGTTGATTGGTCCTGGAGTAGCGGGGGAATGTCAACTAAAGGTTGGCATGCACATTTGGGAAGATCATTTCTTGGTGGAGATTATAGATCCAGAAACACTAGAACCAGTTGAACCGGGTGAAGTTGGAGAGCTTGTGATTACTTCTCTTACAAAAGAGGCTCTACCTATCATTAGATACAGGACAAGAGATATCACATACCTTATTGAAGAACCTTGCGGATGCGGTAGAACTATGGCAAGAATTGGCAAGATTAAAGGTAGAACAGATGATATGATTATTGTAAGAGGAGTCAATGTATTTCCTTCACAAATAGAAGAGGTTTTAGTTAGCACTCAAGGTGTTTTGCCGCATTATCAAATTGTGCTTGATAGAAAAAATTATTTGGATATCATAGAAGTCTTCGTTGAAGTTTCAGATGATATCTTTCAAGATAAAATGAGGTCTCTTGTGGAAATGGAAAGAACTCTTACTCATAAATTAAAATCAGTCCTTGGTATAGATGTAAAGCTTAGATTGGTTGAGCCAAAAACAATAGAAAGATCCAGCGGTAAGGCAAAGAGGGTGATTGATAAGAGAAAACTAAACTCATAGAGGAGATTATACTGAATTGATAGTTCTTGGTATTGAAACGTCTTGTGACGATACGGGAATTGCTATTGTAAAGGATGGTATTTTAGTTTGTGAAGTAAGGGCAACGCAGGAAGAAATTCACAAGAAGTTTGGGGGTGTAGTGCCAGAAGTAGCATCTAGAGAACATTTTAGAACCCTTTTGCCGCTTTATGATGTAATAAGAGAAAAATTTAAAGAAAAGATTGATGCTGTAGCTGTGACTGTGGGTCCTGGACTTCCTGGTTCTCTTTCTTTAGGGCTTTGTTTTGCAAAGACTATAGCTCTTTGTGAAGGGGTTAGAATAGTTGGAGTAAATCATCTTGAGGCTCACTTGCTAGCATGTCTGTTGGAGAATCGTTATCCAAAATTTCCATGTCTGGGTGTCGTCATTTCGGGTGGCCATACCGAGATGATCTTGTGGAGTGGTTGGGGCGTTTATAAAAGAATTGGCTGGACAGTGGACGATGCAATAGGGGAGGTAATCGACAAGATTGGTAGAGAGATGGGTATTTCATATCCTGCTGGAAGCGAGATAGAAAGGCTATCCCTTAGCGCTAAGGGTGAAATCAAGATATCAAAGTTAAAGATGGAAGGCTATATGATGAGCTTTAGCGGAATAAAGACGGCAGCACTGAGAACTTTTAGAAAGATTACATCGAAAAATGATTATCCAGCCTTTGCTCTTGGGTTACAAAATTCACTGTTTAGCTCCCTTTCTTCAAAAATTGAAAGGGTTGTAGAAGATTATCACATAAAAGAGATCGTATTAGGTGGTGGAGTGGCGGCAAATAATATTCTTAAAGGTAAAGTAGCTAAAGTTTGTAGGAAACACAATCTGGGCATGATAGTGCCTTCACCAAAATTTTGCGCTGACAATGCAGCTATGGTGGCAGTTTGTGGATATGATATGATTCTCAGGGGAGTTTCAGACGATTTGAGCCTTGATTATAAATCAGATTGGAAGATATAAAATTTGAATATTTCAGCTCTAATTAAAGATCTAAAAACCAAACATAAGGCAAACCTAACTGTTTTAAATTGGGCAAGGTATTTTGGTCCTGGTATTTTAATTACTGTAGGATTTATAGACCCCGGAAACTGGGCATCAAACATTGCTGCTGGTTCTGACTATTCTTATAGTTTGCTATGGATGGTAACTCTTTCTACAATAATGTTAATTTTGTTACAACAAAATGCTTCAAAGATAGGTATGGTTACAGGTCTGTGTATGTCTGAGGCCACTATGAAATTCCTTAAGCCAATATACGGTTATTTTATCCTTGGGACTGCAGTAGTTGCCTGCATCTTTACCTATTTTGCAGAGGTTCTGGGGGCGGCAATAGCACTTAATATGTTATTTAAGATACCCTTGATAATTGGCGCAGTTCTTACGAGCTTAGTAGTGGTCTTTATGTTATATTCACAGTCGTATGCACACATTGAAAAATATATTATAGCGTTTGTTTCGCTGATAGGATTGTCTTTCATATATGAGCTCTCAATCATAAACGTCGATTGGAGGGGGGCTAATTGGCGATACATCATCTCTGGTATTTGCATTAGCTTTGCTGTTTGCTGGTTTTGCCTCTTCTATTACTGCGTCTATGGCTGGGGGAACCATATTTGCTGGGATATTTTCTGAACCGTATGATGTAAAGGACGTTCATACTAAGGCTGGGATATTTATAACCGTATTCTTTGCTCTGCTTTTAATGCTTTTCACATCAGATCCGTTTCAGGGGCTTTTATTATCTCAGGTGCTCCTTAGTTTTCAGCTTCCTATTACGATTATATTGCAGCTATATCTCACATCTCGAGCAAGCGTTATGGGAATATACAAAAATTCTAAGCTTTTAAATGTCATCCTCTGGATAATCGCAATAATAGTCATATATTTAAATGCACTTTTGCTGTTGCAGACTTAATCAAAACACAAACAAAAATTTTGAACTCTTTCGCTTAAATCCATATATATCCTTTGATTTTTTATATTTTTGTTAATCACATTTTGGTATAAAACTAATTTATATTAAAAATATAAAGAGCAAATGTCGATAAACTGAGAAAAAGAATTTAAGGAGAGAAAAGTGATAATTTCAAAATCAAATGTAAATTTGCAGTCTGTCTCTTCTTATGAACAAAGTGTTGTAAAAAATGAGAAATTACAAATTTTTAATAATAATTCAAATGGAAAATTAAACACTGCAGATCTTTTGAACGATGGCTTTAAGAAAGCTTTTAGCGATCTTTCTAACAGCAGCGCACAGATATGCTCTTTTAGCGACAGTAACACGTTGAACTTGAAAGACCCCAAGGAGATGCTGAAAATATTGTTGTTAAAGGCTTTTATAAAATCTCTTACGGGTAAGGACGTAAGGATAACACCGATTGATACCTCCAGCGATAATAATGTAGTTATTCAGCAAGCTGCAAACCAACCAAATGCAGTTCAAGATAACAACAATAATTGGGGAATGATTTTTACAAAAAATGAATCGCTGCACGAGGTTGAATCCCTTAACTTTAGCGCTTCTGGCACACTGACGACTGCTTCGGGTCAGGAAATTCAAATCAATCTAAATCTAAATCTGGGAAGGGAATTCTTTCAGGAAAACTCCACTTCTATTAGCGCTGGAGATGCAAAAAATGTAGATCCCTTGGTGATAAATTTCCAGGAAAATACGATTTCCTTTTCAGACAAGACATATTCATTTGATCTAAACTCAGATGGGAAGCCTGTACAGATTAGTTTTCCTACAAACGGCAGCGGCTTTCTTGCATTGGATAAAAATAATGATGGCGTCATCAATAATGGCAACGAGCTCTTTGGCCCAAACACCGGCAATGGTTTTAACGAGCTAAGCAACTATGACTCTGACCATAATGGCTTTATAGATGAAAAGGATCCAATATATAGCAAGCTATCAGTCTTAACCAAAGATTCCTCTGGTAACGATCAGCTACATTCTCTTAAAGATTTGAATATTGGGGCAATAAGCCTTCAGAACACTGCAACAATTTATAATTTTAAGGACCCAAATAACTTCAGTCAGGCTGCTTTAAAGAGAACTGGATTCTATATATCAAATGATTTTAACGCTGGTTCTATAATGGAAGTTGATCTAAAAATCTAAGTGCTTCTTAAATAATATTACATCAAAAAGGGCTAACCAAAATTATCATTTTATAATTACGATAATTTAACCGTCTTTCCTCAAAATAAAATCTATCTGAACTTACTAATTTATGCATAGTTATTCTTCATCTGTATCGTATCTATTCCAATCTGTATAAAACTTTATCATAGACCAATTTTTGCTCTCTACGTAGCAAGAATCGTTCTTTCTGTAAGGCTTAAGTAACCTATCTACTGTAGCAGGACTTATCCTTAATAACAAAAGCTTTATATCATCTGTAAGATTAGATTTTATCTTAGGATTTTCAAAAAGTTTTTCGTGATTAATTCTAATAAACCATACAAGATGTTTTGATGATACGTATCCAGAAATCCTGTACAACACCTTTAATATTTCTAGAACTTCTTTGCCATAAACCCTTTTTCTACCTCTTTTTGAAAGGTTATTCCTTGTTGGATCACCTACTATAGTTGTATTTGTATTTTTGTTCTTAATTATTTTTGCCAGAATTTCTCAAGAGATAACCCAAATAGTGTTTAACCTCCTTTTATAGTTTTTGGTTTATAACTATATATGTTTTAAGGGATGGTTCTTTATTGTCAATTATGAGGAAACAAGGGTATTTTGAATAGCTTAAAAAATAAAAAAACTTTCGCGAGCAAGATGCTCGCGTTACTATAGTTATTTTTGAGGAATGTCGCAGGTATGTGTTAACCTGATAAGTTGATATAATATCTGGGAAAAACAAATCTATCTATCGAAATGAGGAGAAAATATGAACAAATTTCAATTAATAGATCCTGATTTATTTGATTTCAGTCCATTCCGTTTAATTGGCAAAGATTGGATGCTTATTACGGCCGAAAAAGAAGGCAAGATAAACAGTATGACAGCTTCATGGGGTGGGTTGGGCGTAATCTGGGGTAAGAACTGCGCGTTTATCTTTGTAAGAAGGTCAAGATATACAAAAGAGTTTATCGATGGGTCGGATGGTTTTTCGCTTTCTTTTTTTGATCATGAAAAATATAAAAAATTACTTACTTATATGGGTAGCGTATCTGGAAGAAATGAGGATAAAATATCTAAATCTGGATTAACCATTAGCCATTATGAAGGTATCCCATATTATGATGAGGCTTCAAAGATCTTGATATGCAAGAAGATGTATTGTCAGCCTATTTGCCCAGAGAATTTTATATTTAAGGAAATTGATGACCAATGGTATAAAGACAAGGATTATCATGACTTGTATATTGGAGAGATTATAGCGATTTTAAAGAGTTAATGGTAATTTATAGAATTCTATATATTTTTAAAGTTACTTTACTTAATATTTATTATCAAGCGTATGTTAGCCAAATTTTAAAGGTATGAAGAATGTTAGAGTTTAAAAAAGAAGGTAGATATTTATTTTTACAATGTAATAATATATTAAATCTATAAATTTTTATTTTAATTAATTTATGAACTTAAAGAATTTAGAAATAGCTATAAATACAATAGATCGAAAATAATGCATTTTTTAAATTTAATTAGTGATTTTTAAATAATTGATAAAAATTATATATATATGTATTTTAAATTTCAATGATATAATCAGAATGATTTAAATTATGTAGGAAGTTGTAAGTACAGTTTAATTAGTGTTTGATAATTCTGACAGAAGGGAGGGTGCATAAAAAGAGATCATTAATGCTAGATTGTGTTTTTTTATTTTTTTAAATTTTAAAGGGGGTTAATGAATGAGCAAGACGAATTTTAGATGGGTTATTATGGGATTGGTATTTTTTATTACTGTTATTAACTATGTTGACCGTAGTGCTATTGCTTTTGCAATGCCAATTTTAAGCAAATTATTTCATTTGAATCCGGAAGATATTGGTTTGACGTTAGGAGCTTTTAATATTGGATATGCATTAATGGTTTTTGTAGGAGGTCTTCTTGTTGACAATTGGGGAGCAAGAAAGGTATGGTTTTGGGGAGCTTTAATTTGGTCAGCAAGCATATTCTCAACAGCATTCGCCACAGGTTTTGCATTCCTTTTTGTAGTTAGGTTATTGTTAGGTTTGGCTGAAGGCCCTAATTTTCCTGCAATGAACAGAGTAGTAGGTGATTGGTTGCCATTAAAAGAAAGATCTACCGCTTTAGCAAATGGTTTAGTCGCAGTTCCTTTTGCCCTTATGATTGGTGGACCTATAGTTGCATCCTTGTCAACAATTTTTGGATGGCAAGTGATGTTTATGATCTTAGGTATCGTAGGCATGATTTGGGCGCCAATTTGGCTTTATTTGTTTAGGAATTTCCCTGAAAGATCAAAATTTGTAAACGATGAAGAGCTTAGTTATATCAGAGAAGGTGCTAAAGTCGATAGAAATAGAACAAGTCTTGAAATTAGACACGAGCACACAAGTGTGCCCAAGGGCTTGTGGAAGTTTTTACTAACCAATCCAACGCTATTATCCAATGACTGGGCATTTTTTGTATTTGGTTATAATTTGTTTTTCTTTATGGGATGGCTACCAACTTTTCTAGATAAAACTTATCACATGAACGTTATGAAAATTGGTATGTTTACTGTTTTGCCATGGGCTCTTGCTACAGTTTTGTTGTTTCTTGATGGAAGACTTTCCGACAAGATATATGCAAGTACAAAAAGTCTTAGGAAAGCACGTTCGCATCCAATTTGGATTAGCCAACTTCTAAGTGGTTTAAGTCTTATTCCAATTATGCTTTATCATGACGTAAATATTGCAATGATATTTATTGCATTAGCAGTGGGTCTAGGTATGGCTGCAAACCCAAATTATTACGCTACTAACATTGATGTTATAAGGCAAAGATCTGGTACAGCACTTGGTATAATGGATTTTGGTTTTGCAGTAGCTGGGCTTATAGCTTCTACCTTGACAGGTTTAATAGTGCAGCTTACAGGTTCTTTTGTGGGAGCTTTTGGTTTTCTACTCTTTCTCAATCTTACATCAGTTGTTAGTGTGATATTATTTCATCACCCAGATAAGGAGAAATTTCAAGTTTAGAGAAACTTTTACCAACCTGAAAGCTTTTAAGCTTTCAGGTTGGTAGGTAATAATTACTATCTAATATGTAAAAAACTTAGTTTCTTAAACTGTAAAGTTTAAGAAAGAGTTTTTGAGAAGGGAGGGTAGGTGGATTAGGTTTAAAGACTTAACATTTAAGGGAAAATTCTTTTTCTTGAATGTTAAGTTTGGTGCAGAGACTAAATCTTAACAAAAGGAGATGAAGATTTTGAAGTCGAAATTGAAAAAGGAGTTAAATCTACTCGATCTAACGATGTTAGGTCTTGGCGGAATTGTTGGTTCAGGATGGCTTTTTGCTTCACAGAAAGCTGCTAATCTTGCCGGTCCTGCTGCAGTATTTGCCTGGGTTATTGGTGGAATTTGTGTATTTTTTATAGCTTTAGTATATGCTGAACTATCTGGTATGCTTCCAGAATCTGGTTCTTTGATTCGATATCCTCAATACACCCACGGGAACTTCGTTAGTTATGCCTTAGCAGTTGCTTTAATTATAGGTGATTCTGCAGTTATAGCTATTGAAGCCCTGGCAACAGTTCAGTTTGCCAGCTCTTATTTGCCATTTTTATACAGTGGGCATCAGGTAACACTTATTGGTTGGTTTTTTACAATGGGAATAATTATAATCTATTTCTTACTTAACTATTGGAGTATAAGAATTGCAGGGAAGACAAATACAATAATAACAATATTTAAGTTCTTTACACCTACTGCGACTGTAATATTTTTGTTTACAAATTTTAATCCTGCAAATCTTACCCAATATGGTGGTTTTGCGCCGTTTGGTTTTCCTGCGGTTTTGGCTGCTGTATCAAGCGGCGGCATAATTTTTGCCTATTTAGGATTTAGACAAGCTGTAAATATGGCAGGTGAAGCAAAAAATCCAACAAAAGATGTGCCCCTAGCAGTTGGTTTAGCAGTTGGTTTAGCAGTAATATTATATGTTTGTTTACAATTAACATTTGTAGGTTCTCTGCCAGTCCAGGAATTGGCAAAAGGCTGGGGTCATATTAACTTCAGGTCACCATTTGCTGAAATACTACTCTTGTTAAACATTCATTGGTTGGCTACTATAGTATTTGCTGATGCTGTAATATCACCTTCTGGTACAGGTTTGATATACATGACTTCTACATCGAGAATTATAAATGCTCAAGCTCGTAACGGTATTTTTTGGAAAATATTTGTAGATATTGATGAGAAAACAGGTGTACCAAGATATGCGCTATGGTTAGCATTAGTGTTGGCAGTAATATGGACTGCACCCTTCCCTTCATGGAATAAGTTGGTTGGCGTTGTATCGAATGCAATTGTATTGACCTATATGATCGGACCAGTGAGTGTAATGAGCCTTAGGAAATTTGCTCCAAATCTTTATAGACCTTTTAAAGCTGAACCTATAACTGCTATATCTCTTATAGCATTTGTGGTATGCACACTTCTTATAGACTGGAGCGGATGGTCAAACGTTTCTGTCTTAATTGCAGTAGATCTGGTAGCATTTTTACTCTACTTTTACTTTGTAGCTACTAGAGAAGAGTTGAAGAAAGACCTTGGTAAGAACGTTAAATCTGGAATATGGCTTATATGCTATATGCTTTTTGTAGCCTTTATGAGCTATATAGGCAGTAAACACTTTGAAGGGCTTGGAATTGTGGAATATCCTATGGACCAGTTTGTGCTAATAATCGCTTCTGTAATATTCTTCTTCTGGGCAGTTAATAGCGCTCACTATACTGAGGATATCAAAGAAGTAGTTAATGAAAGAGGAGATGAGGTTGCTGCTTTAGCTGCTAAATAGTAGAAGAACAATTAAGACTATTTTCGCAGAGGGTAATTGCTTCAAATGTGCCCTCTGCTTTTTTAAGAATTAAGCAAGTTAAATTTCTTTATTTACATTCAAAGAAGAATTCTTTGGCAATAGTTGCTTTGATTTTATTGCAAAATTTGTCTATAAAACATCAAAAAAGTTGCTATTTTTAAGAGTAATTGGTATGATTCATAATATGCTAAAACATATCTATGTAAGAGTCGAAGGGATTGTCCAAGGAGTAGGTTTTCGACCTTTTATTTATAGGCTGGCTAGGGAGCTTTCTTTGAAGGGATATTGTTTGAATGATACTGAGGGCGTAACTATTGAAGTTGAGGGGGAAGTTGAAAAGCTAAATAGTTTTTTGTTTGCCATAAAGAAAAATTTTCCTCCGCTCGCTATGGTAAAAAGTATTTATTCGGAAGAAAGAGAAATAGTTGATTATAAAAATTTTATAATTGAAAAGAGTAAACAAACAAGTAAGAAGACAACATTTATTCCTCCTGATACTAATATTTGTGATGACTGTCTGAAAGAATTGTTTAACGAATATGATAGGAGATTTCACTATCCTTTTATAACTTGTACAAACTGTGGACCGAGATTTAGTATTATTTACGATATACCCTATGACAGAAAAAACACAACTATGAATCCTTTCAAATTGTGCCCTGAATGTAGCAGGGAATATTCTGATCCACTTGACAGAAGATTTCACACTCAACCTACTGCCTGTCCTTTATGCGGACCTCGTGTGTACCTATTCGACAAAGAAAGGAATCTAATAAAAGATAGCGTGGATGATGTAATCGATGAAACTTATAAACTCTTAATGGCTGGTAACATAGTAGCAATTAAGAGCGTTGGAGGATTTCATCTTGCAGTTGAAGCAAGAAATGATAAAGCTGTTTTAGAATTGCGAAAGAGAAAAAGAAGACCGTTTAAACCATTTGCTCTTATGGCAAATATAGAGGTTGTTAAAGATTTTTTGTATGTTTCAGAAAAAGAATTAAAACTTTTAACCTCAAGAGCAAGACCTATAGTTTTGCTAAAACAAAAAGAAAAGGCACTAGAGAGTATCAGCAAGTACGTAGCACCGAATTTAACTCATATTGGAATAATGCTTCCGTATACTCCATTTCAACATCTTTTATTTAATAAAGACGATTTTATGATATTAGTTATGACCAGTGCTAATTTATCTGATGAACCAATCATTTACAAGGATGAAATTGCTTTTGAAAAACTTTCAAATATTGCTGATTACTTTGTTACCTATAATAGGGAAATTGCAATCCAAAGCGATGATAGCGTGATGTTTGTGTTGAACGAAAATGAATTCTTTATCAGGCGTTCAAGGGGATTTGTGCCAATGCCATTTTTTACAAAGAAATCTAAAAAACATATTTTTGCTGCAGGAGCAGATCTTAAAAGTAGCTTTGCACTATCTAAGGATGATGTAATTTTTTTGAGTCAGTATTTGGGTGATCTTGAGTCTGTGAATACTTACGAAGTTTTTAAAAAAACACTTGAACATTTCAAGAAGGTTTTTGATATTAAGCCTGAAATTTTTATTTCCGACATGCACCCGAATTATTTTACTACAAGACTTACTGATGAAATATCAGGTGGTTCACAGAGGCTTTTTGTTCAACATCATCATGCACATATTGCTGCTGTAATGGAAGAACACGGTATTGAAGATGAAGTTATAGGGCTTTCATTTGATGGAACTGGATATGGTACGGATTCAAAAATATGGGGGAGCGAGTTTTTAATAGCTAACAGAAAGGAATTTAGGAGAGTTGCTCACTTCTCATACTTCAAACTGCCAGGATCTGAAAAAGCAATTAAGGAGGTTTATAGAATAGGTTTGTCTTTGCTAGTCGATTTAGGTCTAGACCCTATGGAAATTTCAAAACATATAAATTTTGATGAAAGGGATAAAATAGAAATCATCATAAATATGCTTAAGAAAAATATAAATTGTCCACTAAGCTGTAGCATAGGGAGACTTTTTGACGGTGTTGCTGCAATTTTAGGACTTTCAACCGTGATAAGTACTGAAGCTGAGGCAGCACAGAAGCTAGAAGAATTAGCAATTACTGGTAAAAGAATATATCCATTTAATGTGGATTTTGATCTGTCAGGTGAAATTGAGATTCCAGTTGATCAGATAATTAGAAATATAATTGAGATGAAAGAGAAAAAAATACCCCTTGAAGATATTGCTCTATCTTTTCATGAGGCTATTTCAGAGATTAGTCTAAATTGTGTGCAAAGTATTTGTGAAAAATATAGCATTAGAAAGGTTGTACTTTGTGGAGGATCGTTTGTAAATAGAATATTGTTAAAGAGGATCTGGGAGGCTTTGAATTCTCGAGGTTATAATGTTTATTTGCCGCATAAAGTTCCATTGAACGATTCATCAATTGCACTTGGGCAGATATGTATAGGAAAAGAATTAATAAAATAGCAGTTTTTTCTAATCTGGTCTATAAGTTTCAGTTTAGTAAAGTAAAGTAAGAATTTAAAAATACAGTTACCTTGAAGTCAAGAAGAACTTCGCTTGAATAAACTTGAAGTTTCCAAAGTAGAAATGACTTTGAAGTTGAAATTCTAATTTGGCTAATAAAAAAAGCAAAAAAATAATCTAGTAATTTAGTAGTAAATAGGAGTAAAATAAAGCTATAACTTACTTTTAGGAGGTCTACTGTGGAAAACAAGCTTTTTTCCAAGATTAAGATTAGAGGTTTAGAATTCAGAAATAGGATATTTATGCCTCCAATGTGTCAATATAGCGCAAATGATGGGATACTTAACGAATGGCACATCACACATTATCTTACTCGTTCTATTGGAGGAGTTGGAGGGATTATAGTTGAGGCAACAGCTGTAGAGCCAAGAGGGAGAATTACACCATATGATCTTGGTATTTACAATGATTTACAAGAGATCGAATTTGCAAAGCTTGTTAAGTTAGTGAAAAGCTATGGAGCGAAAGTTGGTATACAGCTTGCTCATGCTGGTAGAAAGGCTTCGAATGACGTTCCCTGGAGGAATGAACAAACTCTTGATGAATCTCATGGAGGATGGGGTGTAATTGCTCCAAGTCCTATACCATTTGATAAGGATTCTTTAATACCAAAAGAAATGACACAAAGGGATATCTTGGATGTCTTGAACGCATTTGAGAATGCTGCAAAAAGAGCAGTAAGGGCTGGTTTTGACTTTATAGAAATTCATATGGCACATGGCTATTTGTTACACGAATTTCTCTCTCCCCTGACCAATAAAAGGAATGATGATTTTGGTGGGAAATTTGAAAATAGAATCAAATTTCCTTTGAAGGTTGCAGAAGAAGTAAGGGGTGTGATGCCAAATGATATGCCGCTTTTTGTAAGAATTTCTGTAACCGATTGGATAGAGAAGGGCTGGGATGTGAATCAGAGCATTGAGTTTGTAAAAGAACTTAAAGGAGTTGGCGTTGATCTAATTGACGTTTCAAGTGCGGGAATATCTCCCGAAGCTGTAATTCCAATAGATTTTGGTTTTCAAACAAAATTTTCTCAAATAATAAGAGAGAATTCGAATATTTTAACAGGAGCTGTTGGCATGATAGTGGATCCTTATCAAGCAGAGCATATCCTTTGCACAGAACAATCTGATATTGTTCTTCTTGGTAGAGAGCTTCTTAGAAATCCTTATTGGCCTTTACATGCTGCAAAAGTATTAAAACAAGATATACAGTGGCCTCTTCAGTATTTAAGGGCAAAACTAAGTTAAGACAAATCATAGTAAGTTGATATAAATAGTATAAATTAACTCCTCTGTATGATCAGGTTTTACTAATTACTTTTTCAGAATATTTTAAAATATGCTTTATTCTCTCTATTAATGGAGGGTGAGAGTAATTAAAAAAAACATAAAGTGGATGTGGTATTGGATTTGACAAGTTATCTTTGTACAGTTTGATAAGAGTATTTTTGAAAGTTTCTGGATCTTTCGTAAGATTTATTGCGAATTCATCTGCTTGGTATTCATTAGCTCTTGAAATAGGCATAAATATGAGTTTTAAGATGATACTACCAATAGGTAAAAAAATTGTAAATACTATGAACAAACCATTATATAAAGAATTTTTAAAGCCAAACATAAAGTAAATATAATTTAGCTGAAGCAGTTTGGCACTAATAAACATTGCCAAGATTATCGCTCCAGCATTAAATAAAAACATCTTAAAAATATGTTTATGTTTGAAATGTCCTAGTTCATGACATAGAACAGATATAATCTCAGGGTGATTGTGATTTTGTAAGAAGGTATCGAATAAAACTAATCTTTTCTTTTTTCCAAATCCAGTAAAAAACGCATTTGAATGGGTTGATCTCTTTGAAGCATCCATTACAAAGACGTTTTCAAGAAAAAAACCTGTTTTTTCAAGAATTTCTTTAATTTTCGACTCTAATTCGGTATCAGATAGTGAAGTAAACTTGTTAAATAGTGGAGCAATAAATATTGGATAAATATAGAGAATAAAGAAATTCAGTAAAATGATGAAAAAACTAGCATATATCCACCAAAAAGCTCCTGTTAGATGTATGAAGGTTGTTATGGCAAATAATATTAAAAAAAGTATGACCAACCCGATAATTGTTTGTAAAAATATATCCTTAAGAAACAATTTTTTTGTTATTTTACTAAAACCAAAGATTTTTTCAATGTAAAATGTGTCAATTATAACAAAAGGTAGTTCTATAACCTTAAATATTGTATAAAAGGAGACAAATAACATAAAGGATTTTAAAAACTCAAATGTGTGAAGTTTGTAAATTTCTGTAGATATTGATTGGATTATATTTGTTGAGAATAAATAAAAGAAAACGAGTATCTCAACAATTCCTTTAACCATTTGCAGAGCTATTTTAGATTTTTGATATTTTATTAGGGATATTGGGTTGTCTATAGGAAATATCTCTTTTATTTTTTCTAAATTTTTTATGCTCAGATTTCTAAGATTTAAAAATTCTAGAAAAATTTCAAATAGGTTTACAATTATTACAAGAAAAATAAACAAGTATCCGCTCTGCTGCAAACTGTCCTCCATAATTTTCATTTCTAGTATATTTATTATACTAGTTACACTAGCATTATAATTCTAGATATTATTATAAAAACTTTACTTTTAAAACTAATATTTGTAGTAAAATAAAAGTAAATTAATGATCTAAGAAAAAGCTATAAACTAATATTTTACCACCTTTTAGGAGGTTACTTTGAAAGGCAAAGTTGTTAACTGTGCTATCTCAACTGAAAGAGGGGTTCCAAAAAATAGCGTAGATTGTATTGAACTTATCGAAGATTATGGTGTGGTAGGAGATGCTCATGCCGGTATTTCTCAAAGGCAAATTAGTATATCGAGTTTGTCTACATATTCAAGAGGAATAGCGAAGGAACTTAATTTGAAACCGGGTGACTATGCTGACAATATTACTGTTGATGGAGTAGATATTTATGATATGAAAGTAGGTACTAAATTCAAAGTAGGAGATGAGGTTATTTTACAAATTGTAGAAATTGGTAAGGGAGAGAATGAACATCTTGAAAAATCAACCTATTTACAATTTAATAGACCATATAATCAAATGTTAAAAGAGGGTGTGTTTTGTAAGGTTTTAAAAGGTGGTAAGGTTTGTATAGGAGATGTTGTAGATTTTGATATTTGATGTTTGACAATTTTTAAAAGGATTTTTATAATAGCTTCGTTTGAAAGGCAGGGTTTCAGATGAGAATAGATGTCTCGCAAATCCTTGACGATGTGGGAAGCAGTATTAGAATTAGGACTAAGGAAGAAGCTCAGTTTTTTGAGCCCTCTCTTGAATTTTGCTCGCCAATTGATTTTGATTTGACCTTAACGAATGTTGGGAAGTCAATATTGGTGCAAGGCAAAATTAAGAGTACGCTTGTAATGGAGTGTGCAATCTGCCTTAACAAATTTAAACAAAAGATTGAGTTTGAGCTTAATGACGAGTTTGTTAAAGGCAAGCCTGGTGAGGATCAGTTTGCAATTCACGGAAAAGAGATTGATCTTTCTGAGCTATTAAGGCAAGAGTTTTTGTTGTGGTTTCCTATGAAACCTGTTTGTGTTCTTTGCAGAGAAGATATTAAGGAGGTTAAAATTAGTGGGAGTACCAAAAAAGCGTCGTTCTAAAATGCGTCAAAATACAAGAAGGCCTTATATTATAGAAGGTGAAATGCCAAACATGATTAATTGTCCTCATTGTGGGGCTCCAACTCTTGCACACAGGGCATGTTCGAAGTGCGGAACTTATAGAGGTAGGGTAGTTCTTACGACCAAAGCTGAAAAGGTGGAAGACTAAAAATAGGATAAAAACGAAAAAACTTGATTTCAATAGCTTTTGACCTTTTAGGCGGAGATAAAGCACCAGAGGAGACAGTCCGAGGTCTTGTCATGGCTTTAGAGACAAGATCGGATTTTGTTGTTTATGCTGTAGCCACTAAAGGTGTTTTTGATAAGTATCAAAAGATCCTAAAACCATTTCTTTCTTCTGGCAGATTAAAAGAAATTGAATGTGAAAATGTTTTTGAGATGGACGATGAGCCGGTAAAGGCTTGGAAGGAGAAAAGGGGATCTAATTTACATAAGATAGTAGAACTGATTAATGAGGGTTTTGCTTCTGGTTGTGTATCCCTTGGAAGCACTGGAGGTTGTTTAGTAGCAGGAACTCTTGGTATAGGCAGATTAAAAGGTATTGAAAGGCCTGCTATTGGAGTGCTTTTGCCATCAAAACAAGGTGGATTTCTTTTGATTGATGCTGGTGCAAATGTAGATGTAAAGGCAAAAAATATTTTAGATTTTGCAAAAATGGGCAGTGTTTATATGAAATTTCTTGGTTTTGAAAACCCAAGTGTAGGTTTATTTAATGTGGGGGAAGAAAAGGGTAAGGGAGATAGATTAAGGCAAGAATCTTACGAGCTTCTTTCTAAAAGCGATATTAATTTTGTTGGAAATATGGAAGGAAAAGATGCATTTTTTGGGAAATGCAGTGTCCTTGTGTGCGATGGTTTTATTGGGAATATCTTTTTAAAAACCACAGAGGGAGTTTCAGATTATTTAAGGTATGAAATGAGAGACGCTATAAGGCAGAGCTTTATAACTCGCTTGGGTGGGATGCTTTTATATCCAGCTCTTGCAAGGATTGTAAAGCGTGCCGATTATTCTAATTATGGAGCTGCTCCTCTTCTAGGCGTGAAAAAAGTTTTTTTGATTGGGCATGGCAGAAGTGGGCGTGTTGCAGCTAAGAACGCTATATTACAGACTGTAAAACTTTGTTCCGAAAATCTAATAGAGAAGGTAAAAATTGTAGGTGAAGGTTAATAACGTCGGAATATATGGTTGGGGTTCTTGTGTGCCTGAAGGTGTGGTTACAAACTTTGACCTGGAAGGTATGGTTTTGACTTCAGATGATTGGATAAGAGAGAGAACAGGGATTATAAAGAGACACGTTGCTTGTAGAGGAGAGAAAACGTCTAATTTAGCTATTATTGCTTTGCAAAATGCAATGGAAATGGGAAATATAAAACCTGATGAGCTTGACTTAATAATAGTGGCGACATCTTCGCCTGATATGCTTTTTCCAGCTACTGCTTGTATTGTTCAAGATGCTATTGGAGCAAAAAAAGCAGCAGCCTTTGACCTATCTCTTGCATGTAGTGGTTTTGTATATGCACTTTGTGTAGGAGCACAGTTTATACAAAACGAAGCTTATAGATGCGTTGCAGTTATTGGGGCAGATATTCTCACGAGATTTATAGATTGGTCGGATAGAAAAACTGCGATACTCTTTGGGGATGGTGCTGGAGCGTGTATTTTGAAATATAAACCTGGTAATGAATGGTGGTTTTTTTTGGGAAGTGATGGGAGCGGGGCAGATCATTTAAAGATAATAGGAAGTGGTTCAAGCGATTATACTCCTTCTGGTTCTTTTCAAAAAAGATTACCAACTATACAAATGAACGGGCAGGAGGTATTTAAATTTGCCGTAAGGTCTATGGTACAGTCAGTAAAAAATGTTATTAATGAATCAAGAATAAGCTTTGAAGATATATCTAAAATTATTCCACATCAGGCAAATAAAAGGATAATAGAGTCAGTAAGGAAGTATCTTAATCTAAAAAGCGAAAAATTCTACATAAACGTAGATCGCTTTGGAAATACTTCGGCTGCGTCTATTCCTATTGCTATTGATGAGGCATACAGATCAGGAGTTATTAAACCAAACGATAAGATAGTTCTTGCTGCATTTGGCGCAGGTTTTGCTTTTGGATCGGGGTTGATATCTTTATGAAAGAGAAAACTGTTTTATTATTTCCAGGTCAGGGTTCACAATATGTGAATATGCACTTGAAGCTAAGTATTAAATCAAAAGAGTTTATAGCAAAAATATTAGATGAATTAAACCTGTCTAATATACTAGATTTAATGTCTGTTTCTGAAGAATCTCTCTTACCTACAAATGTCTCTCAAGTTGCAATAATTTCTACAAGTTTAGGATATTTGAAAGATATTAATGATGAAGGTTTTAGATTTGAAGCTTCAGCTGGTCACAGTCTCGGAGAGTATGGCGCCCTGGTAGCAGCGGGAGTGCTTTCATTTAAAGATGCTGTGAGAGCAGTTTCTGTTAGAGGTGATCTTATGGGAAAGTGCGCTGCAAGACGTGGAGGCAGTATGGTTGCTCTTCTTGGATTCGATAAAGAGATGGTTGAAGTTCTTTGTAAAGAGGCATCGCGATTTGGTGTGTGTGTTGTAGCGAATGAAAACTCTAATCAGCAAATAGTTGTTTCTGGTGAAAATAAAGCAATAGACTGGGTTTTGGAAAATTATAAGGATTTTAAGGTTAAAAAGGCTATAAAATTGAAAGTAGAAGGTGCATTTCACTCTCCACTTATGGATGATGCTGCCAAGGAGTTTAGAAAATTCTTAGTAAGTTTGGAATTTAAGGACTTTAAACTGCCTGTTTACAAAAATATTGATGGAATGATATATGAGAATACTAAATATATTCCTGATATATTATCAAAACAAATTGTTAGTCCGGTAAAATGGGTTGATACTATTAAAAATATTATTCGTGATGGATATGAAAGCTGTGTTGAAGTTGGTCCAAAAAATATACTTACAACAATGTTAAAGCGCTGGACAAATCTAAAGTGTAGCGCTTTAGATGGAGAGTGAGCTAATATGATATTGGAAGGAAAAGTAGCATTAGTTACTGGTTCAAGCAGGGGTATAGGTAAAGCTATTGCTAAAGCGTTTGCTCAAAATGGGGCAAAAGTTTTAATTAATTATGCTTCTAACGACGATGCAGCGAAAAAATTTAAAGAAGAATTAATTAATATGAATTGCAACGTTGAAATCTTTAAGGCATCTGTTGACAAAGAAAGTGAAGTTAAAGCACTTTTTGAAAGGCTAGACGCATTGTTTGGCAGAATAGATATCCTTGTAAATAATGCAGGAATAACGAGAGATGCTTTGATACTAAGAATGACAGAGTCTCAGTGGGATGAAGTTATAGATGTAAATCTTAAGGCAGCTTTTTTGTGTTCTAAAGAAGCAGCAAAGAGGATGATAAAACAAAGGAGTGGTAGGATTATAAATATTTCTTCGGTTGTAGGACAGATAGGAAATCCTGGTCAGGCTAATTATTCTGCTTCAAAATCGGGTTTATTTGGTCTAACTAAATCTTTAGCAAAAGAACTGGGTTCAAGGGGAATACTTGTCAATTCTATTGCTCCTGGTTATATTGTTACTGATATGACTTCAGGGCTTTCTGATGACATAAAGAATAAGCTGCTTTCATCAATAGCTCTGGGTAGGCTCGGTACTCCTGAAGACGTAGCAGATGTTGCTCTCTGGTTGGCTAAATCTGCGAACTATGTGACTGGGCAGATTATTTCTGTAAATGGTGGTATGTTTTAAATTTGAAAGGAGGTGAATTTTGTGAGTGAAAACGAAATATTTGATAGAGTTAAAAAGATTATTTCAAATCAGCTTGGTATAGAAGAGGGAACTATAGAGATGAGTTCCTCCTTTGTAGATGATTTGGGTGCTGATTCTTTAGACACAGTCGAAATGGTTATGGCTTTTGAGGAAGAATTTGGAGCTGAAATTCCAGATAAAGAGGTTGAGAAAATTAAGACTGTTGGAGATGCTGTTAAGTACTTGTATGAGAAAGTAGGAGAATAAATGTTTTTAGTTTTAATTAGATTAAAATTTTGTTTAAAAATTATAGATACTCGTTTGGGAGCAATTGAAAATTGGAAAGTAGTATCTTAAAACCGCTTAAAATTGGGAAGATAACTATCCCCCTGCCAATCTTGCAGGGGGGGATGGCTATTAGAGTTTCTACTGCACCTCTTGCAGGAGCTGTAGCAAGAGAAGGTGCAGGTGGTATTATTGCGGCAACGGGTATGGATGATGAAGAACTTATAGATCAAATAAAAAAGGCACGAGAGATTTCTGAGGGCAGAGGAGCTATTGGTATAAATGTAATGTACGCTTATAGCCAATTTGAAAGAGTGGTTAAAACTGCTATTGCTGAGGGAATTGATTTTATAGCTACAGGAGCTGGATTTTCAAGAGATATATATAAATGGGCTAAAGATTCCAATACTCCAATTTTGCCGATTGTTTCTTCTGCAAAATTAGCCAAACTTGCCGAAAAACTGGGGGCAAGTGGAATAATACTTGAAGGGACGGAAGCTGGAGGTCATCTAGGAACAGATAGGTCTACTTGGGACATTCTACCTGAAATTCTGGAAGTTATTTCTATTCCACTTATAGTAGCAGGAGGAATCTACTCTGGTAAAGAGATGGCTAGAGCGCTTAAAATGGGTGCTAGTGGTGTACAGATAGCAACCAGGTTTATCCTTTCAGAAGAGTGCAACGTCAGCCCTGTTTTTAAGAAGGTGCTACTGGAAGCAAAAGCTGAAGATGTAGTAAAAATAATGAGTTCAGTAGGTTTTCCCGGGAGAGCTATTCTAACTCCACTATCAAAAAAGATTATTGAAGGTAAGGCTCCTAAGCCGAAAGTCTGTGAAGGTTGCATAAAAAAGTGTACCAGAACGTTTTGCATTAGATTGGCTCTAGAATCGGCAAGACTTGGTGATTACGAGAATGGGCTTTTCTTCAGCGGTTCAAATGTTTTTAGATATAATGATATTCTTCCCGTGAAGACAATTATAGAAAATTTTGTGCGTGAGGCCGAGGAGGAGCTGTCATGAAAAGACGCGTAGTTATTACTGGTATGGGTTGCGTTACCCCTCTTGGTAACGATGTAAATACTTTTTGGAATATGCTTAAAAATGGTAAAAGCGGAATAGTTAGAATTGTTGATTTCAAACAAGAATTTCCTTCTATGATTGCTGGTAAGGTAAAGAACTTTGCTCCTGAAAAATATTTTGATAAAAAGGATGTAAGACGTACTTCTAAATTTGTTCAATTTGCAGTTGCTGCTGCTCAAGAGGCAATGGAAGATTCAGGACTTTTAGATTTTGCTGATAAATCGAATATTGGAGTATGTATTGGGTCAGGTGTTGGTGGAATAGATATTATGGAAGAACAAGCAGTAGTGCTTTATGAAAAAGGTCCAATGAAAGGGTCACCATTTATGGTCCCAATGATGATAGTAAATATGGCTTCTGGTTATGTTGCTATTAAATTTGGGCTGAAAGGGCTTAATTTTGCGCCTGTTTCTGCGTGTGCGTCAAGCAATCATGCTATTGGAGAGGCATATAGGAGTATAGTTTATGGAGATGCTGATGTTATGCTTTGTGGTGGATCAGAAGCAGCAGTGACTCCTCTTGCAATAAATGGTTTTTGCGTAATGCGAGCTTTGTCTACTTGTAGAAATAATACACCTGAGCTTGCAAGTAGACCTTTTGATAAGTCAAGAGATGGATTTGTAATGGGAGAGGGTTCTGGAATAATAATTTTGGAAGAGTTAAACCATGCAATTAATAGGGGTGCTAAGATTTATGCTGAACTTGTAGGTTATGGTGCTTCTTGCGATGCATATCATATGGCAGCTCCAGATCCTACTGGCGATGGTGCTTATAATTGTATTATTAGAGCTTTGAAGGATGCATCAATCTCATATGATGAAATAGATCTGGTAAATGCTCATGCAACGAGTACTCCTGCTGGCGATGAGGGTGAATTAAAGGCTATAAAGAGGGTTTTTAAGGATCACGCAAAAAATATCTTTATCACTTCAAATAAGTCTATGATAGGACATTTACTTGGGGCAGCTGGAGCTGTAGAGTTGATTGCCACAGTTATGTCTGTAAGAGAAAATATTGCTCCGCCTACTATTAATCTTGATGATCCTTGTGATGAAGCTGAAGGTTTAAATCTTGTACCAAATAGAGCCCAGGAAATGAAGAAATGCGAATATGCTATATCTAATTCTTTTGGATTTGGCGGACATAATGCTTGTTTGATAATTAAAAAATTTAGAGGGTAAATTGCCAAAAAAAGAGTTAGTTTTGGAAACTTTTTCAAAAATATCCAACGTTTATGATTATATGAATGACTTTATGACTCTTGGTATGCATAGAGATTGGAAAAACTTGCTTATTAAGGAAGTATTTAAATTTTATAAAGATTCAGATATCCTCGATATAGGAAGTGGAACAGGCGATCTTGTTTTTTTGATTAAAAAAGATTTTCCAAGTGCTAAAGTTGTGGCTTTGGATATAAACGATAGTATGCTTAAAAAATTAAAGCGCAAATTAGAAAAAAATAATATAAAAGATGTAGAAATTGTAAAATCTTTTGCTGAAGATATACCTTTTGGAGATGAAACTTTTGGTGCAGTAGTTTCCTCATACACCATAAGAAACCTAGAAGATATTGAAAGATCATTTAAAGAGATATATAGAGTTATAAAAAAACCTGGAGTTTTTGGTTTTCTTGAGCTTTCTGAGCCTAAAATTTTTAAAAAATTATTTTGGCTTTATTTAGATAAAATTTTGCCTTTTTTTGGTGGAAAGTTAGGTTGCAAAGAGGAATATGAGTATCTTGGTCGTTCTCTTAGAGCCTTTTTATCTCCTGAAGATATCGTTTCCTTATTAAAAAGCGTTGGCTTTAGTAGAGTTTATATTGCTCGAGTTTGTGCGGGGGTTAGTACTATTTATATTGCAATAAAGTCTTAAACTCTTTTTAAAAAAAGATTTTGAATCAGCATTAATTACCTTCTAGATTCTTTTGCTATCTACTGATACTACTGGTATATTTTACTTTGAATACCATTTACAATGTTGCGAATTGTCTGAATTTAATAACATGCATTTTGTTAAAAAAATAGTTGTAAAATGCTATAAGGAGGTGATGCTTTATGCTGAATAAAGTTTTGGTTGACAAATTTGTAAGCATTGTGGGTAGTTTAAATGTTTTAACTGATGAAAGCGATTTGCTTCTTTATTCATATGATGCTACCCAGCTTTATAAAATTCCAGATCTGGTTGTAATAGTGAATAATGCTGAAGAAGTTTCTAAAGTAATAAAATTTGCTAAAGCAAACAATTTAAACGTTTATCCCAGAGGATCTGGGACAAACCTTAGCGGTGGCTCAATTCCAGTTGATGGTGGTGTGGTAATTGAATTAAATAGATTAAATAAAATTCTTAATATTGATGTCGAAAATAGAATAGCTGTTGTAGAACCAGGTGTGATTGCTGCGACTCTTGATGCTGAGGTTTCCAAAAAAGGTCTTTTTTATCCTCCTGATCCAGGAAGCATTGCGGTAGCTACTATTGGGGGGTGCGTGGCGGAAGGGGCAGGTGGTTTAAGAGCGCTAAAATATGGTACTACTAAGGACTATATTATAGGTCTTGAGGTTGTTCTTCCGAATGGAGATATTTTGAGAACAGGTAGTTTTTCCTCGTTGAGAGGATCTCCTGGTTTTGACTTAACGCATCTATTTGTTGGTTCTGAAGGGACATTGGGGATAATAACTAAGATTGCAGTAAAACTGATATATCCTGCTAAATCTAGAAAGACCTTTTTAGTTATGTATGATAGTGTTGGTAAAGCTGGGATTGCAGTGGCAAAGATAATAGAAAATAAGATAATTCCCTCTACTATGGAGTTTCTAGACAAGATCACTATAAATGCTGTAGAAGATTTTACAAAAATTGGCCTTCCAAGGGATATTGAGGCGCTTTTACTTATAGAAGTTGATGGAGAGCCAGAAGATGTTGAAACAGCAGCAAAAATCTTAGAAGAAGTATGTTTGAGTGTAGGAGCTAGATCTATCTCTATTGCTAAAAATGATGCAGAAAGAATGAGACTTATGGAAGCTAGAAGAGCTGCATTGCCAGTTCTTGCAAGGTTAAAGCCCACTACTATATTAGAAGATGCTACTGTACCAAGAAGTAAGGTTGCAGATATGCTTGAAAGGATTCATGAGATTCAAGATAAATATAATTTGATGATAGGCAGTTTTGGCCATGCGGGCGATGGAAATCTTCACCCAACGATTTTAGTTGATAGAAGGAATAAGGAAGAAATGAAAAAGGTAGATATGGCTATTAAGGAGATCTTTGATTATTGTATTGAATTGGGTGGAACTTTGACTGGAGAGCACGGAATAGGAATTGTAAAAGCTCCCTTTATGGAAAAAGAATTTAAGAAAGAAGGCCTTAGCCTTTTTAGAGATATAAAGAAAACTCTTGATCCTGAAAATAAATTAAATCCAAATAAGATAGTAGGTGCTAAGGAGGTTCATCTTGAGTACATCTAGTGAAAATTCTTTATCTCTGATAGAAGAGTATTATGAAGAACAAATAATTAGGTGTATGAAATGCGGTATGTGTCAGAGTATTTGTCCTGTCTATTATGAAGATTCGCTTGAAACAGGTTGTGCAAGAGGAAAACTTGCATTGTCTGAGGCCCTATTACATGGTAAGCTTGAACCGAATCATAAAATTGAAATGATATTCAATAAATGTTTACTTTGTCACGCATGTGCTCAAGTTTGTCCTGTAGGCCTTTCTCCTGATAAAGTTTTTGCCGCAGCAAGAGCAGAAATGGTAAAGAGATACGATATGCCTTGGATAAAATCTCTAATATATAGGAAGCTTTTAGGTGAAGGAAAACTCTCTTCTTTAACTGGTACCCTGTCTCTTGCTAATAGATTAAAACTTTTTGTTCTTGCAAGATCTTTATCTATACCAAAGATATTTGGAAAAAGTGCAATAAGACTTTCTTTTGCAACTCTCCCTGATATTCCATCAAAACCATTTTTAGATAGATTTCCTGAATTACTTGAACCGAACAGTAAACCAATAGGTACAGTTGGATATTTTGTTGGTTGTGCCCAGAACAGCGTTTTCCAAGATGTTTCTGAGGCTTCTGTAAACATATTGCTTGCTTTAGGTTATAGAGTGATAATTCCCAAAGATCAGGGATGTTGTGGATTTCCACACTATGGGGCAGGAGACTTTGAAACCTTGAAGCAAAAAATAATTCAAAATTCAAGTGCATTTAAAAAATACAAATTAGACGCAATTATAATTTCTTGTGCTACTGGTGGTTCTGGTTTAAAAGATGTTTATCCTGAAATGACAAAGGAAGACAATTTAAAAACTCTCGGTGCAAATGTTTATGATATATCTGAATTTTTAGCTCTTAAACATTTGGATGATTTAAAGAAGATGATGCCAACAGATAAAAAGGAAAAAATAAAGATAACATATCACGACGCATGCCATTTGAATAGACTTCAGGGAATATCAAGTCAACCTAGACAGCTTTTAAGAATAATGCCTTCTTATGAACTTGTAGAAATGGAAAATTCAACAAAGTGTTGCGGCGAAGGGGGTGGATTTACTTTTTATTATCAAAACATATCTTCTAGCATTGCAAATAGAAAGAAGGAGACTATAAAGAATACTGGTGCAAAGGTTGTGGCGCTTGGTTGTCCAGGATGTAGAGCTCAAATATCAGGAGCTCTTAAGCAAGAGGGCTTAGATATAGATACCAAACATACAGTTTGTCTTTTGTGGGATGAGATTAAAAAAGGCAAAGATAGTAATTTTTAAAATGCCTTTTAAAGATGATGAAAGAAAGGAGTGAAAGATATTTGTTTGATTCAGAAAGGATAGAGAACAATTTAGCCGATAAGAATTTGCCTTTTGGTGATGAAACTCCTTATTCTATAACTTATCCCGAAAGCAATAAAGATGTATTAGAGATTCTTAATTGGGCTAATAAAGAGAAATTGAAAGTTATTCCAAGGGGTTCAATGAGTAGTTTGTCAGGGGGTGCTTGTGCCCTTAGCAGCTCTTTGGTTATTAATTTTTCTAAGATGAACAAGATAATTGAAATTGATACTCATGATTTGGTACTTACTGTAGAACCTGGTGCAAAGTTAAAAGATATTTATTTTGAAGTTGAGAGATCTGGACTATATTTTCCAATTGATTCTTTCTCGTCTTATAATGGGACTGCTGGTGGGGCAGCAGGTGAGAACTATCAGGGCATGAGATTTGCAAAGTATGGAGATACAAGACTTAATACAATGCAAATTGAATTAGTGAATCCTGTTCACGGTATCGTGACATTAGGGGGAAAAACTGTTAAAAACGTTTCAGGTTATGATGCAAAGATAGCCTGGATTGGTAGCGAAGGAACACTTGGTATATTTACAAAACTAATGTATAAGCTAATGCCTCTTCCTGAAAAGAGAACAATAATAACATTACCTTTTGATTCAATTGATGTTTTTTTTGATTTTAAAAAGAAATTTGATTCTTTAAAGATTTTTGTTAGTGCACTTGATTTGATGAGCAGTAAAGTTGCCAGTTATATTTCTGAAGTTAGTTCAAAATATTTGTCGTTTGTTTTAATTGAAGGCAGAACACTAGAAGTAGAAAGATTGAAAAAAGAGATATTAAAATTTGCTGAATCCAACAAGGCACAAATCTTTGAGGGAAATGATTTTGATTTTATGTATAAAAAAAGACTTAATATGGGAGAAAAAACATTAAATGACAAATTATTTGCGGATGATGTTACACTCCCTATTAAAACATGTTCCGACTTTCTGAAATTTTTAGAAGGAAGAAGGTATGATTTTTTGCTTCATGTTCAGGATGGAGGTGTGCTTGTTTTTAGAAAAGAACCTCCTGGGAAGAATGATGATATCTATGAAAAAGTTTTAGAACAGAATGGTTCATTAATTTCTGAAAGACAGTTGGGGATTCAACCAAAACGGGAGTTATTTCTTGAAAAGATGGGTAGTGTTTATATTGAATTAATGAGATCCTTAAAAAAGGCTGTAGATCCAAACTTTATACTTTCTCCTAATAGATATATTTTTTGAACTTTAGGATATAAAACAGTTATTTGGTTTTAAAATTTGCGGAGGTGATGTATATAAATGAATAGCTTAGATATGTTTTTTAAACCTAACTCTGTAGCAATTATTGGTGCTTCTAGTGAGGAGAAAAAGTTAGGTCATGCAGTTTTGAAGAACGTTATTGATGGAGGGTATACTGGTAATATATATCCTATTAATCCTAATGCTGATTCTATTCTAGGTTACAAATGTTTTAAAAGTGTCCTGGATATCCCTGGCGATGTGGATCTGGCTGTATTTGTAATCCCCTCGAAGTTTGTAAACCCGGTTATGAGAGAGTGCGCTCAAAAAGGGGTTAAGGGTGCCATAGTTATTACAGCTGGTTTTAAAGAGACAGGGTTAGAAGGTGCGAAACTTGAGAAAGAATTAAAGGAAATAATAAAATCAAATAATATTAAACTTATTGGTCCTAACGTTTTAGGATTGATCGATACACATAATAATCTAAATGCATCATTTGCTTCATTTATGCCAAAAAGAGGGAATATTGGTTTTATATCACAGTCTGGCGCCTTTGCTACTGCTATTATGGATTGGGCTGCCGCTAATGATATAGGATTTTCGAAATTTATCAGTATAGGAAATAAGGCTGATATAAACGAAGTTGATCTCTTAGAAGTTTTAAAAGATGATAGTAATACTGATGTTATCTTAATGTATCTTGAAAGTATTGATAATGGTAGGAGTTTCATGGAAGTTGCGTATAAGACGTCTAAGATAAAGCCTATAATTGTTCTAAAATCTGGAACTACCGCTGCAGGTGCTAAGGCAGCAACAAGCCATACTGGGTCCCTTGCTGGTTCTGATCAAGCTTATACATCAGCTTTCAAGCAATGTGGAGTTATAAGGGCATCAACTGTAGAAGACTTATTTGATCTTGCAATTGGGTTTGCGTATCAGCCTCTTTTGAACTCAGATAATATTGCTATTGTTACTAATGCTGGTGGTCCTGGAATTATGGCTTCAGATGCTATTGAAAATTTTGGTTTAAGAATTGCAAATCTCTCTAACAATACTATAGAAACTTTGAGAATAAATCTTCCTCCTGCAGCAGCAGTTTACAATCCTGTTGATGTACTTGGGGATGCCCTTGCTGATAGATATGAGTTTGCCTTAAGAAACGTCCTGAAGGATGAAAGCGTTGATGGTGTTATGGTTATTCTAACTCCTCAAGTTTATACCCAGGCAATGCAAACTGCAGAGTGTATAGTGGGAGCTAAAAATCCTAAAAAACCGATTTTTTCAATATTTATGGGCGGCAAAACTATTGCTGGTGCTGTTAAGTATTTGATGGAGAACAGCGTTCCGAATTATTCTTTTCCGGAAAGGGCTGCTTTTGTTTTTAGGTCCATGCACGAAAGGAAAATTTGGTTAAGTAAGCCTGAACCTGTGTATAAGAAGTTTGATACAAAATTTGATTTGGCTGCGAAATCTTTGAGATCTCCAGAGAGAAGTAAGAGACCAAGTTTAGGCGATTGGGAAGTTAGAGAGGTCTTTGAGGGATATGGGTTTAATCTTCCAAAGACACTTCTTGCTACTACGAGTTTAGAAGCAAGTGATTTTGCTGAAAAGTTAGGCTTTCCTGTAGTTATGAAGATAGCATCGCCAGATATTTTACATAAAACAGACGTAGGCGGCGTAAAAGTAGGATTGAAAAGCAAAGATGAAGTAATTAGGGCTTTTGACGATATTATGATATCAGCTAGGAGATATTTTCCTGATGCTGAAATTTGGGGTGTAACAATTCAACAGATGCTCCCTCCTGGCAAAGATGTTATTATAGGTTCCGTAAAAGATCCTCAGTTTGGTCATATGATTATGTTTGGTTTAGGTGGTATCTATGTAGAAGTTCTTAAAGATGTTTCTTTTAGAATAGTTCCTGTTTCTGAGATTGATGCAATAAATATGATAAAAGAGATTAAGTCTTTTAAATTGCTATCTGGCACAAGAGGGGAAAAAGGTGTTGATCAAAATGCGATTGTTGATGCTATACTAAGAGTATCAAATCTGGTTACCGATTTCCCTGAAATTGTAGAATTGGATATCAATCCATTAAGGGTTTTTGAAGAGGGAGCGGTAGCGATTGATATGAGATTAACCGTTGGAGGTGGGACAGAATGAAAGGGCTTTACTTTGTATCACCAGAGTCTTTTGTAGGAAAGAGTACTGTACTTCTAGGAGTTGGGAGGAATTTACAGGCTCAGGGGAAGAAAATTTCTTATTTTAAGCCTCTTGGTAATCTCCCGACACGAGAGGAGGGTTTACTAACAGACGAAGATGCCGTTTCTGCTCGTAAGGCACTGGGTTTGAAAGACCCTCTAGATGAAATGGTGCCTGTTGTGATGACGCCTGATTTAGCTGTCCTGTTTCTAAAATCTCAGGTGACAGATATTACAAAACAGGTAAAGGAAAATTATGAAAAACTTTCAAGCAAACATGACGTTATTCTTGTAGAAGGAGTAGGAAACTTTATAGAGGGTAAAATGTACAATCTAGCTCCTAAGGATGTAGCCGATTTACTCGACCTCAAGGTGATAGTAGTTGCAAGGTGTGAAACCGACATTTTAGCGGATCACATCCTTGAAGCTAAAGAGATTTTTAAAGACAGGTTTATAGGCTTTGTTGTAACAGGAGGAACTCAGGCTTGTAGAGAATATCATCACAGACTCTTGATCCCATACTTGACTAGTAAAGGCATCAATTTCTTAGGAGCAATTCCTCAGGACGAGACCTTAAAGTCTATCAGTATTCGTGAACTAGTTGAAGTATTGAATGGTGAAATTCTTTGTCAGGAAGATAAACTTGACGAACTTGTTGAAAGATTCTTAGTAGGTGCTATGAGCGTTGATAATGCCCTTAGATATTTTAGGAGAGTAATAAATAAGGCTGTTATAACGGGTGGAGATAGATCGGATATTCAAATGGCAGCTTTAGAAACGCCAACTAAAGTTCTCGTGTTAACAGGTAATTTTTATCCCAGCAATGTAGTTTTGGCTAAAGCTGAAGATGCAGGTGTACCTATTGTTCTTGTAAAACAGGATACACTTACAGTGGTTGAACTTGTTGAGAGAGTTTTTGGTAGAGCTCGTATTAGAGAAGAGAAGAAGATCCAGAGGGCAACTACTATGGTAGAGGAGTTTGTAGACTTAAAAGCTATTAGTAAAGCCCTTGATTTATAATTATAAAATTAAAAATCCCCGCAGAATTTTTTGCGGGGGTTTTAGCTGTTTTAATATTTTTTAACTTTGGTATTTTTTTACTTTTGTTGGCAATTAAATTCTACTCCTATTGAATCCCCTAATTCTTTTAATTCTCTTATTATATTTTCACCTAAAGGAACTCCCAATTCTTTATTCTCTGACTCTCTTATATACTCTATTTCTCCAGGCATAAATATCTCCTTCGTACCTTCTGCTTTTGGAGAGTCTTTAATTGTTTTGATAAAATCTGTTATTTTTTGGCTAAATTCGTCTATATCTATAAAAGCTTCCAATTTAACGGCCATCATGAAAAAACCAAGATTTTGTGGCTTTTCTGGTTCTTTATAAAGTTCTCCAGTATGTGTAAGATATCCAGCTCCACTTATTACTGAACTTAAGATATCTCCTATTACAGCTAATCCATATCCCTTATGGGCTCCGAATGGTAGCAAGGCTCCCTTGAGAGCTTCGTTTGGATCATCAGTGGGTATTCCCCTTTCATCAACAGCCCAAGTAAGAGGGATTTTCTCATTGTTCAATTGAGCTAATTTTATTCTACCTCGAGATGTGACAGAAGAAGCCATATCCAGAATTACTGGATAAAATTTTCCACCTGGAAAACCAAAGGCAATAGGATTAGTACCTAGGATTGCCTTTCTACCGCCAAAGGGTGCAAGGAGAGGTGATGTATTTGTTGTAGCTAATCCAAACATATTGTTATTTATTGCCATTTCAAGATAATGAGCAACTATACCAAAGTGATTACCGTTCCTTACTGATGAAATACCAACAGAAGTATCTTTTGCTTTTTCAATTGCTTTTGACATAGCAAATTTTCCTGCTACCTGACCCATTGCTCCGTCTGCATCAATTAAGGTAGTTGTTTGAGTTTCTTTTAAAATCTTAAAGTTTGGTTTTGGATTTATACCCCCTTTTTGTATTCTTTTAACGTAAATAGGTAATCTTGAAAGACCGTGTGTTTCAATTCCTCTAAGATCGGCTTTTACAAGAATTGTAGCGGTTGTTTTAGCGTCTGATTCAGGCATAGACACCTTTTTTAATACTTGTGTTGCCCATTCTACAAGTTCTTTCTGATCAAATCTGGCTTTCAAATTTTTCTCCTCCCAAGTTTGAATATAAATTTGTTTAAGTCACAACATTATATTATAATTATTGTTGTCTTGTTGAATAGAAATAAAAGATGGAGAGATCTTGAATAGAAGAAAGTTTTTGTCACTTTTAGCTTTATCTAGCGTTACACTTATATCTGGCTGTGGTATTCCAAACCTTCCAAAAGATAGTTTGGTTGTTTCTTTGAGTAATGACCCAATAACTCTTAATCCTATCCTTGCATCAGACTCTGTTTCATTTTCTGTTATCGACTTTCTTTTTAATGGCATTATAAGAGTAGATGAGGATCAAAAAATTCAACCGGATTTAGCTCATCAAATTAATATTTTAAATAATGGCTTAGTATATAGAATAAAATTGAGAAAGGATGTATTCTTTCATGATGGAGTGAGGTTGACTGCTGATGATGTTGTTTTCACATATGAAAAAATTCTTGATCCAAAGACAAATACTGTAAGAAGATCTGATTTAGTTGTAAATGATGTTCCAATAAAAGTTTTAAAGGTCGATGATTTTACCGTAGATTTTGTTTTGCCTGAAGTTTTTTCACCATTTATATCTAATCTTGGAACTGGTATATTACCAAAACACTTATTAGAAAACCAAGATATAAATACGTCTAATTTTAATTTTAATCCTGTTGGGACAGGTCCATTCGTCTTAAAAAAATGGCATGTTGCTGATAAGATAATTTTAGAACCAAATGAAAGATATTATCAAGGGAAACCACTTTTAAAATCTTTAATTATAAAAATCATACCTGATAGTAATTCTCAAATTTTCTCATATGAAACTGGAGAAATTGATATGGTAGATTTGAGACCAAAGGATGTGAGCTTGATAAAGGAAGACCCAAGTAGTACAGTTGTTTTTTATCCAACAAAAACATATACCTATTTAGGCTTTAATTTAAAAAATCATTTGTTTGAAGATAGGAATGTTCGAATGGCAATTGCACATTCTATTGATAAAAATTCGCTTGTAAAAGCTGTATTGATGGGATATGGAGATGTGCTTAATTATCCGACTTGTCCTCTTGACTGGTCTTATCCTGAAGGACTGTGGTATCCAGAATATAATCCAGAGAAGGCGGATGAAATTTTGGATAATGCTGGTTGGTATAGAGGTCCTGATGGGTTTAGATACAAAAATAATCAGTTATTTAGATTTAACTGTTTAATCAGACAGGGCAGTAAAGATAGGGAAATGGCAGGTGTTATAATTCAACAATACCTTGAAAAAAGAGGTTTAAAGATGGAGCTTATTAGCTTAGAGTGGAGCAGTCTTTTGGAGAGATTAACTTCTGAGAAAAAAGACTTTGATACTACTATAATGGGTTGGGGACTTGGTCTTGATCCTGATCCATACAGCATATGGTATTCAAAGGAGTATCCAAATGGTTTTAATCTAAACGGTTATAGCAATCCAGAAGTAGATAAGCTGATAATATTGGGTAGAAAAACAATTGATCAAGAAAAAAGAAAAGAAATTTATAGAAAGTTGTATGAAATTATAATTCAAGATCAACCATATGTGTTTCTTTGGTATCCAAAGAGTATTGTGGCTTATAGAAATTGGGTTAAGGGACTTTCTAAACCAGGTCCTTCTGGGCTGATGATATATCCAGAGAGAATATATGTTGATAGAATTGAGAATTAGTGATGAGTCAAAATTTTTAGGGTTTTATAAGTTAATCTTGTTATAATAAAGTTTATTAAAGGAAATAAAAAAATAACATGACTAGGAGGATAAATGAAACTTTTAAGACTTTTTATCTTTTTGTGCTTACTTTGTGTTTCAGTTTTTGTTTCTACTTCATATGATTTTGTTTTGAATACCAACGTTCCAGCTAGAGCTGAGAGCGATCAGTTTGTTTTCTATAAGGTCTACAAAGTTTGGTTTTCAGATGGTACATTCGCAAAGATTGAAGCCAGAAGGGCGTGGATGGTAGATTGGGATTTAAGCGTGTCTGGTGTAAATATTGGAACTATTGAAGGAAATATTACAAAAGAAAAGGTAGCCGAGTTTGCTAAAAAATATTTTGGTAAAGATATCATTAAGATTACAGATGGTTAGAGAGGATTTATTGGAATAAAGTTATTATTTAAATAAAAATTTATCTATTTCTTCTCTTTTCAATCCAAGCACTTTGAAACTTTGGCTGTAATCAGAAAGGAGTATTTCAAGTTTCGTATTCTTTTCATCGTTAAATGATGCCGTAATTTTAGCGTAAAAGATACTTTCTTCTTCATTTATTGGACTTTTTAAAGGTAAAAGATAACTTCCCCTGTCATTTTTTGGAAAGAAGAAATTAATATTTTTTTTATTTGCAAAGTCTTGAATCATTTGGTTTTCTCTTTCACAACGCCCTGTTATTAGTAAATTATTATATTTTTCGATAAAAAGTACCCTTGAGTTTTTTAGAAGTTTACAAATTTGAGAATCTAGTTTATCTATTTCTATTAATTTTTTAATTTTATTGCCAAATTGTTTTTCTGTAAGAATACAACCTCCAGCTGGAGGTGGATATTTTTTTATGTTTAGAAGATTTGCAAGTTCTTTTTGTCTTTTTCTAGATCTGCCAGATATACCCTCAAGAAGTTCTCTTTTTATAATTCTTGATCTTTCCATACTTGTTTCAGGTAAAAGCTTGGCTGAAAGTGGTCTTAATACCAAATCTGCATAGTTTTTTGCAACTATTTTTAGGCTTTTTTTGTTTTGTGACATTGGCCTTTCTCCTACTACTTCTCCTGTAATTACAAATGATGCACCAAAATCATTCAATAATTTTATACATTCTTCGATCATTAGTTTGTGACAGTCTATACAAGGATTAGCAGCTTTTCCGAAGCCGTAACATGGATTTTTTAATATTTTGAAGAATTGTTCTGTAATATCAAAGAAAATCGGATCTTTTAAACCTGCTTCTCTGGCATATACTTTTGTATTCTCATCAATATCAAAAAATGGCGTGACAAATTTTATTGGTATAACATCAATATTTTGATCCTGGATGAGACGTCCAGCAAGAAGGGAGTCTAAGCCTCCTGAGTAAAGAAGCAGTGCTCTATACATTGAAAAGATTTTCTACTGAAAGATATCTTTCTCCCGTATCAGGAAGTATAGCGACAATTGGTTTGCTTATATTAAGTTTCAATGCCGCAGCAACGCTAGCGCCAGACGATATTCCTACGAAAAGCCCCTCCTTTTTAGCTAAATATCTGGTCATTTCGTAGGCTTCTTCATCAGAAACGCATATTATATCATCTACCACTTTAGGGTTGTATATGCCAGGCACAAAACCTGGTGCTATTCCTTGAATTTTGTGAGGAGCAGTAATGTTACTTTTGATTGTAGGACTTGAACTTGGTTCAACACCAATTATTTTTATTTCTTTATTTATTGCTTTCATAAAATTTCCAATACCAGTAATAGTTCCAGCGCTTCCAATTGGACATACAACGCCGCCTATTTCTCCTTTCATATCCCTAAATATTTCTGGAGCTGTAGAAATGTAGTGAGCCATAGCGTTAGCAGGATTGTTAAACTGATCTATGTAAAAGGCATCGTTTGAAATTGCAAACTCTTTTGCAGCAGTTACAGAACCAGATAAACCCTTTTCTTTTGGAGTGAGGATAAGTTGGGTGCCAAATGCCTTTAAAATTTTTTTCCTTTCTTCACTCATGTGTTCTGGAAGATAAATCCTTAACTTTATTTTTTTTACTGCACAAACAAAAGCTAAACCAATTCCAGTATTTCCAGATGTAGCTTCTACAACTGTAGTTTCAGGGCCTATTTTGCCATCCTTAATTGCAGTTTCTATCATGTTTAGAGCTGCCCTATCTTTTATTGAACCCATAGGGTTTTTTGCTTCCAATTTACCAAAAATATTTTTATTATTAAAACTATTTAATCTTATTAAAGGAGTATTACCTACATTATCCAGTATACTCAACTTTCACACCGTCCTCTAAAGTTATAATTGGTATGAATTTATTAACCATTATAGCAGCGTTTATTATAGTAGATTTTCCAATATTTACAATAGGGTTGGTTGAGTGATGGGAGTGCCCGTGTATTGCAAGTGGGATATCAAACTCTAATATTATTTTTTCTATTTTTTCACTTCCCAATAGCTCCAAGCTTTCTTTATTTTCTCCTTCTAGGGTTTTATATGTGGGTGCGTAGTGACTTACGTAGACTATCTTATCTGTTTTTTTTCTCAAATTCTCTATTATAGAACGAATTTCAATTAGTTTATTTTCATAGACTTGTTCTGCATTCTTTATATATCTTTTTTGCCACGCCGTTGGCTTAGCAAGAATGCCTCTCGTAAAGAAAATTGACCATTCAGGATTCCCTATACTAACAAAATCCATGTCTAAATATATAGGATATTTAAGTTCTTTTAGTTTCGGTTCTATGTTGAAATATTCTTCATTTCCAAAGCATGTAAAAAAGGGCACAAATTTATTAAATTTTTGTACTATTGCTGAAGCGAGACTATTAATTGCTAAACTTGCACCCTTGTATATTAGGTCTCCTGCTCCGATTATAAGATCAACATCATCATCCAAAATTTCAAGTTTTCTTTTTAGCATCCACAAATATTGGGGCGTGTGAACGTCGCTAATTGCGATAACTTTCACTTAAAATTAAACCCGTTTTAAAAGAAATTTGTATATTACGAGAAAAACCAAAAAAAACAATACAATTTTTGAAAGGATAGGAATAATGGCGCTTAAAACAAGGAGTGAAGCTATGGCAATTATCAAATTGTTTTTAGAGATTTTTGGCAACATTTTCGATGACTCTAAGGGTAAAATCTATGTCCTTTTCGGAATGAGCGGTTGAGACAAACCAGGATTCAAATTGGGATGCAGGTGGATATATTCCCCTCTTTAAAAGTTCTTGAAAAAATTTTGAATAAATGTATATGTCTGACTTTAGAGCTGAATCAAGGTCTATAACCTTATCATTACAGAAAAACGGAGTAAACATGGAACCACACTGTGAAATATAAGAACTTATTGAATATTTTTTAAATATTTTTTGTATTTCTTCTGTTAGATATTTAGTGATTTTTTCAAGTCTATCATATGGTGGGTCTTCTATTAACATCTTTATTGTAGTTATTCCAGCTGTGCAGGCTATAGGATTTCCTGATAGTGTCCCAGCTTGGTAAACAGGACCTTCGGGCGAGAGCATATCCATTATTTTGGATTTTCCGCCAAATGCTGCAAGCGGGAAACCTCCTCCGATAATTTTCCCTAATGTGGTTATATCAGGTTCTACTTTATATATTCCCTGAGCCCCTGCAAGTCCTAATCTAAATCCTGTAATTACCTCATCAAATATTAAAAGAGAGTCGTTTTCATGAGCAATTTCGCTTAGAAAGTTAAGAAAGTCATTTTCTGGTTTTACTACCCCCATGTTTCCAGCTACTGGTTCAACAATTACTGCGCAAATTTGACCCTTAAAGCGGTTGAAAATATCTTTGATGTCTTCTTTGTTGTTGAAGTTGGCAAGTATTGTATTTTTTGCTACATCCTCTAATACACCGGGTGAATTAGGCATAGAAAAGGTAAGTCCTCCCGATCCCATCTGTACAAGAAAGCTGTCAGCGTGACCGTGATAGCATCCTTTGAATTTAATTATCTTATCCTTTTTGGTATAGGCTCTAGCTAATCTGATTGCACTCATTGTTGCTTCAGTACCCGATGAAACCAATCTAATTTTTTCAATAGAAGGTATACAATTTGTTATAAGTTGAGCCAATTCAACTTCAAGTTGTGTAGGAGCTCCATACGTAAAACCATTACGCAAAGATTTCTCGACTGCTTTTATAATCTTTTTATTTGCATGACCAAATATAAGCGGCCCCCAAGAACAAACATAATCTAAGTATTTATTTGAATCTTCATCGTATAGATAAGCCCTTTTCCCTTTTTTTATAAAGACAGGATCACAACCTACAGCCTTAAACGCTCTAACTGGCGAGTTAACGCCACCTGGTATATATTTTTTTGCTTTGCTGTAAAGTTCTTTTGATTTTTCTAAATTATGCAAAATTATCACCCCTTTTTGTTGGTTTCTTTTTCTGAAAAATATGCCATATGAGTTTTTTTTAGTTCTTTTATACTGTACAGTAAGATATAATCAGTTATTTTTATTTGATCTGATAGTTTTTTTGCAATTTTATCTGCTTGTGACTTATTTTTACAGTGTATCATTGTGTAGATATTATAAGGCCATTCAACAGAAGTGGCTCTTTCATAACAGTGAGTTACTTCAACGTTCTTTGCAAGAATATTCCCACATTCTTCGACTTTTGATTCTGGGATTTTCCAAGCTATCATTGGATTTGCATTTATGCCTATTTTTCTATGGCTTATCCTTGCTCCGAATCTTCTCATTAAGCCGCTCTTAAGAGATTTTTTTATCCAGGAAATTACCTCCTTTTCAGATATGTTTAGATCCTTTGATATTTCTAAAAAGGGGCGTTCTACTAAGGGGATATCCTCTTGTAGGAGTTTTATTAACTTTATATCTAGGTCGCCTATTTTTATTTTATTTTCTTTACTCATGTCAGCTTTTCCACCTTATCTTATTCTAAAAAAGTTGCTTGAGGACACCTTTGTATCGTTTCTCGCAATAGCTACTACATAGCATTCATAATCTCCACTAGTAAAAAGCTCTTTGATGTCAGGGTTACTTGATACGTCAAATTCGTTTTCATTCGAATTAAACTCTTTTGACAATATAATCTTTTTTCCTTCTTTTTCAACTTTTAGAACAATCAAATTTATCTTATCAGCATTTTCGGATTTCCATATGAATTTTAGAGAATTTTTATCAACAAATGGTCCTGGTGATAACGCTTTGCCTGGTTCAAGAATTTCAGCGCTTATTGGATTTGTAGTTGTGAAATATAAATAGTTATCTGTAGTAGAGCTTTGCATGTCGGTAACAGTCCAAAAATATGTTCTATTTGGCAACAAAACACCTTCTGGAACCTTGAGCGACGTGCCTTTCACAAAAAGCCATTCTCTAACAACTTTGGGTACAAAATTGCTATCCTTAAGATATATAGTAACCTTCAAGTATTTGTTATCACTATCATTATTCCAGATCAAGATAGGATTGAGATTGGAGATATAGTCTCCTGGGGGGCTTGGTTTTCCAGGTCCAAGCAACTCTATATTTGCAAATGCCAAACTCGTATTTAATAGTGCAAAAAATATAAAAGCAAAAAGTATAAATATTTTTTTCATATTTGCTCCCAAAAGGTTTTATTTAGGATATATTCTATAATAACATATTTAATATTTAGAGTAGAAGCAAGAAGCAAAAAAATGCACGAGCAAGGATGCTTGCGATACTATAAGATGCTCGTGTTACTATGGGGAGTGTTGCATGGGGTTTTGTTAAGAAAATAATGCTAAAATTAAGGATAAAATTATAAATTGATGGAGGTTATAAAATGCTAATCGAACCAAATAACATTAAGGTAGGTTTTATTGGTATAGGAGTTATGGGAAAGAGTATGGCTGGACATATTTTGGACGCTGGATATAAACTTTTTGTTTATAATAGAACTAAATCAAAGACAGAAGAACTTTTAAACAAAGGAGCAGTCTTTTTGCCAATTAATGAATTAGCAAAAAATTGTGATTTGATAATTACCATGGTTGGATTTCCAGAAGACGTAAGTGAAGTTTATTTTAGCGAAAACGGCCTTATAAATAATTCTAAAGAGGGTTCGATCCTCATAGATATGACCACTTCTCCTCCTTCTCTTGCAGTAAAAATTTATGATGAGTTAAAGAAAAAGGGTGTATTCTTCTTAGATGCTCCTGTTTCTGGAGGAGATATTGGTGCTAAAAACGCTACTCTATCTATTATGGTGGGAGGAGATGAAGAGATTTTTACTTCTGTACTTCCAATCTTTAGTTTGATGGGCAAGAATATCGTATATCAGGGCAAAGCTGGATCAGGTCAACACACAAAGATGTGCAATCAAATTGCAATAGCATCTAATATGATAGGTGTGGCTGAGTCTCTTTATTATGGCATCAAAGCGGGTTTAAATCCTGAAATGGTACTAAAAAGCATTAGCACGGGTGCTGCAGGAAGTTGGTCTTTGACTAATCTTGGACCAAAGATGTTAAATGAGGATTACGCACCTGGATTTTATATAAAGCACTTCATAAAAGATATGAAAATAGCTCTTGATGAATCTATTAGGATGGGGATAAATCTCCCAGGATTGAAGCTAGCACTGTCTTTGTACGAAGAGTTATCAAGAATGGGATATGAAAATAGCGGTACCCAGGCAATATTTAAGTTATATACGAAATAGAGATGTAATATACAAAACGTCCTTTTGGACGTTTTGTATATTAAAATTAGTAACTTTGATAAATCATCTTCTTTTGCTGATTTCTAGCTATTACTGAAAGTGTAAAGTTAATCAAAAAATAGGTTGAAGCTATCATACCAAATAAAACAAAAACTTGTGCTGGTTCTGCGTATTGTCCCATGATTATCATACCTCTACCCGTAAGTTCCTCTATACCTACAGCCCAAGTAAAAGAGGTATCCTTTATTGTAGTAATAAATTGAGAAATAAGTGGGGGTATCACTTTTCTTATTGCCTGCGGCAAGACAATATAAACAAGAATTTGTACATAATTAAATCCTTGCGACATAGCTGCTTCCCACTGTCCTCTATCGATTGAGTTAAGGCCGCCTCTAACTATCTCAGCTATCATTGCAGTAGTAAAGATAGTCATAGCAAGTATAGCTGCTTGAATTGGCGGGATAGGTATCATAAATCTACAAGCAAGTATAAATAATAAAAGTGGTATGTTCCTTACAGAATCAATATAAATTGAGGCAATTTGGCTAACAATAGGTTTCTTTGAAAATTTAGCTACACCAAGAATTATGCCGCAAAAGGTACTAAGCACTATAGTAAAAATTGCTATAGTGAGGGTTACCTGTAAGCCCTTTAACAAAAATATTAAAATATTAGGTTTAAAAAGTTCTCCTATCATAAGCTTAACTTAGCCCTTCTTTCAAGATAGTCAGCAAATCTAGCAAGCGGCAAACAGAGGCTTAAATACAAAAGTCCTACCACGATATATGCAGGCCCATAGTATAAATTATTGCTTGACCATGAATCAGCATGATACATCAAATCCCCCCCAGCTACCATTGCCATTACTGAAGTGTTTTTAATCAGACTAACAGCCTGGTTTGTTAAGGGGGGAAAAATTACAATCTTTGCCTGTGGCAAAATCACATATCTCATGGCTTGCCAGAAAGTAAAACCTTGAGAATATGCAGCTTCTAACTGGCCTCTATGAATAGCCTGAATTCCAGCTCTCACAACTTCTGCTATGTACGCTCCATGATAGACACCAACACCAATTACTCCAACAGCGAATACAGGTAATACTATATCGATATGTGGAAGGCCATTATAAAGAAAAAATACCTGTATCACCAAAGGAGTATTTTGGATAAATTCAACATATATTCTGTTAATTATCTTAGCACTTCTAAATTGACTGGTTGCAAGAACACCAAAAATTAAACCCAAAACAAGTGCTAGCAAAAGTGCAAGAAATGAAACTGATATCGTAGTAACAAAACCTTCTGCGAATATTCTCCAATCAGAAAAGAGCTTTTCCCATTTAAATAACGCAAATGGTCCAGAATCTAACACTACTTAAGTCCCCACTTCTCCTTTAACTTTTGAAGTGTACCATCCTTTTGCATCTCTTCAAGAGTTGAGTTTACTAATTTCAAAAGACCGTCATTACCCTTTTTCATTGCTATACCATAATTTTGCGGAGCAAACCTATCAGGAAGTATGGTAGTAGAATCATCAAGATAACCGTAGAGTATTGCACCATCTGTAGAAAATGCCTGAACTCTTCCCGATTCAAGTGCTGCCTTTATTTCTGGATAACTAGCAAACTCAAGCACATTTACCTTAATCCCCTTAGCCTTTGCCTCAGCCTCTATGGCGCCCTTTGTAGTAGCGCTTTGTGCTACACCAACTGTTTTGCCATTTAAATCAGTAAAGCTTTTTATTCCTGAATCTTTCTTTACTAGAAGAGCCACTCCATCAGTAAAATAAGGTATTGAGAAGTTGAAGCTCTTCTCTCTTTCAGGGGTAATTGTAAAAGTAGCAATAACCATATCTACTTCACCGTTGTCCAAAAGTGGTCCCCTTGTTTTCGGTGTGACAGCTATTAAATTAACTTTATCAGGGTTACCAAGAATCTTTTTTGCCATTTCATGAGCTATATCAATTTCAAAACCTTCAACCTTGCCTGTTTTTGGATCTTTGTAACCAAATTTCGGTACATCATACTTTACTCCAACGTTTAGAACACCACGATCTTTGATGGCCTTAATATCGGGTGGTATTGCCGAACTTTCCTGTGGTTTTTGAGCTTGTTGAGAGCATCCAGCAACCACAAAACCAAGAAGGAGAATAATACCTAAGAACAAAAACTTCATCCTTTCCATTGCCATACCTCCTTTAAAAATATAGAATTTTTTAATAAAAGCAAATTTTAAACCTGAATCTTATTTAGCTTTTCAAGAAATGCCTGAGTTCTCTCATGTTGAGGATTATTAAAAATTTGATCTGGAGTGCCTGTTTCTAAAATCTGACCTTCATCCATAAAAACAATTCTGTCAGCTGCCTGCTTTGCGAATCCCATTTCATGTGTTACCACAATCATTGTCATGCCTTCCTTTGCTAGAGCTACCATAATATCAAGAACCTCTTGAATCATTTCTGGGTCAAGAGCAGATGTAGGTTCATCAAAGAGTAATAAATCTGGTTTCATATTTAAAGCTCTCGCAATGGCAACCCTTTGTTGCTGACCACCTGATAACTGAGAGGGATATTTATTATATGCGTCTTTTAATCCAACCTTCTCGAGAAGTGCAATTGCATCCTTCTTTACTTCATCTTTATCTCTCTTCTCAACTAAAATTGGCGCAAGCATTACGTTCTCAAGAGCAGTTTTGTGTGGATAAAGGTTAAAATGCTGAAAAACCATTCCAATCTTCTGTCTAACCTTGTTTAATGGCACCTTCTTAGCAGTCAGTTCAACTCCGTTTACAAAAATCCTGCCAGATGATGGTGTTTCTAGAAAGTTGATACACCTTATCAACGTGCTTTTTCCTGAACCGCTTGGCCCCATTATTACTACTCTTTCTTTGAATTGTACCTCAAGATTTATATCCTTTAAGACATGATGACTGCCAAAATACTTATTTACATTTTCCATTTTTACCATCATAAAATCTTTTTTTACCCTCCACAGAAAATATACTTTTTAACATTATACATTAAAAATAAATTAATATTTGATTAAAATTAAATAAAATATCATATAAAATATTTTTATACATTTTAAACAAAAATTTGATATGATTATATTTAAATCTATATTTTAAATTTTAATGTTAGGGAGGTAGTGAAATTGAATTTAGATCAAATTGTTAAAATTTCTAATGCGTTAGCAAATGATTCAAGGTTTAAAATCCTTCAATCAATTTCGTCAAATCCAAAAATTTCTTGTACTGAGGTCATCAAGGCTCTTGATATTACTCAACCTGCAGTTTCTCATCACTTAAAAATTTTAAACGACGCAGGG
>Ga0207433_10001600_pt1 | contig 48293 bp, 48 predicted proteins | sample YelNatPaOPGAMG01_FD_187559 | JGI IMG/M metagenome (GOLD analysis project Ga0207433, IMG submission 187559) | Hot spring thermophilic microbial communities from Obsidian Pool, Yellowstone National Park, USA - OP-RAMG-01 (SPAdes) (version 3) | ecosystem: Environmental > Aquatic > Thermal springs...
TTTGAAATTGTGGACTCAGTAGAGGCTGACCCTGCTAGAGGGAAAATATCTTTTAAATCTCCGGTAGGTTCTGCTCTTTTGGGAAAAAGAGAAGGAGAGGAGGTTACAATTTCTTCGCCGGTGAAAATACTTTACAAAATAAAAAAATTAAAATATGCCTACAATTAAAGGTTCAAAGTTTTTTTGAGTTTTTTTCTGCACCTTGAACAAATTAAAACTTTTTCCCCCGAAGGAGTTTTGTAATAATGAAGGTTTGGTTTTTGGAATCTTTTCGCTGTCGGGTTAAATTTACTTCTTAATTTCACTCTTTTACCTGCCTTGAACCTACCCTTTTTACAAATTTCGCATTTGGGGCTCATAATTTTTTATGATATCATATTTTTATGGAAGACGCAACTGTTTATTCCACCGTTTTTTCTTTAATTGTTTTATTTTTTTCAATTTCGATACACGAACTTTCTCACGGTTTGGTTGCTTTTCTTTTGGGAGACCCTACTGCCAAAGAAGAAGGTAGGTTAACCTTGAACCCAATAAAACATATTGATCCAATGGGAACGATTTTTATTCCCTTGTTTTTAATTTTCACTAATTCGCCAATCGTCATTGGTTGGGCAAAACCGGTTCCTGTGAACCCGTTTTATTTTAAAAATCCAAAGTCAGACATGGCAAAGGTAGCTTTAGCAGGGCCTACGGCAAATTATTTTATCGGAATTTTTTTTGCTCTTTTGAGTCGATTTTTTCCTTCTCCTTATTTTTCCATAATTTCAATTTATAATTTATTATTGGGCACCTTTAACCTTTTTCCTGTTCCACCTTTGGATGGTTCTTGGTTTTTAAATCTTTTACCCAACCGCTTTTCCCATCTTAGGAACTTTATTTACCGGTGGGGATTTATTCTTTTGATTTTATTTTTATTTTTTGGAATGAGCCTTGTTTACAAAATTTTAGAATTTTTATTCAAACTTTTTGCTAATGCCTGAATGTTATGTATCCTAAAACAGTCAAAAAATTAATTGAGATTTTTTCAGAGTTTCCCGGTATTGGGGAAAAATCCGCCACCCGTTTTGTCTTTTTTCTTTTAAAACAAAAAAAATATTTTCTCAAAGAATTGATTGAAAATTTAATAAATTTAGAAACCAAAGTGAAGGCATGTCCATTTTGTAAGAAATCGACCGAAAAAGAATTGCTTTGTGAAATTTGTGAAAATCCCGCAAGGGACTTAACAAAGCTTTGTTTGGTTTTGAAAGAACAGGATTTAGAAGTTATCGAAAAATCTGGTATTTTTCCGGGCTTGTACTTTATTTTAAATGAGGTTTCTTCGCCTTCTCAAAAAGAAATGGAAAAAATAAACATAGAAGAAATCAGAGAAAGAATTAAAAACCCTAAAAAATTTGGAGTTTTTGGAAATTTTAAGGAAATAATATTAGCATTCGATTTTACGGTAAAAGGTAGAGCCCTTTCAATTTATATTGAGAACAAATTAAAAGATTTACCCGTCAAAATTTCAAAATTGGCAATGGGAATACCTTCGGGTGGAGAATTAGAATACAGCGACGAAGAAACTTTAAAATCTGCTTTCGAAAAAAGAGGATAAAAAAAATAAAAAACGGGCCACAAAAGGAGAGATTACTCCCCTCTCGTGCTTACGGGAATTGAAAAGAAAGGAGGTTAACTTTTCAATTCCACCCGCACTTTTATTATAAATAATTTTTTGCAACTTGTCAAGCATTTCCCTCTTTTTGTGGTTTTTCTTAAATCTTGAAAAAATAAATTTAAATTAATAAAATAACAGAATGAATCTCCAAGAAAAAATTTCTTTTTTTATTTTAATTTGTTTAGTTTTATTTTTGGGAATTGGTTTTTCTTTTCCGGAGATTTTTAAAATTAACATTTTTCCTAAAAAAGAGTTTAAGCTTGGATTAGATTTGAATGGCGGAGTTCATTTTTTATATCAGGCGGATTTAAGTCAAATTCCCGAACAAGAAAAAAAAGAGGCCATGGAATCTTTAAAAAACGTAATTGAAAAAAGGGTAAATTTTTTCGGCGTCAAAGAGCCAATACTTCAAATTCAGGGAGAGAAAATAATAATAGAACTTTCTGGCTTTTCAGACCCCAAAAAAGCCATTGAAGAAATTGGAAAAACTCCTTTTTTAGAATTTAGAGAAAAAAAAGGCGAGGATTTTGTTTCTACTCCTTTAACCGGAAGATATCTAAAGGGAGCTCAGGTTTCTTTCGATCAATTTAACGCTCCGGCTATTTCTTTGGAATTTAACGAAGAAGGAGCAAAGCTTTTTGCGGAAATTACAGAAAGAAATGTAGGAAAACCTTTAGCCATTTTTCTTGATGGGAACTTAATTTCTGCGCCAACAGTTCGAGAAAAAATTCCTTCTGGAAAAGCAGAGATAACGGGAAAGTTTTCTTTAGAAGAAGCCAAAGAATTAGCACGAAACTTAAACGCCGGCGCCCTTCCTGTTCCCATTAATTTAATTTCTTATCAAATTGTGGGTCCCACCTTGGGGAAAGCTTCTCTTGAAAAAATTGTTAAAGCGGGCCTAATAGGTTTTTTATTGATTGCAATCTTTATGGTTTTAATATACAAAATATCGGGTTTTGTGGCAGTTTTTTCTTTGATTCTTTTTGCAGTTTTAAATTTAACTTTATATAAAATCATTCCTGTTACTCTTACTCTTTCTGGAATTGCTGGCTTTTTGCTTTCTTTGGGGATGGCAGTAGATGCTAACATTCTAATTTTTAGTAGGACCAAAGAGGAATTGAAAACAGGAAAAAATCTTTCTCAATCATTTAAAGAAGGTTTTGAAAGGGCTTGGCCAGCAATTAGAGACGGGAATCTAACCACTTTAATTGTTAATTTAATTTTAATTTTTTGGGGGACAAGTTTTGTCCGGGGCTTTGCAACCACTCTTTCTTTGGGGATTTTAATTTCAATGTTTACTGCCATCTTTGTGACAAGGGAATTTTTAAAAATAATAATTTCGCCAAAAATCCAAAAAATAATTATATGAACGAAGAAAAAGTTTTTAATTTTTTAAAATTTGACAATATTTTTCTTTTCGTTTTTTTTGGCGTCTTTGTTTTTTCAGTTTTTTCGATTTTTTATTTCGGCCTTAATTTAGGTTTAGACTTTAAAGGAGGAACAATCATAGAAATAGGATTTGAAAAAGAGAGGCCCAGCATCCAAGAAATAAGAGAAAAATTGTCCGGGCTAAACCTTGGCCAAGTGGTCATTCAAGAGGCAGGAGAAAAAAATGTCATTTTACGAATGAGGGAAATTTCAGAAAAGGAAAAATCTCAAATCTTTGAAGCGCTCCAAAATCCCCAAGAAATCAGGTCTGAAATGATAGGGCCTTCAATTTCTTTGGAGTTAAAAAGAAAGTCGATTTGGTTGACTGTTTTTTCTTTAATTGCTATTTCAATCTATGTTGCCTTAGCCTTTAAAAAAGTTACTCAAAGATTGTCTTCCTTGATTTTTTCTTTAATTTCTTTTTTAGGGTTGTTTCAAAATACTTTTTTTCTTTTAGGAATAATTTCTGTTTTGGGGAAGTTTTGGGGGGCGCAATTTAACATTTCAATTCTTATTGCTATCTTAACTTGCTTGGGTTACGGAATAAACGATACCATTGTTTTTTTTGATAGATTGAGGGAAAACATTATAAAAAAGAAAAAAACGGATTTTGGGGAAATAATTAACCTTTCAATCTTTCAAACCTTCACCCGCCAAATAAACACCTCTCTAACCACCATTTTCCCGGTTTTAGCAATTTTTGCTTTCAAGATAGAAAGCTTAAGATTTTTTTCTTTAATAATTGCTTTGGGGATTTTAAACTCAACTTTCTTTTCCCTATTTGTTGCCGGTTCAATTTTAAAAAAAATTATTAAAACCTAATTAATTTTTGTTAATAAAAGCTCTTGATTTTTTAATTTTTTATTCTAAAATTAAGATGTAAAATTTAAAAAATAAACAATTTTAGATTTTTTAAATGCCCTTTTAATTAAAAAATTTTTAACTTAAGAAAAGTTTTTTAATTAGGGGGGGCAATTCACACACCGTAAAAGGAGGTAGCCGATGAAAAGAAAGAGAGTGTATTGTGCAATCTGCGGTAAAAAAAATTTTGTTCTTTTAAAAAGAAACAATGTAGTAGTGAAATGCAGTCATTGCCGGGCCTTTTTTTTAGTAAATTCTCGAAAAATTAACCGTTTTCTCAGCAACAATCGAACCATAACCCTTCACTAAGCTCTTTGATTTTTGCCCCCCCTTTTTTCATTGAGCAAACCTTGAAAGCTTGAGCTTCTTTTTTGCCATTTTTGCTCCCTTTTCGTACTTGGTTATTATTTTTTCTTTGTAATGAATGATTTGGTTTTTAAGTTCATCTTTCATTTTTTCTATTGCCGCTTCTAGGCTTTCTTCTGTTGATTCGGCTCTAATTGATTTTCCTGGAAAGTGCATTTGACATTCGGCGTAAAAAACCTTTCCCTTTCTGTGTTTTGGCAATTTTGCGATCTCAACCCAGGCTTCGATTTTTGGTTTCCCCTTGCCTTTGCTGTCATTGTAAAAGAAATCTTCTGCGAATTTTTCTAAAGAATTTATTTTCTCTTCCAAAAATTTTTTTATTTTTTCCTCTAGTTGAATGTTGGTAGTTTTTAAAACTATTTTCATAGTGATTTTGAAACAAAAACTCCCCCCAGATTTGTTTCTGGGGGGAGGAAGAAATTATTTCTTTTTTCCTTTCTTTTTTGCCATCCCTTTTTTTGAGAGGTTTGCACCCAGTCGACCACTGGGTGGAACGACGCGCTTTAGCTTATTAAATTGTAATTTATGAAAAAAAATTGTCAAGTGTGGAAAAGTGAAACTAAAAAAGCAATCCTTGTTTTTTTGTTTTTTGAATTTCTTTTTTCCCAAAAATTTTTATTTTGCCATATACACCATCGTATCCTGGTTCTTTTATCACTTCTCCTTTTCTCATTTTTTCAATCGCAAAAGCAATTTTTTCTCCGGCAACTTTTTCTATGTCTTCTGTTTTTGTTTCCAAGAGAATGTTAAATTCGTTCCCGAATTCTTTAATTAATTTTTGGTATTCTTTTTGAATTTTTTCAGATTGTGCGGTTGCGCCCATTGTCTCGGATAAAATTTCTTTTAAAGGAATCAAGCTTTTAAAAGGAATGGCGTTGTTGGGAACAAAACCTTCTGGCCTATCAGCCAGTTGCTCTACTCTGTTTAAAACTCCTATTGTCAAGGGTTTTTTGCAAACAGGACAAATGCCATTGTATTTTTTTGTTTCGGTAGGCGATAAAGAAACTCCGCAGATTCTATGACCGTCGTAATGATATTTTCCTTCTTCCGGAAAAAATTCAATGGTATACAAAAACTTTTTTGGATTTTTTGTTTTTATCGCTTCCAGAATCGACGGATAATCGATTTCTGTTTCGAAAACGTTTGCCTCTCGGCCAATATTGGAAAGGCTGTGGGCGTCTGAATTGCTAATGAGTGTAATTCTATCTAGGGCCGACAATCTCCAATTCATCGGGGGGTCGCTAGAAAGACCAGTTTCTCCGGAAAAAATGTATTCTGAATACTCTTGAAAACATTCCTCGATAGAATTAAATCCGGACCGAGAACCGAAAAGACTAAACCAGGGTGTCCAAATATGAGCAGGAACAATAAGACAATTTTCCGAAACGTCAAGAACGATTTTTACTAATTCTTTAGCATCCAAGTTCAAGGTTGGCCGACCGTCCACGTTTAAATTGCCAAAAATGTGAAGACGGTTGTTAATTTTTTCAACTGTTTCTAAAGAAGGGGCAAAAATAATAATGTGAATTTTTTTTATCTCCTCCCTTTTTTTATAAACACAGCTAACCTCTGTTGTTAGAATAAATCTCGTTTCGTTTTTGCCATTTTTTAATTTAAACAAACCGGGTTCTGCCGGCTCTAATTTTTCTTTGATTTCTTTAAACCAGGCAAAAAATGTAAAATCTCCAGTTCCCAAAATTTTTATCCCCTTTAATTTACCCCATTCGCTCAAATTTTCCAAATTCATTTGTTGAGAAGTTGCCCGAGAATATTTTGAATGTAAGTGAAAATCGGCAATGAATTTCATTTTTTAAATAGAGTTTTTTCGACGAATCCAAAAACAACAAAAATCAATAAAATGAAGATGGTAGAAAGGAGAGCCAAGGAATAAAGTTTCGCTCCCAAGGCCAAGCCCATTGCTGAAGTTGCCCAAAGACCGGCAGCGGTTGTTAAACCAAAAACCTCTTCTTCTTTTTTGCTTATTACTCCGGCGCCGATAAATCCCATTCCAACTGCCACAGCCATAATAATTATGGATGGGTCGAGAATTTTTAGGTTTCCCAAATAAAAAGCTACGGTCGAGAAAAGACAAGAGCCAAAGCAGATCAAAGAATAAGTTTGAAGTCCGGCACCCTTTCTTTTTGTTTCTCTTTCCATTCCAATAATGGCTCCTAAAATTACAGATGCGAGCAACTGAAAAATTATTTCTTGGTCCATAAACGAATTCTTATTTATAAATTATACCGTTTTAAAAATTTTTAACAAATTGAATACTTTCCATTCACGAGCTCAAATTGGATTTTTTTCAAACGGTTAAAGCGATCGTTTACTATTTTGTATATTCTGTCTTTGAGGTTATTAAAGCGATTGGAAACAACCTTAACACTGATTACTTGCGGTTGGTCCAGTGGCTTTCCGATTTGGCTCAAGATTCTTACTGAACACTCTTTCACCTCTTTTATTTTCCCGATTTCTTGGGCCAACAAATGAGCCAAAACTTGATAGATTTTTCCTGGATGGTTGATATTTTTTCCAGCAGGAGCTTCCAAAGACATTTCTCTGCAGGGTGTAATTAACCCCGAGACTCTATTTCCTCTTCCAACTTCTCCGTCGTCTCCCTGCTCTGCCGAAAGGCCCAAAACCGTAAGATATATTTCTTTTTCATTTTTTGCCTGAGGGTTATCCAAAGTGTTGTGGTCTATTTTTGCACTTTTAAAAGTTGAAATTCTTTTAACGAATTTTTCGATTTCTTTTTTGACTATTTCTTTTTTTTCGAAATAATCTTTTGGATTTTTAATGTGTTTGTCAATGTAAGCTGCGGGAATGGTTATTATTACTTCATCTTTTTTCCTTAAAGTCATTACCTTAATATCAGTTCCCAAAAAGGGATATTTTTTTAAGAATTTTGAGGAATTTAAAAAATAGGCAACTTTTAAGGTTAAAATTTCGACTCGAGAATAAGGACCGTAGCCAATTCCAAAAGAAGTATCGTTGGCAATGGCAATCTTATTACTTCTTTCGAAAACCTCTTGTAAATTTGCGGCTCCAGGGCTGTAATCAACTAAAATCTCAAAGTGCTCAATGATATTTCTTGAAGAATTAACAATTTTTTTTAAGCATTCTTTAGCCGCTTTCTTGACAATTCTTTCAACAGGGATTTTCGTTTTTTCTACTCGGTCCGTTGCCCTTCCGGCGACAATAATTTTTATTCTTTTTAAAATTTTTCCACCTCCAAATTTTGTTTGTGATTCTCCAGCGATTAAAAGTCCTTTATCTAAATTGTGATGCAAAACCTTTCCAAATCTTTTGAGATAGTACTGACTCAAAGCTTGAGATGCCGATTCGCAAATTAAATCACAAATTGTATCTGGATGGCCTACCCCTTTTCTTTCCACAATTTCAATCTCTCTTTTTTCGATTGGGGAGAAATCGCTTTTTTCAACAACGATATTTCTCATAAATATTTTCTGTATTTTACCTTTGTAAATCTTTGGCCCTCTTTTACAATTTCTTCTATTTCTTTTTCCCTGAACGGCGTAAAAAAATTACCAGAAAGAGTATGATTTTTTTGGTAGTTTTGAAGAAAATATTTTTTTGCTCCCTGAATCTCTTTGCAAATTGCTAAAATATCTTCTTTCTTGTGAAACTCTTTCATTATTGTCGTTCGAAATTCATAATCTGTTTTCCCTAAGAGTAAAATTTTAACGGATTGTTTTATATTTTCAAAGATCTTTTTTGTCAAAACTCCGCCTGTGATTTTTTTGTATTTGTTGAAATCATCTAATCTGTGCTTAATATCCATTGCCACATAATCTATTAATTTTTCTTCAATCAAACGATTGAGCATTTTGGGATTTGTTCCGTTTGTTTCTAATTCAATTAAATACCCCATCTTTTTTATTTTGCTAATGAAATCTGGAAGGTCTTTATTGAGAGTTGGTTCGCCGCCAGTAATCGCTACTGCCTCCAAAAATTTCTCTCTTTCTTTTAAAAAAGAGAAAATTTTTCTTTGAGAAATTTCTTTTTGTTTTTTAATTTCCTCTGGCAAAACCAAGTGAGGCACGTAGCAATTTGAAACATTTATCAAAAAAATGTTATAGGTGTGGTTAGAATTATCAATCTCTAAATTATAAACTTTTTGTTTTTTCTTTAATCTTCTTATCTCTTTTATTTTTAAATAAACGTATTTTTCGTCTAAAAATCCGTATCGTTCGCCGACATTTATTGTTTTTTTTGTTATCAGTGAGGCTTGCCCTAAAATTTCAAAAATTTTTTTATCTTTAATTGAAATTTCTTTTTCTTGAATAGAATGTCTTATTCCTAATCGTGAGAGAATTAAACTTATTTGATATCTTAAAGTTGGGGAACAACAGGACAATCTTTGCCATTGATATTTTCTCAAAAATCTTTGAGAGCTTACCCCATCTCCAAAAAACAACCCTTTAATTAATTCTTTTTGAAAGTCTTTTCTTAAATAAAGAAATTCGACAGGTATTTTTTTATTTTTAGAATCGGAGCCAAAATAATATTGAAAGAAAATTCCAAGAATACCCTTGGAAGATGTAAGTTGAATCGTTTTATTTTTTTTATTTTGTATTTCTGATAACTTTGTTTTAAAAACTTTGAAAAAAATACGTTTTACATCTTCAATAAAAGTTTTCTCTCTTTGATTAAAAGAAAACGAAATATAATAAGAATTTTTTCGATTTTTACACTTACTTACGCACCCTTCTGCTAAAAAATATCCAACTAACCTCATAAATTCTGGGGTAATTTTTATAAACCTATTTACATAAAAATGTCCCCCTTTAATTCCAATTTTGGTTGCTTTAAATTTTATTGGAGGAACAATTTTAGAATCTAAATAATCTTTTTTTTCTATTAATCGCCGGATATGATCGGTAAGATTTAAGGTTTTATAAATTTTTCTCCAACTGTACCCCTTTTTTCTTAAATCCCATATTTTCTTAAAAATTTTTTTGTCAAAAAAACGAGGCCTCGTTTTCAAAGGTTGATAAAAAACTTCAATAGCCGGAATAAAATCAAGTTTAAAATCTCGAATTTCCTTTTGTGGAATGGTCACTGTAAGAAAATCAGAATCTTTATTAATATCTTCTGCCTTTTTCTTTAAAAATTTTCCTTTTTTTGCATCAAAAACGAGGAATTCGTGATTAGGAGTGCATTCAATAACGTCTGATCGCCAAAATGTGTTTATTTTAATAATTTCGGAAGTATCGCGGATAAAATATTTTTTAATTGGGGAAAAATTCCCTTCTGAATCATACACTAAGCAATTAATCTGTTTTTCTACAATATCTTTTATTTTAAGCAAGCCATGATTAGTTAAAACTTTATTTTCTCCAGTAAAACAAAACTGACATCTCAAATTGCATCCTCCTAAAAAAATAACGGCAGAAATTCTGCCAGGGTATTCAATTAGACTCTGCTTTTGAAGCCCTAAAATTTTCATTTCAAAAACGTTTCTTTGATTTTAAACTCTTTCCTTTGTTTGAATTCTTGTTGTTTTCCTGTGTTCCATTGTTGTACCGGCCGGTAGTATCCAACGATTCTTGTATAAATTTCGCAAGGTTGCTTTACGGTACATTTTGGACAGAAAAAATGCTCTCCTGGAATGTAGCCATGGACAGGACAAATTGAGAAAGTCGGAGTGATTGTAATATATGGCAACTTGAAATTCTCAAAAACTTTCTTTACCAACCTTTTTACTCCTTCACCATTTTGCATTCTTTCTCCTAAAAATATATGAAAAACGCTGCCTCCTGTATATTTGGATTGAAGCTCGTCTTGAAGTTTTAGTGCGTAAAAAACATCATCAGTGAAATTTACTGGGAGCTGAGAACTATTTGTATAATAGGGAACTTTTTTCGTTCCCGCGGTAACAATATCCGGATATCTTTCCTTGTCTTTTAAAGCAAATCTAAATGCTGTTGATTCAGCTGGAGTTTGTTCGAGATTGTAAATGTTTCCAGTTTCCTCTTGGTATTTTACTAATTTTTCTCTCATAAAATCTAAAACCTCTAAAGCAAACTTTCTTCCTCTTTTTGATGCAATGTTTTCTCCCATAAAGTTTAAAAGGCATTCGTTCATTCCAACAAGACCAATGGTTGAAAAGTGATTTGCCCAGTATTTTCCTCTCATTTGTTTTATGTCTTGCAAATAATATCTTGAGTAAGGATATAATCCTTTTTCGATGAGATTTTCCAAAACTTTTCTTTTTATTTCCAAACTTTCTTTTGCCAAATCCATTACTTTTGTCAACCTTTCAAAAAATTCTTTCTTTGTTTTTGATAAATACCCAATTCTTGGCAAATTAATTGTGACAACCCCGATTGAATTTCCACACCAAGTGGCTTTTCCGTTCCTTCTTACATAAACTGTGTGGTTTGGAACTTCACAACAATAAACTTTTCCTTTGTAATAAACTTCTCTAATTTGATCTTTAATTCTTTCTTTATGAATGAAAGTGAAATGTTTTGTTTTTCGATGAACTCCAATTTGGTAAACAACGTTAGTTTTTACCTCTCTACCTTTAATTTGAGAAATCTTTCTTTTTCTTTCTTTAATTGTCGCATGCCAGCCCAATTTTAGAATTATTTCTTGCAAATCGTCTGCCAACTTTTTTGACGCTGTCCAATAATTTATTTGACCGTTGGTTTTTCTCACATGTCCATCTCCTTTTACCATCCAATCGAACAAAATTTTCAATTGCCTTTTGCTTAAATTTTTTATTTCCTTTGGAATAAACTTTGTGTATTTGCTCCCAAATTGTCTCAGGTAGCTCCAAAGTTGTTTGTTACAAATTACAAAAGTATCTTTTTCCTCGGAGTAGTTAAAGGGTAAACAATTTAAAACTTCCTTTATTTCTTCCCTTTTTTCTTTATTCTTTTGAGAGATTATTACCCTATATCCATGATCTAGTGCAACTTTTTCATTGTCAGTCGATCCCTCAGCCAACCAAAAACCAAAAAATTTCAACCAATCATCCATCTTTATTTTCAAAGGCGGAGCTTCGTATCTTATTCTTACTCTTTCTCTATTCCCATAATTTTCTTTAGTGCAAACGTTGAAAATAGTAACTGGATTGCAATTGAAACTTTCTGCTATTTGATAAATAGTTTTACCTTCTTTTTTTAATTGCCTGATAGTTTGAAGTTCTTCTTCGGAAAATTTTGATTGAGGACCTGCACCTCCTAAAATAACAATCGGAGGCAAAACAAACCATTCTTTTTCTTCTCCTTCCCAAACTCCTCCTTTTGGAATGTAATGCTGATATGGTTTAAAATCTTTAGCTTCTACAAACATTCTTTTGCCTTTGTATTTGTGATCTACAACCATTCGATGGTTTGGGGTCACTAATAAATCAAAAGCTCTTGATTTAAAACGAATCATTTTTCCTTCATAATCGTATTCAAAGAGCCTTATGGGATGATGAAGTTCAATTTTATTGTCTTTAGTGAAAGTGAATACGCTATCTTCTAATGTTAAATCTTTAAAAAATTTCCAACCATTTTCAGTTAAAATTTCAGTTTTTTCATCATAACACCCAGTTTTTGACCCCGCTCCAAAAAGCCCCCCACCTCCTCGATTGTAAAGCTCTTTAAGGTCCAGCCTGAGACGACAACAATTATGAGTAATTATCCCGTTGGCTAATTGAAAAGCATGTTCTTGACTTTTTATTTCAAAATCGTAAACATAGCCTGTGTATTTTATCTTTTCTATTTTCTTAATTTTTACACCATAAAAATCTCCATAATCTTTATATTTAGGACTCTTGCCTTTTTTCAAATTAAAGTAGCGAGCCAGCCATTCAGGATAGTCTGAAGTAAATCTTAATGTAAAACCCATTTTTCTTTTTTCTCCTGTTCTATTTTTTGTTTCAAAATAAGTAGTGTTTACTCCTAAGGTCCTTGCCAAAATAAGTAAATCTAAAATAAGCTTTTTATTTCCTAAGTGTAAAACTAAATCTTTTTTGTTAACTATAGAACCATCGCTTTCAAGAACTCCAATTAAGACTCCTTTTCTAAACTCTATTGAACGACCGTAAGTTTTTGAATTAATCCTTTTAGTTAAAGAATTTTCCCCTCTTACATATTCTTTAATTAATTCCACTACTGCTCTTGAAGCTACTGAAATTCGGCAATACTTATGTTGTTCGTTAAAATAAATAGTTACTGGGGCAGCAAACTTTCCTTTGAATTCTTTTTCAACAAACTCGATTAGTTTTTTTTCGTGAATTCCAAAAACATAATTTAGAGTAGCTCCTTCATGGGAAATCCATCCATCTCCTATATAAAGCCCAACTAATCTTCCTAAATTAAAATCTCCTAATTCGCCTTCGTAAGGATATTTAGCAATTGGAAACTCGTCTCCTACTTTTAAGTTTCTACTTTCTACAATTTCTAATTTTCCATGTTTAATTATTAAAGAAGGGTGGTCTAAGGTCATTTTATCAATCAATCCATTTTCTAGAGTTATCTTTAAAATATCTTCATTTTCTAATTTTAATTTGATAACATCTTTTACTGGTTTAAATTTTCCATTTATTAAAATTTCTATTGGATTCCCTCGCCTTATAAAATCCTCAACAATTCTTCGAATCTCTGTTTTGGCGATTTCTCCTTCGGCGTTTTTATAAATAATTTGAGTGCTTGGCAATTTGCACATCGAGCGAACATCCTCAGGTTTCATCTCAGAATTTATGTAATTTGCGAAATAATTCGTTCCGTATTTTGCTGAGGCTTCAAAAATTCCATCGAAAGCAGGATCTTCCCAAGGAAAATCTTTTGTAATGTTTATCGTTGGGATTGGGAAATGGAACGGCCTTCCTTTGGCATCGCCTTCCATATAAACCTCATAGAGGGCTTTGTCAAAAATTTTCATTTCTTCTTCAAATTCAGAATAAGTTTTGTCTTGTGGTTTTCCTCCAATAATCACCGGAAGCTTTGCATAAACTAGAGAAGGTTTTAGGTCTAAAGTTATGTTCGAAAATGGCGTTTGAAAGCCAACACGAGTATTTCCCGACCAGGCGCAAGTTCCATTCCTTCTTACAAAAACCACATGGTTTGGAACTTCTACCGAGTAAACAAAACCATCATAAGGAACTCGTTTGAAATTGGCCTTTCCGCTTCCATCGTTTTTTCGATATTTTTTGCCATTAAAAGTATAATATTTAGAAACATTTTCAGCTACTATTAAGTTAGGATGATCTGGGTTTGGATGTAAACGCCTTTTTCCAATAAAGATTTCTCTTTCCTCCCGGGTATAATATCTTGGAGAACGACCAACTTTCAAAATCAATTCTCCAATATCATCTTGGAGTCTTTTAGAAGAAGTGTAATACAGCTTCCTTTTTCCCATTTTCCTTCCGTCTCCAAGATTGAATGCGTCTAAAAGAATTCTCAATTGGCGTGATGAAAGTTCTTTAAATTCTTCTGGGATATATTTGGTATAGCAATCTCCCAATTTTCTCAAATATTTCCAAAGAGGTTTATCTAAAATCACAAATCTATCTTTCGCTTCTCTATATTTGAAAGGAAGTTTATCCAATATTTTTTTAATTTCCTTTTTCTTTTTAGTGGCTACTATCCCCACTTCATAATTTCCCTCTTTTGCCTTTTTAGAGTTCTCTTTGACTGCGTACCCTTCTGCCAAATATATTCCCAAAAAAGCAAGCCAATCATCCATTTTAATTTTTCTTTCTTTCCACTCTCGATTTTTTTCATGATATTGTTTTGTGAAAGGAGAATAAAATTTCTCTTTTTGATTTAAACCAGGCAAAATAAAGATAGCTTTCTCCTTGCCACTCCATTCCGCAGTTCTTGGAATCCAATCGTTATAATTTAACTCATCCGCTCTAACCATTTTTACTTCTCTTTTCTTTGAAGCTTGTCTTAAAACGATCATTTTGTGATTTGGCGTAACCATTAAATCTAAATCGTAAGTTTTAATATGAATCATTTCTCCTTTGTAACGAACTTTTACTATATGGATAGGTTTGTGATACTCTAAGTATTTTCCCTTCTTTAAAGTTGCAATTTCATCATCAGGGGTCAAATTTTTAAACAGTTTGAAACCTTTTTTGGTCAAGATTTCTGTTTTATCATCATAGCAAGGTATTGCCATATTAAATAAAAATTCCTGCAAAAATTGTTTTACTTGTTGGTAGTTTAAATTGTCGTATCTAATGAAAGGTGCCAGCAAAGTATCGAAATTTGAGAAACTCACAGCGCCTGCACAGTTTCCACACCATAAAGCCTTTCCATTTCTTCTCACATAAAGAGTATGATTTGGAACTTCCAAGCAATAAACCTTTCCTTTGTACTTTACTTTCTTAATATTTTCTTTTTTGAATTTGAAATGCTTTGTTTTGGAAATAGCCACTCTATACCACCTGAATTTTCCTTTTCTTTTTTCATAAATGTTGGCCGACCAACCAAGCTTCAAAGCAATTTCTTGGACGTCATCCGCTAATTTTTTGCTTTTTGTGTAATAGTCTATATTTTCATTGCCAACATATCCATCCCCTCTCATCATCCAATCGAACAAGATTTTTAATTGGCTTTTAGAAAGGTTTTTAATTTCTTTTGGAATAAATTTTTCTTCATGTTTCCCAAATTGCCGGAGATAGATAAAAAGCTGTTTGTTTAGAATCACAAATTCGATCTTTTTTCCGCTTTTCTTTTTCATGTAATTAAACGGTAATCTTTTTAAAACTTTTTCAAATTCTTCAGCTTTCCTCCCTTCGTTTTGAGAAATTCTTACTTGATATTCGTAATATGGATTTTTCCACCCTCTCCTTTTTCTTTTTCTCAATGTTGTAGAACCTTCAGCTAACCAAAAACCAAAAAATTTCAACCAATCATTCATTAAAATATTTTTTTCTGGAATTTCGACCAATTGATATTTAAATCTTGGTTGAGAAGTTTTAATCTTTAAATCTCCCATTGATAAAACTTCTCCAAAAATCTCCGAGGTATTTGCTAGAAATGCGAGATTTTTAGTAAAAGAAATTTCCCTGTAATTTCTGATTTGAAAAATTTGAATAGCAGGCAAAACGAAATATTTTTCTTCCCTTCCTTCCCAACTTCCTCCTTTGGGAATAAATTGAGTGTTTGGATTAAAATTTTTTGCCTCAACAAATTTTTTGCGATATTTTTCTTTCAAATAAGGAGAGTATTGATCGACAAGCATTCTGTGGCCAGGAGTTACTAAGAGATCTGCCTTTTTAGATTTAAAATTATAAAGCTCCCCTTCGAAATCATACTCATAGAACCTATAAGGTTCTTGAAGTTCTATTTTGTTTGTTTTGGGATTTAGAGTGAAAACTTTTTCTTCTTTGTTAACTTCGTAAAAATATTTCCAACCGTTTTCAGTCAAAATTTGAGTATCCTCACTATAGCATTCGCCCTGCAATGTATACAAAAAATTAACGCACTGCATTAAAGCGGTGTTAAAATGTTTTGCGGGTTTAGATTCTATTTTTCCAGGAACTCCACCAAAGCCTTTCATTAAAAGGTTATAAAGATCCCAGCCTACGCAGTAGGGCCCAAGGGTATCTAAATTGTGAAGGTGCAAATCCCCAGATTCGTTTGCCTCTCTAATTTCTGGAGGATAAATTTTGTTTAACCAATATTTTTTAACTATGTAAGAAACTCCGTAGTGATTTAGCCCCTGAAGAGAAAAAGCCATGTTGGCGTTTTCTTGAACCTCCCAATCTAATCTTTCAATATATTGGTCTAGTCGATCTACTGCTTCTTCTGAAACTTTAATCGCCTCCCTGATTCTTCTCCGTTGTTCTCTATAAAGAATGTAAGCTTTGGCTGCTTTTACTAGTCCTTCCAAAATTAATACTTCCTCAACAATATCTTGAATTTGCTCAACATGAGGAATTTCTTCTTTTTTGAACCTCCTGTTTAAAATTTGTACTACCTTGTCTGAAAGCTTTTTTGATTTTTTTCCATCTCCTTGACCAGAGGCGGTTAAAGCTTTAAAAATGGCATCGGTGATACGGCTTTGGTCAAAACCAACAATGGAACCGTCTCTCTTTTGGATTTTCTCAATTTTATTTTCCATAAATATTCAATTTTATTTTTTTTTGAAAAAAATTTCAAATAAAAATTTTATGATTCTGATTTTTTAGTTTCCTTTCGCAACTTTTCTTCTAATTCTTGAATTTTCTTTTTTAATTCTACCATTTTTATTTCTCTCCCCACAGTAAGATTGTAAAGGCGTTCAAACTTTTCTTTTTCTTTTTTCATTTCATAATATGCCCTCTCTAATTCTTTTTTGCTCTCTTGTAGTTCTTTCGTCCTTTCTTCAACGGCTCTTTCTAGCCTTTCCTTTTCTAAAATTTCTTTGTGTACTCCTTGAACAGCCAAAAGACTCGCAATAAAAACGAGAAATAAAAAAACGCCCCTTCCTATTAATTGGTTTATATTTTCTGAAAGAATGGTAAAAACTGACATTGAAAAAATAATTGTTCCTACCAAAATATCGGTTCCGATAAGCTTGAGGTTTAATAATCGGTACTGAGTAAAGCTATAAGCTATAACTCCAAGCCAGATTAACGGAAAAAAATATCCGATCGGAAAAACGCTAATTTTGTAAGCCGGTAAAAATTCCACAGAACCGATAAGTAAGAGTACAAAAGCAACGAGCAGGTACTTTGTTTGGTTTTTTAATATTGGATTTCGAACCTTTTTAAAATAATCAAAGAGCAAATAAAAAAGACAAAAAGTATAAAACGAAAAATGAATCAACAATACGTGATGCCCTGCCCGAGCTATTGTGTGACAGCCCCATTTATAATGAAAAACTCCTTTGACGAAATAATCCGTTTGAGAAATGAAACACAAAAGAGCGCCAAAAAAATATCCAAAAAAAAGAATGTTTTTATAAATTTTGTTTTTTATCTTTTGAGTAAACTCGAGTATAAAATGGTAAATAAAGACCGGTATCCAAATAACGCCCAGGTAAACAATACGGTCCCAAAATACAACCCAACCTTCGTCGAAGCAATTTTTAAGCATCATATAAGTTCCAAACAACCAAACAGATATCGCCACACCTGACCACAAGAACATAATGTTTAAGGGCGACTTTTTATTTTTTAAAAAGACGAAAATTCCCAAACTTAGGCTGAACAAGACAGCAGAAGAAAGAAATATATTTAAGGCTTGAGAAACAATTGTTGGCGACAACATTTTTTATTTTGAAAAATCTTTAAAAAATTCGAAAATATAATAATACCAAACAGCTAAAAGATTTTAAAACCTTTTTCAAAAAAGAATAGTTGTTAAAAACTTTATTAAAATTATACCAGATTTTTTGTCTTAGTTTTCCACTTTTCTTTCTTTACATCCCAAATTTTTAGAAATGATTTGACTTAATTTAAATTTTTTTTAAAATTATTAGAATGGCAGTTCCCAAAAAAAGACATTCGAGTTCAAAGGCAAAAAGAAGAAAGATGCATTATTATTTAGAAACGAAAGAACTGGTCAAATGTGAAAGTTGTAGCAAAGAAAAAATTCCTCACCAGGTTTGTCATTTTTGCGGTTCTTACAGGGGAAGAAAAGTTTTAGAAATGAAAGAAAAAAAAGAAAGAAAAGAGAAAGAAAAATAATTTATGAGAAAAAGGCACGCTTTAAGGATTTTGGCTTTAGAAACGTTGTATGAATGGAGTTTTCACCGCGGGAAGAAAGACTGGAGAGAGATTTTAAAAAGAAAACTAAAAGATCCTGAAAAATTTTTAAAAGAAAATCACTTTCTTTTGGAATTAGTTGAGGGAGTAATTAAAAACCTTGAAAGAATAGATAAAGTTTTAACTTCTGCCACTCCACATTGGCCCAAAGAGCAAATGAGTTTAGTGGATTTAAACATTTTGAGGATTGGAATTTTTGAATTAATTTTTGGCAACAAAAAGGAGGTCCCGCCAAAAGTTGCTATTAACGAAGCAATAGAATTAGGGAAAAGATTTGGTGGGCAAAAATCAGGAAAATTTATTAACGGCGTCTTGGGAGGAGTTTTTCAGGAATTAGAAAAAATTGAAAAGGGGCAATGAAAAAATTTGAGGATTTAGAAAAAAGGTTAAACATTTTTTTTAAAAATAAAAACCTTCTCACGGAAGCTTTTTGCCACCGTTCTTTTTTGAATGAAAACCCAAATTCTTCGCTTTCTTGTAACGAAAGATTAGAATTTTTAGGAGACGCAGTTTTGGAATTGGTCGTTACCGAATATTTATTCAAGATTTTTCCTGATAAATCAGAGGGAGAGCTTACTAAGTTAAGGGCAAGCTTGGTAAATTCGCGAATACTTTCTAAGGTCGCCAAAAAATTAGGCTTTGAAGATTTTTTACTCTTATCAAGAGGAGAGGCAAAATCCTTCGGAAAACCAAAAGAAAGAATTTTGGCAAATACTTTCGAGGCTTTTTTGGGTGCTATTTATTTTGAATTTGGTTTGGAATTTTGCCGGAGTTTTTTAGAAAAGAACTTGCTCGTTTACCTTTCTGAAATTCTAAAAAAAAGAATGTTTGAAGACCCCAAAACAAAGTTTCAAGAAATTATTCAAGAAAAACTTAAAATTACTCCGAACTATAAGGTTTTAGAGGAATTTGGGCCAGAGCATTCAAAAACTTTTGTTGTCGGTTTGTACGTTGGCGAAAAATTGATTGCAAAAGGAAGGGGGTCTTCAAAGCAAGAAGCAGAAGAAAACGCCGCCCAAAAAGCTTTAGAGCAAGAAGAAAAAGGTCGGTTAAATAACAATAATTTTTAAAAATGGCAATTTCAAAAAAATTTTTAAAGATTTTGGATGAAAGAAAAATAAAGTATAAAATTTTAACGCACAAAACAGTTTATAATGCTATCGACAAATCCAAGACGTTAAAGACAGATCCCAAAAGGGTAGTAAAAACGGTCGTTTTAAAAATTGATAAAAAATTGGCTATTTTAAACCTGAGGGCGGACCAAAAAATAGATTTTAAAAAACTGGCAAAATTTGGAAAAAAAATTTCTCTTTTAAAAGAGAAAGAAATAAAAACCAAATTAAAAGGGGCTAGCCTGGGTTCGGTTTTGCCTTTGGGGATTTTTTGGAAGGTCCCCACTTTTTTTGATAATTCTTTAAAAAGAGAAAAAGAAATCATTTTAAATAGTGGCGATTGCAACAATTCAATTTCTCTTTCTCCTAACGTTTTAGAAAAAATGGATTCAGAAATTATTTGGGGAAATTTTGGTACTAAATGAAAGGGCTTTACAAAACGTTTTCAAAAATTTATCAAGAGGCTCAAGAATTGCAGGCAAAAGAGATTTTTTCTTTTTTTAAAGAAGGTGATCGAGTTTTGGATGTTGGATGCGGAAGCGCAAGCTTGGCAAACATTTTGATTTCGAAATACAAAATATCGGTTTTCGGTTTGGATGTTAAAGACCTGAGAATTCATGGAATTCCTTTTCAAATTTTTGACGGCATACACATTCCTTTCCCAAAAGACCATTTTGACGGCGTTTTGATAAGCTTTGTGCTCCACCACGCAAGAGACCCTATTTCTCTTTTAAAAGAGGCAAAACAAGCAGGAAAAATTTTGATTATTTTCGAAGACGTTCCTCAAAATTTTTTAGAAAAATTTTTTTGCTGGATTCATTTTGCTGTTTGGAATTTATTTTTTAGGGGAACGGGGAAATTTTTTTTTCTTGAAAGCGCAGAATGGAGAAAGGTTTTCGAAAATTTGGGCCTGGATTTAATTTTTGAAAAAGAGATTAATTTCAAATACCGTTTTTTATATCCTGTAAGGAGAAAAATGTTTGTAGTGAAAAAACTTGAAAATTTTCATAATAATGTTTAAAATTCTTTTAAGGGTGGCTAGTTCAGTGGTAGAACGCCATTCTGATAAAATGGAGGTCGGAGGTTCGATTCCTCCGCCACCCACACCACTATTATATTTTATTTTTCAAAGGTCCAAAGAAAATATCAAAATGGTTAAAAAAAGTTTAATTTTTTTAATAACCCTAATTCTCGTTTTGAGCGCGGGCAAAATAGCTTTTAGTTTTCAAGAAAATTCAGAAGGCTTTTCAAGAAAGATTGTTGTTTTTAAAAAAGGAGTTGATCCCAGGACGAAAGAAGATTTAATCAAAAAAGCAGGGGCTATTAAAATTAAAGATTTTAAATTAATCAATGGAGGAGCATTTTACCTTTCTTTGAAAGGAGAAAAACTTCTGTCCCAAAATAAAGAAATTTTAAAAATCGAACAGGACCAAGAAGTTTTTACTTTATCGAGGTGGGCCAATCCCAAGAAAACAGAACCTCAACCAAAAGAAATTTTACCTTGGGGAATAGACAGAATCGAAGCCGAAAAAGTTTGGGCCAGTACTACTGGTGATTCAGTTAAAGTGGCAGTGGTTGATACAGGAATCGATATTTCTCACCCTGATCTTAGAGATAACATAAAGGGAGGAGTGAGCACTGTTTCTTATACCAGTTCTTACAATGATGACAACGGTCACGGAACTCATGTGGCAGGAATTATAGCTGCCATAGACAACGAAATTGGGGTCGTTGGCGTTGGACCGAAAATTGATTTATACGCAGTTAAAGTTCTAAACAGAAAAGGATCAGGCTATCTGTCGGATGTTATCGAAGGTTTAGAATGGGTTTTAGAGAAAAAAAATACTGATGGAGGAGATTGGGTGATAAATATGAGCCTGGGAACAGCCCTCGATAATTCCACGTTCCATGAGGTTATTAAAAAATTAAACGAAGAAAATATTCCTGTGGTGGCTGCTGCCGGCAATGAAAACGGTGGCAAGGTTACTTTTCCTGCTGCCTACGATGAAGTAATTGCTGTTTCTGCTACCGACCAACAAGACCGCCTTGCCTCTTTTTCTTCTGTGGGACCTGAAATTGACTTGGCGGCGCCAGGTGTTAATATTTATTCAACTTATAAGGGCAAAACATACACTACTTTAAGCGGAACCTCAATGGCAGCTCCGCATGTTACTGGGGTTGTGGCCTTGCTTTTAGATACCAAAAAGTGCGATTTGGATAATGACAATGTTTGTTCGCCGAGAGAGATTCAACAAAGACTTGAAGGGACCGCAAAAGATTTAGGCCCTGATGGCAAAGACAAATATTATGGGGCGGGATTGGTGAATGCCTGGAAAGCGTTAAACGATTAAAGATCTCAAAAATCGATCCAAAGATAAAATCTTGATATTTTTTATTGACTTAAAAGAAAAGAATTGATATAATTTAAAATGCGGGCCTATAGTTTAACGGGAGAACGCCGCCTTTGCAAGGCGGAGGTGGCAGTTCGATTCTGCCTAGGTCCATAGGATCAAAAAAGCAGCAAAAGAAAATATTGTTAATGGTAATTTCAATATTAAAAAGGTCGAAAAATAAAAATAAAAAATAAAAAATACCGTGGCAGACTGGTTAACAATTACTATGAACGTATTTTATCTTGCCTGGCAGAGAATAGCCGAGTTTTTGCCCAATTTTTTGGCAGCAATTGTAGTTTTTTTAGTTGGATGGTTTATTGCTGTTTGGGTTAAAAAATTGATAGTGAAAATATTGAGCACTTTGAAAGTTGACAAGATTTTTGAACGAAGCGGTTGGGAAGAGGCATTAGAAAAGGCTGACATTAAAGTTTCTATTTCCAATTTTTGTGGTGAAATTGTTAAATGGATATTAGTGATAGTTTTTTTAATGGCATCAGTAGAGATTGTGGGACTGAGACAATTTAGCGAATTTTTGGAAAGAATTTTAGCCTGGTTGCCAAATTTGATTGCGGCCATAATTATTTTTATTGTAGCGGTAATAGCAGCCGATATTTTGGGAAAAGTTGTTAAGGCAAGCGCAAAGAAGATCGGAAGTGGTTATGTAGGAATAGTAGAATCGATAGTAAAAGTTTCTATTTATGTTTTTGCCATTTTTGCAATTTTGCTTCAATTGGGAATAGCAAGAGAGTTAGTAAACGCCATAATTTATGGGGTAATATTCGCCCTTTCTTTGGGCTTTGGCCTTGCTTTCGGCTTAGGAGGGAAAGACACAGTAGCAAAATTCGTTGAAGATTTAAGAAAAAAAATAGAAGAAAAATAAAGGCTACAAAAACTTATAATATTTTTGATTGCCTCAAAAGAGGGTCCCTCTTTTTGTTTTTTATTAAATTAAAGGCAATTTTTCACTTTAAAATAACCCTTATTAAAGAAGGTTGTAAAAGAATTCTTTTGAGAAGTTAAAATATCTTATTTTAATTTTTTACCCAAAAATTCGGTAAACTCTGCCAACCTGCAAGAATAAGCCCATTCGTTATCGTACCAGGCAACTACTTTCACTAAGTTTTTATTGGCTTGAGTTAGCTCCGCATCTACTACTGCAGAATAAGAATTGCCAATATAATCTGCAGAAACCAAAGGCGCGTCTTCTACCCCTAAAATTCCTTGAAACTTTTTTTCTTGCGAAGCTTTTTTTAACACAAAATTGACCTCTTCTTTTGTTGCTATTTTTTTGACAATACAGATTAGGTCTAAAACCGAAACTGTTGGTACAGGGACCCTAAAGGCGATTCCGTCTAATTTTCCAGACAGTTCTGGCAAGACTCTCCCAATTGCTTTTGCGGCGCCAGTGGTAGTAGGAATAATGCTCAGGGCTGCCGCTCTGGCCCTTCTCAAATCTGTATGAGCTAAATCTAAAATTCTTTGATCGTTAGTGTAAGCGTGAACGGTGCTCATGAAACCTCTTTCAATTTCAAAATTTTCATGCAAAATTTTAGCCACGGGAGCTAGGCAATTTGTAGTACAAGATCCCATATCGCAAATATCAAATTTTGAGGGGTCGCACTTGTCTTCGTTGACTCCTAAAACAAAAGAGGGAATTTTATCAGGGTCTTTCGAAGGTGCAGAAATGATTACTTTTTTTGCTCCAGCTTCTAAATGTTTTTTTGCTCCTTCGTAATTTGTGAAGTAACCGGTGCATTCCAAAACGATATCCACTCCTAAATCTTTCCAAGGTAATTTAGCAGGGTCTTTTTCTGCAAAAACAAATATTTTTGTTCCGCTTTTTGTTCCGTCGATCAATAATTCTTTTTCAGTGAATTTTACTCTTTTTTTGTATTGGCCGTAAACAGAATCGTATTTTAACAAATGGGACAAAGTTTTTGTATCAGTAAGGTCGTTTATTGCCACCACTTCCAATTCCGGATGATTGTCTAAAATCCTTTTGAAAGTTGGCCGACCTATTCTTCCAAAGCCATTAATGGCTACTTTTATTGCCATAAAGTTTTTTAACTTTTGATTTGACCTTTTTGGTATTTTAAGCTTTCAAAAGTTCGTCAATTTTTTCTTTGTCAAACCCTATTATGATTTGTCCATCGATTTCGATGACTGGCACTCCCATTTGCTTTGATTTCTCAACCATTTCCTTTGCTCCTTGTGCGTTTTTTGAAACATCAATTTCTTCGAACTCAACACCCTTTTCCTCTAAATATGATTTTGCCAAAACACAAAACGGACAACCGGGCGCAGTGTAAATTTTAATTTTTTTATTGCTCATTGATGTTTATTTACATTGACCTTGATTTGAAACGTTAGCATTTTCTTCTAATCCAAACCCAGGAGAAAATGCTTTTTCTGAAAGTTTTTCTTGGCACTCTGAGGGAGGATTTGAAAAAGCATTACAAATTGCCTCTTTTACTTTTTCTGGAGATCTTTGTTCTGGTTCCACCACTGTGTCATTGATTACTAAAGTAGGCGAACCTTGAACGCCGTACTTTTGGTTGAGGTCTTTATGAACATTGAAAGGGGGATATCCGCTTTCAGTAAAGTTTTTTGATATTTCAAACTTTTCATCGTTTTCTTTAATGCAACGCTCAAGGGTTGTTCGATCTATTTTCATTTTTTCCAAACAACCTTGATAATCTCCTTTATCCAGGAAGCATTCTAAATATTTTAGGTATCCCTCGCCATTCATTTGCTCTAAACAATACTGTCTCAGGTTTTCTTCCATTTCTTTTTTACCGTGCATAATGTAATCAACAAAATAGATTCCAAAATCAGCTTTATTTTTCAAAAGTTTCCAAACCGGAAGGATTGCTTTTTCCACCTGAAGGCCAAAAGGGCAATGAGACATTACAAAGAGCTTGACGTCAGGCCTTTCTCTTTTTTCAGGAGTTTTGGCTCTTTCTTGATTTTCATTTTTTTGTTCGCTAGTTGCTGTTTCTTGTCCCATTAGGTTTATTTCTGTAGGGAAAAGATATTTTCCATCTTTTGACATGAATAACGAGTATTCCTTGTCGTCAACCTTAAAGTTAATTTTGTACCCCCCTGACTCATTTTCCCAAGAAATTAGTTGGGCATTTTTTCCAGATAGGCTCAATATTTTGTTTACTTGAGCCATTCCTTTTTCTACTATTAAATTGGCATTTCTTTGGTTTTTTTGTGGGATTATCAAAACCACAGTTCCCAAAAGGGCGGAAACGGTGATTACTGAAAATATCCCAATGAGAATTTTTTTTGTTAATTCTTTTTTCATTCCCTTTTTTCGTTTAATTTTTTGATCAACCTTTTTGAATCAATATTGTAATTCTCGCAAATATCCTTGAGCCTTAAATTCTCCATTTCCATTTTGGCAAAGGGGCAAAAAACGCATGGCACCCCAAAGCTTTCTAAAATTTTTATCATTTCTTTATTTTCTAAAATTTCTTTTAAAGTGGTTTCTTCGGTTATCTCTTTCATCAACCAAATTTTACAATTTTTTCAAAAAAAAGCAAGCAAAAATTTTTTTATTCTACAATTTCCACCCAGGCAAAATTTAAACCAAAATTTTTTGCCTTTTCTTTATTATCAAACCAGACGTCAAAATGGGATTTTAATTTGTCTTTTTTCATTCTGTCTTCGACTACAAAAATTTTTTCACCAAAAAGTTCTGGAATTTTAATTTTTGTGCCAAAAGGAAAAAAATTATTTGCTACCATTCCTTCTTGAACAGTTTTCCCTGAAGCCGTTAAAAAAGGAGTATTGTCCGTTTCTTCTTCAGTTGAAGAGTATCCCGTAATAATGGCAAAAATTTTAATGCTTTTATTTTCTAACGCTTTATTTTCCAAAATCAAATCCTGAGCCAAAATAGTGTTATTTTCAAAGAAAACTTCTTTTTGATAGGACAAAAGAACGGGGTTTGGTGTTTCTGCCAAAAGAGGTAAAGAAAAAAGAAGCAGTAGCAAAAGAGGAATTTTTAAAATAAATTTTCTACTAGGCATTTTTTTGCAAAAGTAGATAATTTTATAAAAAATAAAGTCGTTTGTCAAGTTTTTGCTTGTTCAAAGCTTGTTCAAAAGAAAGGTCGTTTTTTAGCCCCTTTATTTTCTTTGATTTTTATTTAAAAAAAGATAAAATAGTGTTGATGGTGAGAAAAGAAATTTTAAAAGTAGTAGAAAAAGCATTAAAGGAGTTTTTAGGAAAGGAAGCTTTAAAAAACCTCAAGGTTTTAAAAATAAAAATTGAGCCCCCTAAAAACAAAATTTTCGGCGATTATTCAACAAACGTAGCTTTAGTTTTGGCGAATATTTTAAAAAAGGATCCAGTAGAAATTGGAGAAAAGTTCAAAACCCAAATTTCAAAAATCAAAACCAATTTTTTTGAAAAGGTTGAACTCGCAAAGCCAGGTTTTATTAATTTCTTTCTCAAAAAAGAATTTTTACAAAAAAAAGTTTTTGAGATTCTAGAGCAGGGTGAAAATTTTGGAAAATTAAAAATTGGGAAAAATCAAAAAGTTCAAGTTGAACTTATCTCTGCCAACCCCACAGGACCCCTTCACATTGGGCACGGAAGAGGAGCATTTTTTGGAGATGTTTTGGCTAAGGTTTTAGAGAAGGCGGGGTACAAAGTTGAGAGAGAATATTTAATTAATGACGGAAAATTTAACACCCAAATTAGGGTTTTAGGAGAGACTGCTTTGGGTAGGGGAACGATATATTTGACAGAAGAGCTTAAAACTCAAATCTTGAAACTAAAAACTAAATTAAAAAAAATTAAAGATGAGAGAGAGGCAGGGCATTTACTGGCTCAAGAAATTCAAAAACAAAATCAAAAATTTATCGAAAAAAAATTGAAAATTAAAATCGATAGATGGGTTTCAGAAGAAAGTTTGTATAAAGAAAAGAGGCCGGAAAAAATTTATCAATGGTTAAAAGAAAAGGGGCTCGTTTATGAAAAAGAGGGGGCTAAGTGGATAAAACTTTTAGATTTTGGCGCCGAAAAAGACGAAGTATTAATAAGAAGCGATGCTACTCCCACTTATTTTTTGTCTGACATTGCTTATCATAAGTTAAAATTCGAAAGAAATTTTAAAAAAATAATCAATATATGGGGGGCTGACCACCAAGGGCACGTAAAAAGATTGAAGGCTCTAGCAAAAATTTTGGGATACAAGGGAGATTTTGAAATTTTGATCTCTCAAATCGTTACATTAAAAGGCGGGAAAAAATTTTCAAAAAGAAAAGGCCAAATTATTACTTTGGAACAATTAATCGATGAAGTGGGCTTGGATGTGGCAAGATTTTTTTATTTGACAAAGTCTTTATCAACTCAAATGGAGTTTGATTTAGATTTAGCAAAAGAACAATCTGAAAAAAACCCGGTTTATTACGTTCAGTACGCTCACGCAAGAATTTGTAGCATCTTTAAAAAACTTAACACTCAAAAATTAAAACCCAAAATTAATACCAAAAATTTGAAACTTTTAAACCATCCTGCAGAATTGGAATTAATAAGGCAGTTAATAAAATTTCCGGAAATCATAGAAGATTGCGCAAAAGATTATCAATTACAAAGAATTCCTCAGTACGCCTTAGATTTGGCAAGCGCGTTCCATCGCTTTTATAAAGAATGTAAAGTTTTAACAGAAGATAAAAAAACGATGGAGGCAAGATTGAGCTTGATTTTAGCTACAAAAATTACTTTAAAGAATGTTTTGGATTTAATGGGGATATCGGCCCCAGAGAAAATGTAAAAAAGTAAATCTTTTTTAATACTCATCCCAGGATTTAATTTTTAATTTTTTTAAATTTTTATATTTTTGAAGAGCCAAAGCTAAAGTTTTAACTAACTTTACATTATTCAAAAAAGGAACGTCGTAATCGACGGCCGTCCTTCTTGCCAAATAAGCAGTTTTAGAATATATATCTCTTTTTTCTTTTATAATACAAACAAAAAGGTCAATTTTTCCTTTTTTTAAAAAAGTTAAGATATTGGGCTCTTTTTTTTCTTGGATTTTGAATAAATTTTTCATTTTTATTCCAAAATTCTGATAGTATTTGACAGTATCCCTTGTACCGTAGAGACGATAGCCCATTTTATGAAAAATCCTTACTGATTCTAAAAGTTCTTTTTTTGCCATTTTTCCACCAATACTTATTAAAATATTCTTTTTTGGAAGCCTGTTGCCAGCTGAAATGAATGATTTTAAAAACGCCTCTTCTAAATCTTCACCCAGGCATCCCACTTCACCCGTTGAGGCCATTTCCACTGAAGTTATGGGGTCGGCACCTCTTAATCTAGAAAATGAAAATTGGGGTGCTTTTACCCCAACGTATTTTGGAATTTTATTTTTTATCTCTGTAATTCTTGCATTTAAAATCGCTTTCGTTGCCAATTCAGCCAGATTTATTTTGTGAACTTTTGAAACAAAAGGAAAGCTTCTGCTTGTTCTCAGATTGCATTCGATTACTTTTACTTTATTTTTCTTCACTAAAAACTGGATGTTAAAAGGTCCTGTCATATTTAAGGCCTTGACAATCTTTTTTGAAATTTCATTGATTTGATTTAAGGTTGGTTTGTTTAACTTCTGGGGCGGAGTGACAATATAAGCATCACCAGAGTGAACTCCTGCCAACTCTATGTGTTCGGAAATAATTCCTTGTAAAATTTTTCCCCTCAGGGCTACTCCGTCCATTTCTACTTCTTTTGCACCCTTTATAAATTTGCTAATTACTACTGGATATTCCCGTGAAACTCGAATTGCTTTTAGTAAATATTTTTGAAGCTCTTTTTGGTTGAAAACAACGGTCATTGCTTCTCCACTCAAAACATAACTGGGCCTGACTATTACCGGAAAACCAATTTTTCTAGCAAAATTAAGGGCTTTTTTAATTGAAGAAAACTCCTGCCAAGGGGGCTGGGAAATTTTTTCTTTGTCTAACAATTTCGAAAATTTTGAGCGATTTTCTGCCCGGTCGATGTTTTGAGGGTTAGTTCCCAAAATTCTCAATTTTAACTTAGCGCACTTGTGAGCTAAATTGTTTGGAATTTGTCCGCCCATAGAAACAATCATTCCTTTTGGATTTTCCATTTCATAAATGTCGAGAACTCTTTCAAAGCTTAATTCTTCAAAATACAACCTATTGCACTCATCGAAATCTGTCGAAACCGTTTCTGGATTGTAATTAATCATTACCGTTTCGAAACCTAATTTTTTTGCCGTTTTTAGAGCATTACAACAGCACCAGTCAAATTCGACCGAAGAACCAATCCGGTAAGCGCCCGAACCCAAGATAATAATTGAGTTTGCATTTTTAAAATCTAAATCGCTTTCTGAACCATTATAAGTTAAATATAAGTAATTCGTTTTTGCGGGCCATTCAGCGGCCATAGTGTCGATTTGTTTGACCACCGGCAAAATTTGGTATTTTTTCCTTAATTTTCTTATTTTTAATTCTTTCATTCCTTGTATTTTTCCGATTTGCCAATCAGAAAATCCTAACTCCTTTGCTTTTCTAAGCAATGCGGGGGTTAATTTTTCTTTTTCCAATCTTTTTTTGATGTCAACGATATTTTTTATTTTCCACAAAAACCAAGAATCAATTTTCGTTATTTGTGAAATTTTTTTTATCTCCCATCCTTCTTCTATCGCTTTAGCAATGGCAAAAATTCTTCTTTCGTTCGGTATTTTAAGCTCTTCTTTTAAATTTTCAAAATGTAAATCGTCTCCCACTAATCCGTGGTACCCTTTTTCTAGACTTCGAATTGCTTTTTGCAACGATTCTTCAAAATTGCGACCAATAGCCATTACTTCGCCGACCGATTTCATTTCTGGGCCAATTTCTTTTTTTACTCTTTTGAATTTTTCAAAATCCCATCTTGGAATTTTTATTACGACATAATCTAAAGCGGGCTCAAAGAAAGCTTTAGTAATTTTTGTAATTTTGTTTTCCAATTCCCAGAGATTGTAGCCTAAAGCCAACTTTGCGGCAACGAAAGCCAAAGGAAAACCAGTGGCTTTACTGGCCAGGGCCGAACTTCTGCTTAGTCTGGCATTTAATTCTATTACCCGATAATCGCCAGAGGTTGGGGAAAGGGCCAGTTGAACGTTGCATTCGCCAACAATACCTAGGTGGTTAACAATTTTTCTGCAAACTTTTCTTAAAAAGTGGTATTCCTTGTTAGTGAGCGTTTGAGACGGGGCGACAACGATGCTTTCTCCGGTATGGATTCCGAGAGGATCAACGTTTTCCATGTTGCAAACAGCGATTGTGTTTCCGCTTTTATCCCTTACCATTTCGTATTCAATTTCCTTCCATCCTTCCAAATATTCTTCAATCAAAATTTCTTTTGAATTAATAAACGTTCTGCTTAAAAGTTCTTTTAATTCTTTTTCGTTTCTGCATATTCCACTACCTTTACCGCCAAGGGCATAGCCTGTTCTTAATAAAACCGGATATCCAATCTTTTCAGCAAATTTTAAACCTTCTTTGAGATTTTTAACTGTTTTTCCTTTAGGTATTTTTATTCCTATTTCTGTTAACTTTTTTCTAAACAATTTTCTGTCTTCGGTTTCTTGTATGGTTTGGATTGACGTTCCCAAAACTTTTACTTTATATTTTTTAAAAATTCCTTTTTTTGATAATTTTACCCCGCAATTTAAAGCAGTTTGTCCGCCGAAACCGAGCAAAATTGAATCTGGTTTTTCTTTTTGAATTATTTTTTCTAAAAAATAAGGATCAAGAGGCAAGAAAAAAATTTTATCTGCCAAATCAGGGTCAGTTTGGCGAGTGGCAATGTTTGGATTGACTAAAATTACATTAATTCCTTCTTCTTTTAAAGCTTTAATTGCTTGAGAACCCGAGTAATCAAACTCTCCTGCCTCCCCAATTTTTAGCGCTCCGCTTCCTAAAATTAATGTTTTTTTAATTTTTGACATAGTTTTAAGAAATCCTCAAACAAAAATTCTGTATCCATTGGCCCGGGACCAGCTTCAGGATGGAATTGGACCGCAAAGAATGGTTTCTTAACATGATAAAATCCTTCTAGCGTTCCGTCGTTAACATTATAAAACCATGGCTTCCAATCCTTAGATAAAGTTTTTTCTTTTACTGCAAAGCCATGGTTTTGGGAGGTAATATAACATCTTTTTGTTCTTGTATCTTGGCAGGGTTGATTTTGGCCTCTGTGGCCGTACTTTAATTTATAAGTTTTTCCCCCAGAAGCCAAAGCCAAAATTTGACAGCCCAGACAAATTCCGAGTATTGGTTTATTTTTCTTTAGGGCTTTTTTAACATTTTCGATCGTCTTTTTACATTTTGCGGGATTGCCAGGACGTTGGAAATCACCAGCCCTTCGTATTCAAAATTTGAAATATCGGCATCGTACGGAACCCTTATCAATTTTATATCGTCCTTTAAAAGATTTTTTAGAATACTCTTTTTTACTCCGCAATCTAAAAGTAAGATCTTCAAGCTTCCCGAACCATACTCGATTGGTTTTTTTGTAGAAACATATTTTAAAATTTCTTCTTTATTGGGATCGTAAAAGTCAATTTCTTTTCCGTTTAAAATTTTCGCCAGCATCGTCCCTTCTTTTCTCAGTTTTTTAGTCAAGGCTCTGGTATCAATTCCATAAATTCCTGGAATGTTTTCTGCTTTTAACCAATCATCAAAACTCATTATTGCTGAGAAATGATTGTATTCTAATGAAAGGTCAGAGATTATCACTCCCTTTGCTTGAATTTTTTCTGATTCCAATTGAGATAAAGACACTCCATAGTTTCCAATCAGGGGATAAGTAAAAACAAGAATTTGCCCAAAATAAGAAGGATCAGTGAGGGCTTCGGGATAGCCCACCATTCCAGTATTAAAAACAGCCTCTCCCGAGGCTGAAACTTTTGCACCGAACGGAATTCCTTCAAAAGAGGAACCGTCTTTTAACAATAATTTTGCTTTTTTCATAATGAATTTATTTTTCCATATTTTTTAAAAATATATCCAATTAAAAGAAAAAGTCAAGAATAATAAAATTTTTAAAAAGATTGCTAAAAAACAAACAATGTCTAACAATTTTCCATTTTGAAAAACCAATAAAACCTTCTCATTTGGGCATTCGAGAATTTTTAATGTTTTTTTAAAAAGAAAGGTTTGGTGAAGATTTTATTTTTTCAAGGTTTTTTGTTTTTGTGTGAGAATAAAAGAAGGCAAAAATTGCGGGTAAAAGACCGTTGTCTAAACAAAATTCTTTTTTTGGAATTAAAACTTGGCATACTTTAAATTCTTTTTTTATTCTTTTTCTTAAAGTTTCGTTTGCCATAACCCCTCCGCCAAAAAAGAGTTTTTTTATTTTGAATTCTTTTTGAGCTCTTTTTGTTTTCGCAACCAAAACATCAAAAACCGCATCCTGGACCTCTTTTGCCATCAAAATTTTGTAAATTTTACCTTCTCTTTCTTTTTTTGTCCTTTTCATAAAATCGTAGAGAACGGCAGTTTTCAAGCCCGCAAAGGAAAAATCATAATTTTTTTGATGAATCATTGGCCGGGGCAATGTTAAATTTTTTAAATTTTCTGGAATTTTTGATGAAATTTCCGGAAATTTTTTGGCTAATTTTTCTATTTCAGGTCCTCCGGGATAGGGAAGACCCAAAATTCTGGCGCACTTGTCGAAACACTCTCCTGCCGCATCGTCTCTTGTTTCTCCCAAAATTTTGAATTTCAAAAATTTTTCCATCAAGACCAATTGAGTATGTCCTCCAGAAACCAGAAGTCCTAAAGCAGGATAAAAATTTTTTGCTTTTTCAATTGGAAAATCTAAAAAATTTGATAATAAATGCGAAATTAAATGGTTGGCAGGAACTGCGGGAATTTTTAAATTTTTTGCAATCTTTTTGGCAAATTCGATACCTTGCCACAAACAAGGATCAAGTCCTGGTCCTACTGTAACCCCAATTAAATCTGGGGGGGATTTTAGAATGTTTTTTCCAATTAAAGAAAAGAGTTTTGGCAAATTTTTTTTGTGTTCTCTTTTTGCCAAATCGGGAAAAACCCCTCCGTATTTTGCGTGGAGTTTTGCCTGCGAAGCAATCAAATTTGCTTTGATTTTAAACCTTCTTTTTTTAATCTCTAATATGGCAATTCCCGTTTCGTCGCAAGAAGTTTCCACTCCTAAAATTCTCATTTTTTAAAAATAGTGTTTGCTTTTATATTTTTTGAAATTAGTGAATTGGGATAAACCTTGCAAAAGGGACCGATAAATTTTCCTGGCATAATGTTTACGTTAGAGCCCAAAACGCTAAAATCTCCGATTACCGTTCCAAAATGGTCTAAGTTAGTGTTAATTTTTTCTCCCTTAACTTCAGAAAAAATTTCTTTCTTGTCTAGCCTAATGTTTGAAGTAATCATTCCTGCTCCAATTTTAACCTCGTTTCCTATAATAGAATCTCCCAAATATCCAGAATGAGCGCTGCAGTTTTTTTGGAAAATAACATTTTTTGCTTCGCAAAAAGCGCCGACCATAGTTCCACTTTCTAAATTGCATTTATCTCTTAAAAAAGTATAGCTCCCAATAATGCAATTTTCGCCAACATAGCAAGGACCTTTTATGGTTGTTCTTTCAAAAATTTTCGTCCCTTTTCCGATAAAAATTTTTCCCTCCAAAATAACTTCTTTTGATATCTTTACGTTTTCTTCGATTGTTTCTTTTAAAAAGTTTTCGAAAAGATAATTTCTGATTTTAAAAAGGTGCCACGGATATTTCAAAAAAGTGGGCAATTTTTCTTCAGTTTTTTTTGAAAAAGCCAATTTTAATCCCTCTTTTTGGGCGTAGACGTTTAAGGCAGATTCAAAATCAGTGGGCGCCTTTTTGACTTTCTCATAATAATAAAAAATTTTAGGACTCAAATAATAAATTCCAGAAACTTTAATTTTTTTTGATTCTTGCCAAGTTTTTGGCTTTTCTACAATTTCTAAAATTTTTTCTCCTTTCATTTTTACCATTCCAAAAAGAGAAGGAGTTTCTGTTTCTTGCCCAAAAATTAAACCTTCATTTTTCTTTAAATTTCTTAAATGTTTTTTCATTTCTTTTATTACTTCTTGCGAAGAAACGACATCTCCATTGAGAACGAAAAATGGTTCCCGCAAATAATTTTTGGTTAAATAAAGAGCGTTCCCCGTGCCCAGTGGTTTTTTTTGAACGATAAAATTAATTTTAAGCTTAAATTTAAAATTCTTTAATTCCTTTTCCAAATCTTTTATTGGAGATTGAACCAAAAATACTTCTTTTATTTTTTCTTTTTCTAAACCTTTCAAGGTCCAGAAAATTAAAGGCTTTCCCAACAATCGAAAAAGCGATTTGTGTTTTAAATTTAATGGCCAAAACCTTGAACTTTCTCCTGCTGCCAAAATTACTGCTTTGTCCATTTTTCGATTTCTTTAGAAAAAATTTCCTTTAACCTTTCTAATTTTTCTTTTGTTTTTGCCTCAAAGTAAACTCTGATTTTTGGCGAAGTGTTCGAAGCCCTAATGAGAACCCACCCAAAATCAAAATATATTTTTAACCCATCCAGGGTATTAATTTTTTTATATCTTTTTTTAAAATCCATGACCATTTTTTTTATTATCTTAAACTTTTTTTCGTCGGAGCAAGCAAAAGAAAGAGAATCGGCAAAGTAAAAATGAGCCATTCTCACAATTTCTGAAAGCTTCCTTTTTCTTTTAATCAAAATTTGAGCCACCTTCAACGGAATTAACATTCCATCATCAAACAAAAAGTAATTTGGCATTACCGCATGGCCCGATTCTTCGATTCCCAAAATTGCCTTTTCTCTCTTTGCGGTTTTAATGATAAAGGTATGACCTACGGCAACCTCAATCAATTTCCCTTTTGCTTTTTTTACTTCTTCGTCAATTTTCATCGTTGTAGCCACTGTTTTTACTACCTTTTTTTGTCCACCTTCTTTTAACATTTCTTTAGTTAAAATGGTTCCGATTTCATTTCCTCCCAGGTATTTTCCTTTGTCGTCAATGATTACCGCTCTGTCTCCGTCTCCATCGAAGGCCACTCCAAAATCTGCTTTTTCTTTAATCACCTTTTTTCTTAAATCTTTCGTTGCCTCAAAGGTGGGTTCAGACGCTCTGTTCGGAAAAGAGGGATCGGGCTTACAAAACATTTCCTTTACATTGAAACCAAGATTTTTGAAAATTTTCGGTGCCAAAAGAGAAGTAGCTCCATTTCCGCAATCTAGCACTATTTTTAATTTTTTTCTTTTGATTTCTGGAAAAAAGCTGAGAAGGGCTTGGAAATATTCCTTTTCAAAATTTACTCTGGCAAAAGAAAAATTTTTTAGCGATCTGAGTTTTTTTATTTTCAAAACTCCGTTTTTTATTTTTTGAATTTCTTTTGATGAAATTGGTTCCCCGTCTCCAAAATTGATTTTTAACCCATTCCATTCTGGAGGCAAATGGGAAGCTGTGACAAAAAGGGTTTTTGAAACCTTTAAAAAACTTCCAGAAAAAAAACAAAGGCCAAAAGGAACTTCTCCCGCAAAATAAACCTTCGATTTCTTTAAGATTAATCCCTCAATGAGAGCCAATGCTAATTTTTGAGAAGATTCTCTAATGTCATGCCCTACTAAAAATTTTTTCCCTTCTTTTCCTAAGACAAAACCAATTTTCTTGAAAAGGTCTTCGTCAATATCTTTTCCGTAAATTCCCCGAATATCGTAAGCTCTGAAAACTTGTGGATTTATTTTTAGCATTTTAAATTTTAAAAAAAATTTTTTAAAAAATGAAATTTGACCTTCTTTTTTGAATTTTTTAAAATCATTTAATGAAGCGATACGATCCCAAAGAAATAAAGGCGGTGTACGAAAAATTAAGACCGGATTTGAAAGAAGCCCTGTGGTCAGAAAGAACTGCAGAAATTATCGGAAGGATTGCAAAAGATTATAACTTGGGAGACGAAGGAGGAGAAAAATTGGCAGAATTGGTAGGGTACGTTCTTTTGGGCCTTTTGTCTCCTCAAAAAATAGATTTTGAAATTGAAGATGAGTTGGGAGTTGATTTTGAAACCGCAAAAAAAATTGCTTTTGAAATTTCAAGATTGATTTTTTTTCCTGTGAAAGAAAGCTTAGAAGAGCTATACAAAATAGAATTTGAAAAACCAATAAAACCAGAAGAGAGTTATTTTATCGAAGAAGAGAAAAAAGTAGAAGAAAGAAAAAGAGATATTTACAGAGAACCGATTGAGTAAATCTTTTATTTTAAAATATCTTCTAAAATTTTCAAAAGATCTTCTTTTGATAATTCTGGTGAATCCAAAAAATAAGGATATTTTTTTCCTTCTATTTCTTTTTTGTCAAATAACATTAGTTTTGATTCTCCAAAATCCCAAAAATAAATTTTCCTTCCTTTAAAATTAATTTCCTCTGGTTTTTGGGGGAAAACCGACTGAGAGTCAATTTCGGAAAACCCTGGGTCGACAAAAATTCCAAAAGCTCCCTTTTCAGTTAAAAAAGCGCCAAAAAATTTTTCCGTTCCCTTTTCTTTTCCTGAAAAACTCAAGATATCCATTGCAAAATATTTTTTTTCCTTGGGAATCAAAATTTCAAAAGGTAAAATTTCTTGAGCCTTTTTGAAGTCATTTTTAAATTTTTTACCAGAGATTGGAACTGGCAAGCTATATTTTTGAGAAAAAATTTTTTCTGCGTCTTCTGGAGGACCAATTATTTCTTCCAAATAAAAATTTCTTGCTTTTTGGGAAATTGTAGGAACTTTTGGTTTGAAAAAAGAAAAGTAGAAAAATGAAAAAAGAATTGAAAGCCCTATTGCTAAAAAAATTAAACTTAAAATTTTTCTGTTAACCATATTTTTAATTTTTTATTTGCATCTTGTATCGGAATTTCTGCATTTTTCACCCGACCAATCATAATTTGGTGAATTCTGATTATAATTTTTTGAATAATTGCAATTTGCAATAAAATTTTCTGGGTTTTGATAATTTCCTTGTGAATCCATTATCCCAAAATGTAAATGATCACCGGTACTCACTCCAGTACTATCCATTGTTCCAATTTGCGCTCCTTGCCCTACTTTTTGGCCTATCCTCACGTTTGTAGATCCTAAATGGCAATACACACTAGTGTATCCATTTTCGTCTCTGATTTTTACCCCTATACCACAATTTCCCATATTTCCAGCGGCAATTACTTCACCGCTATTTGCCGCATAAATATTTTTATCACTAGATACTATATCAATCCCATTGTGCATTCTCCAACAATGATTCGTTGGATGAGATCTGCACCCAAAAGGCGAATTAACACTACCTCCGTTGACCGGACATCCTGAAGTGGCAGAGGGAGTTGGTGGCGAAGGAGTTGGCGGCGAAGGAGTTGGTGCAGGAGCTCTTTCGGGCGCCAAAGGGGATTCTTTTATAGTACAAGAAATTTTAAACCACTCTCTCAAACCCGTCCACTCTGCTACTCCCATCACCATAAAAAATAAATTTATCAAAAACCACAAAGATAAAAGAAAAAAAAGGGCAAAAGCAGTTGATTTTATTCCTTCTTTTACCTTTTCAATGCCCTCGAATACTGTTTTTTCGCCTACAAAGGCTACGGGATGAATTTCAGAAAGCAAAAGCATCAATCCTAAAATGCTTATTAAAACACCCAAAAGGGGCCATAAAAGTTCAGAGTAAAAAAATTTTATCACATTAGAAATAACAATAAAAATGTGACAGATTTGACAAGGGACGTATTGTTGATTTGTTCCACATTTTGAGTCGGTCGTTCCTGGATATTCTCCGCTTTTAATGTTAACGCATTTTCCGCAAGGAACCAAACCTTGATATTCTACTTCGTACTTGTATTCTGATTCGCTCGAGCCTTCTTTGGGTTTGATTATTTCATAGGAACCCGCTTTCAAAAAGAAAGGGAGCAGAGCAAATCCGAAAAAGAAAAAAATAATGCTCAATTTCTTCATTAAGATTATATTACAACATTTTTTTATTTTTTAAAATTGGCTTGATATTCGCTTTTAAATTTTTTAAAATTCCAAATATGGATAAAAAACTTTCAAAAAAATTGCCGAATCAATTAAAAATAATCGTTTCTGGAGCGGCCGAAACTTCTCATTGTTGCGAGAATATTGTTGAAATTGCAAAAGAAGTAGGAAGGGAGATAGCGCGGAGAGATTGCGTCTTAATTACTGGAGCTACCACCGGCGTTCCTTATTACGCTGCCTTGGGTTGTAAAGAGGAAGGCGGAGTTTCAATTGGTTTTTCGCCTGCTATTTCCGAAAGAGAACATATTAAGGTATACAAACTTCCGATTGATGCTTTCGATGTTATTGTTTATACTGGTGCCGATTACGTGGGAAGGGACGTAATGATGACAAAATCTGGAGACGGAGTGGTTATTATTTGCGGAAGGATGGGAACCCTGCATGAGTTTGCGACCGCTTTTGAAATTCAAAGGCCGATTGGGGTTTTAGAAGGTACCGGGGGGACAGCTGACAAAATCAGAAATATTGCAACCGGACCTTACAGAGGGGTAAAAAAGATAATTTACGATACCGACCCTAAAAAATTAATCGACCGAATAATTAAAGAGATTAAAAAAGAAAAGCGTTTAAAAGGTCGAATAAAAAAATAAAAATTTGTGGAAGAGGGAAAATTAATCGGAAAAATAACTCATTATTTTTCAAAAATTGGAGTGGCGGTAATAGAACTTTCTGATAATTTGAGAATCGGCGATAAAATAAGAATTGTGGGTAAAGATGCGGACTTTACTCAAGAAGTAGATTCAATGGAAGTAGACCACCAAAAAATTCAAGAGGCCAAAGCAGGAGATAAAGTGGGCTTAAAAGTAGTAGGAAAAGCAAGAGAAGGGTGCAAGGTTTATAAACTATAAAATTAAATAAAATATAATCTTGCTATTAAAGTTCTCTCAAGCTGAATTTGAATTTTTGCAAAATAAAATCTATAATTTTTTGTTAATTATTTTTAAAATTTCAATGAAAAAGTTAGTGAATTATTTTTAAAACTTCAATGAAAAACTTGGTAGAGGAAGTTAAAAAAAGAACAAAAGGGGTGCCCATAGGTAGCGGTAGAGGAAGGATGTACGGGAAAATTTCTTTTGATGATTTAATTTTTGTTCCCGTTCAACTGGCAAAAAGGCCGGTAGATTATTTTAAAGAAAAAATTTCATCAAAAACGATCGTTGGAAAATATTCAAAAAAACCGATTGAGTTGGAAACTCCGATTATAATTGGAGCAATGAGTTTTGGAGCGCTTTCAAAAGAGGCAAAAATTGCTCTCGCTAAAGGTTCCACCTTGGCGGGAACAATAGCAAACACTGGGGAAGGGGGAATGTTGCCAGAAGAAAGGGATTTTGCAAAATATTTGATCGTTCAATATTCAACCGGTAGATTTGGAATTACAGAAGAAATCTTGAAAAAAGCAGATGCTATCGAAATTAAAATTGGACAATCAGCCAAACCTGGCCAGGGTGGACTTTTGCCAAAGGAAAAATTAACAGAAGAAATTGCAAAAATCAGGAATGTTTCAATGGAAAAAGATGTCCATTCACCGGCTTATCATCCAGACATTAAAAATATCAACGACTTAAAAAAGAAAATTGAGTGGTTGAGAAAAATTACCGGTGGTGTTCCGATAATTCTAAAGTTGGGAGCTCCAACAGAAAAAGATATAGAACTAGCAATCAGAGCAAACCCAGACATTATTGCAATAGATGGAAAAGGAGGGGCGACCGGGGCTGCGCCAGAAATAATTCTAAATGAAGTTGGAATTCCTACCCTTTCTTGTTTGGTAAAGGCGAGAGAAATTTTAGACAAAAAGAAAGCAAAACAAGAATTATGGATTGGCGGAGGTTTGAGCAGCGGGGCAGATTTTGCAAAAGCTTTGGCTTTGGGAGCTGACGCCGTTTTTTGCGCCACCTCTTTGTTAATTGCTATGGGTTGTATTCAATGCGGTCTTTGCCATATTGGAAAATGCCCTGTGGGAATTACAACCCAAGATGAGAATTTGAGAAAAAAATTAAATGTAGAAGAAGGGGCTCAAAATGTAGCTAATTTTATTAAAAATTGCACCGAGGAAATAAAAATGGTCGCAGGAGTTTGCGGAGAAAATGATGTTCATAAATTAACCAAAGGTCGTTTAAGGGCGTTAAATTCAGAAATTGCAAAAATCGCAAAAATTAAATTAATATGAAAATAAACATTAATAAAGAAAAATGCATTGGATGCGGATATTGCGCTTCTGTTTGTCCAGAAGTTTTTGAATTGGGCGAGGACGGAAAATCGAAAGTAAAAGAAGGAGTAAATTTTTCCGATTTTGAGGATCAAATAAAAGAAGCCAAAGAGGGTTGTCCAGTAGGAGCAATTGAAATTCAAGAGTGAAAACGACAAAAAAAACTGGACAAAAAGGAGAGGAAATTGCCACTGAATTTTTAAGAAAGAAAGGTTATCAAATTTTAGATAGAAATTGCGTTTTTAAAATTTTAGGTAGTTTTCAAAAGGGAGAATTAGATATTGTTGCCAAAAAGAGCGATGTTTTTTGTTTTGTAGAAGTGAAAACGATTAAGAATCCTAAAATTGAGATTTTGCCAGAGGAGAAAGTAAATTTTTCAAAAAAGAAAAAACTGATTTTGTCCGCCCAAAGCTGGTTGTTGAAAAATAAATTTCCCTTAGATTCAAAATGGCGTATCGATATTATTTCGATAATTCTAAGGAAAGGTCAAGAGCCTGAAATTTTTCATTTCGAAAACGCAATTTCAGATTTTTCATAAATGAGCCTTCAATTTATTATCTCTTGTCTTTACTTTTTTTTGCCAGCTTATTTTGCCAATATGAGCCCCCCTATTCTTAAAAGATTGAGGGTTTGTGATTTTTTAGCTTTTCCGATAGATAGAAATTTAAAATTTTTTGACCAAAAACCCCTCTTGGGTTCCCATAAAACCTTTAGGGGAAGTCTTTTTGCTTTTTTGGTTTCTTTTTTACTTGTGTTACTTCAAAGAATTTTATTTGAAATTGAATTTTTTAAAAAAATTTCTTTGATAGATTATTCAAAAACTAACATTGTTTTGTTTGCGGCCGTTTTTTCTTTTGGGGTGATTTTTGGAGATTTATTTTTCGCCTTTGTAAAAAGAAGGTTAAGCTTGAAAGAGGGCGCCCCCTTTTTGCCCTTTGACCAAACAAACTACGTTTTAGGTTGCGCCTTTTTTCTTTATCTTTTTAAATTTCCCCTAAATTTCAAGGTTTGGTTCTTTCTCTTTTTTGCCACTTTCTTTTTGCATATTATAGTCAACAGATTGGGTTTTTACTTGAAAATACATTCTGCCAAGTGGTAAAATCTAAAAATGGTAAATTTTTTGAAAAAGAATCTTGATTTTTTAAAAACTCATAAATTAATTAAAAATTTAATTTTCACAAATTTTATTTTTTGGGCAGGCTGGAGCTTGATTAATCCCATTTTTTCAGTTTTTATTGTTCAAAAAATTGAAGGAGGCAACATCGCAATTGCAGGATTGGCTATTGCTATTTTTTCTATTACTTTTTCTGTTTTTCGATTTTTAAACGCTTCTTTTTTAGATTCTAAAAAAGGACAAGAAGATGAATTTTGGTCTTTGTTTTACGGTCTTTTGTTTTTATCTTTTTGCAGTTTTTTGTATCTTTTCGTTCGCTATCCTCTTCATCTTTTCTTTTTACAGTTTTTCCAAGGAATTGCCATGGCAATGTATTATGCAGGATATTATGGAATTTATTTGAGATTTCTCCCAAAAGAAAAAGAAGGCACTGCTTATTCTTTTGATGTTTCTTTGGTAAATTTAATCGGAGGTTTGGCAGTTTTGTTTGGAGGAACGATAGCTCATACATTTGGATTTAAGGCAGTTTTTATTTTGATGGGATTTTTTGGTCTTTTTTCTGCATTTTTTTCCTTGAGAATTTTAAGAGAAATTTCCCCGCATTCATTCAGAAAAATGAAATTTTTCCCTTTTTAATATAAAAAAATTAAAACCTGTGAATTATTCTCTTGCTTTTATTGGATTTTTAAAATAAAATAAATTAAAAAATATGAGCAAGAAATCAAAAATATACGGTAAGGAATTAATTTTAGATTTATACGATTGCGACCCTAAAATTATTCGCTCAAAGAAAAAAATTTTAGAATACTCTAACAAGATTTGTAATTTAATAAAGATGAAAAAATACGGTAAGCCTTTTTGTGAGCGATTTGGTTTGGGTCAAGACTTTACCGCAGGTTATTCCTTGGTTCAATTGATCGAATCTAGTTCGATTACTGGTCATTTTTCTGAATTGTGGAATCGGGCTTTTGTCAATATTTTTTCGTGCAAAATGTTTAACCACGAAATTGCTGCTAACTTTACCAAAAATTTTTTCAAGGCAAAGCGAATTAAAAAAAGAGTCCTGATTCGTTAATTGTTTATATCGATGAAAAAAGATTGGTTTTTTGAAAATCCTCTGCCCCAAACCCAAGGAAATATAAAAATCGGATTTAAAATAAGAAAAAAAATATACTTTGAAAAAAGTAAGTATCAAAAAATAGAAATATTTGACACTTTTGTCTTGGGAAAGGTTTTGGCGCTGGATGGAATAATTCAATTATCTCAAAATTATGAATTTATCTACCACGAAATGATTGCTCACCTTCCTTTGTTTTACCATCCAAGGCCCAAAAATGTTTTAATCTTGGGCGGGGGAGACGGCGGGGTTTTAAGAGAAGCCTTGAAACACCCTTTAAAGAAAATATTTTTAGTGGAAATAGACCCAAAAGTAATGGAAATATCAAAAAAATATTTGCCCTTTTTGAAACTTAAAGATTCTTTAAAGAAAAAGAACGTAAAGGTTGTCTTCGATGACGGAGCAAATTTTGTGAAAAAATTCAAAAATTCCTTTGATGTTATAATTTGTGACTCTACCGACCCCTCGGCTTTTTCAAAAGTTCTTTTTAGCAAAAAATTGTACAAAGATTCTTTTGAGGCTCTTTCTAAAAACGGAATTTTCATAACTCAAAGCGGAAATTTTCTTCAACAAATTTTTGAAATTAAAAATAATTACAAAAATCTAAAAAAATTTTTCCCTTTTGTTAAGATTCACCGCGCCGTAATTTTTGATTATCAGCTGACGGATTTTTCTTTGATTTTGGCTTCAAAGGGAATTGATTTTGAGAGGTTTAACGCAAAGAAGGTTAAAGAAAGAGTGAAGCGATTGGAAAAAAAACACGGAAAATTAAAATATTATTCACCAGAGATTCATTCGGCTTCTGGAATTTTGCCTCCCTTCTATAAAAACTATATTTTTTAAACTCTTGAAACTCTAATTAAGCCACCACAAGGTAAGATTTCAATTCCTCTTTTTTCTAATTCGTCCAAGAATAAATTCATCCCTAAAGAATCTGAGGGGCAATGACCAGCGACAACGACATTAATGTGAGCTTCTTTTGCCTTTTGCCAATGTTGTTCTGATTGATGCATAGAAACAATGGTTCCGATTCCGGCGATTGACATTTTTTCGTAAAGCTTTGGAGAACCTTCTGTTCCGCCGGTAATTTCTACTAACGCAATCTTTCCGCACCTTTTTTCTTTTGAGCCGACAGTGATTTTGGGGCCTGATCCTAATTTTGCCGCCTCTTTATATTCTGGAATTTCCAAAAGTAACTCATAAAGCTCTCCCAAGGTTTCAGGCTTTTCTTTTTCGATTAAATCTTTTAAAAACTTTGCTACTAAATTATCTGCCGGAGTGTGAACGTTCATTAAATTTATTCCTAAAAGCTTTGCTCCGTCTACTGTTTTTTCGTGGATGATTGCATGAACACCCCTTGCCACTTCATCCATCCTTTCTTTCATTAAGCTTTCGGCGATGTTAATGGGTACTCCATAATAATGTAAAACATCGCACTGCAACTCCATTACGTCTGCTAAATTTGCCAGTCCCTTTCCTAGGGGATGGTGGGCGATTACCAAATCAACATTTCCTAATTCTTTTGCAATCAGTAATTCTTCTACTTCAATCGAAATTCCGACTAAAATTTTTTTAATTTCTTTATCTTGGGCAAGATGATAAATTCTGGAGTCCAAATATGGATTTTCGAGCGCTTCTAAATCAAAAAACTCTTTTTCTTTTTCGCTCAAACTTTGATATTTCTTTCTTTGCCTTTCTAAAATTCTTTTTATTTTTTCTTTTCCTCTAAAATCTGACTCTATTCCCATTTTTATTGCTAATTCAAAAATTTCTTTTGTTTTCATATTTAAAAATTTTAATTTATTTTGTCCTAAAATTCAATGGCTTGCAATTCGTTTTTTTGTTATAATGTTGATAATGAAAAGGAAAGCCAAAATAAAGTTAGATAAAATCTTAGATTTTTTGATAGACGCCGGAAAACTAAAAAAAATAAAAAGAAGGGGGTGGGTAATGAGAAAAGTGAAAAATCCAGAATCGATCGCCGACCACGCTTTTAGAGTGGCAATTTTGGCTTGGGTTTTATCGAGCTTTAAGAATTTAAACGTAAACAAAACCATAAAAATGGCTTTGGTTCACGACCTTTGCGAAATTTTCGCTGGAGATACCACTCCTTACGATCCCTTTTTGAATCAAATAAAAAACGAAAAGGAATTAAAGGAACTTCTCAAAACCTGGCCAAAATTATCTCAAAAAGAAAAAATAAAATTTTCGACTGAAAAGTTTAAAAAAGAATTAAAAGGGTTAAAAAAAATTCTTTTTCACCTTCCCAAGCACCTTCAAAAAGAAATGATTGAATTGTGGTTAGATTACGAAAGAGGGCTAACCAGGGAAGGAAGGTTTGTAAAACAGCTAGATAGAGTTGAAAATTTAATTCAAGTTTTTGAGTACAAAAAAGAAGGAAACAAATTTCCCATCGGTCCATGGTGTGAGCAAAAAGAAGAATTAATCGATGACCCGATTTTGCTGGAATTGCTTTCTCTTTTGGAACAAAAATTTAAAAAATTTTTGAAATAAAAAAAGACCCCCAGACATAAATTTCTGGGGGGCCCACAAGGAAAAGCTATTTTTAATATTCATCTGGAATTTCAGGCTCTTTCTTTTTCTTTTCTGGAATTTCTGCTAAAACGCACTCTGTAACAAACAGCATCGAGGCTGCCGAAACGGCATTCTCTAGAGCTACCCTTACCACTTTGGTGGGGTCTATTACTCCTGTTTCTAACAAGTCCTCAAAATTTTCGGTGAGTGAATTAAATCCAAAAGTGAAGTTTTTATTTTCTTTTACTTTTTGAACAACAATAGAACTATCAATGCCAGCGTTTTCTGCTATTTGACGAATTGGGGCTTCCAGGGCCCTTTTTAAAATTGAGACCCCTGTTTTTTCATCTCCTTCTAATTCTTTTTCTAATTTTTCTAATTCCGCCTGGGCTTTTAAAAGAGCCGTTCCTCCTCCTGGCAAAATTCCCTCTTCAATGGCTGCTCTTGTGGCATTGAGAGCGTTTTCTGTTTTCTTTTGCTTTGTTTTTTGTTCAATTTCTGTGGCTGCTCCAACTTTAATGACCGCTACTCCTCCTGAAAGTTTTGCCAATCTTTCTTGAAGTTTTTCTTTGTCAAATTCAGATTCTGTTCTTTGAATTTCTTCTCTGATTTGTTTGATCCTAGCGTCGATTTCTTCTTTTTTTCCTTTACCTTCTACGATGGTCGTTTTTTCTTTTTCTATTACCACTCTCCTTGCTCTCCCTAAATGTTCAAGCTTTACGTTTTCAATTTTCAAACCTAACTCTTCTGAAATGACTTGTCCTCCGGTGACAATGGCAATGTCTTGAAGCATTTCTTTTTTTCTGTCGCCAAAGCCCGGCGCCTTTACGGCAACACAGTTTAAAATTCCTCTGATTTTATTTACGATCAAGGTAGCTAAAGCATCGCCCTCAACTTCGTCGGCGATGATTAACAAATCTTTTTTTCCTGTCTGAACCACTTTTTCTAAAATAGGCAAAATTTCGTTGAGAGAAGAAATTTTTTTGTCAGTAATTAGAACATATGGCTCTTCCAAAACCGCTTCCATTTTTTCAATGTTCGTTACCATGTAAGGAGAAATATAGCCTCGGTCAAATTGCAACCCTTTCACAATTTCTCTTTCCAGGCCAAATTTTTTCGATTCTTCGACTGTGATTACTCCATCTTTTCCCACTTCCGAAATTGTTTCGGCGATTATTTTACCAACTTCAGCATCCAGGGAAGCAATCTGGGCTACGTTTGCAATCTCTTCTTTTTTAGTAATAGTTTTCGAGTTATTCTTTAAAAATTCAATTACTCTTTTTAAGCCCTTTTCAATTCCTTTTTTGAGCATTAATGGAACCGCTCCGGCGGCAACATTTTTTAATCCTTCTTTTGCGATTTCATGAGCCAAAATCATTGAAGTAGTCGTTCCGTCGCCGGCTTTGTCTGAAGTTTTTTCTGCCACTTCTTTTAAAATTTCGATTCCCAAATTTTCAATTTTATCAGTCAATTCTATTTCTTTAATGATCGAAACTCCGTCGTCTGAAATGTCTGGAGTGCCAAAACCTTTGTCAATAACAGTATATCTTGCCTTGGGTCCCAAAGTGGCTTTGACCGCTTTATACCCTTTTTCTATTCCTTTCAAAAGTTTTCTTCTTGCTGCTTCAGAAAATAAAATTTGTTTTTCTGCCATGTTTTTTTAATCTTCGATGATTGCTAAAATATCTTCTTCTTTACAAATTAAATATTCTTTATCGTTGACCTTTATTTCATCAGGACCGTATTTTTTAAATAAAACCTTTTGTCCTGGTTTGACAGAAACAGGAATTAAATTTCCTTTTTCATCCCTTCTTCCAGGCCCTACCGCAATTACTTTTCCTTGTTCTGGTCTTTCTTTTTCCGCTGATTCGGGCAACAAAATTCCAGCCTTTGTTTTTTCCTCTTGCTTTATCGGTTCCAAGAGAATATAATCTGCTAAAGGAACGATTTTCATTTTAGTTTTGCTTTTTTTGCGACCTTTAATAGAAAAATTTCTAAATTTATATATAGCAAAAAGACCCTTTTTTTTCAAGATTTTTTATTATTTCTTGACCCTTGTGAATTAAGGGGAGCTAAAATAATGGTGAAAAATAAGAATTTAAAAATTATTTTTTCAACAAGAAAGGATAGAACAATGAGAATTAAAGATAAAGAGGGGCAAAGAAACAGAAAGAGATTTTTGAGGAAAATGGAGATTGTAGAAAATAAGGTTGTTTTTATGAAGGGTTGCCACGGAAAGAAGATAAAAGAGGTTTCCGGAAAAGATGGAGGAAAGATAATCGAAGGAGTGGATGGCTTAACGACAAAAGAAAAGGGAATTTTTTTGGGAATGACTTTCGGAGATTGTTTGCCCGTTTTTCTGTGGGACAAAGAAAAAAGAGTAATTTCCCTTTTACATTGTGGTTGGCGAGGGATTGCAAAAGGAATTTTAGAAGAAGGAATAAAGAAAATGGAAAGCTTTGGAATTAAATCAAAAGACATTTTTGTTTTTATTGGTCCTGGAATTTGTAAAAAGCATTACGAAATAAAAGAAGACGTTTTAAAAAGATTTAAAAATCAAAAAAACGCAATTTCTTTCAAAAAAGGAAAAATATTTTTAGATTTGAAAAAAGCGGCAAAAGAGAGATTGAAAAAATTGGGAATAAAACACATTTTTCAATCAAAAGAATGCACCTTTTGCCAAAAAGAAAAATACTTTTCTTTGAGAAGAGACAAAAAACTAAAGGTCCAAATGGCTTTGTTTGGAATGGAAAATTAAATTTCAATTTTTATCTTAAAACGATTATGGGTCAAAACATTAAAGGAGAAGAGGTTGAAATAAAAGCGAAAATGGAACCGTCGCGGATTAAAGAAATTAAAGAAAAATTATTTTCGCTCGGAGCGGTTTTTCAAGAAAAAATAAAAGAAAACGATATTTATTTTACCGCGCCTCACCGCGATTTTATTAAATCAAAAGAGTGCTTACGAATTAGAGAAAGAGATCATTTTTTAGAATTAACTTATAAGGGACCTACTGTTAAAGAAATGGTCGACAAGAAACAATTTTGGAAAAGAGAAATCAACATTCCGCTTCATTGCTCAAAAGAAGAAATAGTAATGTTTTTAGAATCGCTCGGTTTTAAAAAAGTAGTGGAGGTAGAAAAAGAGAGAGAAAAATTTGTAATTGGAAAGCATGAGATAACTATTGATAAAGTAAAAAACTGCGGATACTTTTTAGAAATAGAAAGGATTGTGGAAGATGAAAAAGAAAGAGAAAAAGCAATAAGCGAGAATTTTATTTTATTGAAAAAATTGGGAATAAACGAAAAAGAGATTATCGCGGAGCCTTATCGGGATTTAGTATTAGAAAAATTAGAAAATGAAATTTAGATAAATTTTTGTTTTGAGTTTTATTAAAGTTTTTCGATCTTCCTTAAAAATTAGTAAAATTTAGATAGAAAATAAAACATAAAAGGGGGTGATTGAATAATGTACATTTTTACAGGAGAAGGAATTGAAGAATTAGAAGAGCTCATTAAAAAACAAAAGAGAGATTGAAAGAAATCACACAACTGAAAGCTGAAGCACATTCTGGGCAAGATGGCTGGCATGACGAAGGTTTTCAAATGTTTCAGAGAGAAGAGATGATGTTGAATGAGAGATTGAGCGAACTTCAAAATTTACGTTATAATGCTCAAATTATTGAACCAG
>Ga0207433_10001603_pt1 | contig 48250 bp, 23 predicted proteins | sample YelNatPaOPGAMG01_FD_187559 | JGI IMG/M metagenome (GOLD analysis project Ga0207433, IMG submission 187559) | Hot spring thermophilic microbial communities from Obsidian Pool, Yellowstone National Park, USA - OP-RAMG-01 (SPAdes) (version 3) | ecosystem: Environmental > Aquatic > Thermal springs...
CGGTAGATCACATTGCCGGCAAGCTCGAAATGGCAGTTGACAGACTGACGGCTGATCAGACTATACTGCAAGGTTTTCTCAGGGCATCAGGGCTATTTCAAAAACCTGATTGCCAGTCAAGTTAATGTACAAAGATCAATAATAACTGCTCCGGCAGGTTGTTCGACTCCGGCTGACAGGCAGAGTACCATGGCTGCTGTCACCGCTCCGGATATTTTGAACCCAACCCTTAGCGTGGGCAAAGATATGGTCAAGCAATCGTATTGTAATTTAGAAGCCGTGCCGCCTGCGCCGGTCGATGTGACGATCGAAGCAGAGGATGATTCGGTTGCTTCAGTTTCAATTTACGAGGGTGACTCCGGAAGCAAATCCATCACTTTCACGGATATAAAAACTACCGGCTACTTGTACTTCTGGGTGCAGGGGCGTAAGCTCGGTACTACGCATATCACTATCAGCACTCCCGGCTACACGCCGCATGTTATGACGGTCACAGTGGATCCTTCGGGCTTTGTTGTATCCAGCTCTACTTCAATTTCCGTCCCATCGACATCTCCGGGAACCGCAATTACGATAAAGCCCGCGAGGCTTAACCCGACTACTTTCCGCTACGCGGCTTATGGAAAACTCAGGGGTGGCATCAGCGATGTTCCAGTCGAGGTAGTGAGCTCGGACTGGAGTGTGGGAACGATTTCCACCAGCCCGCTCATGTTCCTAGCGAATGCTTCGTCTATGGTTGCGACATTAGTTCCGAAGAACGTAGGAACATGTACGATTTCGGTGGTTGCGCCAGCGGGGTTCAGCATTCCTAGTGAGCATGGGGAGGTTGCGGTAACTGTCACTCCGTAAAAAATAGCAAATTGAATTTGACGTTCGCAAATTCTCCAGATATTATATTATGTTAGGCGGGGTATAGCACTTTCCCGCCCACAGGAACGTATTTGTACCGGTGTGTGTAGTAGGGAGCCCAGACAGGCTGGTTCCGCCAACAGCTTCGCCGGCAGGGCGCCCTGAACGATTGTTTGTGCCGGCAAGTGCCTACTTCCCGGGCGCGCGGATTTAATGCTCGGGGACGACTAATGCGCGAGAGTCGATCTATCGACTTGTTCGCGAGAGGAGTGTTTATAATGTCTGACGAGAAGATCGAGCAGGAGCAGAAGTCTGGTCCTCATCACGAAATGTCCGAGACACCGTTCGGCAGAACAGCCGAGACAACCGAAGGAGCTGAGACGACCGAGCAGGCCGCTGAGCCCGAAACCACTCCGGTTGCTGTCGCGGAGGCTGAAGAGCCTATGACGATGGAAGCAGCCATGGCCGCCGGTGGACCTGGGGTCGATTACTCCGGCACGTTCAAGTCCCTTACCGAGGGTGACGTAGTCGACGGAGTGGTCGTTCATATCGACCGCGAAGGCGTTCTGGTGGATGTCGGCACCAAGTCCGAAGGTACTGTCAAGCTTAACGAGCTTTCCAGGGATCCGAGCGCGAATCCTGAGGATATCGTGAGCGTTGGTGATAGGATTCGGGTCTACGTGGTGCAGGCGGACAGCCAGGAGGGAGGCCCGATACTTTCTAAGAAGCGGGCTGACTTCGAAAACGCGTGGGATCGTGTTGAGAAGGCCTTCAAGGATGGTGAAGTCCTCAAGGCGATGGTCTCCGATCGTGTGAAGGGTGGTTTGGTTGTCGATCTGGGTATCCGCGGGTTCGTGCCTGCGTCGCATGTCGGCAGCGGTAAGCTTAAGAACCTGGACAAATTCGTGGGCCAGAGTATGCCGTTCAAGGTCATCGAAGTTGACCGCGAACGCAGGAAAGTAGTCCTGTCGAATCGGCTGGCTGCTGAAGAAGAGCACGAGAGCCTGCGCAAGGACACACTTGGCTCCCTGGCTGAAGGCCAGATCAGAGAGGGTGTTGTTCGCCGTATCACCGATTACGGAGCATTTGTCGATTTGGGCGGTGTGGATGGATTGCTGCACGTAAGCGAAATGTCCTGGACGAGGATCAATCACCCGTCCGAAGCCGTTAAGGTCGGTCAGAAGATCCAGGTGATGGTTCTCAAACTCAACCTCGACCAGGGCCGCGTATCTCTCGGTCTCAGGCAGATTCTTCCCGACCCGTGGGTCGAAGTACAGCGCCTGCACCGTGTGGGCGACGTTATCAAAGGTACGGTTACACGTTTGGTTCCGTTCGGCGCTTTTGTTGGCGTTGAGGGTGGAGTTGAGGGCATTATTCCGAATGCCGAGCTTGCCCACAAGCGGATCAACAAGCCCGAGGATGTTGTCAGCGTTGGGCAGGAAGTGGAAGTCAAGGTCATCGATCTTCGCCCTGAAGAGCGGCGCATGACCCTTTCACTGAGGCAGCTTCAGGCTCCGCCGGAGCGACCGCAGCGCGAGGAGCCCGATTATCGGTCCTATGCGCAGTCGAGACCGGAGTCAAGGACCACCATCGGCGATCTTATCGGCGAGCAGCTCGGTGAGCTGACTTCGTCGGTCAGCGAAATCTCCGAGAAGCCGGTGAAGAAGAAGTCTCGAGCCAGAGCGGCTAAGAAAGAAGCTTTGGAAGAGATGGAAGCGCTGGCCGAGATCGAAGAGATGGATGAAGAGCCGATGGTCGAAGCCGAACCTGAGGATGAGGCTCCGGCTGCCGAAGAACCGGCTGTTGAAGAAGAGCCTAAGGCTGAAGAGAAACCTGAAGCCGAAGAGCCGGCTGAGACCGAAGAGCCGGCTGAGACCGAAGAAAAGGCTGAGTAAAAGCAGAATAAACGATTAGGTCAGGGTGGGGGAAATCCCCGGGCTGTGACTGTGATCGGTTTCAGGCCCGGCGCCCTAAAGCGCCGGGCCATAATTGCGTTCTTCATGCTTGCTTGCTGGGGGGATAAAATCGCGTGGCAAGGGTGATTGGTATAACGGGTGGTATTGCTACCGGGAAGAGCACGGTGCTCGCTATATTCGCTGAGCTCGGTGCGGTAACCGTGAGCGCTGATGATATCGCCCGAAAAGTGCTTGCCCGAAATACTCCTGCCTACGAAGAAGTGGTCGAACGGTTTGGTGAGGGAGTGCTTACCCCCGATCATGATATCGACCGCGCCGCGCTCGCCTCGATCATTTTTGCTAACCCCGATGCAAGACAAATCCTCAATGATATTACGCATCCACATATTATCGCTGAAATAAGACGCGAAATCGAACAATTTAGGAAATATCCGCCTTCACCTGATGCAATTTTGTGCGTAGAGATTCCATTACTTATCGAATGCGGCCTCGAAAAGATTGTGGATGAAGTATTACTCGTCGCGGCGGAACATGGAACGCAGGTGAGTCGTCTGACAAGCAGGAGCGGAATCTCGTCTGAAGAAGCCCTCCGGAGAATAGACGCCCAGATGCCTCTTGATCGCAAAATCGAGCGCGCGGACCGAGTCATCTGGAATAATGGATCACGCGATTCCCTTAGGAGTTCGGTTCAGGCCGTTTGGGATGAAATTCGCTTGCTCTAACATGAGCAGTTATGCTATAGTTGATAAACGGATGAGTTCGTTGGTAAGCGAAAATAATCTCATCCTTACCAAAGCCCCGTTTCCTGTCCCAGCCACGTGTCTGTGAGCGGCTGCCTGATGGCTTATAACAACCGCGCGGAACGAAGGGCTGAGCGGGATTAAAAAGAGTCGCAAGAACGGAGCTGAGGTTCGGCGTGGAAATCGCCGGGCTATTATTTCAAATCGAATTTTGAGGGAATTTACGTAGGGAGGAAATCGACCGTTGAGGCAGCTATTGCAATCCAGGGCCGTCAGGAGCTTGTGCTATACGCTCGTGCTCGCTCTTCTGGCCACGATCGTCCCGCCATTGGCTAAACCGGCCAGCGCGCAGCTTATGCCGAATTATTCAGTAGGCGTGGCTGATTTCGTTAATGAGTCCGGGGTGCAGGGCGACCTGCTCGCGCGTCTCGCCACCGATGCTGTTGTGGTAGAGATGAGCAAATCGAACCGGTATGATGTCAGCATTACCCGGACGCTTATGAAGAGCAAAATGGATGAACTCGGGCTCCATGCCCCGCTTACCAAGCTCGATCTGGTAAGAGTGGGTGAAGCGCTGAGTGCTGACGCTATGCTCGAAGGTTCTATCAAATCTGTCCAGATCTCCGGCTCAGGGCCGACCAGACGCGCATCAGTGACACTTGCCGTCCAGATGATCGACGAGGCATCTGGTGAGATTATTAACGGCGCTGTCCAGACAGGCACGTCGAGCGCGCGCGTTGGGTATACCCCGGATGATAACACGCTGATAACCGAAGCTATCAACAGCGCGGCGTTCCTGGCTGTCAAGACTATGGTCGACTACGTCATTCCCGAGGCGACAGTCATGATGAACATCGGCCAGGACGAGGTTATGCTCAATAAGGGCATTCGCGATGGAATGAAGGCCGGAATGAGGATGATTGTTCTCCGCGACAAGGAGATCATCGGCTACCTCGACCTTCGCGATGTTACTCCTCAAGATTCCACTGCTAAAGTCGTGAAGTCGATGCGCGGTATCCAGCCCGAGGATAAAGCGAGAGCTATCTTCGAGATGCCGATGGTGACCAGCTCACTCAAATCTGAACCGCTGCCGACGGGAGCTCCGAAGACATCCTCCACGAGTTCCGGCGCGGCTGGGAAGATCGGCAAGTTCCTTGTGGGCGCTGCTATAGTCTTCGGCCTCGTTTCGCTCTTCAAGGGCGGCAGGGGCAATGAGGATGCTCCTAACATTGGAACCGGCGGACCGATGACGATTACCTGGGATGGCAAGCTTTATAACTATGGTAAGAACGTCGTCGAGCTACAGATACTCCGAGACGCGGATGCATCTAGCACCGCCGCTCAGCCGGTTAAAGCGATCCGCGATCCATCCCTCTGGGCTCTTGGGCGTGCCGACCTGACTTATCTGTATAATCCCGCGAATGGTCCGACTCCGGTTACTTATTATAAGATGGACAATTCGGCCAGCACCTATACGGAAGTCAACTGGACAGTTCCTAACGAAGGTTGGGGCACTCCGCACCAGTACGTTGCCAGAGTGCTTTATCAGCAGCAGACGGGAACTGGCCAGAATGGGCCGACCTATACCTACAGTTTCACCAAGGTCAGCAACTATATCACGGCAACGGCTATCCAGCCGGTATCCAACACGAATATGGACCCGGCTTATGGCGATCCGCTTCTCGTGAGCGAACTCCGCCAGACCGGTGGATCCAATTTGGATTGGACGTATTCACCTGGCGCTGATGTATACTACGTGAAAGTCGAGCCGGTAGAGCCGAACAAGGGTCCTATCTGGCAGAGCGATCCGATCTATTATCAGACAGGCACTACGGTGAGCTTGCCCGATAGTATGAGACTCAAGCTTGCTGATGCGCTTTCTCACTCTGCTTATATCGACAGTGTTATGAAGTGGAAAGTCTATGCAAGGCATCAATCTGATACCAGCCAGGCCTGGGTAGAGGGCCAGGAGAGCCGGTTTATTATCGGTGGTATGCCACCCGGAACTCCGAACTAAATAATATCGACTAATTAAGCAGTAGAAGTACAACAACTGGTCTCAAATAACGAATAAAAAACCACGCCACCCACGACCGTGGGTGGCGCCGGGTGGAACCTGGTTCGCTTTAGAGGAACAGGAGGTCTTTTGATGAAATTACATATCAACCGGGCGAGGTGGCTCGTTATGCTCGGCGCCGTTGTGGTGCTGGCGGGCCTGTGGCTTGTCAGCCCTGCGCTTGGCTGGGATGGGCCTATATACGCGCCAAACCAGTACTTCGTGCAAGTGCAGCCCGGAACAAGCCTGAGCACCGTTCAGCAGCTGGTATCGTCGATGGGAGGAACGATCATCAAGGAGATGCCGCTCCCGGACACTTACCTCGTGGAAATGACCGGCGCTAAAAGCAACACTACAAAGCGAACCCTTTCCGCTTCTCCCATGGGGGCGCAGACAAAGTGGGTCATCACCGGGTTTTACCCCAATACTATGCATCATCTGGATGCTATTCCTAATGACCCTAACTGGGATAAGCAGTGGAATATGACCCTCATCAATATGCCACAAGCCTGGGATCGCTATAAAGGCAATAGCGCAGTAGGTGTTGCTGTTATTGATTCAGGTGTTTGGGGCGATCATGAGGACCTCAAAGGCAGAGTTGTTGGCGGATATGACTACGTAGACAATGACTCTGATCCCACAAATGACCTTGTTGGCCATGGCACACACTGCGCCGGAATTATTGGAGCGATTGGCGATAATGGCATTGGTATCTGCGGTATCAACTGGGGTGGCGTATCTATTATACCGGTCCGCATTTTTGGCGCTCCTGGTACTGGAGCCACTACCGATGTCATTGTCCAGGCTCTGAACTATGTCCACCAGTACAAGGATACTTACAATATCCAGGTCGTGAACATGAGCTTTGGCGGGGCTCCTGGAGTTGAAGATCCTGTCGAACATGCCGCAATTACTCAGTTAGCTAATGATCAGATTGTCCTGTGCGCTGCCGCCGGAAATGATGGAACTAATTCTGATCATGGTGTATCCGCTCCTGCATTATATCCGGAATGCATTGCTGTATCCGCTGTTGGTCCAACTGATCAGTTGGCTTATTATTCCAGCTGGGGGCCGAGTAATGAAGTCGATATTGCCGCACCGGGTGGAGATGATACATACGGTCTCGATATGATGGTGCTCAGTACGGTTCCACAATACTCTGGTAGTACCTGGACGTCGGGTTATGAATATATGCAAGGCACTTCCATGGCTTGTCCGCATGTTGCTGGAGCTGCCGCTCTTCTGTTAAGTTCGGGTGTTGCGCGCACTGATGTCAGGAATCGTCTTCTGGATACCGCCAGGATTCCTAAACCGCCGGTTGTTTTTGACAAGCGGAAGTTTGGCGCTGGTATTCTCGATATGGCCTCGGCTCTTTCCAGCGGCTCGATTCGTATCGTGAAGCCATCCAAGGGAGCTTATGTTACTAATAAGCCCGATTTTAAGTTTTCTGTTAGAGGTATTGATCCTACAAGTATCGCTGTCTATGTTGACTATACTGATTTAAACGACGATGGGACTCCTGATAATCTTGCAAATGAGATCCCTGTGATTTCGGGAGTACCGGCAAGCCAATATCTTGATCAGACCCAGACTACAATGCAATTCAACTGGGCTGAAGTCAGCCAGGTCCCTCTTTCCGTGGGATTGCATTTTATATATGTTACAGCCAAGACGACTAATGGTGATGTTTTGAGTGATTGGGGAGTGTTTAATGTCGTAAGTCAGGTAATACCTGCGGGCGTGCACCTATTCTCGTTCCCAATTTCACTTGCCGCAACTAATCCGTTCGATGGCACTGTTACGATGACTGCGAATCCCTCGGAAGTTCTGCTGGATAATGCCACCGGTGCTCCGCTTGATTTCAGAGTGTCTAATCCTGGGAGAGCACAGTTGGTCCGATGGCTGGCGCCGATGAATACATATTATTCTTACATTACCGGCACCAGTGATCCAAACGATAACAGCCCAAGGTTCGACGACAGGGCGTGGATGAACCCATTGGCTCGGATGACACTGCCGAGTGGAGTATCTCAGATTATTCCTACTGGTGGGGGGTATCGACCTGATGTTGCCAATCATTACTTGCAGTTCCCGGCTGGCGCCGGGTTCTGGCTCATTCTCAAGAGCGATGCGATCATTAATGATATCTACCCGGCTATAAGTGCACCGGGAGGATTCAATATTTATTTATATAAGGGTTGGAATCTTATTGGGAACCCGTATACGACGGCTGTTCCGCGTAAGTCTATCCTATTGACTTATCGAGGTGAGACGAAGACTCTTGACGAAGCCGGCACTGGCGCGAACGCTTGGGTCCAGCCGCAGATTTATGGCTACAGCACGGTCGGGACTCCAGGTTACCAAATTATACCTGATCGAGGTATGCTTAATCCCTATGAGGGTTATTGGATTAGAACGCTTGTTGGTGGCATTGATCCACATGACTCACTCGTAATGACTGTGCAGCCCTAAAGGAAGCCTAATAGGGTGAATAGGAGATAATCGGAGATGAATTGTAGACTGAGCTCCATAGCTGCATTATTGGCTATTATGTTCTGCAGCTTGGCTGTCGCTAATGCGCAGGGATGGAATCCTATGTATGTACCACCTGCGATACAAGGGGCTGTTGCTCCTGATCCTAATGATGCGCCCCAGATCGTAACGATCAACAACAATTATTTGTATGCGAATATTGGGCATGGCGGCAAATTAAAAGCTTCTTTGAATAATGCTGACGGCACATTCAATCGTATTGATAAGACATTCTCAACAAATCAGAATGATTGGTTGTGTAATGGCCGTTGGGGTATTTTTACGGCGGGCGGTGATCCTCTTGTATCTGGCGACGATAATAAGAGCCTTACCTTCCTTGGCTTTTGTCCTTGCCATTATTTCGGCACATTGAAGCTTAAGATTGGTACTCAGATGCAGATGATAGGGCCGGATGGCGCATGGGTAAAGCCGCCGGAGCTCCATGATAATCCTCCACCTGGTATGGCGGAAGGAAGAACCGGACCATTTATCGAAGGAGTGTGGTCAACCACGAGCGCAGGTGGAAATACTATTCAAGTTCGAATAAGAATCTACCTCGTTCGAGACTTGGCAAGGTTTGAGTATACACTTACCAACCTTGGAAATGCGAGCGGAAGCCCATCGACGGAAAATGTTGGATTTGAAATGTCCGGTGATGTCGAAGTGGGAGATCCTATACTGAACGCAGATAGTGGTACTGGTTATTACGATGCTTTTCAGAACCTTGGTACTCCCTTTGTAGTTGGTAATGGAACCACGCAGCCATTGACACGCTGCACAGGCACATTATATGGCGGAGCTAAGAATCAACCGGTCCCGAACAGGTTTGAGATTTATGATGATATGCAGTCGCCGGTTTGTGTGGCCCGCAATATTCTGGCTGAAGAAGATGCGGTCAAACCCGATTATGTTGCTATAGGTGAATATGAGGATCTGTATCGGCCTGATAATTGGATTCCTACCGATTATCAGCATAATCCGTATCCCGATCCGATACATACCGTCAATGATCTCTACTGGACACTGTGCTGGGATCAGAAGCCGTTAGTACCCGGTGGAGCGAGCCGCACCATCGTCACTTATTATGGTGTTGGCTCGGCGACGACTAAATGGACTTATATGTCCGGTAAAACACCCGTAAGAGACAGTGTGGCGCTTGCGGTGCAGGCTCCGTTGAGTCTTAAATACGACAGCACGGTTTTATCGACTAATAATTCTGAAGCTTCGCCTTCACCGTTCCCTGTAGATGCTTATATCTATAATCTCGATACTGATCCTGGTCAATACGATCTTAAGGACGTAACCGCGTTCATTTATCTACCGCCGGGACTCAAGCTGGCGGCAACTGAGCCTTCTGCTCGTAAGCAGGTCGGTGCGGTACCTATTAATTCCGAATATGGCCCGATCGAGTGGATGGTTGAGGCTACAGGTGATTATTGCGGTGAGCTGCCTATTTATGTATCGGCTACCGATCAGGATTCATCCGGTATTCACTGGCAGCAGACAGTGGTTCGAAAGATTATTGTTCCCGCATGCAAGCAGGGGCAGTTCCAATTCGGTTGGCAGCTTATGCATGTGCCGTTTAGTTTCAACAATCCAATTATAGAGCATGCATTTAATCTGACCCCCGGCACCTTCGGCGCTCGTTACTACGATTCTACAACACAGAACTATAAGCCGGTTGTCCAGGTTCAGCCGGGCCAGGCTTTCTGGATGTATACCGGTGGACTTTCATGGGGGCAGACAAGTTCGTTCGGATTAGCGCCTGACGCGGCGATCGTTGGGGAGCTCGGTGGTACTCAGGCTAAAGAGCAGCATATCACCCTGACACCTGGCTGGAACCTGATCGGAAACCCGCTCGTCTATCCAATATACTGGGGACAGGTGCTGGTATATTATCAGACACCAAATGATACTGTTACACTGGATACCGCGGTTAATAATAGATGGATCAGCAAAACGCTGTTCGGGTGGAACAGTGATAAGTATGATTATGATGTTCTAAGTGATAAGTCGACGCTGCTTAATCCTTGGAAGGGTTATTGGGTTCAGGCATACAAGCCGGTCACACTGGTCTTCCGGCCGCCGTTGTTCCCCAGCTGCGGTGTTACCTCAGCTGTTGGTGGTCTATAGTCAGCGCTTGAGTGAAACTGCGGGGGATTCAGCTCAGATCGAGCTGAATCCCCGCGGACACAGGAGCAATTTTTTTGAAGTTACTCCTCCGGATGGAGTGTGGAAGGAAGAACAACTATGAGATTTTCATACCGGCGATTGCTCTTAACGTTGCTGGTGGGTCTGGGATTGATGAGCCTCGCGATGGTCTCGTTCGCGGGTCTCTCTCCAACCTGCGACCCTCAGACTACGGGCACCGCCAACTCCGTTTATAACTTTGCCTTAATATGGACCGATTCTGATGGATATATGCCTCAGGTAGATGCGCGAGGCGGGACAGAAGGCCTGGTCGATCATGGCTTAGGAACTAAAGGTTGGGGACCGACTATCGGTTCAATCCGACAGCCGATACCAACCGATCCAGATGATTCCATGCAATGGTGGCCGCTGATGGTGCCGCCTGATGGCTTCGTCGGATTCGCGCAGCCGCCTACGGCGTTGCCGTGGGAAAAATATCAGGAGCCTGCTTACGTGGCTGTGCAGCCTGATCCGGTAGCCGTAGATCCTGAGACTTTCTCCGGGCCTATCTATGATCACGGCGTGGATTATATAGCAGATGATGTAGATTCATCTGATGGAAATCCCGGTATTCTCACAACAGCTGCCAAATGGTTGACTGATGTGCCGAATCCCGCAAAGAGACCTGCCAGTGATTCCGATCCTGCATGGGGAACGCTGACTCAATGTCTTATTCAGAACGTCAACGATACTACTAACAACATTAAGCAGGATGCAGTTATCGTTACCTCTAAAATTCCAGTTGCTCTTGTTGGTGTTTGGTCCGATAACGGAAATGGCCTTAAACCACTTAAAGCTAAAATTACGAATGCCGCTTTAATTAATCCAAAGTGGCCGAAGTATAACGTTATCGATATTATCGGTGATAAAGGAATTCCCGCTGATGCGGTTAGAATTCACGTTGCATACTATGCGCCAGGAACGACGTATGTCATCACCCAGACGAATCCATTGCCGATGCCGTATACGGTATACTCCGTACCGATATTGATGGACGGGCAGAATTACGTCGATGTTAATTCCGCAATATTGAAATTCGACCCGGATAGAGCCGGTGATGTGACTGATCCAGCTCTTGTTGCTGCTAAGTCTCCATTACTTGGTATTTATCAAACTCCTGACCTCGATCAGGGTCCTCAGGGTCAGAATACTAATCTCTGGGATCTTACCGCCTTTAAACCAGGTCAGCCGCATGCGACAAATATCCTGAACTCAACCATGACGAGATTATATCTGAGTAAACAGATAACTCTTCGTGCCGGGGATATCTTGTATGTAAAGGTGTCTACTAATGCGGTCAGCAGCGTAACGGTTAATGGTGATGCAAGCGGTACCAACTACTACCCTGCCCCTAATAGCTCACCGGGTGGGTATTGTTCTAAATCCGGCATTATAAAAATGGGAACTCCCCTGCCGGCGCCGCCTCTATTCGACTTGGATTCCGGCCTTGTTATCGATCCTTCGAAGATCAAGGATGGAGATAAGGAAGCAAGCGATAACGCGACGTTTATTTCCGGTCAGCCGGTGACAGTTACATACAGAACTCTCAGCACCAATGCATTTACAATAGGCCGCGCTGCCAGCATTTCAACAGTAAATAATGTTGGTCCTCTTGCGCCAGCAGCCAGCTATTCTACAACGGGAATTAATATAAGGAATAACGGGCATTTTACTGTTATTCCGGATTTACCGTTTGGAACTTATGGTGCTCAGATCAATTACACCGGTAAATCCAGCAGATCGGTTGTTTGGCTCAATACTTCGAGAGGATTAGTACCGGCTTATTGGGATGGGACCGGCAATGCTGTTTCAGGTGCGCCTTTCCGTGTTGAACTCAGCGCGGGATTGAACATGTCAAACCCGAAACAGTGGCCTTCGCCTTCCTCTGATCTAAATAACCCTGATATAGATAATAAGCGTATATATGATCCATCGGGCAATCCTATGTATTATGAGCCTGCACTGAAGGCTTATACCGATGGGACTCCATTGACCCACCTGTTTAGTGGCTGGGGTGGAGTAGTTAAGTCTGATGGTAAGGTGACAATCAACGAATTTAAGGATTTCCCTGTCACTGTTCACGACAGCCGTCGCAAGAGTACTACCAGCACAAGTGAGATCGATTATGGCGGTCAAGTTGGAGATTTGGACTCTCTTACCTGCTATCCAGATCCTCTTGGGGCGACATGGTATCCAGTTGATAACGATGTAAAACCGCTTACCTGTGAGCCGGTGGATGAAGAGAATCTGACCGATCCTGATCAGGGCTCGAGCTCCACACAGTTCGTCTTCCGCGTCAGGTATCACAACCGTGATAATTTACAGCCGATGCCGTGGCTACATCCTGGCGATGATGCATGGAACTCCTTCGGCAATAAGAGTGCGACTGGTGTTGTTCTTTACCTTGACGACAAAGGTACCGGCGATTACCATCCACACTTCATGCGCCGCGAGTTCCCTGATCAGCCATCATCTCTCGGGCCGAACGGTACTGGTGATGTGTATATTTACCGCATAATACCTCACCATACAATAGTCTGGAGCGGACCGACAGATACATATTTCTGGCCGCACCAGGAATTGATGCAGGGTAATCCGGGATATACCGTATCCGACGCTGCTTCTTACGACAACAACCTTTACGCATCCATGGGATGCGGTACCTATCACTACTTCTTTGCTTGCTCTGATGACTCGCTTGCATTCTGGAACGGATCATATCCGTTCGAGAACCAGACCACGATCATTCCACCTGATAATCCTGATCAGGTCAATGGTCTCACTGGCCAGGAAGAGTGGGGCGAGATTGGTTCGACATGGCGTAGTCACAGCAGCAGCGGTCTCGATCCATCGGCGGCGCGTGATATCTACGGCTATCCTGAGATCAGCCGCGCACCGCATAGAAGATACAGCTCGGATAACATACAGGCGTTCGATTCCACGATTTTCGTAGACAGGCCTGTCAGAGCGCCGGGCGAGTACGAGAGCTACCTTTTACCGATTATAGGTTTTACCTATAAATACCCGTCCGATAGCCACCCGGTCGTCACATGCGAACTGCACATGCCATACTTCGATGATCTGGGGCTTAAAACATATGATGATACGTCCTATGGTTTGGGCCGGTTCTTTGGAACCCTCTTCCCATACTACTCAGCCGTGAACCCGGTTCATCCCGGCGCTCATGGTAATGGTGGTATGGCTTCTCTTGCTGAGACAGCTGGTTCGAAGAGCAAAGATATAAATATCTTCCGTATCCTGTATAGGCAAATCAGCAATCAGCAGGCGCCGATTTACGTCCGACTCTTTATTAACGACGCAAGTGAGAAGTCAGGGACTGATACGGCGCATCAGTATCGCTCTTACACGATGAAGCCTCGGGCTGACCAGACGGTTATCGATTATACCAAGGGAGTCTGGTATGAAGTCAGCCTTCAGAGTGGCACAAAAGATCTGCCGCTCGGACCACATACCTATTACTTCGAGGCTTATGATGGTCTCCACAAGGTAAGATGGCCAGTTCGCCCTGACAATAACCTTTACAGCGCTACGGGTGTAGCGGCGAATGACTGGTGGGTTCCGACGGGCAGCCAGCCTTCGGAAAGAAATACTCCCACATACTTTGATAATGACTATGTCCCTGGGCCTTATGTTAATAACCCGCCGCAGATTACCAATGTCACTGTGACACCGGGAACAGGTAAGGAAGGTACGCACTTCGTCTATAGCGCGACGTATACCGACCCTGACGGCCAGCGGCCCTACAGAGCTACTCTTTGGATCGAAGTTAACGATAACCACGAGAAGCGTTCTTATAGCATGTATCCTGATCCGAGTATAAAACTCGATCCGAATGCTGATAACACCGCGCTCTTTAAGCAGGGTGTTAAGTATATGCTCGATACGTCCTCGCAAAAAGACCTTGCGCTTCAGAACGGTGTGAGGCGGTTCTATGTTGAGTTCACTGATGACTGGGGACGCCAGGACAATGCGCATGATACGCGACCGGGTGAGCTCGTTCGATATCCTGCTGGTGATGGCAACTGGGTTTCCGGGCCGGTTATATCCGGTAATAACCCGCCTACGCTCAGTGATGGTAGTGTAACTTCTCCTGATGGAACATCTAATGCTGCAACGGCTTGGATGTTCAAAGTCAAATATACTGATCTGGATAATGACGCGCCGCAGGTGATTAAGGTCTTTATCGGCGAGCTTCAGCCGCAAGACCCGACTAATCCGAATGCGAATAGCAAGGTCAAGACTGTTGTATGGGATGATGGGCATACGCTGCTCCCGAGCGATCCCAACAATTCTAACTTCATCAATGGCGCTTACTTCTACTATCAGACTCGACTTGGCGGTCCTGATGGCGCTCAAGCGGGTAGACAATACTACTACGCATTCGAGGCTTATGATGGCACTGATTTTGCCACGTATAAATCCACCTCGAATATGCAGACAAGATCCAACGCAGCCGGTTGCTTTGTTATGCAGGATGCCGATATGATAGATTCTAAGAACTTTATCCTAAGGCCGAAAGTTATCAGAGCAATCAGTAATGCAAGTGGCTTGCAGACGATCAATCCCGATCCTCTTAACGATGTCGTGAGGGTATGGGGTGTCTTTGACAACGAAGATCTTACCGGTACTAACTACTATCCTCCGCCTTCCGATGGAACCGCGCCGGCTGACTTCGTAACGGGATCGGCCATCACTCTGACCAAAGCACTACCGTCCAATCTGGCTAATGGTATAGCGTATGTGCTTGCGGAGGCTGATACTCCGATAGTGGGTCCGCTGCTCGTTCAGGAACCCGCTCCCGCCGGTACAATCTCGGATGCGGAGGTCTTTGTTGATTATACGAACAACGGACAGCCAAGCCTGCTCTTCGATCAGAAGAACGGTTATGTTTCACCGGATGGAACTGATCGTGCGGTATTGACCATGAGCGGCGCTGCCGCATACCACGGCTTGCCCAGTGAGGAATATGTAGCGCCGATCAATCCGGATACTATTGCATCGGTCGAGGGTGTCTACTGGCTTGATGATCCTGATCCGAATACAAGGTATACCAACTACTTCAACGCAAATGACCCGGCTCAGCCCAATTCGCTAGTCCTGCCGATTACAAGACAGGCTACGCTGAATGGTAAGGGCGATACGGTTATTATGCAGGATCCGGAAGAAGTTTATAAGGTGCTCGGTGTTTATGAATCCGCCGATCTCACCGGACCGAACCACTTCCTAGGTGTTGGTTATCCTGTCAATGGGTCAAAAGACAACTACCTCTGGCAGGAAGCGCGAGTCGTCAGTGGCAATATCATCTGGCCGACTGATCCGATGAATATTGTCTCGATCAAGGGCGTATACGCTTCAGCGAGTATAAATGACCCGGGTGGAAATCTGCTTCCGGCTGATCCGGCCGTGCTTTACAGAGTGCCTGGTACGGCGTCACTTGATGGAACCACTGCGACGATCGATTCGCCTTACGATGCACAGCAGGACAATGCCAGCCAGTTTGTGGTCAATATCTTTTCGATCACCGGCACTGATGGTACACTGTATTACACATCACCTGATCCCGCAGGAACGCCTTATAAAACCGGAGATACGATAACTCTGGATACGCAGGCGCCTTCACCCGATGGACAGACGCCGGTCGCGCTGTATGTCTATTATCAGCCGCTGGAAACAGAGGGCTTTGGACCTTACCATGAGTTTATGACTCTTAAGGCTCCGGTTCCGAGTTCTCTGCCGAAGGCTGGTACTGTATATATCGCATATTATCCGCCCGCGGATCTGGATACGAATGGTCAGCTTGCTCTGACATCTTCGTTCGCTGATCCGACGAGTCCGGCTTATGTGAAGATCTGGGCCAAGGGATTCAACCCCGGTGATGACTACATCAAGCTGACAACCAAGCTACCGCTCATCACCGCTAATGCCGTTGGCAATGCCGGAGATGTGAAAGTACTTCCGGCTACACCGCAGGGATTCGCCGGTATCGGCATAGTCCGGGAAGTCACGGTTGGTGATGATCACAGCATTAACTACTATGCCAATACGAAGAGTGTCTTCAAACCGGGAGATACACAGATCTTCCTGGGAACAGCGCTGCCCAATCCTCTGCCGTCAGCGGTTAAGGTTTGGTATGTGCCGCTGCAGAGAAACGTTGTCGTGAAGTATGATGACCTGCGATATACCCACCAGATAGAAGGTTGGGCTGGGCAGGTTCTCTCTAACGGTAATAATCTCTATATCAGTAACGGAACGACACACTTCATTCCGAATGCATATAATCCGAGTAACATCACCGGAAACAGCTCGCCTGATCCTAATGATCCGGCAGGGCTGGCTATGAGAGATATGGATGCCGGTGTTGTGGGAGTATGGGAGAACGCTGATCTGTCCGGAACGAACTACTTCAATCCGAGACGGATCCTGCCGTTCGATGACGATCCGATGCTCCTGAGATTGAATACTCAGGCGCCGTCTGGAAAGACCCTTTATGCTCGCGTTTACCAGAAAGGAGAATACTTCCTTGATCGCTGGAATCGCAAGCTGAGGTTTGTTGATGATGTTGGTAATCTGCAGAGAGTCCAGGCTTCTTATTTCTTTGGAACCAGGATGCCATTTACGATTCTCCAGAATAACCCGCCGGTCCTTAGCGAAGGCCAGATTAGCTCGCCTAACGTGCCCGCCGGATCGAGGTCAACTGGATTTGTTTATTCCGTAAAATATACGGATATCGACGGACCGAACGGTCAGATGCCTTCTTATGTGAGAGTATATATCGACGGTGTGCCGCACGATATGACTCCGGTGGGTCAGGGGACTCCGACTTGGAGAACCGGCGCTGTCTATACATACACGCCTAGTGGTATGACCGGTGGATCTCACACGTATCACTTCGAGGCATCCGATGGCATGGCGGTCGCGTGGTTCGATTCTAATGGTCCGAACAGTCAAGTTCAAAGCGGCAGTTCTACTCCGCAGATCATAGATATCAATGGTCCGTGGGTCAATGATCCCCCGACGCTGTCTAATGGGGCTGTCTCGCCTAATACGCAGGGCGGAATCCCGACGACCGCTTCCGTGGATTACACGGTTACGTTGATGGATATGGACAACGATCCTCCGTTCGTCTTCGATCCTTCGAGAGATTCGGCGGGAGCTAATTATTCAGGCTCGCCGAGGCTGTGGGTCGATGCGTCGAGCTTGGACGATTCGAATCCGCCAATCACTGGCACAATCGTCGGCCTTGAGCCCGACCCTCTTAAACAGACCAAGATGAGGGTCATCGTTGCCGGTGGTTCACCTAACTGGACGACTGATCAGTTCGCGGGTAAACTGATGCAGATCACTAATGGCGATGCCGGACCCGGCTCACCTTACCTGCGAGTATATCTGATTCAGAGCAATACCGATCATAAGCTGGTTATTGCTACTGATACTCTTGAGAATGACGGACTAGTGGCAGCTCCGGGTAAGGATCTGATCCAGTTCAGGATCAACGGACTGCTTATGTCCAAGGTCGATGAGAGTCAGGTGAACTTCACTCTTGGTATACCTTACAAAGTAACCATTCCGGGTCTTACGGTCGGAACTCACCGGTTCCACTTTACAGCTCGAACCAGAGAGACCAAACCTGACTGGTTACTCGCGTTGGCGAATTATACCAATAAGGTCCCTTATTCCAACGTTGCACGGTTCCCGACAACCGGCGATTTGAGCGGACCGACTGTTATAAGCACAACGCCACCTGATAATGTTGCTCCGGTTGTTTCAAAGGTCGGAAGCAGCACGTTGTATCGCGGCCCAAGGGCTAAGAACGCTAATGTCACGACACCGTCCACATGTGTTGCTGATTATAACGGTATCCTTACGATACTTGGTGTATATAAGAGTGTGACGCTGGATTCTCAGCCGGATGCCACGGTTAATCCGGGTCTGTCACTGGACCTGAAGAGCTATCTCGATCCGTCTGTGTCGACTCCGCCGGCAACTAACGATCCTATTAAGCTGTCGCCAAGTCTGACGGTTACCAAGGACACCGATGTTCTTGTCCAGCATGCCGCTGTTACCAGTCTGACAACAATAATGCCGGATAGCAAAACCAGTGTGGGAACCGCACTCGGCGCCTATCTGACTACCGATAAGACACTTAAGACAATCTATCATATAGCTTCCGGACCGGCTGCCGACGGAACGATCACACTGTCTGATGCGCTCCCGGTCGGCACATCGGATGTCTATCTGACCTATAATCCCGCGGTCACTACCTCGACGCCTAAGGCTGATGGCACGCCGACGCTTGCTTTGCCTACCGCGTGGAACGTAGCTTACGTGAAGGGTGTTTATCTCGCTTCCGATACGACCTTTACGAATAACTTGATTGACCCGACCAAGTTCACGCCGGGTGATACCAGCGTGACCTACCTGCAGGGGCAAGCTCCCGCAACGGGAACCGATCTGGTTCTGCAACTCGTAAATTGGCCGCCGGTATATGTAAAATACTATATGGTAGAACCTGCTACCTCGACGCAGACCGTGCATGGCGTATTTACAGCCGGCGAGCCGCTGACGTTCGAAGTGTTCTACCAGGATGCCAATGATGATGCGCCAACTTATCACAACGGCGTTCAAGGTTACGTGAAGGTCGTCTTCGATGATGACGGCAGCTCAGCGCAGCTTCTGCCTATGGCGACTCCGATGAGCTACATAACTGGTGTTCCGTTCGGAATTACATTGACTAACGTTCGCGAGGGAACTCATAAGTATCACTTCGAGGCATCTGATGGTTATGTTGTAACCAGATTCCCGAAGGATCCTCCGGGCGTTCCGAATGGAAACGATGAGAGCATAAAAATCAACTATAAACCGGTTCTGAAATCGGGCACTGTTGACCATACATCAGGCGCTAACGGATTCACATTCAGCGTTACCTATCAGGATCTGGACAATGTGGCTCCGCCTAGTGGCGCTGTCAAGCTCATATTGAAGAACCGCAATACCGGCGCCATTGTGCCTCTGGATTCGATGACGACGACAGTTACATCGCCGAACTATAGCACCGGCGTTAAGTACTCGATCACTGTCGGCCAGCCGACTCCGCTGCCTGCGGGTTGGTATGATTCGACATTCACTGCTAACGATGGAACTCAGGATGCCGATCCGCTGGTTGGACCTGCTATCAATGTAAGAGCAGGGAACCAGATACCGGTTATCGTTAACTATGAAGTCATGAAACTGGTCGGAACCGGGCAATACGGCTCCGGCGCTGGTAAAACGACTGATACGTTCGTATATCGCGCCTGGTATCATGACGATGATAATGATGCGCCTGTGTTCAACGGCATTACACGCCAGACGGCGCTGTCGCTTATCATCGACGGTAAGGCATCGGCTCCTATCGCTATGACGCTGGTTACTCAGCCGTCACAACCGGGTCAGCCGCCGTGGACCCCTGACTACACATCTGCTGATGGTGTGGAGTTCCAGGCAAGGATTAGCGGTAAGACTCTTGGTTCTGGTAACCACACTTACACGGTAGTTGCCAGCGATGGAACTGATCCTGCGGTGTTTGCTGATGGTTTGGACCATATCAAGAATGGCCCGATCCTGATGATCCCGTTCTTTAACTTGAGTGCTGTTGGTAAGGACGGAGAGCAGATAACCGATAGGTCGACTGTTGGGCAGGAAGTTCTTATACAGGGGCAGATGTACTTCCCGTATACGGACGATAAGCAGCAGCCGACAAGCATAAATAACATTACTATCCAGGTAACCAAACCGGATTCGACAGCGGTTGCGCTTAATGCGACACTCACTAACCTGAGGACCGATAACACATTGAGTCCGAAGAACTGGATAGGCGATATTACTGTCCAATACAGCGGTTATGTCGATCCTGCGCTCGTAACGGGGCAGAGCTTGACGATGACCGCCAGCGGACAGTGGACGATCAACGCGACATGGCCGGGGAATACCCTGTATGATGGCGCGGCGACCGATTCCATTACCGATGGACACAACGATGCCGTCTACATCAATGTAAGCGGACCGAGCAGAACTGTCGCTACAGCGAATCCTCTGCTTCCCGCTACGGCGGCGCCGGTGACTGATATGATCACACCGCCGATGATTATCGGCTCGACTAATCCTGGTGGTATATTCGGAGCTGACAGGGCACTGCAGATGCAGATTGTTAAGTGGAGCCCGAGCAATCGCTCATACTTCTGGTATGACATCGGCGGTATCTTCCCAGCGCTGCAGCCGGGAGATGCTGTTTGGATCAAACCGAAGGCCACTAACCCGAGTAATCCGGGGTCCGGTTATCCGGCTGCCGAGCCGCTGGGTAATTCGGCAGTGCAGGCAACTGCTCCGTCAACACCGACGATTGTTCCGATCACGTGGTCCGCGTCGAGGATTAATGGAGTGTATCTGAACTCCAATAAGACCGGCGTGAACTACTACGATCCGACTAAGGCTACGGTACCGTTCAAGAGCGGTGATAATCAGGTAATACTTACCACATCGGTGGGTAGCGCGACTCAGGTCTATGTCGACTATGTCGGTCCGCAGAATGGTGTTGATGAGGGCTGGATTGCCCTTGATAACCCGGCTGTTGAGAGCGTCACAGAGAATGGCGAACCGCGTTACTACCATAACAACTATCGCCTGATTAAGGTGCTTGCTCAGGCCTATCCGCTGCTGACTGGACCTTCGGGAGCTCCGGTGCTCGATTATGACACGCAGCTTCCTGAACTCAAGCCGTGCACTATCTCGCTCAGTACTGGGTGGAATCAGTTCGGTAACATCTTCTATAATTGGAAGAAGACATCGCAGCAGGGAACGGCTTTGGTGAACGCTGGTGTCACTGATTACTGGAGTGTTGCTCCGGTGCTGCCTAACCAGATCGGTAAGCTTCTGGGTGTCTATCTGAACCCGCAGCTGACCGGTGTCAACTACTATCAGCCTGGTATATCGACTCAGCCTTACAAGAGAGGCGACACTGTGATTCATCTGACCACAAAGTTGCCGGTTGGTACGACTACTGTTTATATCAAGCAGGAAGCGTATCCGAGAGTTGATGTCGGTATTCCGATCAGCGAGTTGCACGTAAACTACCTCGGTCAGAGGAAGTCGCTTACGGATGCTAAGGCGGCTGGATGGATACTGGATTACGCTTGGCGCTACGATGCCATACTTCACGATTATGTGAAGGTCAGCGCGACTTCGCCGGGTGCTGAGACTGTCCTGAAAGCATGGTCTGGATACTGGATCAAGGCTATGGTGGATTGCCAGTTGGAGATCGATCCTAATACGACCTACAACGGAGCCACTGTGACCAGCAAGTCTGTTCGGTCTTCTGCTTATCAGAAAGACGCAACTGACGAGCTGCCGCCGCCTGCTCCTAACTAGAAACGATACCTACGCGCGGCCCGGCCCTGCCGGTCGGGCCGCGCATCGCATGACTACCAATTTCATGGAGGACTTCATCGATATGATAAAGGTGGGAAAGATACGTGTGCTGGCGTACCTTGGGCTGTGCATCCTCGTGATCGCGTTGCTGGCCACGTGCGCAAATGCGGCATTGTTCGGCCTGCTTAAATCCAAGGGTAAAACCGTCGAGACAACGCGAATGTCGCTTGTCATATTCCCGTTCGATCGGGATCCGGAATTGGCGCAGTATCTGCCGGATAACTTTGGGAACGATGTAGGGGAGTATGTTCGCAGTATTCTCTCCGAGAGCCCGCGATATTCGGTATTTCTTTATGAGCAAAGGCTGACCCCGGTGCAGAGGGCTAAATCTGATCAGATTCTAAAAGATGCTGAAATAAAGGGCCCGTTCTTTGCTGATAAAGCTAAAGCAGAAAAGCTTGCTGATCTGCTCGCGACCGATTATTATCTTGTCGGCTCAGTCGAAAGCTATTCTTATGACAGGGATAAGAAAGTCGCTGAATTGACCCTTAAGGCCGATCTTGTCCGCGGGAACGGTAAGGTTGTACAGGAGTTCCTGGTTGCGGGCAAGGCTGATGCGGGTACGCAGGGTATGGACGAAGAGGAAATCAGAGCAATTGCCGCCGGAAAGGCCGCCGATGCTCTTCGCGATAAGATTCTGGGCTCGGAAGAGAAGCCTGCGGTAGGTATACCTGTATCGAGCAAGACCCTGGCAGTAACGAGCAGCACTGATTCTACACCGAAACCGGCGCCTAAGGATGCTCCGAAAGCTGCTCCTAAGGATGCCCCTAAGTCGACGTCCAGAACTGCTCGCAGATCATCTCCAAAGCCGGCTCCTGACGCCGGACCTGTTCCCGCGCCTCCTGAACCGGCTAACTAGCAATTATATTATTATATTGATATAACTTGCCGCCATCGTGGCTGTAGAGCGACACTAATTGTTGTTCAATGCTGAGCTTGTTTCAGCATCTACTGATCGCGAGGCGAGCATATATCCAATTTACAGCGTGCTGACAGAGGTTGGCACGCTGTACCATTTTTGACAATAGCTCATCTGTTTGACACGCAACAAGCTGGAGTGTATCATAATTTATGATGCGCATATTATTCCTGCTACTAATTGTCAGTTTACTTATCCTCGCGGTTCAGGTGACGTGTGCTCCTTCGATCTACACTATGCGCCTGAAAGCCCATCCACAGGCTATTGTTGCTGATGGAAGAAGCGAAACCACTATATCAGCCGAGGTTTACGATTCATCCGGACGCCCTGTGGCTGATGGAACTCTTGTCGATTTTACCTCCAGCATCGGTACAATCGAACGCTCGGCGCGTACCACGGCGGGTGTTGCCAGAGTTCACCTTCAGAGTACGGTTAATGTGGGGACAGCTATGGTTTCGGCGGTTGTTGAAAGCGGTAATGCTGTTGCGCAGCTCCGCGTCGACTTTCTTGAACCGGGGACCGAGCTGTTCAACGAGTCCTTCATCACGGTCTCCTCTAAGCAGCATCTGGGCTACGATGTCGGTGGTGGAATTGTGGATTCCGCGGGTGGAGTGACTATAGTCCATAGAGGCTTAACGATTACCGCGGAGGAAGCTCAGATCGATGCAAGGGGAAATGTTCTTCGCGCCAAGGCGCAACTGGGCGGCGAAAACATAGTCCTCAAGCGCGGCGAGAAGCATATCGAAGCTAGTCAGATCTACTACGATTTCAATTCGATGGATGGATTTCTAATTACGCCGGCATCAGATGGAGCAAAGCGTGTAGCTTTCAGGGGCAGGGACCTTTACACCCGGCCCGTCACAAAAGATGACAAGCAGGTTACTTTCGATTTCAAGCCTGTAGAGAACTGCACGATGTTCATAAAAGCCCGCAGCCTAATAATCCGCCCGGGCGAAGAGATAAAGATCAAGCGCGCGAGTTTCTATCTTGAGGGAGACAAGACTGTAAGTGTCCCGCTTTATGTCGTATCGCTTAAAGGTGATAGTGGGTCGACCAGCCAGATGCTCACTTACGGTACCGAGGGTCTGCGCCTCGATCTCCCACTTTATTATTCGCTGACTCCCGACACTACGGGCGCATTTCGTCTCAGGCGTAGTGACCAGGGTGGGTGGGGCTATTATTCCACTCAGCCGGGTTGGGAACTCGACCTCGAGCAGGACTACAACTTTGAAGACAGCACGGAAGGGTCTTTCACGGTAAATCATATCACGTCAGCCAGCAACTGGGGAGCGCGTTGGACTCAGCGTAAAGAAATCGGTGACGATTCGCAGCTCTATAACTACATCGATTTCCCGTCCCACCGCAACCTGTTCGGCAGCACGAACTACAGTCATAATTTTAAAGAATATACTCTCAACTGCGATATGAGCGCGAGCAAGCTCCCCAATACACCCGGAACCTACACCTCGGATGCTTACCTGCAGACCCATTCCAAACCAGTTTTGGGCGGTTTAGTCAACTACTCACTCACATCCAAAGTCTCATTCGATAGCGCCATCACCAATAGATTCGGCACCGGCCTGGGTTTCCAGCTATTCGGCAAACCGATACGAGTGGGGCATTCCGGAAATATAAACACATCGCTTATTGCGGGTCATGATTGGGGTGGAAATAACGCAGGGACATCGCTTATGGCCAACACCGGATATTCCACGATGCTGGGCAATTTCGGCCAGTTTGGCCTCGATTACACATATTCTTTCTCCGATGCAATCTTCGGTGATAAATCGCAGAGATTGAGCTTCAATCTGAACATTCACCCGTCCAGGAAGTGGAGCGCATACCTCTATGGCACACGTGGTCTCACAGACGGCAACCTGAGCGCATTCGGCCAGCTAAGCTACACATTCCTCCCGACCTGGCGCGTCGATCTTCTCGGCACCTATCAAAAATTCGGCTCATACACTTATCCCGACGCCGAAATCGCACTGGCCAAGGCGATAGGCAAGCAGGAAATGAGCATAATCTGGTCCCAGTCTCAAAAGCGCTTCCGAGTAGAATTCTCCGCCCTGAAGTTTTAGCATTCTAACACAAGCCGAATCTAAAATGACCTTAGCATACTTCGATGCATACCTTTCGCGCCGGAGCCCCTTCATTCATAATTCTTAACTCATAACTCCCTCATCGCCCCCTTCCTTGACCAGCCTTACTCAAAGCCGTATCATGTATTATCGAACAAACGTGCGCGAGAAAGACCAACGATGCCTGAGTTTAAAATTAGATCGGATTTCCAACCCACCGGCGACCAGCCCCAGGCGATAAAAAAACTCGCAAAGGGAATAGAATCGGGGAACAAGTTCCAGACCCTCCTCGGCGTTACCGGATCGGGCAAGACATTCACAATGGCTAATGTCATCCAGGCGGTGCAGAAACCGACCCTGGTGCTTGCGCACAACAAGACCCTTGCGGCTCAGCTCTGCTCGGAGTTTAGAGAGTTCTTCCCGGATAATGCAGTCGAATATTTTGTGAGCTACTACGACTACTACCTCCCCGAAGCCTACATCCCGCAGACCGATACCTACATCGAAAAAGACTCATCGGTAAACGACGAGATCGATCGCCTTCGCCACTCCGCGTCTCAAGCTGTGATCGAGAGGCGCGATGTAATCGTGGTTGCCAGCGTGAGCTGTATCTATGGCATCGGTTCCAAGGAGAGTTACTCCGAGACAACTCTTCACCTCAGGGTGGGGGAGGTTTATGAGCGGGATGACATCCTTCGCAGGCTGATCAACATGCAATTTACTCGCAACGATATCGCTCTCGGCCGCGGAACCTTCCGCGTGCGCGGCGATGTTCTCGAGATACAGCCCGCCGATGAAGAAGTAATCAGCCGCGTTCAGTTCTTCGGCGATGAAGTCGAGAAGATCAGCGTGATCGATCCGATCACCGGCGAGGTAATTACCACTCAGCCGCAGATCACGGTCTTCCCGGCCACCCACTTCGTCTCCTCGAATGAGAACATGGAGCGCTCGCTTACGGAGATCGAGCAGGAACTCGAGGAACGCGTCCGCTACTTTGAAAAGCAGGGTAAACTCCTTGAGGCGCAGCGGATCGAACAGCGCACCCGGTTCGATATGGAGATGATGCGGGAACTCGGCTACTGCAGCGGGATCGAAAACTACTCGCGAATAATCGATGGCCGTGAGCCCGGCAGCACTCCGCATACGCTGATGGAGTATTTCCCGGACGATTTCCTGCTCTTTATCGACGAGTCTCACCAGACGATCCCGCAGCTTCATGGTATGTATGCGGGTGACCGTTCCCGAAAGACTGTCCTTGTTGAATACGGCTTCCGTCTTCCATCAGCGCTCGATAACAGGCCGATGAAGTTTCAGGAGTTTGAGGCGCTCATAAATCAGGCCATATTCGTTTCCGCCACACCAGGACCTTATGAGAAAAAGCATTCCGAGCAGGTCGTTGAACAGCTGATCAGGCCGACCGGACTTCTCGATCCCGAGGTAGAGGTAAGGCCGACCGTGGGCCAGATCGATGACCTTATCGATGAGATCAAGAAGCGTGCTGAAAAGGGAGAGCGAGTGCTTGTTACTACGCTCACGAAGAAGATGGCGGAGGACCTTACTGAGTATCTCCTCGAGCTTAATATCAAGGTAAACTACCTCCATTCCGACATCAAGACCCTCGAGCGCACTGAGATCCTGCGCGACCTGCGCCTGGGTGTGCACGACGCGATCATCGGCATCAATCTGCTTCGAGAGGGCTTGGACCTTCCCGAAGTTTCGCTCGTGGCGGTGCTCGATGCCGATAAAGAAGGCTTCCTCAGAGATGAAACCTCACTTATGCAGACCACCGGCCGCGCTGCCCGAAACGTCTCCGGCAAGGTCATAATGTATGCGGATAACGTCACCGACTCTATGCGCCGTGCGATCGAGGAAACCAATCGCCGTCGCCGCATTCAGCAGGAATATAACAAAAAGCACGGGATCACGCCTAAGACGGTTGTTAAGGCTGTGCGTGACCTTATCGAGTCGGAGAAGTTGGACAGTCGCGACGGAGGCAAATCCGGCAAGCATAAAAATCCCGAGCAGCTATCTCTGGATGATCTCCTTGCGAGCATCGAGGTGATGGAAAAGGATATGAAGCGCGCCGCCAAGGACCTCGACTTCGAGCGAGCCGCCGAACTCCGCGATGAGATTGGTTCCCTGAAAAAATTCCTCCCCGACGCGCAGTGGCGGAAATAGAATATAAACGAGGACTCCATTCCTTCTGCGCCGAAGGTTCATGATGTAACTACAACCTGACTCACAGAGGGAATAATGAAGACTTACGACCTGGCTGCAACCCTTCCATTATTGCTTACGCTTTTAATCGCTCCCGTGAGCGCCGCTCCGCTCCTCGATGCGACTGCCGTTAAGAAGATCGATGACACCGTCAATAAGGCTGTCGCCGATCACGTTACCCCGAGCTGCTGTATCGTTATCGGGACCAGGGATAAGGTCCTGTTCGCCAGGGCTTATGGTCACCTGACCTACGACACCGGCTCTCCCGTAACCACTCTGGATACCATTTACGATATGGCTTCGTGCTCGAAGCCCATCGGTACCGCCACGATGACTGCTCTCCTCATCCAGGATGGCAAGCTCCATATCGATGATCCGGTTTCGAAGTATCTTCCATCGTGGAACCGCGATGATAAGCGGACTATAACCATCCGCAACCTCGCAACTCACACATCCGGCCTTCCCTCCTACACCAGCGCGACCCGGACCGAGGCTGAACGCAAGCCGGACCAATCGCACTCCGACGCTCTGATCGAGCACATCGCCGCGCTTCCCCTCCAATACAAAACAAACGAAGGACAGCTTTACGCATGCCTTAATTTTCTTACTCTTGCAAGGGTAAACGAGGAAGCCGCCGGCACTTCGCAGGAACGTTTCCTTCGCGAAAGAGTCTTCGAGCCGCTCGGGATGATTAACAGCGGCTATTACCTGCGCAGCGCGAAAAAGCAGCTCTGCGCTCCTACGATTGGGGGTAAGAACTTCCGCCAGGGCGTAGTCCACGACCCGCTGGCTTATTATTATCGCGACGGCTACCACTGCCCCGGCAATGCCGGCCTTTTTACCACCGCGAACGATCTTACAAAGTTCTGCCAGATGATTCTCGCGGACGGTAAATGCGGCGATCAACAGATACTCGCTCCTCAAACGGTCGATCTATTCTTCACCAATCAGGCGCCTGCATCATCGAAGGAGACCTGGGGTCTGGGCTGGGGTCTGCCGACGGGTATGCCCTTCGCTACCAAGCTCAACTCCGATCCGAAACACGCCTGCATCTCCCACTCCGGCTACACCGGCACTTATGTAATAATTGACCGCCTCGCCGGAGCGTTCATGATCCAGCTGACCAACCGGGTCTATCCCAACGACTCGACCAACAGCTACGTAATCACTCGCCCCGTAAGGCGCCTGATGATAGAAACCGACCCGGTCTACACCAGCGCCATCGCGGCGAAGAAGTGAAGGTGATTCTCACCGGGAGAAGGGAATTTAATCGCGAAAGCACGAAAGGGTGAAAAGAGATTTAATGAGTTTCGCATAATGATGTGACGTAATGGCGGGTCGGATCAAGCACGAAGCCTTCTGCCAGGTTGTCACTACATTACCTGAAACTCAATATTGACTTTCAGGCTACGTTGAGACGTTAGGCCTAGAAATCACTTGATAGCCAGGACAGGCCTACTCAGCACAATCGGTTATCTCTATGGTACCTGTTACCGCCACAGACTTTTACCCACAGCCTATTACACATTCAAAATAAAAAATTGAGAATTCTCCCTTCTGTCCTAATCTCCGGGGTCTGCTTCGCGCCCCGAAGTAATTTGATCGACAGCTCCGGTAGCTCCACTATTTCAGAGGTGCTCGATGAGAGCTGTACCTTTCCATCTGTCTTATCTACCTCGTCGAGGATCCGCCTGAATATCAGATCCATCGTGCTGCGCCGCTTCTTATAATCGACCACATACCGCACGGTAAACGGCATCCAGTTATCATTGGCGATCATTGTAACCATCGGATCGACGCGTGCATTCTCCACCTTGTATCTTCTCAGCATGTGCTTCCAATACTCGGCTGCGCCTATGGTATATTCACCGATCACCTCGTTTGCCGCGCGCAGAAGTATATCGTGGGCCAATTTCCGATCGCTGCCATACTTGATAGGCACCGTGAGCTCATCCCACACAAACGGAAACTCACCTGAATAATTGAAAACCGGCCGCTAAAACACGAAGCTGTTCGTAATGCGCACGATTCGGCCGTTACACAGATCGGAGTTCACCCATTGGCCGATCTCCATAATGGTCGTATGCAATATTGATATATCGATCACATCGCCTTTCCGCCCCGCGATCTCGATACGGTCACCTGCTTTGTAAAGACCCCTGAGTGTGATCGTCAGCCAGCCCGCTATACTGAGAATAACTTCTCTTAAGGCGACCGCTATCCCCGCCTCCGCGATACCGAGGAAAACCGTAAACCCAGACAGCCTTCTCCAGAAGACTGCAAGTATCAATATAATCGCAAGCAGATAAGCTGATATGATGATAAGCTTGTGAGTGTGATATCGAACGGCGGAGTCGTGGATATATCTGTTGATCAGCAGCCGCAGCACCAGGACAACAAGGTAGATAAATACCAATCCTGAAGCTGCCGCTATTCCCTGCCTGACTGTAGGGTTCGAGAGCCAATTGTCCACTGATACCACCCGTGAATCAGCCTGCATACGGCAGGCTGTCTACGTGTTCCTGCTCATTGTATTACGCCAGGCGAGCGGTTAAAACAATGGTTGGATGGTATTTAGCCGGCCCAATCCGCTATTCAATAATCCGCACAATACCCGGAACGGGGAGAATGCAAAGCTTGGATGGATGATTAATTCTCTGCCGATTTATGGGCAATTAACACTTCCCAACCCCGATCTTGGATTGCATTGAACATACGACGAGGAAGAATTTGCTGCAGCCAGGCCATCTTGCGCGACCATGGCGTAGCCGCTTGTACTACCAATCCCGCAGGCATAAACACCCCCGTCAGCTCTGATACGTTTTTATATATACGATACACGGGATAGCGGTAATCTCTGTGCCATAAGCGTGTGGCTATGGGTTTCCACAGCGGTTGGGGGAGGGCGTGAAGCAAAGGGACTTGGAAATGGGGATCTCGGCCTAAATACTTCCACCTCGCGGGAGTCGTAATAAGAGCCGACCCTCCCGGCTTCATTACCCTCGCAAGCTCCGATATGAATGAGCCTGTATTTTTCGTATGTTCTATAACATCCAGCGACAGGACCAGGTCGAACGAGTTGCTCGGGACCGGTAAAGATTCCCCGTCTGCTGTGAAAGCATCCACTTTCAATCCCTGGCGGCTAACAAAGTTTTGCAATTCTTTGAAGTGATGATCGATAATATCGATTCCGCAGCTTTTCGCTCCGGCTGCGGCGAATGCTAAAAGATCTCCTCCGAACGCGCATCCGACATCGAGTACCTTGCACCGGCTTATATCATATCCGAGCGACTCCGCCAGTTTGACAAGCTGCATTCCATTATCAAACCGGCTGATCCGCCATGCGTAAGCAGCCTTTGCCGATCTCTTAAGTCCTTCTTTCTCGATACATTCTAGTAAAAATTCTCCAAACGCCTCGCGAACCGCCCGCATATCGACTTTATCTACCTTCATATGCACCTCCGCCTCGATGATACCCGCGTGGGTAACCATAAAAACGGTATGCAGGCAGAGCGAGCGGAAGATGCAACACCGATGAAGTGAAAAAGCGTCGGAGAGGAAGCTGCGAACGAAGATAGAATGTATACACAAGAACCGGAGGAGAAATCTGTGCCGTTTCGAAGTATAATCAGATTAACGGTTACATTCGCCGCGACGGGAGCACTGGCAATTGGTGTGGGCATGTTTCACACCGGAGGCGATGTTCAGGCCGCAGGTAATCTGGTTCGCGTATCGATGATCGCGTTGGCGCTTGTGATCGCCAGCCTGGGTTTGGAGATCGGCAGAGGTGTAGAGGCTCTCGACACCTCTGCCGATAAACATCAGGCTAGTTTACAGCAGTTTGAAGATAAGATCGAGTGTGATGCGGATTATGTGCGTAGGTTATGGATTGTTTGGCAGGTTGTAGCATTTCTGCTCATGCTTGCCACAGCCTTTCTTGTATGGTACTTCAACGATAGCGTTACGGCTTTCTTGTTCGGCACGCCTGACACACGGTTCATGGTAAGCAGATGGCGCTACAATGACCACACTATCTTGATTTACTTTATGCTATGGGCAGCCATCCAACCGACACGATTCGGGCTGCTGTTACTGTTAGCGAAGGCCTGCCCTTTGGGCGCGGCGCGAGTAGCCTCACAACAAGCCTATAGCAGAGGAAATTGGGGCTGGCCCTACGTTCCGGCCTCTTGCATTAGCTGTTGGATATATAGTGTTCTTCTAACAGCTTGTCTTTTGATTAATGTAATCCTGGCTCTTTCGTATGTGAGGATAACTGACCGGGGAATTGGCTATGTGAATATACTCGAAACAACTGAGGTGTTTCATCCCTGGACGGACGTCTTTTCCATAACCGAGAGGCGCTTTAGAGTCAATAAAGAAAATGACAGCTACCCAGCTCATTCTTATGTGATTCAGTTCAACGATGGGTTGGAATGGGAGTCTGAGGCGATTGGTGATTCTCCCTCCAAGTTCATGGAGTGGAATTCCGTTCAGATCTTGCAGCAGGACCCCAGTGTGGCGATTGAGTTTGCTGCCAATCGAGCCAATTTGCCGATTAAGCACGTGAAAACGGAATCCATCCGGAAGGGGCGGTAACGGGCGGTATCTGGGATGGTACTGATACACTCGATACCTACGAACAAGTCTGCATCGCCAGTATCTTATAAGGCTTCCGGCCTTCTATCGCCAGTGCTCTTACATGGCCTGGCGGCTCGGTCATGCCCCACTTCGGGTTTTCCGATCCCACTCCCCACCTGAAATCGATTATCCAGACAGGCCTGAACCGGAGCCAGATTCGCCTCGCGCTTACCGGCACACCGTAAATAAAATCTCCCGCGCTGCCTTTATAAGCGAAATGCAATCGCGCGGAGCCCAGCACGCCCTTGATTTCATCATTTGAAGCGCCGGTCCTTTTCATCTCCACCTCCGTATCCTTCCATTCCCGCTCGAACTTTTTCATTAGCTGCGTATGTGAAATATGCAGCATGGTCATACCGGGGTCAGGGTGACGCAGGCCAGGCATCTTTTCGAGATCTCCGGATAGCAGCTTGTTCATATCCGACGACACGAGCGGATTATAATAATGAAGCGCAGCCGCACCGATTAAAACAAAGGCTGCAAATAAAGCAAAAGATACCATCCTATGCTTCACTTCCGTCACCTCCGATTTATGTTTGCTAGGCTACTACTGAGTTTCAGGTAGTGCAGTAACAACAAGGCAGAAAGTTTCGCACACAATCTGATCTGCCAGTATGTCATATCGTTATACGAAACTCGTTAATTATATTATCCCGTATGTTATAATTCAATCTGTAACGATCCAACGGAGGCGCTGTGATGAGCTTGACCAGAGTAACCACAAGAGGTCAGATCACGTTCCCCAAAGACGCGAGACACTTTAGGCATCTGCCTTCCTCGCAATCAAAGCATCAACCTCCCCACAAAGGATATCCTAGCCTCTCCTTCTAAGTAATATATGAACCTGATCTTCGTCTGTAAACAACAGACTGATCTTTTATTGCGTTGCTGTAAACTGCTGTGCTATAATAACTCCGCGCAGGCTGCCGATACACACCTTCACTCCCGGCATCCCGCGCGTTAGGCGTCTCAAGATTCCCGCATGTAGCTGCGCTTGCTTCTGGGCGAGTCACATTGGACGGAATCCTTTTCCATCCTAAGAAGGGAAGGGAGTATGGCGATCAGGAATTATAGGGTCCCGAATATCATTATCCTGGCTGTAGTTGTCCTTGCGTTTGTGCTTTTATTCTTCTGGGGCAGCTTCTTTAACCGTAATAAACCGGAAGTTACAAAGCCCGGCGCTAGCTCCGCGGCTGCCAAGCCGGCGGATCAGAGACCTGATGTGCCCGCCGCGCTCAAAGAACGGTATAAAGCCATTGCAGCATCTCTCGATGTGAACCGGGTGCGCACTACAGTCGATGCTCTCTCTTCCTATCCGTCCAGGCTGGTCGGATATCCCGGATGTGAGAAGGCTGCGGATTATGTCGAGCAGCAGTTCAAGGATATCGGACTTTCTGATGTGAAATCCGAGGGCTTCAAAGTCACCGTCCCTATAGACGAAGGCTCGAAGCTCGTTATCGGCAGCGAAGAATTCCCGATCTACGCGCTATGGCCCAACCTCGTGCGCACATCGCACCTCCCACCCGGCGGCCTCAGCGTCCATATTATCGACGCCAAGAGCGGCCGGCTTCCTGACTTCGACAATAAAGTAGTCAAGGGCAGCGCAGCGCTGGTCGATTTCAACTCTGGCACCGAGTGGCTTAATGCCCCGAGACTCGGCGCGAGGGTCCTTTTATTCGTTCAGCCCGACAGCACGATGCGAGGCGAGGCCGAAGCCAAGTTCAGCGCCATCCCCGTTTCGATGCCGAGGTTCTGGGTAACCAAAGACACCGCCGCGAAGATCAGGGCCAAGCTCCAGCAACTCGACACCCAATATTCCAAGCTCCCATTCAACGAGCGTCCGCAGCTTGAGGCGAAAGTCTACTGCAAGATGCCGTGGGAGAAAGTCGAAGCCCGCAACATCGTCGGCAAGATCGAAGGCACCGACCCCGAGCTTAAGAAGCAGTGGATCGTCCTCCACGCCTCCTACGACGGCACCTCCGTGGTCCCATCTCTCGCTCCGGGAGCCGAATCCACCTGCGGAATCGCCGCGATGCTCGAACTAGCGCGCCTTTATAAGAATCCGCAGTTCGCTCCGAAGCGCTCGGTCATGTTTATCGCCACGAGCGGACATTTCCAGGGCCTCGCCGGTATGCGATCCTATATGGAGAAGCACATCGATTCCTACGTGATGCCTAGTGGGACCAGCCTGTTTTTCGCTAAACATTTCCCGAAGGACAAGGCCACAGTTCTCACCTGGCTCTGCCCGCTGGTTCTTTTCTTTATACTTATACTGATAACTATCTCGATCTGGGGCAAGCTAAGGCTCGCGCAGCGGCAGAAGCCGTGGGTCGTGGTGATTCCGATCGCGCTCGTGATCCTTTCTATCGCCGGTTCGAGTATTCTCGGGATGCGGCTCGCAAAGGGCTTCGCGCCTGTCCATGAGCCGCCTCAATTCTATCTCTGGGCAGGCCTCGATCTCAGCAGCCAGACCCAAGGCGTAGGTATCTTCTATAAAGGTTATTTCTACGATTACCGCGAAGACATTCAGGGCAAGTTCTCCGATGTTGCTGGGCGCAGCCGCGAAAACTCCGAGCGTATCGCCGATACCCTTGGTTTCTTCGATCAGAGAGCCTCCCGGTTCGCAGATGGTGTTAACCCTATCAACGGCAAGAACTGGCGTAACTTCGTTCCCGGCAAGTTCGCGCTCGATAGCGAGGTTATAACTCTCGCCGGAGGTAAGGGTGTATCGTTCGTCAGTATCGACGACGGTCGCCAGCTGGTCGACACCCCGTTCGACACTCCCGATAAGATAAATTTCGATAACCTCGGCAAGCAGATTGTGGTCCTCGGTTGTATCATCGACCACTGGTTCCACGATTCCAACTCGACTCTCGACGAGGAAGTAATGCCCGCCAGGGTAATCGATAGTAAGACCATCCAGGTCGATAATCCGCTGAGCCTTGGATACGTGCAGGCTGTGACTACCGAAAAGAGCGGCAAGGGCAGCAGCTTCTTTAAACCCAAAGATGAGAAGCAGATGCCCGCCGATGCGCAGGGTCGCATAACCCTGACCCGAGACCTTCCTGGTGGCGTTAAGAAAGTCTATGTGGTCCACAAGCCGATCACCAAGTTCGGTGTTACCGAGGCTTCGAATTTCACCCGGATGGGGCTACAGGGCGGTTTTGCAAGGCTGAGTGGTAATGTGGTCGAATATGACCCGCGCAAAAGCTTCGTCCCGAACCTCAGGGTAGGGGACTGTCTCGCGGTGGTGCGCAGCCCGCATAAGTCATTTATGGGCGTGCGCGCAAACATTATCGACAAGACGACTCCGATTTTCGATACAAAGAACCCGTCCAAAACCCAGGGTTATTTCGAGATTCCCGGCGTCGCTCCGCTCACGGCTTACGGTTGGCAGAGGATGACCGCCATCGGCGCTTACAAGCTCGACCCGGTGAACGGCGACATCATCTGCGCGCCGGATCAGGGTTCTTACGGCGAGTTCTATCCCACCAGCTTCCCGATCACTACTGGCTACAAGGATATGCCGATCATCGTCTTCAATTGCAAGGCGACATCGATCTACGACCTCATCGACCCGCAGTCTCTGAGGGCGCTCGGCGGTATGTCCGTATACGATGGCGATACAAACGCCGCTCCGAAGCAGTTCGGAGTTGCGGTTGCCGTTCCCGAGCCGCAGAATCCGCACGTCGAGGATATGGCGGTTGTCTTTATTGAGGACACCCGCAAGAGCGGTCAGAAAGCCGCTGCCAGTAACGACCTCAAGCGTGTTCGCCTAAAGATAATCATGAGCGCCGGTCCCGCCGCGAACAGGCTGCTGCTGCTTAACTCGACCATCGGTAATGAAGTCTTCCCTGAGCAGGTTACTGCCATTAACCAGAGAGCTGTCCCGATCGATTCCACCTGGCAACCCACTATCGCCGGCGCGTTCCTGGATAAAGCCGGCAAGGAGAAGAGCTTCTATCAGCAGGACCTTACCGGCGCGGATAAGGCATTGCTTGCGAACGGTGTCCTGAGCCTGAATCCGCAGGTTTTCGAGCCCAAGGCTCCCGGTGATCCCGCGATTGCGAACGAAGTCTTCGTAAAGACCAATCAGAATAATACGATTTCCGCGAAGACTTTCAAGATCGTCCAGATCGATAAGCCCTGGTACCAGCCGATCACGGCTCTATACCTGGATAAGAAAGCAGCAGGCCGCGATTATTATGATGTGGATCTGAACAAGAGCCTTTCCGGCTTCCTTGCCACCAACGAGGTTTGCGTTCCTGCCGACTTCCCGGATTCCAAATTTGTCGAGAACCCGAGCAAGCCCGGTACTCTGAAGGCTGATAAGGTTATCGACACCGTCTACGCAAGAACCGCCGATGGCAAGATTATAAGCGCGACTGTAAGTAATGTGGTGGTGAAAGCCCGAATGGAAGGTAATCCTCTCACGGTTGCCGTCCAGGGTATTTACGATAACGAAGCCTGCAATGGCAAGAACTTATATAAGCCGGAAGAATCCGATCCTTTGAATGCGGGCGGTCCGCTCCTGGCTTCAGCGCCGAGCGGCGATACGGTGTGGATCAAAACCAATCAATCCCAGCCGATAAAAGCCCGTGTTGCCTCTTACGCTTCGGTCAAGGATTCCCTGCAGATTTTTGTTAGGGGAGTCTATGCTGACGCGGCTTGCAAGGGCAAAAACTACTGCCAGACAAAAAATAACGCTTATAACGGTGATTCGCTCCTGCGCGGCGATATCCTGCTCACATCGGCTTTGCCCGCAGGCACGAAGACGATCTATCTAAAACCGACCGCTAACCCCGAGGGCATCGGCTATGATGTCACCGATGGCGGTACGCTAGATGAGACCGCCTACAAGGTTGCAACCGATATGTGGCGGCTCGATCAATACCGGCTCCAGAGCCTCGAGTCGAAGGGTATCGTGAATGAGGGTCTCAGCTCGCTTCACGGCACCGCCCGTCACCTCCTCGACCTCGCCGATAATGCGAGAGGATCTTCGAGCTACAGCGTATTCGACTCCTACTGCCGTGCTGCGTGGGGTTACGAAGCCAGAGCATATCCCGATGTGAAGAATACATCGCAGGACGTTGTGAACGGTGTTATTTTCTACCTGTTCCTGATCCTTCCGTTCTCGTTCTTCTGCGAGAGGCTGTTCTTTGCGTTCCCGAACCTTATCAAGCAGATAATCGCGTTCTTCGTTATATTTATCGTGATATTCGGCATATTCTGGGCGGTTCACCCGGCGTTCCAGATCCTCGGGTCCACATCGACGGTAATCGTCCTGATTGCGTTCATTATGCTTGCGTTGAGCGCGCTGGTTATCTTCATTGTCACGGGTAAGTTTGAAGATCAGCTAAAGCAGCTCAATCGAAGCGTCAGCGGCGTCCACAAGGCCGACATCGGTCGTATGAGCGTAGCGGCTGCCGCGTTCTCACTCGGTATCTCGAACATGAGACGCCGGAAGGCGAGAACTGTTTTGACCTGTGTTACGCTGGTCCTGCTGACATTCACGGTGCTTTCATTTACATCGATAGTCTCAACCCTGCGTTTCAACAAGGTTCCCGCGCGCAAGGATGCAGATACCCATATCTACGATGGTATTATGATCCGCTCGGCTATGTGGGAATCAATGCAGGAGATAGCCTACAGGCTCCTCAAGGACGAATTCGGCAATGCGACCAAGCATGGCAAGGCTTACCCGGTTGCCCCGAGAGCATGGTTCTTCGGAACGACCCTCGGCGAGCAATCATTCCTTACCGTGCGCAAGGGTGATCTCTCGTATGATGCCAGAGCAGCGGTCGGTATGATGCCGGACGAAGCCGAAATTATGGACTTCGAGACCACCAACAAACGGGCATTTGTCGCGGGTGACTGGTTCGGATATAAAGACGGCAAACGCGTGCCAGGACCTGTGAACCCGTATTCGATAATCATTCCGGACGCGATAGCGGATAAGCTTCAGATCAAGCCCGAGGATGTCGGAAAGGTTCAGATCGACTTCGCCGGCGCCAAATACACCGTCATCGCCATCGTCAAGAACGATATCTTCAAGAAGATCAAGGATCTCGACAACGAGCCGCTTACGCCGGTCGACTTTATCCTGATGAGCAAGCAGAGCTCGCAGCAGCAGTCCGCGGGCGAAGCCGGGTTCAGGGAATACACTCACCATGAGCCCAGCAATTGCTTCATTGTCCCGTATGACACGTTGATGGGAATGGGCGGTGAGCTCAAGTCGATAGCTATTAAATACGCCACCGCAAGAGAGGTCCAGGACCAACTCGATGCTCTTATGCCGAGACTCGGTCTCAATCTCTACGCGGGCGTCGGCAACGCGATCTACCGTTACAGCTCTATCGCATCGAGCTCGAGCAAGGGATTCAGCAACGTCTTTATACCGGTGCTGATCGCCTCGCTGATCGTTCTTAATACGATGCTCGGTTCCGTATTCGAGCGCGTTAAGGAGATCGGTATATTTAGTTCGATCGGTCTTGCGCCGAACCATATCGCGGTTCTGTTTATTGCGGAATCGATGGTATATGCAAACCTCGGCGCGGTCGCGGGCTATGTCATTGGTCAAAGCTTGAGTAAGCTCTTGACGGTGACTCACCTGCTGCCTGGCCTTTACCTGAACTTCTCCTCCATGTCGGCTGTGACTTCTACGATTGTCGTTGTCGCGGTAGTGTTGTTGAGCACGCTATATCCCGCACGCAAGGCATCAGAAGTTGCGACTCCGGCAATTGACCGTTCATGGAAGGTTCCCGAGCCCGTGGGAGACGATTGGGATATCGTTCTTCCGTTCGCTGTGACCGGCGCTCAGGCCGTAGGCGTGAACGGATTCCTGCAGGAGTGGTTCAAAGCTTACGAAGAATATTCGATCGGTGACTTTGTTACGCAGGACGTAAGGACTGGTGACATGGAAACGGAATACGGCAAAACCTACACGATCTCGTGCAAGGCGTGGCTTGCGCCGTTCGACCTGGGCGTCAGTCAGATTGTTTTACTGCGCACCGAGCCGACCGATATGGAAGACGTTTACGAAGTCAAGCTCCGCATTACTCGCGAGAGCGGTGACATTTCCAACTGGAAGCGTGTTAACAGAAGGTTCCTGAACACGCTGCGCAAACAGTTCTTGATATGGAGAACGCTGCGCGCCGAGGATAGAGAGAAGTATCTGACAGCCGCTGTGGATGCCGATTCAGTGGGCTCTGAACCCACGCCGGCATAGGCGTTATTGGTATATCGTCATTCAAGCTACCAATACTGTCTGTCCGCATGTACTGTCATTCCCGCGACGGCGGGATCCAGAAGGGTGAAATGACGTCTTGAGTCATCACTCCAATCCGAAAATCCCGGAACCTATACCGCTGCAGATGAGAAGCAGACGATTCGATCAACGATCAAACCTGTCAGCTGATAACTGACAGCTGAAAGCTGATAGCTAACAAGGGGCGAATCCATTGGCTGAGAATCAAGATATAGAAAGAGCGCGAGAGATGCTGGAGGACGTCTCGGGAGAAGACGTCCAGACTCAGAAGTTCGAGAACGGTTTTACTATTAAGACCGTTATCGGAGCGCTGTTTGTAGGTTTGATCATGATGCCGGGAGCTATGTACCTCGGCATGGTCGCGGGCGCGGGGCTTACCGGTGCTGCCCAATGGGTCACCGTCGTACTCTTCGCGGAGCTTGCACGGCGTTCATTCCAGCCTTTAAAGAAGCAAGAGCTATATATGCTCTTCTACATAGCCGGTGGAATCGCGGGAGCGGCCGGCGGCGGCTTCGCGGGTATGATCTGGAACCAATATCTGGTCCAGTGCCCACAGATCGGGGACCTTGCAAAAGAGATTCCGACCTGGGTCGCGCCTCACGCAAATGATCCGTCGCTTGCGCAAAGAACATTCCTGAGCTCATCCTGGCTGATTCCGATAATGCTGGTCGTGATAAACGAGTTTATCTCCAGGATGATCAGCATCGGTGGCGGTTATGCGGTATTCCGCGTTACATCCGATATCGAGCGCCTCCCGTTCCCTATGGCGCCGATTGCCGCTGCGGGCGCTACCGCTCTTGCCGAAGCCGGAACCAAGGAAGAATCCTGGCGATGGCAGGTATTCTCCACCGGAACGATCGTCGGCTTGATCTTCGGATTGATTTACGTGTTTATTCCGATCGTTACCGGCGTTATGTTCCCTAAACCTGTTACGCTGATACCGATCCCATTTATCGATTTTACCTCGAACACCGAACATATATTGCCTGCCGCATGGTCGGCTCTTAACGGAGACCTTGGCGCTCTGATGGTAGGATTTGTCATTCCATATCCAATTGTGCTCGGTTCGTTCATCAGTTCTATTACATGTCAGATCGGCCTCAACCCGATCCTCTACCACATGGGAATGTTCCCGGACTGGACATACGGCACACCGTATCCGCAGACTACCCTGTCCACCTCCATCGACTTCTGGATGAGCGTGGGTATCGGTACTGCTCTTGGAATCGGTGTTATCGGTCTTGGAAGCGTTCTCTGGAGCGTTCACAAATTGCGCCGCCAGGCTCATCGACCGACCATGGCTCGTTCGATGCCGGTCGATCGCGGTGACTGGAGCGTATGGCTCTCCATTGCAATATGGGCTACTGGCATTGCTATACAGATAGGTATCGCTCATTGGCTGGTGCCGTCATTCCCGTGGTATATTCTCGTATTCTACGGCTTGATCTACACGCCGGTTATATCTTACGTATCCGGTCGACTTATCGGTCTTACCGGCCAGGGTGTCGGCTTCCCATACTTAAGAGAAGCGACGATTATCAAGAGCGGATACCGCAAGTCGGATGTTTGGTTCATGCCGATTCCTATGTATGACCTTGGCGGGCAGGCGCAGTTCTTCCGCGAACTCGAGCTCGTTGGATTGAAGTTTAACAATATCATCTGGGCTGAGCTTGTAAAGATCGGTATTACCCTGGTCGCGGGCTTCCTGTTCTGGAGCTTCTTCTGGAAGACCAGTCCCATCCCATCGGCTCAGTATCCGTTCATTCAGAGAATGTGGCCGATTAATGCGACTATGGGCTCGATCTGGTGGACTGCTAACAGGCAGGGCGCTGATAACTGGCTGCTGAATGCGCTGCGTCCTAATGTTATAATTGGCGCGAGCGTTTTCACATTTGCGCTGTTCGGGATTTCCAGCTTGTTAAAGCTGCCGATTCTGTTCTTCTACGGGTTAATCGGTGGAATCCAGGGCGCGCCTATGAACACGATCCCGACTTTCGCGGGAGCATGTCTTGGCAGGTTCTATTTCCGGAAGCGATTCGGCGAAGTCCGCTGGGGTCAGTATGCGCCTGTATTGGTAGCCGGATTTGGCTGCGGAACAGGTCTGACAGCCATGACCGGCATCGCCCTGGCTCTGATTACCAAATCAGTAAACTTCCTGCCGTTCTAGATGATAGGGAACAGGTAGCACAGTAGCGGAGAGCAGAGGCTTAGAGCGGGAAATGCTCAATGCTAAATAGCTTATGAGTACATCTGCTGACTGAGAATGATTAACGAAGCGCCTGTGGAGTGCGCCGCGTCCGGCGCTTTGTCTGACTTACAATCTATAGCTAAACCAGTAGTACCAATACAGATCTATAACAGAGGTACCGGCCAGTACATATCTATAAGTAAGATAACCGATAGCGCGGTCTGCGAAGGTAGCTGCTATCAATCAACCCGTGCTTCGACTCTCGCAGCCCCAGGCTACTGTCGTCCAGGGGACAGGGCCACAATTGCTATATCAAATCTATAGCAAGGACAGGCCTACTCAGCACTATCGGGTATCTTTTATGGTACCTGTACCAATAAAGACCTTCAGTGAGAGCCTATTAAGCATCTAAAATTAAAATTAAGAATTCTCCCTTCTCTCGTGCTTGGGGAGTAACAGACCGTGAGCCCGCTTGCGATATCGCAGAGCCCGTGGTTGAATATAGTCAAAACAACCTCAAATAGCTGGAGATTATGACTGAAAATAACGCCCCCGTAGGGTGGCAGGGTATAGTTCTTGACGCACCGGCGGATTGGAGCCTGGTGGCGGTCAGCGGAGACGATAAGAAAGGCTATTTCCGAGTAGATAGTCCTATCGCTTCCGCGGTCGAAGTAAAATGGGAACGAGCATCGGGCAAAGCGCCCGATCTTATGGTTAAGGGTAGAGAGTTTCTTTCCACGATCGAGAAATCGCTTCGTAAGAAGAAAATCAAGTTCTCGAAAGATATAAAACAGGATAAAAGCGACCCGAACGCGGTTAACTTCCTGTGGAGAGCCGACAGGCTGGGGCAGGGACGGCTCGTCTATTGCCAGCAGTGCCAGCGTGTAATAATAGCTCAGATAACCGCTGCTCGTGAGGAAAACGTATCGACCATAGCACCGGATATGCTTGGTTCGATACGGGACCATCGCGAAGATGGCTGGATCGAATGGGCCCTTTATGGACTCGGGTTCGCTGTTCCCGATGGTTACACTATTGAAAAGCACGTTCTGATGTCCGGTTATATCGCCCTCTTCTTCAAGCGCGGGGCGCAGACCCTGGTTGTTGAACGCTGGGGCCTTGCGAGCACGCTTCTTGCCAAAGATGATATGGAGGAGTGGTATCGCAAGGATGCTGTACCCGATATCAAGGGCTATAAAGTAAATTTCGAGCCCGATGAAGTAAAGGCTCACCAGGGACTGAAGATCGTTGGCAGACGGAGCGGGATAAAGCAAATGGCGAAAGCTGCGTTCTATTCGCTGACACTGCATCCGCATCCGAAATATCTGACCGGTTACGTGTGGCACTGCGCCGACTCGAACAGGCTTTTCAGCGTCAGAGCGGCACATGTTGAAGATGATGATATTACCGAAAAGGTTCGTGACCTGATCAAGTGCCACTAGCCGATATATCATACTGAACTCGTACCGACGACGCTAGGACTCAAGAACAGAGACATGAGCGCAATAAGCGATACAATAAGCAAATATGTTCCATTAGTCAGGCGAAAACCTCAAATGGAGAGGAAAGACGCCCTGGCGATAATACCCATGCGCCATCCGCTCGTGCAGTGGGAGCGTAAAGATAGTGAAGTAATCCTGGCTGTGCCGATGCGCGATGACCGCATCGCACGGCTGGTTAAGAAACTTCTCAAAAACCTGCCCAATACGCGGCAGGTAGGCTTGGATGAAGTCGGCTCGGATGTATGGGAGCTCTGCGATGGAGAGCGAGACATCAATGGCATCGTCCAGTCCATTTCCAGGCAATACAAGCTTACTCGGAGGGAAGCGGAAGCATCGGTAACGATGTTCCTGCAGACCCTTGCGAAAAAGAACCTTATTGGCCTTATGTCCGCGGGAGGCAAGAAGAGTGTCAAAGGCAAGCGTAAGTAAATTCGAAGTGGGAAGGCAAAGCCAGCTCCCATTACGGCGTGCGCTTCAAATCAGCATAAACAGCTTGAAGATCAGGTTCTGGCGGTCGATGGTTACCGCCGGCGGTATCTTCCTGGGTATCGCGTTCCTTGCGACGGTGCTCACGCAGTGGCTTATGCAATGGCCGCTGCCGACGAAGATCGACGCCGGTTATGTCCGTATGGACGGTCAGATCAACGGCCCTGGTGATTATGAAGTCTTCAAACCCATTCCACTCGCTGATGGACGCACCGCCGGTATTCCGGAAGATATCCTTAAGAAAAATATGCTTGGCAAAGACACATTCAGCCTCGCGGGTGTGATCCAGGGCAAGCTTCAGTCCGCGAGAGCGAAAAAGAACCTCGCCCGCGTCAATAAAGAATGGGAAGGCCTCAAGAAGTATGAGACTACGCTTCCGGTATATGTCAATATACTCGGAGGTCAGGATATCCCGGTTGCCGATGCCGTAAAAGCGGGTGTGCCCGAGAGCGTGGCAAAAAAACTCGCTGGCAAGGCGAAGACATTCAAGGGCGCGGATATGGTCGATGTTCTTCGCGAGCAACCGAAGTGGGCTCAGCCGCTCTACCTCGCGACTGCTCTCGATCAGGATATAAGCATAGGCGACGCTGAACGAGCCGGTATCCCTCTGGCTATCGCGCAGCATCTTGCGGGAACGGGCAAGGCGTTCAAGGGCAGCGCTCTTAACGACGCAATTAAAGCTCACCCGACCTGGATAGCCATCTGGAAAGCCAGGGTCAAGCGCTACGGTATTTATGATGTAGTCGATAAATCATCGATAAATAAGCTCGCTAACCAGTATGCAATTACTTTGAACCAGGCTATCGCGGAGGCGAAGCACCCGGATAAAAACGCCGATCTTGGCAATGTCATGATCGTTAACGAGAACGGCCGCAAGATCAGCGTCAATTTCAATACGAACAAAAATGCCGCTGGTGAAACCAGGCTGCAGACCGGTGATTATGTCCTTGTCCCGGACCTTAACGCCAAATACCGCATGTGGTGGCTGGTTACGATGTCGCTTCTGGTCTGCGGGGTCGGTATCTCGAACAGCATGCTTATGGCTGTCACCGAGCGTTTCAAAGAAATCGGGACTATGAAATGCCTCGGCGCGCTCGATAGCTTCGTCGTTACCCTGTTCATGCTCGAATCTGGCATGCTCGGCATCTGCGCGTCGGTTCTGGGATGGCTGCTCGGCTTCATTTCCATAATCCTTGTCGCTGGTTTTACCAAGGGTTGGGATATGGTCGGCACCATCAATCCGCTGAGCGTGCTTATCACGTTCTTTATCTGCGTGGGAACGGGAATGATTCTGACTATTTTTGCCACAATCGCGCCGGCCTTGAGGGCCGCGAATATGCCCGCCGCAATGGCGCTTCGATCTGAAATTTAACCAGTACTCAAGAGGTGAAACCTTAAAATGGCTGACGCTGCTAAGAGAGAATACGTTGTGCGCACAAAAGATCTCGTGAAAGAGTTTTCCATGGGCGGCCAGACTTTGCGCGCGCTCAAGGGAATCCAGCTCGATATCTATCGCGGTGAGTATATATCCATCATGGGTCCGTCGGGTTCTGGCAAATCCACCCTATTCAACATGGTCGGAGGTCTTGATAAACCGACCACGGGCACGGTCTTTATTAATGACGTAGACATGGCTCAGCTCGACGCGCAGGAGCTCGCTTACCTGCGGTGCCGCACAATCGGGTATATCTTCCAGAGTTTTAACCTTATCCCGGTCATGACCGCTCTCGAAAATGTAACCCTGCCGACGGTCTTCGCGGGAATGCCGCAGGACGAAGGCATCGAAAGGGGCATCGAACTCCTTAAAATGGTGGGTCTGGGAGACAGGCTCGATCACAAGCCCACCGAGCTTTCCGGCGGCCAGCAGCAGCGCGTAGCCTGCGCTCGTGCTCTTGCGAACAATCCGGCTATCATCCTGGCCGACGAACCTACCGGCAACCTCGACCTCAAAACCGGTAAAGAAATTATCGACCTGCTTAGAAGGCTGAATAAGGAGCAGGGGGTCACAATCATCTCTGCTACCCATGACCTCAAAATGCTCGACATTTCCGACCGCATAGTCTGGATTCGAGACGGAGACATCGAGCGAATAGAAGAAAGAGCAGATGTTCAGCTCAAAGTCGGCGAAATGGAGGGCGAGGAGCACTAAGCTCGCAGCTTCTTCTTTTAATAGCGTAAAAAATAGCCGGAGCTTTTGCTCCGGCTATTTCAGTTAAAGGAACGATTCAAATAGCTCTCTTATACTTTTTCAGTCTGCCCGCTTTGGAATGAGCGCTCGGCGGCATCCAGCATTGCCATCACTTCGAGGGCATCTTCCATCGGGGCTGGGGTTTCTCCGCCTTTCAAGAACGGAATTAGTATTCGCATCTGGTCGGCATATATCTTGCTCGTATCCGCAACGTAGGGAACAGCTTTGCTCTTATTGCGCACGCATCCGCCGTAGTGGTACGATTCCTTGCAAAGCTCGACTACACCCTGCCTGCCGTCGACATAATCTATCACAGCCACAACTCCGGCTTTGGTCGTCATAGATGTCACGGTTTCGGCTCCGCAGCCCGCAGCCCTTTCGAGCATCTCGAATGCATGCACGCCGTACCATATTATCGAGCTTCCCGCCGGAGCGGTGCCCAAAGGTCCATAGGTGCTCACATATCTTGGCTCGGGAGCGGCTTCGCAGGCTTCGAGCAGGGCGGGTGTGAAGCGAAGTGAAGAAGCGGAGGTTACGGGCAGGTTCTTTGCCTTCGCAATCTCATATATCGCCTTGCCATTCGCAATGCTATCTGCCAACGGCTTATCTATAAATATAGGCTTACCAAGCTCGGCGCATTTTTTGAAATACTCCAGGTGGTAAGCGGGGTCGTTAATAGTCATCATGATCGCGTCGGCTCCGGCTGTGGCTTCGGCGAAATCCATAGTCACTGGAATACCCCAGCTTTCTAATTGCTTCTGCCTGCCATCCAGGCCTTCTTCGCTTTGGAACGGAGTTGAGAACCGCAGACAGCCTACAACTTTTATCCCTTCAACCTTCTGGTCCGGCGGGCAGTCGGGCGCGGCGGTTCTTCTTGCGAATTCGATAGTGTGGCTGGTGTCCAGCCCAATCAGGGCAACTTTTGTTACTTCGGGCACAGTAAATATCCTCCTTTGGTGGAAGCCTGCATCGGCTATGGGCGGCGAACTGCCAGATACCACAGTGTTCGGCTCTCGGGTCCTATATCGAACGAGGTGTAGCCGCTTTCCATCTGTGAGCTCAGGCGCTGGACGGGTCTGCCACCGGCATCGAGAGCGAACACCGAAAAATCGCCGTTCAATTCTACTCTGCCTGCTATACCTTGTGCAAGTGCCGGAGCTTCTCCCCAGGTAATTAAAGAGTTATTCGCATCATTCCACTGCATTCCGGTATTCTGCACGCGGCCGCAGGCTGTGATCAGCACCTGCGCGGAGTGGGGAATCGGCTTTCCATCGAGTGTAGTTACCATTACTGCCGCGAAAGTGGGGGGTACTATCAGGCGCGCATCTTTGAACTCGATTGGCTTGCCGTCGAAAAATCCAACCGCGGCTTTTGATCCTGCGAAATCGGCGGTCATAAGCCCCTGCTTGCCGTCGCCTGTCCATTTATAGGCGTCGTCGGTACCCATGGCGGGCTCATAAATAGGGTTTCCGGAGAAGCGCATGTAATAGCGCTCATTGGGCTTAGGGATGCTCATGCCCACGTCGGAGAGCATGCCGGTCACATCCCACCAGTCCCTTTTTGCCGCTGTCATGGCAAGCTTATTAGCCAGAGCCGGCTGGTGGGTGGCGGCCATTGCAGGACTAATATCATGCCGAACGATCATTGCTGAGGCGGCAAGCATTTCGGCGGTTTTGACCGGATGTCCTGCTATTTCGAAAAAATCACCCATTTTATCCTTGTTCCAGCCTGGGGAAGCCTTGTAGTCGAATATCACCAGCGCATCCCAGTCCTGCCTTGCGGCGAATGCGGCGGCAAGTGGCAGCGCTTCGGCGTCGTAGAAGCTCGGGAATGGGTGGTTATACTCGCTCACGGTGTAGGGCTTACCGTCAACACGTATCGCCGCGAGCCTGATCAGAGTATTATCATCCGGCTTCGCTACCATTGGGGTATTGCGAATAGTCCAATCGCCTATCCAATCACCTTTGGTGTAAGCCGGGTGCTCCCAATAGGCATGGTTATCGACGTAGTCCATTTTAGCCATCGTCACGGCTCCGGGCGGGCCCACAGCCATAGTCCCGGCTACCAGTGCGCCTACGCGCAGGTCCTTTTTGAGGTAGTTATACATATCTGTGAAGTAGCGGTTCTCCATATCCATCAGATAACGCAGATATGCTTCGGCGTTAGGGCTGCCGTCGCGGAAATGTGGGCGCTCGGCCGCGGGCAGGTTGTGCGCGGCTAAATAGTCGCGGAAGCCTTTATCGAGCTGCGCGGCGTAGTAGGGTGAAAGGTCGTCGAACCTGCGCTGTGACCATCCGTAGAGCACGCTGTTCTCGTTGGTTATCTCGGTCATCGCTATGGCTGGCTCCTGCGCATATACGTTGCCGGTGTAGGGATTCTTGTGCGTAAAGAACTGCTTTGCGAACTCCTTTTCCAGCTCGATCTGGCGCGGGTCGAAGAGGGTTGTATATTTACTGTGCGCGGGGAGCTTATCGGCTTCCGCAACCCCATCAGCCGAGGTAAACTCGTGGGCGCAGTGCAAGCCAATGTCGGCATAAATCCCATGCGCTTTGAGGCGGGAAATAAAGTAATCCAGGCGGTCGAGGCGCTCCGGGTCAATGTGGCGAGAATCAGTACCCTTGGCTACCAGGCCTCTGGGAGAGCGAATGTCGAGGAAGTGGAACCGGATAAGGTTCACTCCGAAGCTGGCAAGCTTATTCGCTATCATATCGGCTTCGTCTTTGGTTGGGAAGCAGGATTCCCACACCAGGTTCACTCCGAAGAATCGAATCCGCTCATTTCCGGTGTAGAAGTGGCTGTCGCGGATTACCACAGGCCCATTTTTGCCGGCGGGGGCATCTATCCAGTTGGCTTTGATTTCACAGCCTGCGGGAAGGTTGTCGGGAATAGAGAATGGAAAATAGCCCTGCTGTGCGACCGCAGGTGCGGCGCAGAGTAGGGCGATTATCAGCAGCAGATAGAAACGCATTAAAGTACCTCCGGCGCGAATATAGCAGG
>Ga0207433_10001608_pt1 | contig 48190 bp, 46 predicted proteins | sample YelNatPaOPGAMG01_FD_187559 | JGI IMG/M metagenome (GOLD analysis project Ga0207433, IMG submission 187559) | Hot spring thermophilic microbial communities from Obsidian Pool, Yellowstone National Park, USA - OP-RAMG-01 (SPAdes) (version 3) | ecosystem: Environmental > Aquatic > Thermal springs...
TTCCTCGATCGAATGGTTCTTCCTTCGGCGGCGCGGGTGGCACACGGCGGAAAAGCTTTATCTCCTGAACGGGGAGGGGCTTCTCTTTCGCGTTCCGCTGGCGAAGCCAGCGGAACGCTCGATTTGCCTTTCGGGTCTTTCGCGTTCCGCTGGCGAAACCAGACCGAACGCTCGATTTGCCTTTCGGGTTCCTCCCCGCTCCAAGGGCAAAGCCCGCGGAGCCATAGGGATTTGCACTGCCATTTCGCCACCCAGCACGGGATTGGGGCGAGGATGTACCCCTCGCCTCCCGGCGGTGACGGGTGTATGCTGGGTGCCTTCACGGAGGATGCCGCATGGCGAGTGCCAAATTCCCCCTGACGGTAGCCGAAAAGCACAAAATCCTCTTCACCAACTCGGAACCCCCAGCCGAACTCAGCGCCTGGGGAAGCACGTATGAAAAGGCTGGCAATCTCCACGACGCCCTGGAGTTCTACCAGGCCGCCGGAGACAAGCCTGCCATGGAGAGACTCCTGACCGTGGCGGTGGAGTCTGCCGATCTCCTGCTTTTTCTGAACACCTGCAAGGCCCTAGGCATCCCGCCCGGCAAGGGCCACCTGCAGGCCCTGCAAGACCGTGCCCGCTCCGCCGGCAAGGCGGAAACCGCTCGTAAGGTTTCGTTGTTTCTCGTCACTGCCTGACACAATCTGGAGGTCCGGATGATCGAAGTGAAGGACCTGGTCAAGCGCTATGGCGACACCGCGGCCGTCAATCACGTCTCCTTCCAAGTCCGCCCCGGCGAAATTGTAGGCTTTCTCGGACCCAACGGGGCCGGCAAGTCCACCACCCTTCGGATCATGACCGGCTTTCTCCCCCCGACGGCCGGCGAAGTTTTCGTCGGCGACCATTCAGCGCAGGAGGATACCAAGGCCGTTCGCCGGCTCATCGGGTATCTGCCCGAGAACAACCCCCTTTATGAAGATCTGCGCGTTCAGGAATACCTCGCCTTCCGGGCCGCCCTCAAAGGCATTCCCCGAAAGGCGCGCAAAGGGCGCATCCAGGAGGTGCTGGAGGCCTGCGAAGTGACCGAAGTCAAGGATCGAATCATCGGCACCTGCTCGAAGGGCTTCCGCCAGAGGATAGGCCTGGCCGACGCGCTCCTAGCCAATCCACCCGTCCTAATCCTGGACGAACCGACGGTGGGCCTGGATCCCGTGCAGATCGTGCATACGCGTTCGCTGATCAAGACCCTGAGCGCCGACCACACGGTGATCCTCTCCACCCATATCCTGCCCGAGGTCGAGGCCATCTGCTCCCGGGCCCTGATTCTCCACCACGGAGCGCTGCTCTACGACGGCCCCGTCTCCGAACTTCGCCAGGGACTCGGCGGCGAGGCCGGCGGGCTAGTGTGCACGATTTCGGCGGACGCGGAGGCGGCGAGACGATGCCTGGAGGGCGTGGAGGGGGTGGAGCGGGTGGAGCGCCTGGCGACGGCCGAAGGCCCGCCCCGCTTCCACATCCTGACCGCCCCCGGCAAGGACGTGCGGGAGGGCATCTTCAGGGCCTGTGCCGCGGCCGGCCTCCCGCTTCTGGAGCTCGGCGTCCAGCAGCTCTCGCTGGAGGAGGCCTTCCTCTCCATCATGACCCACGAGAACAATCCGGAGGTGCTCTCATGAGAGCGGTGATGGCCATCGCCCGGAAAGAATTGATGAGCTATTTCTTCGCCCCCATGGCCTACATCGTGATCGCCGCCTTCCTTCTCATGAACGGATTCATCTTCGCCGTGATCCTGGCGGCCTTGAGCCAGCCCGGGGCCTTCTCCGCCCAGCCCATGCTCCTCTTCTTCGGCGGGACGACCTTTTTCTGGATCTTCATGATCGTGATGACGCCCGTCATCACCATGAAGCTGGGGGCCGAGGAGCGAAAAACTGGCACCATCGAGACCCTCATGACGGCTCCCGTCTCCGACCTGGAGGTGGTGGTCGGCAAGTACCTCGGAGCCATGGCCCTCTACGTGGCGGCTTGGCTGCCCACGGTCTTTTACGTGTGGGCCCTCACGGCCTACTCGAAGGTGGACGCGGGCCCCGTGATCGCGGGCTATCTGGGCGTGCTGCTGGTGGGCATGTTTTTCGTCGCCATCGGCCTATTTACGAGCCTGGTTTCCAAGAACCAGGTGGTGGCGGCCATCCTCTGCTTCGCCATCCTGCTCCTGCTGATCCTGATCTCCATCCTCACCTTCCTGGTGACCGATCCCTTCTGGAAGCCCATCCTTCAGTACGTGGATCTCTGGTCGATCATGCAGGGCTTCGCCAAGGGGGTGGTGGACAGCCGGTCGCTGGTCTACTGCCTCTCGGGAACCGCCCTTTTCCTGGCCCTCGGGTATCAGGCCATGCAGACTCGGCGTTGGAGATAGCCCCCATGAAGAAAAGACTCCTGCAAGAGACCAACTGGAGCGTCTTCCTGGTGCTCCTGGCCGCTCTCTTTCTGATCGTGAACTACCTCGCCTTCCGCCATTACCACCGCTGGGACCTCACCGCCAGCCGCTCCTTCACCATTTCCCAAGAGACCAAGAAGGTGCTCGGCGACCTCAAAGAGCCGCTCAAAATCGTGGTCTTTCTGGCTCCCAACGACCCCCTGTACGAGAGGGTGATGGACCTGCTGGACGGCTACGCCGCCGCCAGCTCCCGAGTGCATCTGGAAACCATCGATCCCGACCGGCAACGGGCCAGGATGGAGGCCCTAGCGCAGAAGTACAAGGTCTCCATGGCCAACGTGGTGGTCTTCGCCCTCGGAGGCAACAGCAAGTACGTCGAGAAGGACCAGATGGTGGATTACGACTTCTCCAGCGCGGGCCTCGGCGGCCAGCCCGCCATCAAGAGCTTCAAGGCCGAGGCGGCATTCACCAACGCCATCTTCAGCCTGGAGCACCCCGAGACGCCGGTGATCTACTTCACCACCGGCCACGGCGAGCGGGATACCGGCGCCCAAGGAGAGGGCATCACCCTTCTCAAGGCCCGCCTTGCCAAGGAGGGGGCCAAGGTCCTGGAATGGGCCAGCCTGGGGAAGACCGCAGTGCCCGCGGACGCCAGCATGCTGGTCATCGCGGGGCCTAAGAGCCCCTTCCTCCCGCAGGAGGCCCAGGTCATTAACCAGTACCTCCAAAAGGGAGGGAAGGCCCTCTTTCTTCTGGATCCCATCATCGAGAGCGGAAAGCCTCCGACCTTCGGCTCCACGGGCCTCGGAGCGACCCTCCAGGATTGGGGCATTACGCTCGGACACGACATCGCGGTGGATCCGGCCGCGTCGGTGCCCTACCTCGGAGCGCAGACCTTTTTCGCCCAGGCCGTGGGAGAAGAGCCCGTAGTGAAAGACCTGGTCCAGAACAAGCTGCCCGTGCTGCTCAGCCTGGCCCAGTCGCTCACCCTCGGGACTCCCCAGAACAAGGCCTATCACTGCGAGGCTCTGCTGCAGTCCTCCCCCCAGTCGTGGGGTATGCGGGATCTGGCCAATATCGACAAGGGCGTCGAAAAGAAGCCGACGGACGCGCAGGGGCCTCTGACCATGGCCGCCGCGGTGAGTTCCAAGAACGCCGCGGACCAGTGCCGCCTGGTGGTGGTAGGCGACTCCGACCTAGCGAGCGACGGGCTCTTGCAGACGGGGGCCGGGAACCTCCTCTTCTGCCTGAACGCCATTCACTGGCTGCTCTCCCAGGCCAGCCGGCTGGCCATCCCGCCCAAGACCGAGGTGGAGACGCACCTGAGCCTGACCGCCTCGCAGTCCAACTTCCTCTTCATCCTCTTCGTCGTGATCCTTCCCGGATTGGTCGTGACGGCGGGGGTATTTGCCTACCTTCGCCGGCGGAGGTGAGGAGCCATGAAGAGATCCACGTGGATCCTGCTGGCCGTGGTGGCGCTCTTGGCCTCCTTCATCGCGCTCTGGGAGCGGAAGCAGCCCAGCACCGAAGAGATCGCCAAGGAGCGCAACCGGCTCGTGGACTTCAAGCCCGGCCAGGTCAGGCAGCTGAGCCGCAGCGGGCAAGGGGCGGTTTCCCTGGTGAAAGAAAAGGGAGGCGCCTGGCGCTTGACCCAGCCCGTGGATGATACCGCCGACCGGTACGGCGTGGAGGGTTTTCTGGACCGCCTCTCCAATGCCACGGTCCTGCGCTGGGTGGAACCCGCCGCATCGGAAGCGCAGCTGGGCCTCTCCCCGCCCAGGGCCGTCTGGACCCTGAAGGGGCCCACAAAGCCGGTGGTTCTTGAGGTGGGGGCCAAAGCGCCCCTGAACCAAGGGCTCTACGTGCGAATCGCCGGCCGCACCGCCCTGGTGGCGCCGGACCTCGAAAGCCTGCTCCTCGAACCCGTCTCCAGCCTCCGTTCCAAGGACCTCCTGACGGTCGGAACGGCGGACATCCAGTCCCTGAAGGTCGTGCGCGGCGGAGCCGAGACCCTCGCCCTCTCTCGCGATCCCACGGGAGGGTGGACCGTCACCGCCCCCTTCAGCGACCGCGGGGACAGCGACCGGATCGAAAATCTCCTCGACGACATCTCCCTCTGCCCCGTGGACCAATACGTTTCGGACAAGCCGGCGGATTTGTCCGCTTACGGCCTCGATCCTCCCTCCACGGACATCCTGGTGACGGCCAAGGGCCAGACCATCGAGGCCAAGCTCGGGAAGGCGGTCCCCGGCGGAGCCCCCGAGAAGCGGCTGGTGTACGCCTGGGTCTCCAACCGTCCCTCGGTCATGGCCGTCTCCCTCAACTCGCTGAAGTCCCTGGACCAGGACCCGGAGAAGCTGCGCTCCATGAGCCTCATCCCGCATGACTTCTACGACGTCCAGGAGATCGGCGTCTCGGGCCTCTACACCCTCGCGTTGAGGCGAGACGAGAAGCTGGGCTGGGTGTTCACCCAGCCGAAGCTTCCACCCAAGGGGGCCCAAGCCAGCATCCTGGCGGATGGCCTCTCCTCCCTCCGGGGGGAGCGGGCCGTGCCTCTCACCGAACCCGGCGCACTCGGGCTCTCCCCGCCCGCCCTGACGATCACCTTCCAGGGCAAGGGGTTCTCGGACCGGGTGGAGCTGGGCCGGGATTCCTCGGGCACCTGGTACGCCCACCCCGCCAAGCGCAGCGTGGCCCTTGTCCTGCCCGAGCAAGCCTGGGGCAAGATCGTGGCCTCCTTCACCCTGGTCAAGGGGGCAGCGAAGGCGGCGCCGAAGTGAAGCTTCGGTGGACTCCGCATCGGAAGGAGAATCTCACTCCCGCATGGGTCGGGGTGGGGCTGGGCCTGCTGGTGCTGGGTGCGGCGGGGCTGGTGGCCGAGCGCCTCCCCGCGCGGTTCCTGCCGCCCTGCGGCTTCCACCTCATCACCGGCCACCCCTGCCCCACGTGCGGGGCCACGAGGATGGTGCTGGACCTCCTGCACGGGAGGCTGGGCGCCTCCTTCCACAGCAATCCGCTCCTGCTTCTCATCCTGGCTGCCCTCGTTCTCTGGGCCCTCGCCGGGCTGGCCGCCCGGTTCGCCGGGCGCGATCTCACGATCGAACTCTCGCCGAGGGAGGAGAAGTGGTTCTGGCTCGGCCTGCTCGTGGCATTTCTGTTGAACTGGTGGTATCTGTGGGAAGCCGGCATATGACCGACGGGCGGGGGGAGGCATGAGGGGCGAGTTGCCAGACTGGCGAGGCGTGAGGATCTTGGTGGCCGGGGACCTGATCCTCGACCGCTTCGTCTATGGGACCGTTCGCCGTATCTCGCCCGAGGCCCCCATTCCGGTGGTGGAGGTGGCGAGCGAGCGGGCCCTGCCCGGCGGGGCGGCGAACGTGGCCCACAACATCGCGGCCCTGGGAGGGGGGGTGACCCTGGTGGGAGCGATGGGGGATGATTCCGGCGGCAGACAGTTCCGCGAAGTGTTGGCGGGCGTTGGTCTCTCCACCGACGCGCTCGTTGAGATCCCCGGCCGCCCCACCACGGTGAAGACCCGGATCGTGGCGCACCACCAGCAGGTGGTTCGGGTCGATCGCGAGGTGAAGGATCCCTTGGACGAACGGGCGCGCCAGAGAGTCCTGGCCTCCATAGAGAGAGCCCTGCCCGGTTGCGCGGCCCTCGTGGTTTCGGACTACGCCAAAGGGCTCTTTGACCCCGCCAGCCTGGCGGCCATCGGTGAGATGGCGAAGACCGCCGGCATCCCCTACGTGGTGGATCCCAAGCCCTCCCACTTTCCCTATCCCGGGGCCACGATTCTCACGCCCAACCGCGCCGAGGCCGAGGGCCTCTGCGGTCACGCCTTCCTTGTGGAGCAGGCGGGCGCCGTTGCCGAGGCGCTCTTTTCCCGCACCGACTGGGCGGCGATCCTCTTTACGGTGGGGGAGGAGGGCATGGTCCTCGCGCAGCGGGGGGGGGACGTGGAGCACATCCCCGCCCGGGTCCGAGAGGTCTACGACGTCACCGGGGCGGGGGACACGGTGGTGGCCGTGCTGAGCCTGGCTATGGCCTCGGGCGTCCCCCTGCCGGAGGCGGCGCACATGGCCAACGCCGCGGCCGGCGTGGTGGTGGGCAAGATGGGCACGGCTACCTGCAACCCCGAGGAGCTGTCCAGGGCACTGGCGGACGACCTGCCATGACCCGCGCGCTTCGCCGGGTGGCTCCGGACCCACAGCGGAAAGAGGCCGGAGAGGTGGCCCGCATGTTTGGGGCCATCGCCCCCACCTACGATTTCCTCAACCACACCCTGTCTCTGAATGTGGACCGCTACTGGAGAGCGATGGCCGTCCGGGCCATGGAGCCAAACCCTCGGGGCCTCTACCTCGACCTCTGCACGGGTACGGGTGATCTCGCCTTCGCGCTGGCGAGGCGTTCGGGCGCCCTCGTGGTGGGCCTCGATTTCACGAAGCCCATGCTGGATCTGGCCCTGAAAAAGGCGCACCGGCGGCGGAGGAAGATCCATTGGGTTCAGGCGGACGCCCTGCGGCTGCCTCTGCGAGACGAATGCGTGGATGGCATCACGGTGGCCTTCGGGGTACGCAATTTCGAGGATCTGGAGCGGGGGCTCACGGAGGCCGCGCGGGTGCTCAAAGCCGGCGGGCGGCTCGTGGTCCTGGAGTTTTCGGAGCCGCAGGGCCGGCTCTTCGGTCCCCTCTACCGCCTCTACTTCCGCCGCCTGCTGCCGCGGATCGGGGCTCTCTTCAGCCGCGTCAGGGGCCCCTACGGGTACCTCGCGGCCACCGTCCAGGGCTTTCCGGAGGCCGCGCCCTTCGCCGAGACCCTGCGGCGAAGCGGTTTCGTCGTCATTAGGCAGCGTCCGCTCACGGGCGGCATCGCCACGCTTCACGTGGCCCTGAGGGAACGAAGAAAAGCCTCGATGGGGGGCCCCGGTGAGAGGCATGAATCGGTCGAAGCCGGGGGCCCGGCGGTGTAGCTCACGCTGATTGTAGGATGACGCCATGGGAAGAGTGATGGCGGTGGATTGGGGAAAGCGGCGGGTCGGAATGGCCGTCTCGGACGAGACGGGGACCATCGCCCGGCCCCTTCCCACACTGGAGATCACATCCCGCCGCGAGGCGCTCAGGCGCGTCATGGCGGTAGCGGCCGAACAGGGAGCCGCCACCATCCTCGTGGGGCTTCCCCTGCATATGGAGGGAGATGAAGGGGAGAGCGCCCGGGAGGCCCGCGCCTTGGCCGAGGAGATCGCCGCCCGTATGCCGGAGGTGACGGTGCGGCTTGTGGACGAACGGCTCACGAGCCGAGAGGCCGCCAGGTTGCTTCAGGGGCACGGCGAACGACGGCGCAGGGAGAAGGGGCGCTTGGACCAGGTAGCCGCCGCCATCTTGCTTCAAAGCTATCTGGACGGCGGTGCCCCATGAAGGTCTGGGCGCGAAGGGCGGCTCTGGGGGCGGGGCTGGCCGCTGCCGTGGCCTGTCTCCTGTTCGCCGCCTGGCTGACTTGGGACTGGCACGAACCCTACCCCTCCCAGCCAAGGGTCGTCCTCGTGCACGTGCCCAGAGGCATGAGCGCCGGACAGGTCCTGGAGCGCATGGCGAGGGAAGGGGTCGTCCGGAGCCGGTTTTCGCTGAAGCTGGCCTTTTCCCTGTTCGGTCATCCTACGACGCTGAAGGCCGGAACCTACCGGTTTGAAAGGCCCATGACACCCCTTCAGGTGGTGCAGGTGTTGAACAAGGGCGAGGTTTTGCTGACGAAGGTGACCATCCCCGAAGGGCTCCGCCGCGATGAGGTGGCCCACCTGCTGGCGGCGGCCGGTCTGGGCCGCGAAAGGACGTTCCTAAGACTCACCGCCGATCCGGCCCTGATCCGGGATCTCGATCCAGCGGCCACCACACTGGAGGGATACCTCTTCCCGGAGACCTACCTGATGGACCCGGATCTGCGGGAGGAGGCCGTTCTGAAGGTGCTGGTCGGGAGTTTCCGGTCCTGGTGGGAAAAGGCCGGGCTGCCCAATTCGGGCGGTATGCCGGTCCGCGAGGTGGTCACCCTGGCCTCCCTGGTGGAGAAGGAGACGGCCGCGCCGCAGGAGCGTCCGCTGGTGGCGGGGGTCTTCTTGAACCGCTTGCGCATCGGTATGCCGCTCCAGACCGACCCGACCATCGTCTACGCCGAAACCATCGGCGGTGTCTACCGGGGATACCTCACCCGGCAGGACTGGACGTACCCGAGTCCTTACAACACCTATCTTCACGCGGGCCTCCCGCCGGGTCCCATCTGCAGCCCCGGCAAGGCCTCCCTCGAAGCGGTGCTCCACCCGACCCCCTCCGACTACCTCTACTTCGTGAGCCGGAACAACGGGACGCACTATTTCTCGCGCACGCTCGCCGAGCACGACAGGGCCGTGGAGCGGTTTCAGCGGCGGACCGGCGCGGCCGGGATCCAGTGATGGCAACCCTTCGGTTCGTGCTGGTCCGTCCCAGGACGCCCGCCAACGTCGGCTCCGTGGCGCGGGCCATGAAGAACTTCGGATTCCGGGATCTCGTCCTGGTGGATCCCCGCCTTCACCGCTCGCAGGACCTTCCGGGTTCTCCGCCCCTCTTCGAGACCGAGTCCCGGCGCACGGCGTGGGGGGCCGTCGACGTCCTCGACGGGGCCCGGACCGTAGGCTCTCTCGAAGAGGCCGTGGCGGGCTGCCGGGTGGTGCTGGCCACGGCGCCGCACGCCCACGCGAATTTCTCCACGCTGACGCCCGAGGCGGCGGCGGATCTCGTGGGCCGGCCCGGTGTGGAGTCGGCGCTCGTCTTCGGCTCCGAGTCGTCGGGGCTGACCCTGCGGGAACTGTCGATGTGCGGGCAAGTCGTGGTGATTCCCACGGACCCCGCCTACAGGGATCTGAACGTGGCGCAATCCGCGGTCTTGCTGGCCTACTTGGTCTTCAGGGCTGGAGGGGGGACCGCGCCGGCGGCCGCGCCGGAGCCGGCGGGCCACGAGCAGGTGGAGGCGGCCGCGCAGGAGCTGCTCGAGGTGGCGGAGCGGGTCCGCTTCATCCGGCACCCCGGCGCCCCGGTGGGCCGGGAGCTGCGCGCCATGCTACACCGGTTCGGATTGTCCAGGCGCGAGGTGGGGCTACTCAGGAGCTTCTTGCGCCGCCTGAGCCCGCACCTGCCTCCGGTCTCCGAATAACCCAGGCCGCGGCATCACTCGGCGATGCAGACATCTTCGAAGAGGGCCGTGGTTCCGGCCGTTCCACCGGGGAAGGCGAGCGGCCGGCCTGCCACTCGGGCGAGTTTGAGAAGGAGATCCGGTAAGGTGTCGGCCAAGCGGACCGGCCCCACGGACTCCGCCGGGTGGCCGTTTCGAACCGCCCAACCCCACCCCGTGAGAAAGCGGTCGTATCCGGGGTGAAAGGGGAAGGGGCCGGTCAGCTCTTCTAGGTAGAGGCAGGGACGAGCCTGGTCGAGCAGCGCTTCGGGGGTGACGCCCGACTCCGCCGCCAGGTAAAGGTTGTGAAAGCCGATCTCGGGCAAGTGGGCGAAGTCCCGGCGGAGGCCGTGCCCCGTGCTCGAACGTCCGGCTTCGGCGGCGGAGCAGCAGTGGTGCGCCAGGGCCTCCAGGATACCCTTCGCCGCCAGGCAAAGGGGTTCGGCTGGCACCCCCTCGTCGTCGTAGGGCGCGCTTCCGTCGCCGCCCGGCAGCCGGGGATCATCCACGAGCGTCATGGCTCCGGAGCCCACCGCTTCCCCGAGAAGCGGCATCCAGGACCGCTCGCCCCCGCCCGCGAGGAAGGGGGTGAGACGCCGAAGAAGCGAGGCCGTGGCCCAGGGGCCCAGCACCACGCTGGTGCGGCCCGGAACCGCGGCCTTGCGGGCTGCCAAGGCGGCGGTGCGCATGGCGGCCCGGCGCCCCGTGGAGGCAGGGTTCAGTTCGCCGGCCGTGGCCCCGAACTGGGAGAAACGGCCCGCGGGGTCGCCTCCGTCGGTCCTGCACGTCACGGAGAGGGAGGAGGCGCGCCGCTCAAAGGTAACGGCGAGACCGCGGCTGTTGTGAATGTCGATCCGGTCCTCAGCTTGGCGCAGCCGGCACTCACCGGCCTGCAGACCGGGGCCTCGGGCGGCGGAGGCGGCTTCACGGAGCATGGCCTCCGCTTCCCGCCAATGGATGGGGGTGACCGGAGAGGCCGGGGGTAGGCCGCGCGCTGCGCCCACTGGAGGATCGGGCAAGGGCCACGGTGCTTCTGGCTCGGCGGACCGGACCACGGCATGGAGGCGGTCCAAAAGCCCCAGGAGCCCTTGGAGCGTTCGGTTCGTGGTGGAGACAAAGCCCCGTCTGTCTCCACGGCAGGCCCGGATGCCGAGCCCGGCCTCCTCGATGTCCAGCAGCTTCAGATCCGATTCCCCGGTGAGCAGCGCGATCCGCGCGGTGCGTCGAAGGTGATAGACCTCCCACACGTCGAATCCGGCGGCGGACAACAAGGCGACCCCCCGGCTCAAAAGCGAGTCGGTCATGGCGATCCAGGCGGTGAGGGCCTCATCGGGGCTTCCACTGGATCTCTTGGTAGAAGACCGGGCTGGGTTCGTGGATCTCCTGCATCAGCTCGTCGCGGAAGGTGGGGAGGAAGGTGTCCCACCGCTGGCAATGGGTGCAGTAATCCTTCCATTCGGGAGAGGGCTGGTGGCAGGAGGTACACTCGTAACTGAATTCGAAGGGATCCAAAATGCGGATGACCTCTCGGTAGTGTTCGCAGGCCTTGGCGAGGTCTCCGCGCCTCTCCCTCACCCGTCCCAGGTAATACTGGAGAAGGCCCGACTGCCCCACGTTGCCCTCCACCTCCCTGAGGATGTGCTCCGCCTTGTCGAGGATCTCCAGCCGGTAGTAGAAGCGGCCGAGCAGGAACTTGGGCAGGACCTTGCGGTCCGTGGAGGCGATCAGGTTTTGGTACTGCTGGATGGCTCCCTCGGGGTCCCCCTTCTCGAGATAGAGCTGCTCCATGGCCAGAAGACAAGTGGGAAATGCGTTCTTGCGGTATCCGTCGATGTAGGTCTCCACCGCCTTCTGCTCCTCCCCGTTCAGGAGGTAGGCTTCGGCGAGCTTCATGTAGGTGGCCTGAAACGCCGGATACTTCTTCCTGACCTTTTCCATCTGGGCGATGGCCTCGGCGTGTTTGTCCTGGAGCAGGAGGTCCACTCCGATCTGGTACAGGAGGCCGGGCGTGAAGGCGGCGTCCTCGGCCCGCTCCTCCTCCAGAACCCTCGCCTCTCCGATGTGCTCCTGGATCTCCAGCGCCCGCCGCCAATTGCCCTCCTTGATGTACAGGTCCCGCAACATCCGCATGCCCTTGAGGGCACGGCGTGGCTGAATGCGGATGATCTCGAGCAGATACCGCTTGGCCTCTTCGTGGTCCTGGAGCGCCAGGGCATCTTCGGTGAGGGCGTAGAGGGTGGGGATGTCCTCCGGGTGTTCGTTGAGAGCCTCCCGGTGGTAGGTCAGCGCCTCTTGGGGGCGGCCCGCGGAGCGGAGGGCATCGCCCAGCTTGAGGAGTGCGGGCAGATAGTTGGGCTGTGATTCGAGGGCGTGCTGGAAGTGGTTGATGGCCTCCAGCGGCCGGCTGCCGAGGACGGCGTCGAGCCCCTTGAGGTAGTGCTCCTCGGCCGCCCTCTCGCTCTGGCGCCTGAGGTCCGTCAGCCAGCGCCGTACCACCTGCGCCAGCCCGCTGGCCACGATCCAGACGGCGAAGCTGAGGAAGCCGGCCAGGAGGGCCACCGTCAGCACCCACGCCATGGGCACCCGCAGGCCGAAGAAGAGGAAGGGCTCTCTCAAGACCTCCACGTTCTTGGAGACGAGTCCAAGCAGGAAAACCATCAGCAGGATCAGCGTCCCGGTGATGAGAGCGGTTTTCAGGCGCATGCCGATTCGGTCACTCGATGAGCCCGCGTTCCTGCAAATCTTGGCACTCGAGGCAATGGCGGGCCCAGGGAACGGCCTCGAGCCGCTTTCGCTGAATGGGCTTGCCGCAGTGGACGCACTCCCCGTAGCCTCCCTCCGTTGCGATGACCCGGAGCGCCTCGTCGATCCGCCGCATGATCTTCCGGTCCGCGTCCGACAGGGAGTACCAGAACTCCTTGTTGTAGTTGGCGGAAGCCTCGTCGGCCGAGTCCAGTGCTCCGTCCGCCCCCGCGTCCCCGCTCCTAGAAAGTTTGTCACGGTAGGCGTTCTGGAGTTCCGCCCTCTTGTCCAGGAGCAGCTTCTCGAAGTGCTTCAGGGTCTTCTTGTCCATGGAAACTCCTCTTCACGCTATTTGGCGTAAGCCCTTCCCGTGCAGTGGGCGAAGGCTCGATAGATTTGTTCGGCGAGGACCAGCGTGGCCATGTCGTGAGAGAGGGTCATGGGAGAAAGGCTCAGCCGGAGCTCCGCGAGATCGAGGGCCTCGTGGCCCAGACCGTGAGGGCCGCCCACGAGAAAGGCCACGCGCCTGCCGGAGTCTTTCTGGCGCTGGAGGAGGCCGGCGAAGCCGTCGCTGTCCATGGTCCGTCCTCCGGGGTCCAGAGCCACCGCCAGGCAGCCCTTGGGGATCCGCCGGGCCAGGAAGCCAGCCTCCTCCTTCTTGCACGCCTGGGGCTCCTTCTTGCGGGAGGCCCGAACGGGTTCTACGCGGAGCTTCCACTCCCCTCCGACCATCTTCATGTAACGTTCCACGGTCCGCCCAATCCCCTCGTCCGAGATCCTTCCTACGTGCAACAGCAAGATCTCCCACATCCGATTGGCCTCACACTATACCCTATCTGACTTCGCCCCTCAAATGACTCCAGAGGGCCTTACGGCTGATCCCCAGCCACTTGGCGGCCTGAGTCCGGTTACCGCCCACGCGGGCCAGGACTTCGTGCATGTAAGCGTTGCAGAGTTCCGACAGCGTGAGGCGCTGGCGCAACGCGCTCTCCAGGCGCTCTCCTCCGTCCCAGAAGGCAGGCGGGAGATCCGCCGGGGTGAGGGGATCGGCCCCCGCCAGGGCCAAGTGTTCCATCCGGTGGGCGAGCTCCCGGCAATTCCCCGGCCAGGCGTGGCTCGTCAGGACCTCGATGAGCGCCTGGGACAGGCGGGGCTTCTCGCGGTGGAGCCGGCGGCAGGATCGGCCGAGGAAGAAGTCAGCGAGAATCGGGATGTCTCCGGGACGTTCGGCCAGGGCCGGGATCTCGATCCGGATGACGTCCAGCCGGTAGAGCAGGTCGGGCCGGAGGGCCCCCCGCTGGACGAGGAGCTCGGGAGAGTCCAGAAAGGTGGCGCACAGGCGGGCCAGAACCTGGATGGGGCGGCCACCGCCCACGCGTTCCACCTGGCGGGTTTCGAGGACCCGCAGAAGGGCGGCTTGCTGATGGCTCGGCAGCGCCTCCACCCCCGCCATGCAGAGCGTCCCCTCTCCGGCCCTCTCGAAGAGACCCGGCCTCTCCGCCACATCCGTCGCGGTTCCCGAATGGACGCCGAAGAGCTCGGCCTCCAACAGGGTCTCGGGCACGGCCCCGCTGTGCCACTCCAGGAAGGGCCCCCGACGGGGGCCCCAATGATGGATCCATTGGGCCAGATGGCTCTTCCCGCATCCCGTCGGTCCCACCAGGAGGACGGGGCTAGATTCGGGAGCCACCCGCCGGGCCAACTGCACCGCTGCCCGGAAGGCCGGGTCCCGGCCCACCGTTCGGGGAGGAGTCACGGCGTTACCCGAGGGGCGTCCATCCAGATGCGTTCCAGGCTGTAAAACTGGCGCTTGTCCTCCAGCATCAGGTGGACGATGAAGGAGCCGTAGTCCAGGAGGATCCACTGGCCGTGGGAGAGGCCCTCCACGTGGTGGGGCCGGAGTTGGAACTCCTCCCGGAGGGCCTCCTGCAGGTCGCGGGCCAGGGCCTGAACCTGCCGGGTATTGGTGCCGTGGGCTATGGCGAAGTAGTCGGTCATGCTCGTCAACTGGCGAAGATCCAGCACGACGGGATCCAGAGCCTTCCCATCCTCCAGGATTCTCACGATGCCCGACAGGATCTTTTTCTCATCAGCCTTCACCGGTTCCTCCTCCTCCACGGGGCGCCTCGGTTCATCCACGGTAGAGCCCTTCCTTTCGAATATAAGCCGCCACGGAGCGGGGCGTCATGTCCCCGACGGATCGGCCGGCGGCAACGGTTTGCCGTATGAGAGTGGAACTCACCGTGAGAGGCTCACCCTCCAAGAGGTGAACGCGCGAGGAGGGTAGACCTTGGGGAAGGGGTACCGATTCCGCCCCTCCCCGAGGCACGACGGCCAGTTCAGCCACCGCGAGAATATCCCCAAAGCGGTGCCAACGGGGGAAGGCGGCCAAGGTGTCGCCGCCCGCCAAGAGGACGAGGCGGGCCCCTGCGAAACGCTTGGCCAGTTCCTCGACCGTGTCGGCGGTGTAGGAGACCTGCCCCCTCTCCAATTCGAGGCTTTCCAGCAGCCACCGGCGATGGCCCGAGATCGCCAGGGCGACCATGGCGGCGCGATGGAACCCGGAGGCATGGGGCGCGCCGGCCTTGAGAGGCTGCCGATAGCAGGGGATGAACAGGATCAAATCCAGTTCGAGCGCTTGGGAGGCGATTCGGGCCAAATGCAGGTGGCCGTTATGCGGGGGGTCGAAGCTGCCCCCCAGCAGGCCGATCCTCATGCCTCCTCCTCGTCGGACAAGTATCCCCAGGCCTCTGCCAGGAGCCCGTGCAGGCCCTTGTGGGCCGCGGCCGAGATCCGATGGTAGGGGACGCCGCGGCGGGCGGCGTATTCCCGCAGGGCGTTCTCCTTCTGCGCATCGAAGGGGATATCGTCCTTGGTGCCCACGATGACGACGGGTTTCCGGTCTAGACCCGCGCCGTAGGAGGCGAGCTCATGCTCCACCGTCATCACCCGTTCGACCGGGTCGGAGGCCTCATCGGAGAGGTCCACCAGGTGAAGGAGAACCCGGGTGCGCTCCACGTGCTTGAGAAACTGGTCCCCCAGCCCCACGCCCCGATGGGCCCCCTCGATGAGACCGGGGATGTCGGCGATCACGAAGGAGCGACGGCGGGTCCATTCCACGACTCCGAGAATGGGCCGCAAGGTGGTGAAGGGGTAGGGGGCGATCTTCGGTTTGGCGTTGGTGACGGCGGCCAAAAGGGTGGACTTCCCCGCGTTGGGGAGCCCCACCAATCCGACGTCGGCGAGGAGCTTCAACTCCAAGCGGATCCATCGGGACAGGCCCTCCTCGCCGGGATCGAACTCCCTGGGAGCCTGGTGGGTGGCGGTCTTGAACCGTGCGTTGCCCCGGCCGCCCCGGCCCCCTTGGGCCACGACAAAGCGCTGGCGGGGCTCCACCAGGTCCGCCAGTAGCTCGTCCCCCTCTTCGGCGAAGACGACCGTGCCGGGCGGAACGGGTACCACAAGATCCCGGCCGGAGGCTCCCGTACGCAGGCTGCCCTCTCCCGGTTTCCCGTTGGGGGCGATAAAGCTCTTCTTGTAACGAAAGGCTGCCAAGGTCCGGACCTGGGATCTGGCGACCAGGACCACACTCCCACCCCTACCGCCGTCTCCGCCGTCAGGGCCGCCCTTGGGGACGAATTTTTCCCGGCGAAAACTCACGCATCCCGACCCACCGCGGCCCGCCTTGACGAAGATCCGTGCCGAGTCGAGAAACATTCGCCGCTACTGCGGGGAGACGACGTCGACGTAGAGCCCCAGCTTGCCCCGGTGACGGAAGGACACGACGCCGTCCGCGAGCGCGTAGAGGGTGTCGTCGCTGCCGCGCCCCACCTGGATGCCGGCCTTGTAGGGAGTCCCGCGCTGCCGGACCAGGATGGTCCCCGCCTTCACGACCTGGCCGCCGAAACGCTTCATGCCCAGCCGCTGGGAGTTACTGTCGCGGCCGTTGCGGGAACTGCCTTGACCTTTCTTGTGTGCCATGGTTCTCTCCGAATCAACCCTTGGCGATGCTCAGGATTTCCACCTGGGTGTAGGGCTGGCGATGGCCGTAGATCTTCTTGTACTGCTTGCGGCGCTTCTTGTGAAACACGAGAACCTTGCGCAGCTTGCCCTCGCCCACCACCTTGCCCGTCACCGTGAAGGCCCCGGAATCCCCCGTCGCCCACACCTTGTCCCCGTCCACCACCAGAAGCGGCGTCCAGCTTACCTCGCTGCCCTCCTCCTGGTGCAGGAGCTCGACCTTGATTTTGTCCCCGGCGGTCACCCGGTGCTGCTTGCCGCCACTTTCGATGATCGCGTACATAGACACCTCCGGACCGTACGAACTTGCATTATATGAACTTAATGCGCGGCGTGTCAATAGCGCAGCGGGCGCGGCGCCGGCAAGCCGGTCGAAGGGCGGGGTGGTGATGTGCCCGCGGCATGGGGCTCTGGTACAATCCTGGCCTGGGAGTGCCTATGCTGAAGGACATCCGGGTTCATGGGAGCATCACCGAGGAGATCGATTTCTACGCCAACCTGGCCGGAGAGAAACTGCTGACGGCTCCCTTTTACGAGATGACGGAGGGGGCGGAGGGGGCGGAGGTCTCCTTCTTTCTCGCCGGCATGTATCTTCGGCTCGACGGGAAGGGAATCACCTTCTCTGGAACCGGCGGGGTGGTCTCCGAGTACATGTTCGGCTCCCCCATGCCGCTCCAGGATCTCAGCCACAAAGAGGTGAAGAACAGGCTGGTCATGTTCGGGGCGGTGGCCGGTGAGGGCGGGTTGACCTTCACCTCCCAGCTTTCCGGCTTCCAGAGCTACAAGAGCCTCTTTCTGGACGGCAATGCGGTCGGCAACTATTACTTCTTGATCAAAGTCCCATGGCCCTTCTCGGCCCGCCGGACCCAAGAGACGCTCCTGAAGACCTTGGGGCGGGTGCTCAAGCGGAGCCCCTTTCCCGGAGAGGGTGCGGACAGTGACTTCGTGGGGGAGATCCTGAAAGAGCTGGCCGATCCGGACGCCACGCTCCTTCTCCTGCGCCTGGTTCACAAGCCCTACCAGCGGTTTTACCAATTCGTTCGGGATTACTACCGGCGCGTCGGCATGTGGGGGGACCAAGAGGAACGTTTCGTCATCCCCTTCGCCGAGGAGACGGGGGTCGAGGAGTACCAGCGGGAGCGGATCGCCATCGACATCCTTTATAAAGAGAAGAGCAACCGCCAACTGGTGGACGAATACAAGGACCTTCTTTTGGAGGTCATGTCCGGCAAGACCGACCCCTCCGCCCTCGCCCGACTGAACTCCCTGCGAAGGCTGGCCATGCGCCACAACCTTCCGAGCAGCCTTTTTGACACCTTGGACGGGCTGATCCCGGCCGCCTCCGTGGCCAGGGAGAGCGAGCCGAACTACCTCAGGCAGACCCGGGAAATTTTCGAAGGCCTCTTCATCGCCAGCAAGCCCGCGGCTGAGATCATTGGGCCTGCGGAAATCGCCAGACTGCTCCGTTATAAACAGCAATCCCTTCAGCACCGGGACAACGGCTTCGAGCAGATTCTCCTGGACACGGGCAGGATGTTGGATGAGCGTGTGGCCCAGGGTGGAGATTCAGCCCCCTTCGAGGTGTTTTCAGAGGTCATCACCTTCTTCGACCGGCTGGACAACGCCGAGGCCGTCATCAACCAACTGGCCTTCATGGAGCAGGCCACGGTGAGCGAGAGCAAGGTGCGCTCCCTGGTGGGCAACCAGAGGGCACTCGATGCGGTGGAGGCCGGGCTTTTCCGGCTGCTGGTGGTGGAGCCCGCCCTGAACAACCCCTACATTCTCCGGTTCGGGCGCGAGAAGGTGCTGGTTCTGGTGGAGGGGCTGGAGCGCCTGGAGCGCGGCGAGGCTACCCTGGGCGATCTGGTGCGGCAGGTGGAGGCCATCGCGCAGGTCGAGGCGGCGGAGCGGCGTCTCTACGAGGGGATTCGCGCCCGGCTGAAACAGTCCTACTTCAACCTCTCGAACCCGGTGCACGTCCGCCTTCTCCAGCGGGAGGTGGAGGGAGAAATGGCCAAGCACGAAGGGCGGCCCTTCTCCATGCCCCCCGGAACCTTCGCCTCGGCGCTGGAAGCGGTCAAGCGGGAGAGCGAATATCTCAACCATATCCTTCCGAGGGTTCTCGAATCAGGCCAGACGGAGCTGAGGGAACGGTTCCTCAAGGAGACGGGGATGGATAGATACCGTCTCGAGGAGCTGGAGCGGGAGTATCGGCAGAGGCATGGTCTGGAAGACGCCGAGAAGGAGAGGACATTCCAAGGCTAGGAGCCCCAATCCCGCGATGAAAGCGGAACGGAACCCCCAAATGTTGATGAACAAGTGGTTTGGCTCCAATGCTCTTTCACCTGGTAAGGGATTGGGGGTCTTTGAGCCGAAGGCGAAAAAGGCGTCCAAGGGTGGGGGTCTCTCCCTCTGGCTTTGCCAGCGGAGGGGGAGGGAATGGCCCTCCCTCTTAATCCATAACTTCTTTTCTTTGGGCGTGGCACAACCGCCGCCGAAGGAAGGACCATTCGATCGCGGAATTTGGGGAAGGCATCCCACTTGCGTCGCGGAATTTCGGAGGAGGGCGGGAATCGAGGAGGGGAACGGCGTCCCCTCCTCCTTTTCGTGGCGCCTGCGCCCTACCGGCCGAAGGTGCCCATGAGCTCCCCGAAGGCCAGAACGTGGCCCCTCATGGCGGCCAGAACCTGCGCCTTGGAAGCCCCGGGACCTAGATCCAGCGGTGCATCCAGCGCATAGACCTTGAAAAAGTAGCGATGCGGTTTCCCGGGGGGTGGGCAGGGGCCTCCGTAACCAGGCTTATTCCAGCTGTTCATCCCCTGCAAGGCGCCGCCTGGCAGTGGCGAGTGGGGAAGAATGCCCGCTGGCAAACCCTTTTCAGTGGCGGGAAGGTCGTAGAGCACCCAATGGACCCATGTCCCCCCGGGAGCGTCGGGGTCGTCGCAGATCACGACGATGGAGCGGGCCGCCGGGGGCAGCCCCGACCACGTGAGGGCGGGCGACAGACCCTCCCCTGAGCAGGTGCATTTCCGTGGGATGGTCCCTCCGTTGGAAAAGTCCGGCGAGGTCACGGCTAGCCGGGCCGGCAGCGCCCCGCTCTGAGCCGCGAAGGCGACCGCGGCCCAGAGCGCCGCGCCGGCCGCCATCCAAAACCAACTCTGTCGCATCACCGAGCCACCTCCCTGTGCCCGTATGGGGCGTCCGCCGCCGCCCCCTCATTGCTTGAGGGCGGGGTGGCCGCCATCAGGCCATCAAACCAGGTTAGAAATTCCGCGGGGCTTTTATAGCCCGCGAACCGTCCGAGCTCGCGTCCGTCGGGAGCCAGCAGGATGACGGTGGGAAGGCCTAGGATGCCGTAGCGCTGCTGGAGGGATTGGTTGGCCCGGGTGCTTGCGGTCATGTCCAACCGGACGGGAATGACTTCGTTTAAAGCGGCGCGCAGCTCCGGGGAGGGCCAGGTCGTTCGTTCCAGTTCCACGCAGGCCACGCACCAGTCGGCGCGAAAGTCCAAGAGCAAGGGGCGCTCCTCGGCCCGGCCCTGGGCCTGGGCGCTCTCCAGGTTCGTGGACCAGCCGGCCGGCGACGGAATGTCCGCGGAGAACTCGCTCGCGGGCAGGAGCCGGGCGACGGCGAGAAGCGCCGCGCAGGCAAGAACGATACCGGAGATCCGCATGGGTACCGTGAAAAAGTGGCGATAGCCGCCGAAGGCGAGGAAGCCCGACAAGAATCCTAGGATCAGCCCGGCGACCAGCCAGAACAGGAGAGGTGTCAGATAGAGGCCGGCGAAGTAGAATCCGGCGGCCAGGATCAGAACACCGAAGACGATGCGTACGCCGTCCATCCACGTTCCGGACTTGGGCAGGGAGGCGATGACTCCCGAGAAGGTTCCGATGACCACAAAGAGCAGGCCCATGCCGAGGGCGAAGGAAAAGAGGTAGAGGAAGCCGAGGAGCACGGAGCCGGTGGCGGCCACGGCCACCAGAATGGCCAGGATGAGCGGCCCGACGCAGGGGCTGGCCACGAGGCCGGAAAGCGCGCCGATGGCGAAGGCGCCGGCAAACCCCTTGCCCTTTTCCCGTTGCTTGCTCTGCTCGATGCGGTTGGTCAGGAAGGCGGGGGTCTTGAATTCGAAGAGGTTGAACATGGAGAAGGCCAAGAGAAAGAAGAGAAGCGCGATGGGGACTCCCACCCACGGCGTCTGCGTCAGCGTCCCAAAGGTCTGGCCGGCCTTGGCGGAGATAGCGCCGAGTGTGGCGTAGACCAAGGCCAGACCGAGTACGAAGGCGAGCGAGAGGAGGAAGCCGTGACTCCTGCCGCGGCCTTCGGAGCGGGAGCCGATGTAGGCCACCGTGATGGGGATCACGGGATAGACGCAGGGCGTCAGGCTGGAAAGGATCCCGAAGAGGAAGGCCAGGAGCAGGGCGAAGGGGATGTTGTGCTGCGCGATGGAGGTGAACCGCTGCTGGTAGGGCCTCTCGGCGGGCGCATCGTGCGCCTGAGCAGCTACGGCGGGGAGCACCGCCTTGTTCGAAACGGGGGCGTTGGCCTTGGAGGGGGACGCCTGGACCTGGGCGGGCTCGGACCTTCCAGAAGGACCGGCGCCCTCCTGCCCGCTGGCGCGGGCGCTTCCCTCCGAAGAAGATGGGGGGGGAGCTTTCGAGAGGGCCACGGGGAGCGAGAAGGGCACCCTGTCCTCGGCCGGAAGGAAGCAGACCTTATCCCCGTAGTCCTGGCAACCCTGCCAGTGGAGCGTCAGCGAGCCCTCCAGTCGCTTGACCCGAAGGGACCCGAGCGTCACCGGGAGGGTCACCGTCGAAGTGCCCCGCAGAACGGAGCCGCCTTCCTCTGGTGTGCCCTCGGGGTAGACGGGTGTGCCGAAGGTGACTCCCGGCAAGCTGGGAAAGCCGATCCGAAGATCCTTTCCCGCGAAGATGTGGTAGCCGGGGGGCACCGAAACCGTCAAAACGAGCGAACCTCTGCCCGGAGCGGGCAGGGGCGAGGGGTGCGCCGAAACGCTCGTCTGGAGTTCGGGGGGAACCGGAGGGGAGTCTCCGAGGGGGGCCGAGGAGGCGAAGAGGGGGACGGCCAGCAGCAGGGCTCCTCCCGCCAGGGCGGTCAGCCCCCGCCGGATGGCAGCATGGGTCATGGCAGGTCTCCTGTGGTGTCGTCGGCGGTCAACTCCCGATACATGCGCAGCAGGCGATGGGTGATGGGGCCAGGCCGGCCCTCTCCGATGGCGCGGCCCTCGATCTGGACGACGGGCATGATCTCTTTCAGCGTCGAGGCGAGAAAGGCCTCCTCGGCCTCATAGGCCTCTTCGGGGCGAAGGGGCCTCTCCGCGCAGGGCAGGCCTGCCCTAGAGGCGAGCGCGAGAACCAAGGAACGCGTCACGCTGTCCAAAATGCCAGCGGAAATGGGGGGGGTCACGAGACGGCCCTTCAGAACGAGGAAGAGAGCGCTGCTGGCCCCCTCGGCGAGCCATCCTTCTCCGTTGAGGAGAATGGCCTCGAAGGCGCCCCTGGCTTCCGCCTCCCGCCGCGCCAAGATCAGGTCGGGACTCCCGTTGACCTTGACGGCGGGGGAGAACCCGCCGGCGGGCGTGCGCCGAAAACGGGAGACTATGCAGTGCACGCCTCGCTCGTAGTGGGACGGGGGAAAGGGCGGCAGGGGCGAGGCGTAGGCTGTCCAGCGGCCCTCCGAGGGCGCCTGCGCCTCCCAAAGAGGGAACCGTTCACCGGGGCTGAACACAAACCGCAGGCAGGATTCCGCCGGAGCGCGCAGGAAGGCGAGGCGGCGGAGCGCGGCGGCCAGCTCCTCCCGCGGCGGGGCAGGATAGCCCAGCCGGAGGGCCCCCGCCTCCAGGCGGTCCAGGTGCGCCTTCAGCGAAAAAGGGCGTGCGCCGTAAGTCCGCAGGGTCTCGTAGAGGCTGGTCCCCGTCAGGTATCCGAGGTCCAGGGCGGAGACCTTTGCCCCCCGCCCCGGAAGCGGTTCCGGGGCACCCTGCGCCCAAGTCCAACTCTGCTCGTCTCTCATGACCTGTCCTGGGGCCACATCCCCGTCTCCATCATACTCTTTCCGGCGGACGGCTTCCCAGGTGCGCCCAAATTCCGCGATGGGGCCGCTGTGAGCGGTCAGACGGGTGCGTACCTAGATGCATCACCACGTGTGCCAGTTGGTGGGGCAGGTGACGCTTTCCCGGGCAGGGGGTGGGGAGGCTTCCCCGTTTCCCCCAAGGCGGGACTACAATACCCCACTGATAAGCCCGATGCCATTGGCAGAGGGGCATGGAACCGGAGGAGCTGCGTCCGGGTTCAGGGAGGAAAACGATGCACGTCATGGAGAAGATCAAGGCGAAAGCGCGCTCGAATCGCAAGCGGATCGTCTTGTCGGAGGGAATGGACCAGCGCATGATTCTGGCGTCCGTTCAGGCGGCCCGGGAGGGTTTGGCGGAGGTGACCTTGCTCGCCACCGATGCGCAGGTCAAGGCGGCGACCAGCGGGGAGCCGGGTGCGCTGGCTGGGGTGGAGGTGCTGGACCATACCGCTTCTCCCCTGCTGCCCGACTTCATCCACGAGTACTATCAATTGCGTAAGAACAAGGGCATGACCGAGGAAGAGGCCGCCAAGACCATGCAGGACAACGTCTTCTTCGGGGATATGCTGGTGCGGAGGGGGCTTGCAGACGGGTGCGTGAGCGGAGCCTACAACACGACGGCCCTGGTGACCAAGGCGGCCCTTCAGCTCTTGGGCACGGCTCCCGGCATCAAGACGTTGTCGAGCTGCTTCATCATGGTCCACCCCGATCGCCAGTTCGGCGAGGGGGGGCTCATGATCTTCGCGGACTGCGCGGTTCTTCCCTTCCCGGACGAACACCAGCTCGCCGATATCGCCATCGCCTCGGCGGCCAGCGCCAAGGCCTTCTGCGATATGGAGCCGCGCATCGCTATGCTGAGTTATTCCACCAAGGGGAGCGCCAAACACGAAAACCTCGACAAGATCCTGCGCGCCCTGGCCATCGTTCGCGAACGCCGCCCCGACCTGCTCATCGATGGAGAGATGCAGCTCGACGCGGCCCTCGTTCCGTCGGTGGGAAGCCGCAAGGCACCCACGAGCGCCGTGGCGGGCAGGGCCAACGTGCTCATTTTCCCCGATCTGAACGCGGGCAACATCGTCTACAAGGCGGTGGAGCGCTTGGGGCGGGCGGAGGCCATCGGGCCCGTGCTGCAAGGGCTCGCCAAGCCCGCCAATGACCTCTCCCGGGGCTGTTCCGTGCAAGATATCGTCAATGTGGCCGCCATCACGGCCGCTCAGGCCATCGGATAAGCGCCCGAACGCACAAGACAAGGGGGCCTAGGGGCGCCACGGTGCGCGTCGGCCTTGCTGGCCGCGGCAGGCGGCCGCTATCAGGGGGGCTCCATCCCGGCCCGGGATCGGGAGCCTCTCTCTGGAGGAAGTCATGAATACCCTGGTCGTCAACTGCGGCAGCTCCTCTCTAAAGTACCAGCTCTTCGATATGGCCCACGAGACGCTGGTGGCCAAGGGCCTGGTGGAGCGCATCGGATCGGACAACGCCACCTTGAAGCACGACTCTCTCGGTGTCGGCAAAATCACGATTCGCTCCGGCATCCCCAATCACGCCGTGGCCGTGCGCGACATGTTCGACGCCCTCACCGATGGGGAGTACGGTGTCATCAAGGACGTCAAGGAGATCGCCGCTATCGGTCACCGAGTGGTGCATGGCGGGGAGAAGTTCCACGACTCGGCGCTATTGCGCGACGAGGTGGTGGAGGCCATCCGGGAGTGCATCCGCTTCGCTCCCCTCCATAACCCATTGAACCTTATGGGTATAGAGGCCTGCCAGAAGCTCAGCCCCACGGTTCCGCAGGTGGCCGTTTTCGACACGGCCTTTCACCAGACCATGCCCAAGCACGTCTACCTGTACGCCATTCCCTACGAGTACTACGAGAAGCACGGGGTCCGGCGGTACGGCTTCCACGGAACCTCCCACCAGTTCGTGGCCAATCGGGCCGCGGAGATCCTGGGCCGGCCCCTGGCCTCCCTGAAGATGATCACGGCCCACCTGGGCAACGGCTGCAGCATGACGGCCATCCAGGACGGGAAATCCCTCGAAACCTCCATGGGGCTCACTCCGCTCAACGGGCTCATGATGGGCCAGCGTTCGGGCGATATCGACCCGGCCCTCATCCCCTATATGGCGGAGGTGGAAAAGACCGATGCCGAGGGGGTCGTCGCCATCCTCAACAAGAAAAGCGGGCTCCTCGGCGTCTCCGGAGTCAGTTCCGACATGCGGGATATCCACAAGGCCATGAAGGAGGGTAACGAGCGGGCCGCCATGGCTTTCCAAATGTTCTGCTACCGGGTCCGCAAGTACATCGGCACCTATGCCTCCTCCATGAACGGGCTGGACGTCATCGTCTTCACCGCCGGCATCGGCGAAAATGACGCCGCCGTCCGGCAGACCGCCTGCTCCAACCTGGACTACCTTGGCGTCGAGATCGACCCGGCACTCAACGAGTCGGCGGAGCGCGAGAAGATCATCAGCACGGCCAAGAGCCGGGTGATCGTCATGGTGGTGCCCACCAACGAGGAGCTCATGATCGCCAGGGAGACCGTCCGCCTTGTGAGCGGAGCCCAGGAGACTCTCCGCCCGAACAAAAAGAAGCACTGACCCTTCAACGCCGGGAAAGCCCCAGGCGCTTCATCTTCTGAAGCAGGCTTTGGCGGCTGATGGCCAGAGACCGGGCCGCGGCCGAGAGGTTGCCGCTGGAATCCTGGATGGCTTGGGCGATGGCCTTCCGTTCCGCCTCCTCCAGGATGGCTGGCAGGCTCCGTCCTCCCAGCCCGTCGCGAGGAGCCTCCTTGAGACGCCGGGGCAAGTGCTCCTCCCGGAGCTCGGGAGCGCCGGAGGAGGCGACGAGCATGGCTCGGGCCGTGTTCTGGAGTTCACGGACGTTGCCGGGCCAAGGGTAAGCGCCAAGGCGCATCAGCACGGGCGGGGCGACTCGCGGGGCGGGGACTCCCTCGGCGGCCGCCGCCTCTTCCAGAAAGTGCGCAAAAAGCAGGGGGATATCTTCGGGACGCCGCCGCAACGGAGGCACCTCGATCTCGATGACGCGAAGCCTGTGCAGCAGATCCTGGCGGAATGCCCCTTCGGAAGCCGCCCTTTCCAGGTCTCGGTTGGTGGCCGCCACGATGCGGGCGTCCGACTCGCGGCCGCGCACCTCCCCCAACGGCAGAAAGGTGCCGTCCTGAAGAAACCGCAGGAGGTGCGCCTGGACCTCAGGGGGCAGTTCGCCCACCTCGTCCAGGAACAGGGTGCTGCCCCGAGCGGCCTCCACGAGACCCATCTGATCGCGGTCGGCTCCCGTGAAGGCCCCCCGCCGGTGACCGAAAAGGAGACTCGCAGCCAGCGTGGGGGTAAGGTTCGCGCAGTTGGCGGCCACCCAATTCTTGGAGGCGCGGGGGGAGGCGGCGTGGAGAGCTTTGGCGCAGGCCTCCTTGCCGACGCCGGGTTCGCCGGTGAAGAGGACCGGGAAGCGAAAAGCCGAGGCCCTCTGGATGGCCTCGATCACGGCCCGCATGGCCGAGGAGGCGGAGAGGAGGTGATGGCCGATGGCGGGATGGACGGGGAGGCCGGGGGAAGGAGAAGGCCGGACCGGGGACGCGGGCAAGAGGCGGATCCAAATGGCGGCCAGCCGCCTCTGATCGGCGTCAAAGGAGTTGGGTCCTGCTTTGAAAAGACCGCACCAGAGGCCCGATTCGGCGGAGAGTCCGAGGACGTATCCCCCCGCCACGACCTTCTCTCCCTGACTCCCTGCGGCCTGGAGTAGGGAGCGGCGCTGTTCCTCGCTCCCCTCTCCCCACCAGTGAGGGGGAGTCCCGGGACGCAGGAGGCAGCCCGCCACTGCTCCCGTCCGCTCTAGGATCCCGGCCATGGTCTCTTCCGGAGAGGATTCCGCCGCGGCTAGAAAGGCAAGGGGGTTTGCTTCAGCGGGCGTTGCAGGCACGGAGGGAGGCGAGGCCTCGGTCAAAAATCCGAGAAGACCACGCTCGGGGCCTCGCACGCGGTTCTTGGCGAGAAAATCGTAAATCCACTGCCGGTCCTCGGGAGAGAGGGGTGGCAAGGCCCCCAGGCAGGCCAACTCCCATAAGGCCCTGGCCGCCAGGTAGGGGCTCCGTGCGTGGCCGGCTTCGGTCCAGGCCCGAAGGAGTGCGGATTCGGGGGGCTCTCCGGCCGCTCCCGCCGCCAGGAGGTGCCAGAAGGCTCGGAAGTAGGGCGTGGCATGCTCGAGCAACCGTTCCGCCTCCCGGCGATCTTCGGCTGAAAAGGAGCCCGCGCCCCGGCGGGCGGCGGCGCACCGCAGGGCCGAAATGGCCAGCCGGTCATCCGCGTCCACGTCGTCGCGCACCTGCTTCGAGAGCTCCTTCACCAGGCGCCGAAGCTTCTGGATCTGCCGGGTCTGTAGGAGCAGTTCGCCCCTAAGGTACTGGAGGGGCAGTAAGACCTCGGGGTCCGTACCCGGAAGGGAACAGAGCCCCTTCTCCGTCCACTCCAGCGCCGCAGGGTAGTCTCCTAGCTGCTGGTGGATGGAGCCGAGCCAGAAACAATCCACGGCCAGGTACTGTGGATTTTGAGGGCTTCCCTTTCTGGCCACGGAATTCTCGAATTGCTGCAAGGCCGGCAGTAGGTTGCCGGCTTCGGCGGTACAAGCCGCCAGGTTGGTCCGCGCCGCCTCCTCAAGGGCGGGAAGGCCCAGGGCGACGGCTCCTTCGAGTCCGCGCTGGAGATGCCGGGAGGCCTCGCCGAAGCGAACCAAGCGCCGGAGGACGTTGGCGCAGTCGCACTCGCATCCCGATTCCAGACTCCTAAAACCGAAGGTTGCGGCCAGGTTTCGGGCCTCCTCGAAGCCGGTGAGGGCGGCCGCGTGCTCGCCGAGCTTTTGGTGGACCATGGCGCGCCGGTGGGCGAGCAGGAAGCGCGTGATCGGCTGCGCGGACCGGGGAGCTAGGGCAGCCGCCCGCTCCAGGAGCGCCAGAGCCTGCTCGGGCCGGTCGTCGTGCAGAACCGCCGTGGCCCAATGGCAGAGGGCCTGCACGCGAAGGTCCGGGTCCTTCGTCGTTGCGGCGACACCCTCCAGGCAGGACTCCGCCTCGGGAAACCTCCCCAGTAGCCAGTGGAACTGCCCCTTCAGGAGGTGGATAGCGTCCCGCTCGGCGGCCGGAAGCGGACGGGCCAGGGCCTCGTCCGCCTGCCGGTCGGCCGCGCGGTAGTCCTGAAGCCTCTCCAGGGCCTTGATCCGCTGCAAGGCCAGGCCATGACTCCACTTGCTCTCCTCGGGGAGTCCCTCCCACATCCTCATTGCCAGCAGCGGCTGGCCCAGGTGAAGGAGAACCACCCCCTCCCAGTATTGTCCCTCCTCCGCGTCCTTCCGCCGCGCCTCCTTTGCACCGTACAGAAGGGCTACCAGGTGGCCCTCCGCGGCCAACCGGGCGAACTCGGAGGCCGCCGGCGGAGCCGGCGGGACGGCTTGTGATCCCCCTGCTCCCAGGAGGGGACGGGCGGGAGGGGACATGGGGATAAGCGCCGGCGGAAGGAGGGGGTCTCCGCACCGAGGATGATCGTCGTCGTACCTGGTCAGGGCGGCCAGTAGGGGTTCGGGCTCTTCTCCGAGCAGCGCCCGAGCGTGGTCCAGGTACCAACCTTCGGCGGTCTCGGAGAACCAGAGCAGCCGCGGTGAGCCGGTCTGTCCTCCGGATTCCCCCTGGCTCTCGTACAGGATGACCAGCGGGACAGAGGCGCCAGCGGCCGCTTGATCGAGAACAGCCCGGCTGTCGGGGTCGAGGGCCTCGCCGGGCCAAAGAAGCCAGCCGGCCTCGCGAGGAGGGCGGGCGAGCAGCGGAATGAGCCTTCCCGCGAACTGGCGGGCCTCCCCGATCAAGCCCTCTCGCATCCAAGCCTCGGCCTCCCGCTTTCCTCCCAAAACCTGCCGAATCAGGGGCTCCAGCGCTGCGAACGGGTAGGGAGGAGGGTGACCCAGGGGAACGGGGTCGAGGGCGAACCCTCCGCGCTCCCTGGGAAGCGCGAGTCCCAAAGCGGCCTCGACGAGCGCGGATCGGCTCTCTGTGTGCACCGCATGGAGGCCGGGAGAAGAGAGCTCCCCGCGCGGCGACCACCGGAACCCTAGGCCCCAGACGGGAGGAAGGCCGGGAGGTGGCCCCTCAGCGGCCAGACTCCAGAGGCCCAGCAGGCGGCTCCGAAAGGGAGCGCCCTCCTCGCCGTCACCGGCCAGGGCGGAGGCCAACCAGCCATTCCAAGCGGCGAAACGGCGGTGTCTGCGGGGGATGCTGGGCCAGGGGCCCTGCGGGGGAGGGTGATGGCCGGAGAGGAGGCGGAAGAGCAGGGCGGCGTACCCAGACAGTTGGGGATCTTCGGGCGAAGGGGAAGCCGCCGCTTGATAGAGCGGGAGCCCATCGGGCCTCAGCACCCAGTCCTCGGGCCCCGGCCGCAGGGGCCATCCCTCTGCTTCGAGGAAGGCCAGGGAAGAGAAGAGGCCCAGGCCGAAACGAAGGATCTCTTCCTCGCCGCGCAGGTTGAGGAGTGAACGTGAAATCCCTGCGGCCGGCGGGTCGCTCTTCCAGAAGAGGCCCGGACCCAAGGCAGGGTGCACGAGCATCCACGAAGAGGGGCTGGGCGATACGGCGCCTGCCTGAACGCCGCCTTTCGCCTGGTGCGAGCGGCTCAACGATCCCCCCACCAAGGAAGATAGAAGCCATCAGTGTAACCTGGCCGAAGCCGCCGCTCAACTGTGAACGAGATTCCCAGGCGCGTTTTGTGGGCTGGCCCCTCGGGTGGGCGGCCAATGCATTGATAAATAACACGATATTGGTGAATTGGGCCTTTTGGCGAATGCTTGCCTGGGCCTGTCGACCGAGGTTATACTGCTCGACAGGGAGGAGAGAGGTTGGAGCCCCCCATCAAGGATCTCCACAACGAGCTGGTGGCTCTGCGAGCATCTCTCTACGACGGCAACACCCGGTTGCCGGCCTACACCGCCTGTTTCGAGCCCCTCAAAAGGATGGCCGAGAACCAGTTCCTGGGAGCGATCTTCATCCAGTTCTCTGACCTGGAGCGGGTGGAGGGCATTTTCGGTTTTGAGCGGTATGAGGCCATCCTCCGCCAAGCCGCCTTCCAGATCACGGATGTCAACCACCGTGAGTTCGATGGGGCCCTGCTCATTACGCAGCGCGGGGTTTACGACGATCAGTTCTGCATTTTCGTGCCGTGCCGCCTCTTGCGGGATGGCAACGCCCGGGCCCTGAAGGAGGTGGCAAACCGGCTCTATCTGGTGCTGGAACAGGACCTGTCGGCGCAGGAGCTGCCCGGCCTCTCTCTCCACATGGGTTACTCGGTGCTCCACAACAACCCCTTCCTCCGTTTCGAACGATTGGTGCACCGGGCCGTCGAAGAGGCAGCCTCGGTGGCTCACCACCAGAAGGAGGCCGAGGCCGTCTTCCACGAGCTGGAGCTCAGACAGATTCTCGCTCGCCGCTCTCTCAGCACGGTCTTTCACCCCATCGTGCTCCTGGAGGGGTACGAGATTGTGGGGTATGAGGCACTGACGCGGGGTCCCTCGGGAACGCCGTACGAGTCACCCGAAATCCTCTTCTCCTCCGCGAGGCAGTCCAACCTGAGCCGACAGCTCGACCATCAATGCAAGCTCACCGCCATCGCCTCCGCCAAGCCCAAGCCGAAAGGGTCCAAGCTCTTCATCAACACGCTTCCCACCACGCTGGATGACCCCGACCTGTTGGGAGATGGGGCGGTCAGGATGCTAGAGGCGTCGGGCCTGAGTCCCGAAGATGTGGTCTGGGAGCTGACGGAGCGTCTGCCCATCGATGACTACGCCGCCTTCGCGGCCACCATGAAGGGATATCTGGAGATGGGCTACGGTGTGGCCATCGACGACGTGGGCACGGGCTACTCCTCCATCCAGACCATCACCCACGTTCGCCCATCCTACTTGAAAATCGATCTCTCCCTCGTGAAGGACATCCAGGCCAATCTGCTGAAGCAGGAGCTGGTGGCATCGCTCTCCCTGCTCGCGAAAAACATCGGCGCACTCGTCATCGCGGAGGGGGTGGGCACGATAGGGGAGATGGAAGCTCTGAAGGAGCTCGGAGTGCCCATGGCCCAGGGCCACCTCTTCGGCATGCCCTCCAGGAAGTTCGCCGAGACGGCCCGTCCTGGGTCCTGACCGGGAGTAGGGCGGGTCAGTCGTCCGGCACCGTGAAGGCAAAGGCGCGCTTGATCCTGGGCGGAGGGGTCTCGGGCGGAAAGCCTTCGTGAAGCCACCGGAACCATCTCTCCACGTCGCCGGCATCCAGCCGGCTCTCCTCCACGATCACGGCGCCGTAAGCGAAGCGGTCCCGGCTGAAGGGGACCTGGCTCCGCTTGTAGAAGAACGCCGCAAAGCGCCTCGGCCCGATGGGAAAGAGCTTCATCAACGACCGGTTGGGGCGGCCCGCCACGGGTTCCGTTCCACCCAGTTCCAGGCCGCTGGCATCGGGACAGAGCCTGAGCGGGTAGGGGGCGGACTCGGCGGCTTCGAGCACGGCGCCGAAAAGGGCCGTTGAGGCCAACTCCCTCCTCTTTTCCAGAACCCCTGGATCGGAGCCGTTGACGATCACCGCCCTCTCCCTAAACGGAAGGCAGAGGCCGAGAGAGCCCCGCTGGATCTGCTCAAGCCCTCTTCCAGCGTACGCCCTGGGGTGTGTCCTCCAGCAGGATGCCCCGGGCCTTCAACTCTTGCCGGATGCGGTCCGCCTCGGCGAAGTTTTTGGCCTTTCTGGCCTCCTGGCGTGCCTGAATGAGGGCCTCCACCTCGGCGTCCAGCATCCCGCCGCGCTCGAGAGCGATCCCGAAGACCCGTTCGAAGTCATCCAGAAGCAGCCCCGCCTCCCCTCTCGCACCAGGCCCCCAGTCCCCCCTGTCCATGGCGGCATTGCTCGCCCGGACCGCCTCGAAGAGGGCCGAAAGGGCCATGGCCGTGTTCAGATCCTCCTCGAGGGCCGCTGAAAAGGCGCTCCGGTGTCCCCGGAGCGTCTGCGCCACGTCGGGCGGCTCCTCCCGAACCGCTGCCGCCTCATTCCACCGGGCGCGGAAATCGCGGAGTCTCGCGAGCGCGGCCTTGGCGGCCTCCAGTCCCTCGAAGGTGAAGTTCAGCTGCTTGCGGTAGGGCACCGAGAGGAGGAGATAGCGGATGGCCATGGGGTCGGCGCCCCGGTCCAAAAGGTCCCGCAGGGTGTAGAAGTTCCCCAGGGACTTGCTCATCTTCTCGCCGTTCACGAGCAGGTGCTCGGCGTGCAGCCACAGCCTGACGGGAGATTTACCGGTGGCCCCCCGGCTCTGGGCGATCTCGTTTTCGTGGTGGGGGAAGACGAGATCGATCCCGCCCGTGTGAATGTCGAAGACCTCCCCGAGGTACTTGGCGCTCATGGCCGAGCACTCCAGGTGCCAGCCAGGCCGCCCCGGCCCCCAGGGGCTTTCCCAAGAGGGTTCGCCGGGGCGAGCGGCCTTCCAGAGCACAAAATCGCGGGCCGATTCCTTGTCGTACTGGTCGCCGTCCACCCTGGCTCCATCCAGGTTGCCGGCCAGATCCATGGGGCAGAGCGCGCCGTAACCGGGAAGGCTCGCGATGCGGAAGTAGACCGACCCCTGGCTCACATAGACGTGTCCATTCCTCTCCATGGCCTGGATGAGGGCGATCATCTCCGGGATGTGCTCCGTCGCCCGCGGGTAGACGTCGGCGGGAAGGCATCCCAGCGTAGTCATATCCTCGAAGAACAGCGCCGCGAATTTGTCCGTGAGCGTCCGTAGGGGGATCCCGGCCTGGTTCGCTCGCGCGATGGTCTTGTCGTCGATGTCCGTGAGGTTCTTCACATGGAAGACCGAATAGCCCTTCCAGATCAGGAAGCGCTTGAGGAGGTCCTCGAACAGGAAGGTCCTGAAGTTTCCGATGTGGGCCACGTCATAGACCGTGGGACCGCAGGTGTAGAGGCGCACGCGGCCGGGCTCGATCGGCTCGAAGGGCTCCATCCGCTTGGTCAGGGAGTTGGTGAATCGAATCATGCGGGCCTCGGAAATCGTCTGCCCACGACGGGGGCCAGATCGGCGAGCTCCTCGGCCAAGTGAAGCAGCTCCTCCGGCAGCAGCGCTTGGGGGCCGTCGGAAAGCGCCGAATCGGGGGAGGGATGGATCTCCACCAAGAGGCCGTCCGCGCCGGCCGCGGCGGCCGCCCTCGCCATGGGAGCCACGAGCCTCCGGAGGCCCGTCGCGTGGGAGGGGTCCACAAGCACCGGAAGGTGGGTCATCTCCTTGAGCAGGAGGACCGAGGCGAGATCCAGGGAGTTTCGAAGGGCCGGGTCGAAAGAGCGGATTCCCCGCTCACAGAGGATCACCCTTTCGTTACCCCCGCTGAGGATGTATTCAGCGGCCAGGAGGAACTCATCCCGCGTGGCGGCCAGGCCGCGCTTCAGCAGGACGGGCTTATTCAGCCGCCCGATGGCCTTCAGCAAGGGGAAGTTCTGCATGTTCCGGCTGCCCACCTGGAGGACGTCGGCCCACTCGGCCACCGTCGGCAGATCCTCCCGATCCAGGACCTCGCTCATCATCAGGAGGCCGTGGCGGTCGGCCACCTCCCGGTGAAGTCGAAGGCCCTCGCGGCCAAGGCCCTGGAAGGTGTAGGGGCTGGTTCGGGGTTTGAAGGAGCCTCCGCGGAAGAGGAGACCTCCAGCGCGCTTCGTAGCCAGGGCGCAGGCCTCCATCTGCTCCGGAGTTTCGACGGCACAAGGCCCTGCCGCCAGCACGAAGTCCCGGCCCCCGATCTCGAGCGGGCCGCAGCGGATCACGGAGGGGCGCCCCCGAAGCGCAAGGGAAGCGAGCGGGAATCCCCCTTCGCCCGGAAGAACGGCAGCCACACCGGGGATCGTCGCCAGGCGCTCGGCCGGAGGCTCGCCACCGCCGGAAGTGATCACCCAGATCGGGCGGGCGCCGGCCGCGGTCTTCTCCACGCGGACCTCCAGTTGGCGCAGGCGATCCTCGATCTGCTGAAGTTGATCGGCGGTGAGGTCCGGCTCAAGGGTGAGAAGCATGCCGCCTCCACAGAACCTCTTATGCTAGTATGTCCCACTCTCCAGTTCAATACAGACTCGGCCCCGAAATTCCGCGATGCAAGCGGGGTACCTTCGGCGACGGTTGTGCCACGCCTAAAGAAAAGAAGTTATGGATGAAGAGGGAGGGCCATTCCCTCCTCCTCCGCTGGCAAAGCCAGAGGGAGGGCCCCCCACCCTTGGACGCCTTTTTCGCCTTCGGCTCAAAGGCCCCCAATCCCTTATCAGATGAAAGAGCATTGGAGCTAAACCACGCGTTCATCAATATTTGGTGGCTCCGTTCCGGTTCCATCGCGGGATTGGGGAGGACCCAGGCCGTTGACAACCATTGGGGGGGGCGGATAGACTCGGCTCGGGAGGCGTTCCGTGGTCGTCACCTGCCCCTCGTGCCAGAAGCGCTACCGGCTCGAAGAGAAACACTTTCGGGGAGGGGAGAGGTTTCGTTTCACCTGCCCCAAGTGCGGCCAGGCCATCGAGGCGGTCCGTGAGGTGGCCTCGTCGCAGGCCGCCGGAGGTGCCTCCCCCACCGAGGTTCAGCAGCCTTCCACCGAGAAGGTCCACAAGCTGGAAAAAACGTGGGCAGGATCCGAGGTGCCGGAGCCGGAGCTGCTGGCTATGCCCGAGGGCAAGCGGATTTCGCTGGCCGTGCTCCAGGGCAATGACGCGGGGGCCATCATCCCCGTTGACAAGCCCGTCATGCTCATTGGCCGGGCGGGAGCCGACGTGAACCTAAACGACAGCGAGGTCTCCCGGCGGCACGCCCAGATCGAGATCCAAGGGAAAACCATCCTCCTGAGGGACCTCAGGAGCACCAACGGCACCTATATCAACGAGCAGCGCATCACGGTGACTCAGATCGGTCACCAGTGTGAATTCCGCGTGGGCACCAGCACCCTCATGCTGATCGTCACCGACGAACAGCCGTAGGCCCCATGTCCCAGACCGTTCTCGTCGCCATGTCCGGAGGGGTGGACTCCTCCGTCGCCGCTCTCCTGTTGCTCCAACAGGGATACAGGGTCGTTGGCGTGACCCTGCGACTGCACGATTCCTGCGGAAGCCCCGGGGCCAAGCGATGCTGCGGCCTGGAGGACACCTTCGACGCGCGAGAGGTGGCGAGGGCGCTCGGGATCGAGCACAGGGTCTTGGAGCACCAGGAGGCCTTTCGGCGACTGGTGGTGAAGCCCTTCGTGGAGGCCTACGCCCGAGGAGAGACCCCCAATCCCTGCATCCTCTGCAACGAGCGGGTGAAGTTCGGCACGCTCTGGGAGTACGCGCGCGAGCTGGGCGCGGCGTGGGTGGCCACGGGCCACCATGCGCGCATGGTGCACGGGGACGGGCCCAGCCGCCTCAAGCGCGGCAGGGATCCCGCCAAGGACCAGTCCTACGTGCTCTTCCCGCTCACCGAGCAACAGCGCGGCCGGACCCTCCTGCCCGTAGGGGAGTGGACCAAGGAGGAGATCCGGGCGAAGGCCCGGGGACTCGGCCTCGTCACCGCCGACAAGCCCGAGAGCCAAGATATCTGCTTCGTAGGACCGGCTGGGTACGCCGAGGTCGTCGAACGGGAGCTGGAGACGTTTCGGCCGGGCATCGTGCGGTATCTGGACGGCCGGCCGTTGGGCGCCCACACGGGCATTCACCGGTTCACCGTGGGGCAGCGCCGCGGTCTGGCCATCCCCTGGAGTGAGGCGCTCTACGTGACCGCCATCGATGCGGAGGCGGCGGAGGTGACGGTCGGGCCGAAGGAGGCACTGGGTGTTCGAAGGTTCGTGGTGGGGGATTGGATCTGGCACGCGGCGGAGGGGGAGCGGCCGGCGGAGGCCTGGGTCCAGGTTCGGTACCACCAGCCTCCGCAACGCGCGCGCCTCGTTGAGGCCGGTGAAGCCGTGATGATAGAATGGTTGGACGGGGCTGGGGCCGTTACCCCCGGGCAAGCGGCCGTGGCCTACCTGGGAGAGACGGTCGTAGGCGGCGGCTGGATTCGCGGGAGGGTCGCATGAACCCCCAGAACTTCACCCTGTTCTTTTACGTGGCGGCCCTGGCTTTCGCCCTCATCTACGGGGGATTCCAGAAGCGCCTCCTCTTCTGGCTGACCATGGCCTTCGCCTCGGCCGGATTCCTGGTTCAGACCGTCCGGATCGCGTGGTTATGGGGCAAGCTGGGCTACCCCCCGGCCACCAACCTCCACCAGCTCTTCGAGATCAGCGCTTGGGCCATCCTGGCCCTCTATCTGTGCCTCTATCCGCTGATCCGGAGCAAGATCCTGACCTTCTTCCTCATGCCGCTCGTGATGCTCATTTTCCTTCTGGGCTTCATGGTGCCAGACATTCTGGAAAAGCCTAAGCGCTTCTATTTCACCCCTTGGTTCAGCATCCACATCTTCTTGCTGGTGTTCGGGATGGCCTTTTTCTTCCTCTCCTTCTTGTTTGCGGCCATCTTTATCATGCAGGACCACAGCCTGCGCCGCCACCACCACCCGTCGGAGCTCCCCATTCCCTCCCTCGAAGAGGCTGAAAAGTGGAGCTCCAGGCTCCTGCTCACCGGCTATCCTCTCTTCACGGTGGGCCTCGCCTCCGCCATTCTATACGGTATCCTGTACGGCGAGCGGAAGGACTGGAGCCCAGGCCTTCTCGAAGGCGCCAGCGTTCTCGCCTGGTTGGTTCTCGGCGTGGCCATCTACGGCCTTTTCTCCGCCAAAGTCCATCCCCGCCGCCGCTCTTGGCTCGTGGTAGCGGGAGCGGCCTTCTCCGTCCTCATCATCATAGGGATCATGTGGCATTGAGCGAACTCATGCTGGTGGGCCTCAACCACAAGCAGGCGCCCGTGGAGGTAAGGGAGCGGGCGGCTTTCGAAGAGGGGGAGAGGCTCCCCTTCCTGGAGGGCCTCAGGGCTTCGGGCCTGGCCGAAGGGGCGGTTCTGCTCTGCACCTGCAACCGGGTGGAGCTGTACGCCGACTCGGCGAGCAACGACGGAGGGAGGGAGCTCGTCTCCGCCCTCATGGAGAGCCGCCGCTTGGAGCCGCCCCACCGCGACCTCTTCTACCTTCGCCGCGGGAAGGACGTGGTGCGTCACCTGTTCCGCGTGGCCGCCGGCCTGGACAGCATGATCCTCGGGGAGCCGCAGATCCTGGGCCAGGTCAAGGAGGCCTACTTCCAGGCGCGGGACGGCGGGACCCTCTCCACGCCGCTCAACCTCCTTTTTCAGAAGGCCTTCCACGTGGCCAAGGTGGTGCGGACGCAGACGGGCATCGGCCAGCGTCCCGTCACCGTCTCCTACGCCGCCTACAACCTGGCCAGGGGCATCTTCGCCGACCTCTCCACTAAGCGGATCCTGCTCCTGGGGGCGGGGGAGATGAGCCGGATCGTGGCCACCCACTTCGTGGAGAACGGGGTCGGCCAGGTCCGGGTGGCCAACCGCACCTACGAGCACGCGGTGGAGTTCGCCAAGCCCTTCGGCGCCGAGGTGGTTCCCTGGGAGGAGTTTCCCAAGGCCCTGATCCAGAGCGACATCGTGGTCACCTCCACGGGTTCGCAGCGGCCCATCATCCTCAGGCCCATGATGGAGACCGTGATGAAGATCCGCCGCTGGGCCAGCCTATTCATCATCGACATCGCCGTCCCCAGGGACGTGGAGGAGTCGGTGGGCAAGCTCGACGGCCTCTACCTCTACGACATCGACGACCTGCAGGAGGTGGCCGACGAGGGGCTGGCCGAGCGCCAGCAGAAGGCCGCCGACGCGGAGGCCATGATCCAATCGGAGCTGGACCTCTACGCTCGCTTCATCGGCCATCAGGATCTCTCGGAGCTGATCGGCTCTCTCATGGGCTGGGCGGGACAGATCCAGGATTCGGAGCTCGAAGAGGCCCTCCGGCGCCTGCCGGAGTTGAGCCCCAAACAGCGGGAGATCGTCCGAAACACGGTTCGGCGGGTGGTCCATAAGATCCTCCACGCACCCATCACGCAGGTCAAGCGCCTGGTCATCGAGGAGGACTCGGCCCAGGCTCTGGATCTCTTTCGTCAGCTTTTCCCGCAGAGCCAGGAGGGGAAAGAGCGCGGGGAGGGACAATGAGGAGGGCCCCCTACCGCATCGGGACCCGCGGCAGCGCGCTGGCCCTCTGGCAGGCCCGGTACGTGCAGAGGCGGATCGAGGAGGCCGGCGGGGGACGGCCCGAGATCGTGGTCATCCGGACCAGCGGGGACCGGATCCAGGACCGGGCGCTCCTAGAGGTCGGAGGCAAGGGCCTCTTCGTGAAGGAGATCCAGTCGGCGCTCCTGGAGGGGACGGTGGACCTGGCGGTCCACAGCCTGAAGGATTACCCCGCCGAGAATCCGGAGGCCCTGACCCTGGCCTGCATCCCGGAGCGCCAGGACCCGCGCGACGCCCTGGTTCTCCCGGTTGGCCGCGGGGTGGAGGATCTTCCTCCCTCGCCGCGGGTCGGAACCGGAAGCCTCCGCCGCCACTACCAGCTCCTCGACCTGCACCCCTCCTGGGCCATCCAGGGTCTGCGCGGGAACGTGGATACCCGCCTGCGCAAGGTGGATGAGGGAGAGCTGGACGGCGCCGTTCTGGCGGCCGCCGGGCTCGTGCGCCTCGGCCACGCCGGCCGCATCACGCGGCGTTTCGAGAGGGACGAGATGATACCGGCCGTGGGGCAGGGGGCCATCGCCGTGGAGACCCGCCGGGACGACGACGAACTGATCGCCCTCCTATCCGGCCTTCAGGACCCAAGGGCCAGGCGGGAGATCGAAGCGGAACGGAGCTTCCTGAGGGGGCTGGGCGGTTCTTGCACCACCCCCCTGGGCATCCATGCCCAGATCCAGGAGGAGCGGGTGTCGCTCCGCGCTTTTCTGGCCAGCGTGGACGGGTCACGGCGCATCCGGGACGGCATCGAGGGCGCCGCCTCCGAGGCTTTGGAGCTTGCCGCGGAGCTTCTCGACCGCTTCTGGGCGAAGGGCGCACGCGAACTCGTGGGAGACTGAGGTGATCCACACGCTCATGGGGCAGAGGATCCTCATCACCCGCCCGAGGGACCAGGGGGAGGGGCTGCGCCGCGCCATCATCGCCCTGGGGGGGGATGTGCTCTGGATTCCCGCCATCGAGACGGCGCCCCGTCCTCTGTCCGATGGGGAGCGCTCGCTGTTGCGGGAATTGGGCACCTTCGGCTGGCTGGCCTTTGCCAGCGCCAATGCGGTCCGCTACTTTCTGGCCGCCGCGGAGGGCGAGGGGATCAATCTGCCGGCGCACCTTCGCGTGGCGGCGGTGGGAGCGGGTACGGCCAAGGCCCTCGAGGCCAGGGGTTTGGCGGTCCACGCGCGCCCCGAGCGGGCGACGGGCGCGGCTCTGGCGGAGTACCTGGCCTCCGCCCACCGGCCGGCCAGGCTGTTGCTTCCACGGGGGGAATCGGCACGGGAGGAGTTGGCCGAGCGGTTGGCCGCCGCGGGATGGGACGTGGTGCCCCTCGTCTGCTACCGTACGCGTCCCGCCCCCCTCCGCCCGGACCAGATCTTTGCCATCGAACAGGGGGTCCACGCTTCGGTCTTCGCCAGCCCCTCCGCCGTCCGGGCGCTCTGGGAGAACCTCCCCGAAACGGGCCGGGAGGCTATCCGGCGCAGCCGCTGTCTCCCCATTGGCCCCACCACGGCTGAGGCCCTTCTCGAGATCGGCCTGAGGCCGGCCGCCGTTCCCCAGGACCACTCCGTCGAGGGGATCGTGGCGGCCCTCGAGAAGCTGGCCGTCCCCTAGACGGGGCCGCCGCACCCCGAGACGACGAGCTCGGCGCCCGCCACCGAGGCTTCCGGCGGGGCCGCAGGCTCCAGGCGGCCCCTTCATTTGTCTCCCTCCAGCGCGTGTGTTGAAATGGCCACCTAAGGAGCAACCGCCATGGCCGAAACGCTCTACCTCGTGGACGGCTCATCGATCCTCTACCGGGCCTTCTTCGCCATCCGAAACCTCTCCACGCGGGACGGGCGGCCCTCCAACGCCATCTTCGGCACGCTGAAGATGGTGCAGAAGCTGCTCAAAGAGCACTCCCCCACCCACATGGCCGTGGTGTTCGACCTGCCGGCCCCGACCTTTCGCCACGAGGCGTACGCCCAATACAAGGCGAACCGCCCCGAGATGCCCCGCGAGATGGCCGTGCAGATCGAACCGGCCAAGGCGATCCTCAGGGCCATGGGGCTTCCTCTGGTGGAGCTGCCGGGGTACGAAGCGGACGACTGCATCGCCACGCTCGCCAAGCGAGCCCTGGAGGCGGGTATGGAGGTGATCATCGTGACCGCCGACAAGGACCTCCTTCAACTCGTCCGACCCGGCGTGCGGGTCCTCCATACCAAGAGAGAGGATCTCCCCTTGGACTCGAAGGGGGTGGAGGAGCTCTTCGGTGTGCCGCCCGAGAGGGTCGTGGACGTGCTGGCCCTCTGGGGCGACCCGACGGACAACATTCCGGGCGTCCCCGGCATCGGCGAGAAGGGGGCCAAGGAGCTGGTCAGGCAGTACGGAGACCTGGAGAGCGTTCTGGCGCACGCCTCTGAAATCAAGCGCAAAGCCTATCGCGATGGGCTGCTGACCCACGCCGGACAGGCGCGGCTCTCCAAGGAACTGGCCACCATCCGGGAGGACGCGCCCCTCTCCGAAAAGCCCCAAGACCTGCGCGTGGGCGTGCCCCAGCGGGAGGCGCTGAACGCCCTCTTCGCCGAGTACGAGTTCACCTCCCTTCTGGAGGAGAGCGACCGGCCGCGGACCGAGGTGCTCAGCGCCCAAGCCACGGCGTTGGATGAGGCTGGACGGCGCTTGCTGCAAGAGGCAGAGGCCGTAGGCCTTGCCTGGGAAGGGGAGGGGGCCTGGCTTTCAGATGGCCGAGAGGTCTGGACTGCTCCGCTGGACGCCTTGCCGGCGGAGTGGCTGCTCGGCCTCCCGCTCTGCGCCCACGGCTTCAAAGGGCTCCTGAGGCGATTCGAGGGCAGGTATGGGGGCGGTGAAATGGGGCTGGGGCTCGATACGGCCGTAGCGGGATACCTTCTCAACCCCTCCGGCGCCGCGCCCACCCTTCAACAGCTCGCTCAACGGCACCTCAATGCCGCGCCCGCCACGGAAGACCGGGCGGGAGCCGCCCTGTGCCTGGCCCGCCTCAAGGCCCCCCTGGAGGAGCACCTGCGAGCTCTGGGAATGGCCGGGCTTTACCGCGAGGTGGAATGGCCGCTCATCGGAGTGCTGGCGCGGATGGAGGCGGCGGGCGTTTCGGTGGATCTTCCCTACTTCGAGGCGCTCGGCCGGGAGCTGGAGGCCGCCCTGGAGGCGCTGGAAACTCAGATCCGTGAGGTGTCTGGGGCGGAGTTCAACGTGGCCAGCCCCAGGCAGGTGGGGGAGATCCTCTTCGAGAAACTCCACCTGCCCGTCCTTAAGAAGACCAGCAAGACGAAATCCTACTCCACCGACAGCGAAGTGCTAGAGGAGCTCCGGCAGGCTCACCCCGTGGTTCCCCTCATCCTCGATCACCGGATGCTCAGCAAGCTCAAGGGCACCTACGTGGATCCCCTTCCGGCGTGGGTAGACCCGGCCACGGGCCGCATCCACGCGCAGTTTCACCAGACCGTGACGGCCACGGGGCGTCTCTCCTCCTCCGATCCCAACCTCCAGAACATACCCATACGGGGGGAGTGGGGCGGCAAGATCAGGAGGGGCTTCGTGGCCCGGCGGGGAGGGCTCTTCGTGGGGGCCGACTATTCGCAGATTGAGCTGCGGGTGCTGGCCCACCTGTGCGGCGATCCCGCGCTGCGCAGGGTCTTCGAGCGGGGGGAGGACATCCACGCCTCCACCGCCGCGGAGGTCTTCGACGTGGCGCCGCCCTTCGTCACTCCCGACATGCGCCGCCAGGCGAAGGCGATCAACTTCGGCATCCTCTACGGCATGGGACCCTTCGGCCTGGCCCGCGAGCTGGGCGTGAGCCAGAGGGAGGCCAAGGCCTTCATCGATCGCTATTTCGCCCGGTTCCCCGAGGTGCGGGGCTACCTGGACGGGGTGCAGGAGAGCGTGCTGGCGAAGGAGGAGGTGACCACGATCCTGGGGCGGCGTCGCCTCTTTCCCGGTATAGCGAAGGCCCCCAAGCCCCTTCAGGCGGCCTTGCTGAGGCAGGCGGTCAACACGACCGTCCAGGGCAGCGCCGCGGACCTCATCAAGAAGGCCATGGTGGCGGTAGAGCCCCTGTTGCCGGAGAGTTGCCGCCTGGTGCTGCAGGTGCACGACGAACTCATCGTGGAGGCGGAGGAGGCCAACGCGGAGGCGGCGGGACGGATTCTCAAGGAGGCCATGGAGGGGGCCATGGTCCTCGCCGTGCCGCTCGTGGTCAGCCTCTCCACCGGGCGGCGCTGGGACGAACTGAAATAACCGTGCGCCGAAGGGGCGCGATCTCTTGGGATCGGTCTAGCGGGGCCGCGGCGGGGCGTTCAGGAGGAAACCCTCATGAAGATCTACACCAAGACGGGAGACGGAGGGGAAACGGGCCTCTTCGGCGGGCGGCGGGTGTCGAAGGCCGACCCCCGCGTGGAGGCCTACGGGGCCGTGGATGAATTGAACGCCCATCTGGGGTGGGCAGCGGCCCTCTTGAATGAGGCCGAGCTCCACCAAGCCCTCCGATCCATCCAGTCCGACCTGCTGACCGTCGGCGCCGATCTCGCCACCCCTCCCGGCCTTGACGCCGCCCTCGCCTCCCGGACGGTCAGCCTTGCCGCTGGCGCCTCAGTCCGCCTGGAGGCGCTCATCGACCGATGGGACGCCGAGCTTCCCCCCTTGAAACACTTCATCCTGCCGGGCGGAAGCCCCGCCTCCGCGGTGCTGCACGTCTGCCGGGCGGTCTGCCGGCGGGCGGAACGGGCCGTCGTCAGGCTGGAGGCCGGCTCGCCCGTGAATCCGGAGGTGGTGGTCTACCTCAACCGCCTCTCCGATCTCCTCTTCGTCCTGGCCCGATGGGTGAACGCGAAGCGGGGCGTCTCGGAGCCGGTATGGAGTCCGCCGAAGGGGCCCTGAGCGGGGCGGCGCTCTTCCGCCGAAGGGCGAGCGGCCTCGGCCCGGCGGGATAGGCGGCGTGTGGGCAAATCACGGTGAGTTCGCCGCGTGCCGCATGGGGTGCACGGTGCCGCCCCTGGGCCCGCGCCGATCCCCGGCTCCTTGTCGGTGAAGGCTCTTGGTGCCTCTGTGGTTCAGCGATTCGCCCCGCCCAGGAACCCGGGGTCTCAGCCGGGGGAGTGGCGGCGGTAGCGCGGGAGCCGCCCCTCGGCGGCGGTCTGGAGCCAGGAGCGGATGCGGGCGGCGTCCCCGAGGCGGGAGTATTTGCCCTGGGAGTCGAGCAGGATCATGAAAATGGGCCTGTCCAGGATGGAGGTCTCCATCACGAGGCAGAAGCCCGACTCGTTGATAAAGCCCGTCTTGCTCAGCCCGATGGACCAGTGGTCGTTGTACATCAGCCGGTTGGAGTTTCCGAAGAGGCGGGGGCGCCCTGTAAGACTGGAGCGGACCTCATACCGCTCGGTCGTGGTCATCTGGCGGATGAGGGGATAGGTATAGGCCTCGCGCACCATGCGGGCGAGATCGCTGGCGGTGGACACATTCTCGCTGTGAAGGCCCGTGGGGTCGAGAAAGTAGGTGTGCTGCATCCCCAGGGCATGAGCCTTGGCGTTCATCCGGGCCACGAAGGCAGCCGTCCCTCCCGGATAGGTCCGGGCCAGGGCGTTGGCCGCGCGGTTCTCGGAGGCCATGAGCGCGAGCTGAAGCAGCTGTTCGCGGCTGAGGGTCCAGCCGACGGGCAAGCGGGAGAGGGAGTTGCGCAGGGTGTCCACGTCGTCTTCGGTGACCGTCACGGGAGTATCCATGGGCAGGTGGGAGTCCAGAAGCACCATGGCCGTCATCAACTTGGAGATGGAGGCGATGGGGGTGACGGTGTCCACGTTTTTGGCGTAGAGGTCGCGTCCGCTCTGCCCATCCACCACCAGGGCCTCCTCGGACCGAAGGTGGAGCCTCTCCGTGTCGAGGTGGGGCCAGGGGCTGTCGGAGAGGCGGACGAAGCCCGCCCTCTGCACCACGGCAGACTCGCCGGGTGTGGATCCTCCCCGTGCCGAGGCAGGGGATTCGACCAGGGGGCTGAAGCCTAGGAGAACCGGAAAGAGAAAGAAGAGAAAGCCCACGGTCAGTGGCTTACCCTGCATCACGAACCTCGCTCCTGCGGGCCTTCCCGGGGAAGGCTGCCTTCGATCAACCCACGTTAGCATTGTCGCGGAATGGAGGCAAGGGGCGGGTGGCGGTGCGGACACATACCCCAAGCCAACGGAGGAAGGATCTCTGGCCTGCCCTGCTGGGCGGGCGTGTACCGGGTTATCGGAGCCCTCCGAGGCTTCCCAGATCGGGTGTATCTTGGGTGCTGGGGTCCGCCGGGGCCAGAGGCCGCCCACGAAAGCCCGGAGGTCAGATCCATGCGCCTGTTGTTGCTGAGCAATTCCACCAACGCCGGGGAGGGCTATCTGGCCTGGCCCGAGCCGCACATCCGCGCCTTCCTCGGGGAGGGGTCGAAGCGCATCTTTTTCGTTCCCTTCGCCGGCTTGCGCCTCTCCTGGGACGAGTACGCAAGGCGCGTTCGGGAGCGGTTCTCCGCCATGGGGCACACGCTGCAGGCGGCCCACGAGACGCGGACCCCCCTCGCCCTAGCGGCGGCAGCCGAGGTTCTGGTGGTCGGGGGAGGGAACTCCTTCCAATTGATCAAGGAACTGCACGAGACGGGCCTCGCGCCCCTCATCCGGGAGCGCGTTCGCTCGGGCGTCCCCTACATTGGCTGGAGCGCGGGGGCCAACGTGGCCTGCCCCACGATCCGCACGACCAATGACATGCCTGTGCTGGAACCGCCAAGCCTTTCGGCCATGGGGCTGGTCCCCTTCCAGATCAACCCCCACTTCACCGATGCCCACCCTCCGGGCCACGCCGGGGAGACTCGGACGGAGCGGCTCCTCGAATTCCTGGAGGCCAATCCAACCGCTACCGTTGTCGGCTTGCCCGAAGGGACGGCGCTGCGGCGGGAGGGGGAGCGCCTCTCGCTCATCGGGAGCAAACCGGCCCGTCTCTTCCGCAAGGGGGCGGAACCCCGCGACCTCTGGCCCGGCGAGAACCTCGGCTTCCTCCTGGGATCGTGAGCGAGGCCGGAAGCGGCTCCGGCGCGGTCATTGCCGGGCCGCAAGGGGCGTACATCAGAATGGGCTGAAGTGTGCCACCGGCGCCCGTTGAGCCTAGAGCCCCTGGCGGACGGCCAGCCAGAGACCCGCTAGGATCGCCACGGCGATGGCCACCGACCAGCCGATGCTCCGGACAAAGTAGGGGTAGATCATGAGGGCCAGGCCGCTGATGAGCTGGGGAAGGCGCCCCTGCTTCTTTCCATAGATGAACAGCGCCGTGCCGACGCCGCCCACGATGAGGGAGAGAAAGAGCCAGCCGGGGCTGAGATTCATGGAGCCGCCCAGCAACTGCTTGGGGTTCATGGCGCATCCTTCGGTTCGGGGAGGGGCGGCGCCGAGAGAGGGCTCTTGGCCAGGGCCTCCTGAAGATCCTTGGGCATGTCCTCCCCCTGGGGGACGTGCCCGCGAATCCACTCCAAGCTCTCCGAAGAGAGGCAGGCGGCGTTCAGGCGGTACTGCTCGAAAGCCTCGTAGGCCATGGGAGCCACCGCCCGGGCCATGGCCGCCATGACCCTCGCGTACTGGCGGATCTCCCACTGGGCGTGGGCGTCCATGCGGAGTGCCAGGAAGTGGAAGAGGTTGTGCAGGTCGATCTGCCAATACCATTCGGTGTAGAGGCTCAGCGGGAGCGTAATCCGCGCCACCTCACGGGCCAAGTCCCTGTCGAGCATGGCCTGGTAGCGGGTGTAGGCCTCTCGCTGCCCGGCCTCCATCTCCCGCACCATGGCCTCGGCCTCCTGCGCGGGCACGGACGTTTCCGCCCTCCCCTGTTTGTTCGTGGTGCTCTGGGTGCGGAGCGTCTCCGCGGCGGGGAGGTAAAACTCGTCTTTCATGACGGAGTAGCGGCCCGAGATTTCGTTGAGCCTCGCCGTCCGGTGACGGATCCACTGACGGGCCACGAAGATGGGCATCTTGCAGTGGAAGGTCAGCACCACCTGTTCGAAGGGCGAGGTGTGCTGGTGGCGCATGAGGTAGTGGATCAGCCCCCGGTCCTCGCGCGAGCTCTTGGTGCCCTTGCCGTAGGAGACCCTGGCCGCGGCCACGATGCGCTCGTCCGATCCCAGGTAGTCCACCAGGCGCACGAAGCCCTTGTCGAGAACGGCGAACTCCTTGTCCAGGATGGCTTCGGCTTCAGGTACGAGGACGTGGGCCACGACTGCCTCCTTGGAGCCCAAGCTTAACGGCGGGGAGCCGCCTCGTCAACGGCAGCGCTCCGGCCGCTGGTCTATCGCCGCGGCCTCCGTGCGGGCTTAGCCGCCTCCTTGCGCCGTGCGTGGAGCATGAGCAGGCTGGCGGCGAGGGCCTGCGGCAGCACCGTGAGCCCGGCACAGAGAAAATACTGGCCCGCGCGGGCCCCGCTGGCCATGGAGAAACCCGCTGAGACCAGGGCGCTCGCCAGCCAGAGCGAGGCTCCGGCCTCGCGGCTGCGCTTGAGCCCCCACGCGACGAGCAGAGGAAGGGCCACGGGTCCGCCGGTGAGCACCATGCCCCCCGGCAAGCTGGCGGGAGAGAGGCCGTCGAACAGGCTGAAGCCCGAAACCCAGGCGCCGATGTAAATCATCTCCACGAGAACGCCGACGGCTACGGCCCAGGAGCGAAGGCTCATGGGGCCTGCTCTCCTCCGCCTCCGAGAGTGGGATCGTCACCGGCCATGGGGACCTCCGGAAAAAGACATGAGCAGTGTAGCAAAGGCGAATTGCGAATGGATAGGAGGCCCCAAGCCCGCCCAAATCAGGCCTCCTTCTCGCCTCATGCCCCCGGCCGTGCCGTGCCCGCGCCGCATCTCCGTGCTTCTCTCGCCTCTCTAGAGCTTGTGCAGCTTGATGACGTTCGTCACCTCGGAGTTGCCGGAAAGCATGGAGAGCGTGACGAGGACGGTCTGGCCCGGGCCCGCCAGGCGGGCCCGTAGGGCGGCGTCCAGCGCCATGGTCACCGCCCGCTCGCTGTCGGCGGCGTGCTCGACGGCCAGGGGCGTCACTCCCCACACCACGGCCACGCGCCGCAGGACCTCTTCCCGTGCGCTGCACGCGATGACCGGCGCCGCCATGTGAAACTTGGAGAGCAGGCGCGGCATGCGGCCCGTGGGGGTGATGGAGAGTACCGCCGAAGCTCCCAAGTCCCTGGCCGCCGAGGCCGCAGCGTGGCTGGCGGCCTGGTGGAAGTCGGTGACCCCCGTGAAGGGCTCCCGGACGGGATGGTAGAAGCGGCTCGTTTCGGCCTGAGCGGCGATGGTCTTGAGCATGGCCGTGGCCTCCACGGGATAGCGTCCCGCCGCCGATTCGGCCGAGAGCATGACGGCATCGGTCCCGTCGTAGATGGCGTTGGCCACGTCCGAGACCTCGGCCCGCGTGGGCCGGACGTGGTCCACCATGGATTCCAGCATCTGGGTGGCCGTGATCACGAACTTTCCGCGTCGGTTGGCCTCGGCGATGATGGTCTTCTGGGCCTGGGGAACGTGCTCCAGCCCCATCTCCACGCCCAGATCGCCGCGGGCCACCATGACGCCCTCCACCTCGGCCAAGATCGCGTCGAGGTGGTCCAGGGCCTCGGGCTTCTCGATCTTCGCCACGATCCACGGCGGATCGGGGCTCTCGGCGAGCCTCCGGCGCAACGAGCGGACGTCGGCGGCGCGCCGGACGAAGGAGAGCGCCACGAGATCCACCCCCGCCGCCAGTCCGAAGGCCAGATCCTGTTTGTCCTTGGCCGTCAACGAGGGGGTGCTCAGCCGCACGCCCGGCAGGTTGATCCCCTGGTGGTCGCGGATGGTGCCACCGCGGACCACGGTGGTGTGCACCTCGCTCCCGGCCACCCGCTCCACGAGCAGCTCCAGGGTCCCGTCGGCCAGGAAGATCCGATCGCCCCGCCGCACGTCCTTGGGCAGGCGGTCGTAGCTGCAGTGGGCCTTGGTGGCCGATCCGGAGAGGGGCCGTGTGGAGAGAACGAAGGGCTTGCCCTCATCGAGCTGGGCGCTGCCTTCCCGGAAGGTGCCGAGCCGGATCTTGGGGCCCTGGAGGTCCTGCAGGACGGCCAGGTGGCGGCCGATCTGGCGGGCCACCTCCCTCACCGTCCGGATTCTCTCTCCGTGCTGGCGGTGATCGCCGTGGGAGAAGTTCAGGCGGGCCACGTCCATCCCGGCTTCGGCCAAAGCCAGTATGCGTTCGCGGGTGTCGCTGGAGGGTCCCAGCGTGCAGACGATCTTGGTGTGAGGCATGCGCATCCCCCGCATTCATTCTACCACCGCGAGCGGGTGGGACCGTGCGATGGTTATGGAGCGAAGCTTCAGTTCATGGTGATCCGGATGGGCAGCACGACCGTCTGGAGTCCGCCGAACTGCAGGCGGCGCTGGACCGCGTAGGCGGTGTCGTTGTGGAGGAGGCGGTAGTAGAGCTTCTCCTTGGCGAAGATGAGCTTGCCGAGGAAGA
>Ga0207433_10001609_pt1 | contig 48174 bp, 40 predicted proteins | sample YelNatPaOPGAMG01_FD_187559 | JGI IMG/M metagenome (GOLD analysis project Ga0207433, IMG submission 187559) | Hot spring thermophilic microbial communities from Obsidian Pool, Yellowstone National Park, USA - OP-RAMG-01 (SPAdes) (version 3) | ecosystem: Environmental > Aquatic > Thermal springs...
GGGTGCGAGTGGAATGCCTCGGCCTTCGTACGGCCGTCCCATGCGGGCGCGGAGACCGCGCCCCTCCGAGAAAACCGCCTTGGGCGCCATCTCCTGGCCTTCCCCGTAAGGCCATCTCACCTCGGATGGCCCTCCCGCGGGAGGGGCGGGCTCCGCACGCCCGCAAGGACGCACTGGGCTTCGCACTGGCACGTCCCCCCTAGGCCACCGGGTGTTCGCCTATGCATCCGCTGGGAATGCAATGCCTCCGCATGTGTGCGGCCTTGCCCCAAGGCCGCGAGTCTGCATCCCTTCTATCCCACCGGGATCCAATACCACTCACTTCCTCCAATCTCGGCTGGTCCCTTGGGTGGACTCCCTCCCCTTAAGGGGCGAAAATTACAGAGAGGGGTTTCTTCGTGGGAAAAGGAGCCTCGAGAAGACGCCTTTTAGACGAGAGGAAGAATTCATGACAAGGACCATTATGGCGGTCCACGCCCACCCAGATGATGAATCCATGAGCACAGGAGGCACACTGGCCCTCTTTGCCAAGAATGGGGCGAGGGTGATTTTGGTTTGCGCCACAGCAGGAGAGGAGGGTGAAAATCACGGGCCTCGGCCCTGCGAGGACCTTGGGGCTCTCAGGCTAGAGGAACTGAGGCAGGCCTGCAAAGTCCTCGGAGTGAGCGAGCTGAGATTGCTGGGTTACAGGGATTCTGGCATGGCAGGAGCTCCATCGAATTACCACCCCAGGGCCTTCTCCCACGTACCCTTGGAACAGGTTGCACGGAACATAGCCTCGATAATCAGGGATGTGCGGCCAGATGTAGTGATCACATACAATGAGAGGGGCCTCTATGGGCATCCAGACCATGTGAGAGCCCACAGAGGGACGATGCTAGCTCTCGAGATGGCAAGAAGGGAAGGACCTCAAGGAGAGGAGCCATGGGAGGTGCCACTTGCCCTTTGCATAGAACTTCCCAGAAGCCGCATGGAGAGGATTCAGGCAATTCTCGAGAAAAAGGGGGAGACCCTTCCTTACCCCGTCGAGGTGCTCGGGACCGAAGATGCGAGGGTGGCCATCTGGTTGGATGTGGGTCCTGTCTTGGAGATGAAACTCCGGGCCATAAGGTGCCACAAAAGTCAACTGGGCCCCAAAAGCCTAGTGAACAGGATCCCAGAGGAATTCCTGAGGGATGCCCTAGGGACAGAGTGTTATTCTGTGGCTCGAGGGATTCCAATGTTTCACCTTTTCCCATCTGGTCCCCCCGAGGAGGACCCTTGAAATTCTCTGGCATTTTGGTACAGGGACATGGGATAAGGCATTCTCCATCGAAGGTACATCCCTAGCACCTCGCGAGTCATTGGCGACACCTACTTATCGCAAAACCAAATGGCACTTCCGGTTTTTTTCCACATTTTTCCACAACATACTGGTCTACGATAGGCCCATGGGTTAGAACCCTCGAGGATCCAAAGAGGGAAATATCTCGGGCTTACGGCCCGAACCTCTCTCTCCATTGCGGGCCCATGTATTCAGAAGAGGACCTCAGAAGTCTTGCCCCGAAAATGAGCCCGCGCAAGGAGCCAACGCACCCATTGGGGGGCGAACTCTAAGGCTTTATGTGTCTCTTTCAAGTCAGGACCCGAAGGGGCACGCGAAGGAGACATCTAGCGAACACAAACCTCCCTCAGACCAATGACCGGACATCTGGACATGAAGAGACCCTCCCTCGAGGGCCTCTCCCATAGAGTTAGAAGGCATCTTGGTATGGGTCCGAACTAGCACGTTGAGAAGATTAGACTTGTCCCAACACGCAAAGTCCTCAGCACAGGCACCTTCTCAAAAAGAGCTAGTGGTGCCACACCTCGCCGTGCATTTTTCTCGCTTCTCCACCTCGAGATACGCGCCTTGTGTGAGGCCCAAAGGCCATCTAGCTGTCCATAGAGGCGTGCTCCGTGCAATCAGCCACCCGTTGACTTTCTCTAGTTTTGTGGTAGGGAAAAGGTGAAGCCCGGTCGGACGATGGCTCAATTGGAACGTTCCATCTGAGGGAAACGGGGCTTCCCAGCAACGAGATGGAGCTCAGGGGCAGGAAAGGTGGGCCTGGCAACATGGCGGGTCCGCAGAGCCAGTGGAGCTCAGATTACGGGAAGGAGGTTCCACCATGACGGATACGATCATCCCCGGATACACGTATGGTACGGCCCATGTCGGACCTTCCCCTATCAAGGTGGAGGAGTTGGACGAGTTGAAGAAGGCTTTACTCTTCACCGAGGAAGACGAACGTTATTTACGCATGGCAGGTCAGGTGCTAGAAGACCAAATCGAGGATGTCCTGGACGTATGGTATGGCTTCGTTGCCTCTCACCCCCACCTCGTCTATTACTTCTCGGACGGCAAAGGAAACGTCAACAAAGACTATCTGATGGCGGTTCGCAAACGCTTCGGTCAGTGGATTCTCGACACTTGCAATCGCCCCTACGACCAGAAATGGCTGGACTACGCCCACGAAATCGGCCTACGCCACCATCGTAGCAAGAAGAATCAAACGGACAATGTAAGGTCCGTGCCAAACATCAACTTTCGGTACCTCGTGGCATTCATTTACCCCATCACGGCCACTATCAGACCTTTTCTCGAGAAGAAGGGGCACAGTGCCGAAGATGTCGATAGGATGCACCAGGCGTGGTTTAAGTCTGTTGTGTTGCAAGTAGCACTGTGGAGCGCAGCTTACGTCAAAGAGGAGGATTTCTGAACACGGCTGTGAAGGGTCTCGAGCCTCCTTGGATCCACGAAACCCAGGAGGCTCGCTGCTACTTCTGTGGAAGGCTCACGCGCGCTATCTTCGAAACCCAAGGACATTAAAGACTCGTGTGAGGGCCTCTGAACCCACGCCCTCCCCGAACACTCTCCAATGGGTGAGGCTCCCCGACCCATCAACTCCATTGGGTATCAGCTCCAGGGACGCCTTCCAACTCCCAAAGGTTCGCCTTCTCCACCTTGGGTACTTTTGCGGGATGGGGCCTAAATCTCAGCGAGCGGGCAAAAGATCCGAAATTCGCTCACGGAATAGGGGGACGGTGGCCATTTTCTTCGGAAATCTGCCCCAGAGGCGGACATTTCCGTCAGGGTAGCTGGTAAAACCCCGACCAAACTAGAGATTCTGTGCCCTATCTCAACCAGATGAATGGAGAAAACCCACTGCCACGAAATAACTCCGTCTCGACTCTCCTGTCTTTGGTCCTCGCCCTAAGGAGGAATGTACCCCGAGCCTGACTACACTTCTGGCCTTGAGCCTTGAAAGCCATGGGCTTTGGAAAACGTCTCTGGGCAGAAGGGGCCTCTAGGGGCTTTGCAGGACCTACTGGAGAAGGCTATGATGCTGAGGGGGGAGTGGGGACCGTAAATGATCTTTCTTTTTGGGTGGAGCGTTGGAAAGCAGAGGAAGATTTGAAGGGAAGCTCAGAGTGGGGCTCATCTCCTTTGTCAATATGATGCCCATCTCTCTTTCTCTTCCCTCTTCCGGAGAGATGTGGGAAATCCTCGAGGGACCTCCTAGCACTGTGAACCAATTGCTGAGATCAGGCAGAGTGGATTTGGCCATAGCTTCCTCCATAGAGTATTTCCGCGATCCCGATTCCTATTGGATCCTGAGAGGAGTCGGTCTTGGAGCTCAAGGGAGGGTTGGAAGCGTCCTCCTCATGTCTCAACTGCCCATGGAGCACTGGAACCGAGGGCCCATAGAATGCCCAAGAGAATCTGAGACATCTGTGGCCTTGCTCCAGATTCTGCTTCCCAATTACTGGGGTATAAGGGCAAGCCTTGGAGAAGAGGGGCGAGAGAGGAACCCCGTTGCTCGTCTGAGAATAGGGGACAGAGCTCTGGAGGAGGCCAGCTCTGGAAGGTGGAAGTTTGTCTGGGATCTGGGGGAGGCTTGGTCTCGCTGGACAGGGTTGCCCTTTGTCTTTGCCCTTTGGCTTGCGAGGAAGGAGGCCCTTGAGAAAAAGGCCGATCTCTTGATGGAGGCCCAAAGGGTTCTCGCACAGGCCGCAGAGAGAGTTCCCGAGAGGCTTGAGCTCTCTGCTGAGAAAGCTGCCAAGAAGATGGAATCCAGCCCTGTGGATTTCATCCAATACTTTAGAAACCTCCATTACTCCCTGGGGGAGGCCCATTGGAAGGGATTTCTGAGGTTCGCCTCCGAACTCCTAGCCCAGGGAGCCATATCCCATGTTCCTCCACTGAGATTCTGGCCACCTTAACCCCGTCTCAGGTCTCGTCCGGGGCTGAGCCCGAATACAGGGGAGGCGTTCCTCGGGGTTCTTGGGGCTTGAGCCCCAAGATTTATGCCCCTCTTCCTAGAACCTCTTCAGCTCGAAGAGCTTCAGGTTGGGGGTTACCTTGATATGGTAGTAGCCATCTTGCGGCATGTAGATGTAAGGGACCTCCTCTTTTTTCCGGTAGAAGAAGTGGGAGAGGATCATCCGGTTCACCGCTCTGTGTCCCACGATCAATATGGAATCCTCTGGATCGCTGAGGTAGAAGACCTTCTTGAGCCCCCTCTCCACCCTCTCTTCCATGCTCACATAGCCTTCTCCTTGGGGGTAAATGTAACCGTACTTGTCCCTCTTCCTCGCCTCGTAAACCTCTGGGTAGCGATCCTTGATCTCCTCGTAGGTCATCTCTTCGCAGAGGCCACTGTTGATCTCGTCAAACTCCTTCAGTGGGATTATGGTGCAGTTGGGCTGCCTTCTAGCGATGGGAGCGGCTGTCTGGATCGCCCTTTTTAGGGAGCTCGTGAATATGAGAGGGATTCTCTCCTTGGAGAAGTGCTCGGCAAGGATCTCCGCCTGATTCCATCCCTCAGGGGTGAGCTCGGGGTCACCGCCTATTCTGTCTTCGAGGTTGAACCAACTCTGTCCATGCCTCACGAGATAGAGGTGCTCCACGTACCTCGTCACCACGACATCCCTGAGCCTCTCGTAGTGGGGGATAGAGTCGGTCAGTTTCTCCTGGATCACCTTTCCATCGAAGGAGTCGACTATGAGCTGATTTCTCTCGTTGCAGAGGGGCTCGTAGGCTGCCTCATAGTGCTCTATTCTCTTGCGAAAACTCTCTAGGGCTACATCCAGAGACAGGTGAGCGAATTCCTCCATGGAGGCCTTCCTGTGAAGGATCGCCTCCAGGACTTCTCCATCCGAGTTCACGCACTCGAGAAAAAGCACTGGGGTCTCGGGGAAGAATCTCTCTATGGCCTCCCTCCTCCGGCAAGTGACATTGGCCGCATCGATTATGGCCACTTGCCCTTTTCTTTGTAAGAACCCCCGGGCCATCTCCAAGTTCATCATGGCGAACCTTTCCCTCAGGGCCACGCCTTGGGGATTCGACGGGGAGAAGAAATCCGGCAAAGATGTCTCTGGACCGGTAAGCTTCCTTCGCAGCTTCCCGTTGTTGAAGATCTTCACCTTCACCCCATCCATGGTGAAGGCCTTCTCGAGCTTCCTGGCCATAGTGGATTTTCCCCTGGCCGGAAGCCCCACCATAGCCACGACCAACTTCCCTTCCATCTAAGAGGACCTCCACATACATCTTCGACTTCCCAGAGAAGATGGGCTCCTCATTTCAATCCCCTTCACCGGAAACCCTCTCCTCTCTCCCCCCTTTCTCGGGCAAGAGATCCAGGTAGAGGAAACGTCCTCCTTCTCTCTCCACCACATCCCCCAGAGCGAAGGGGACTGACCTTTTGAAAATGGGCCCGTCGTAAACGAAAGTGTGAAACTCTCCCCTCTCACCGCACGGGTCCACCTCGGGTGGGAGTGATTCCACAAAGGATCTGTCAATCTTCTTCCCAAGGAACTTCCCGTCCAGGACATTTCGATCGATGCAAGTCACGATTCCCCGGAAACCCCTCTCCACGAACTCCCGTGCGAGCTCCGAGGTCTTCTCACCCCAAAGGGGGAAAACTCCCTCCATATCCAAGGTGGCCAAGTTCCTTTCCCTGTAATGCCTCACTTCCTCGAGAAATATGTCTCCAAAGGCAACATGCTTGACCCCTCTTCTCAGATAGCCCTCGAGCTTGGATGCCATGGCAAGCTCATATTCCTCATTGGAACATCCTGCATTGATGTGAACCAGATCCACGGGGATTCCGAGGCTCAGGGCCTGTGAGAATACGAGCTCCTCTCTCACACCGTGCATGGTGACCCTCTTGTATGGCAACGTGATCGTTGTGAGGAGGGCTACCACCTTCCATCTCTTCTCGCCCATCAACCTGGAAAGGCAAAGGGCACTGTCTTTGCCACCGCTCCATGCCATCAAAACGGGTACCTGTTCCGGATGCTCAGGGGAATTGCTATGGTCTGCCACGATTTGCCTCTCACCCGAATGAGATCTCGCTGCGAGGGGAAGGCTGATTTTTCCCGGCCTTTCTCCACATCTTCCAGAGTTTCTCGCCCCTTGGGCAAACACTATAAGTCTTACCGAATTTTCCCCTGGGTTCCAGAGCCACAATGGTTGATCCACCTTCCTTGATTCCAGGAGGCGATCCGCACTATGCTTCTAGCCTGGAGCTTTGGATCCCAGATGCCCTATCCCAAGGAGCTTGGCCGAGCGTCTTATGGGCACTCAGGGGCTGTGGGATTTGGCAGGGGCCGCATGGAGGGGCCTTGAGGGATTTCGCGACAAAATTACCTAGGGGAAACATTTGGTTCCAGGCTTCCAGTTGTAGTTCCAGACAAAAGGGGTCGGTTTGCAGGATTGAGGGGAGATTTTCGGGACAAGGGGATCGCACATGAGAGCTCAAGGGCCTCCAAGCTCTTTTTCCCATGAGGGGTCCTCCCGAGTGAGGTATCCTGGAGAGCGAGAGCTCCTCACCTGTCTCGAGATAGGGAAGGCCATAACCTCCACCTTCGATATGGAGGAGATCGTGGAGACGATACTCGAGAGGATCTCCCAGCTCGTCCCTGCGAAGAACTGGTCCTTGCTCCTTCTGGATGAGGCCAAAGGGGAGCTCTTTTTTCAAGTGGCTGTTGGATTGGATGAAAGGATCACTAGGGAGATTCGCATAGCCTTGGGAGAGGGAGTGGCCGGAACTGTTGCCCTCACGGGCGAGCCGTTGGCAGTGAGAGATGTGGAGGGAGACCCAAGGTTCACCTCCAAGGTGGATGCCCTGAGCGGTTTCAGAACTCGCTCCCTCATCTGCTTGCCCCTGAAGCTCAGGGACCGCACCTTGGGGGTAGTGGAGATAGTGAATCCCATGGACCCCAGTCTTTTCGAAGAGCCTCAAATGACCCTCCTCTCGATCCTGGCGGACTATCTGGCCATAGCCATTGGCAACTCCCTCAACTATAAAAGGCTCGCATCCATGGCCCTCATGGACACTGTCACCAATCACTACAACACCAGATTCCTCCACCAGTTCCTGGATGAGGTGACCTCGGGAGAGGATAGGACCGTATCCCTCGTTTTCATGGACATGGACGATTTCAAGAAGATCGTGGACACCCATGGTCACTTGGCTGGAAGCAAGGTCCTCAAGGAAGTAGCGGATGCCATGGCCTCTCTTCTCTCGGCCAATGACTTTCTTGTCCGCTATGGCGGAGACGAATTCGTCATCGTCATGGACCGTTGTCCCAAGACGGAGGCAGTAGCCAAGGTCGAGGAATTGAGGAGGATGCTCTCTTCCAGGAGATTTCTCGAAGGGGACGGGTTATCGGTGAATGTGAGCGCGAGCTTTGGCGTAGCGAGTTATCCCGAGGATGCCAAGACAAAAGAGGGTCTCCTTCGCCTGGCCGATGAGTGCATGTTTCGAAGCAAGGAAACCGGAAAAGGGAAGATCACCGTCCAAGGGAATGCCCCTTAGAGGCGACCTTTGGGGCCGAATGCTTCGAGGATCTCACCCCTCTTTCAGCCCCAAGATCCTTCGGGCCTCATCGGGGGTAGCCACTTCCCTTCCCAGCTCTCGGCTCAAAAAGGCTATTCTCCTCACCAGGGCCTCATTGGTCGCGAGTTCGCCCTTTCTCATGAGGATGTTGTCCTCTAAGCCCACCCTCACGTGACCACCCATCAAGATCGCGTGGACCCCCATCCGAAGCTGAGCCGAGGCTATCCCCGAGACTGTCCAAGTGCTCCCGGCTGGTATGGAGTTCTTCAAATGGACCAGGTTCTCTATGGTAGCGGGTATCGCCCCCCTCAGGCCCATGACGAAGTTGAAGTGAAGGGGCGGCTTGGCCAGTCCCTTGTCGACCAAGGAGAGGGCATTGGCTATCATGCTCACATCGAATATCTCCATCTCGGGCTTTATCCCGAGCTCCAACATTTCCTTGGCCAGGGCCTCTATGAGCTGGGGCTCATTGATGTACACCGAGTTGGGGAAGTTGACGGACCCAGTGGTGAGGCTTGCCATCTCGGGTCTCACCTGGAGTCTTTTTGTGCGGCTGTCGAGGCTCGTTCCGGCTCTACCCCCTGTGGAGACCTGGAGTATCAGATTGCTCCTTCCTCTTAGGGTCTCCACCACCTCCCAGAAAAACGATGGATCGTCTGATGGATTCTCCTGGGCATCCCTGGCATGGATATGGAGAATCGAGGCCCCTTCATCCTCGCATCTGAGGGCGCACTCTACCACCTCCTTGGGAGTCACTGGCACATGGGGGTTGTCCTTCTTCTTGGGGACCGACCCCGTAGGTGCTACGGTTATCACTAGCTTCTCCACCTCTTCTCACCTCCTCAATTGAGAATAAGGATACCCTCACCAGTTCCTGCCATCTGGCTTCCAGCGGAGCTCGAGACCTAGCCTTCTCGCAATTCCTGAGATCACATCGGTGAGCTCCAACTTCATTTGGGGAAGCTCCCCAGGCATGAGAAACAGGAAAGCGTCGTCCAAAGTGTGCATCCCCGTAACCATTGGTTCGTGGACCACTGATTGGGCCTCAGTCCTTGCCTTCATGTCGAAGCCAGGGACTGGCTCCACTATGAGATCGGGCGCCAGATCCATAAAGGCACCGGAATAGATCTCCTCTTTCCTGTAAACCCTCCTCACAACAGCCTGGCCGGTCCTGGGGTCCTCGACGGAAAGAAGTCTTTCCGATAGCTCACTTCTCAGCTCCTCGTATTCTTTCCCCTCCTCCACAGAGCCCATTGTCTCGCGACCTTTCAAGTTCAAGTAGATTCTACCGGGAGTGATGCTATAGGCGCGAGTGCCCCTTTCCATGGATGCGAGATTGCTTCCCCCTCCGAGACGGAGGTATCCGTTTTTTCTCAGCCAGAAGTTGAGCTCCACCTCTCCAAAGACCCTGCAGAACCCATGATCCGACAGGATGAAAAGCTCCGTCGTGCCATTTTCCAAACCATGGATGAGTTTCCGGACCAGGACCTCTATCCAGCTGTCCAGCCTTCTATACCATTGGATGAACATCTCGGCCCACGGCTCCTCTTTATCTTCCCACTTGGCAAGAAAGAAATGATTGATCCTGTCTGTTTCCATCACGTGGAGCTGGAAAAAATCCCAATCTTCGGCCTCCAGAAGATGAAGACACAGACGAAACCTGGCATCGAGGGAATCCGAGAGTTGAGCGAGGAATCCCTCCGGGTCTTCCATGGCCTTCGAGGCCTGGACATCCACCATGTAGCCCATCTTTCGGACAAGGGGGAGGATCCTACGAGGATACACAGCCTTCTCCAAACTGGGGGATAGAAAGCACCCCACGACAATTCCATTTACGGGCCTCGGAGGATATGTCATGGGAACCCCAATGGTAGCGACCCTCAGTCCCTCTCTTCCCAGAAATTGGAATATGGTCTCGTGTCTCAGATGGGAGCCATTGGGTATATATAGCTGGAATGGATCTGGGATCCTTTCTAGAAAACCGAAGATCCCGTGTTTCCCTGGATTGACCCCTGTGGCGTATGAGGCCCATGCCACTGAGGAGACCGTAGGGAGCACAGACCTCATCTCCCTGAGAGTCCCCAGGCTCAAAAGGCCCTCCAAGGACCTCATGACCTTCCGGGCGAGGAGCTTTTCCATGAGGGTAAGCCCGAGGCCATCGAGGCCGAGAACAAAGATCCTCTTGCCATCACCTCTCATCCTGGCTCCCCTCCAGGTGGGACAGGTGAAGTCTTTCCAGCCCTGGGGATCCTCAATGGGAGTGGGATTCCTAGTGGGGGAACCTCTGCGGGGCTATGCATCATATGTAGCCCAGATCCGATAATCTCTTCTCCACAAGGGCCTTTTCCGTCTCGTTGTAAGGGCCCTCTTCTCCCATCTCTGGTCTCACATATCCAAGCTCCTCCAATGCCCTCATCACCTCAGAGACGCACTCCTGGGGTGTAGTCTTGGCCGTATCCAGAACCACATCTGGGGATTCGGGCTCCTCGTACGGATCATCCAGGCCGCTCACCCTCGAGATCTTCCCTTCCTCGAAGGCCCTGTAAATTCCCTTGTGATCCCTTTGTCGGCAGACGCTCAGGGGGCATTTGACGTAAACCTCCACGAAGTCCCCAAGCTCAGCCCTGAGCCTCTCTCTCGTTTCCCTGTACGGAGATACAGCAGCACCTATCGCCACAACTCCATTTCGCGAGAGGAGCTTGCACACATAGCCTATCCTCAAGACGTTCTTGTCCCTGTCCTCTCTCGTGAAGCCAAGGCCATCGCTCAAGTGCTTGCGCACCTCATCGCCATCGAGAAGCTCTACTTTCTTGCCCCTCCTCCTGAGCTCCTCGGCAACTAGCCTCGCTATGGTGGTCTTGCCTGCACCAGTAAGTCCCGTAAACCATATGGTGAAGCCCTCGTTCACATCTCCCTCCCACTCTTTTCATTTCCCTTCACAAGATGGTCAACCCCAAATTAGCCCCTTTCATCTCACCACCGTCCCTCCCCAAAAGGCCTCGCCAGGAAGATCACCCCTTCGATCCTCGTCCGTCATTCCAAGAGCCTGCCTCCCATCTGGAAATCCACGTCCACTCCCAAAGCCTCAAGGATCGTGGGGGCTATGTCGAGGATGCTTGCCTCTTTGGCCGTGGGCGAAAACCCCTGAGACCTCCATGGCTCGTAGAGGATGTACATGCCCCAGATGTCGTGATTGGCATCATCGGGTCCCGTATCATTGGTGAGGGAAAAGATCTCCTCTCCTCCAACAGATGCCGAGACCCTGTAGGAGAGATCTCCAGCGTAGAGCATGATGTCGGGTGGGATACCCGCTGTGGCCCTGTATATCTCTTCTGGAATGAGAACTCGGTTCCCCAGAGGCGATCCATCCGGTCCCACCATCTCCACGAGCTCCTGGGCAAGCTGGCCTCGAAGCTCACCGTAGCGGGAGGGAGGGACAATACCATGGGGCTCCCTTCCCCGGACATTGAGGTAGATTCTCCCGTAATAGCCTCCCTCTGCCCAGGCCAAAGTGTGAGACCAGTCCACCATCGAAGGATGAAGGGCCACGGGCGAGGCCAGATCTTCCTTGAGCCTCAAGTAGCCTTTCCTCTTCAGCCATTCGTTCAAACGGAGCAATCCCTTCATGGGCCTCGCACCGTGATCCGAAACTATGAGAATGGAGGTCCTGTCATCGAGGATTTCCAATATCTCGGAGATGCTCCTATCGAGCATCTTGTAGTACTCCTTGACCAGGGTCTCGTACTCGGGGACCCTCTCGTACGCTGGATGCTCTGGGTCCAAGAACCTCCAGAAGCCATGGTGCATCCTATCGGGTCCTATCTCCACAGCTATGAGGAGGTCCCACTCCCATCTCTCCATGAAGTGGCGGACCAGGCGAAACCTGTTTCGGGTCATTTCCGTCACTTTCCTGGCAAGGTGCTCCTTTCCCAGGTACCTGAAATTGGGGACGTCTATCTCATAATCCGGGCAGATCCTCCCTATCTCCTCCTTGAGCTGGGGTGGATAGGTGAAACGAGCCCCCTCATGGGGGGCCATGAACCCGGATACGAGGGCCCCCTTCAATGGCATCGGAGGATACGTCTGGGGGACCCCTATGACCACGGAACGGAGTCTCCTTCTGGAAAGGATGGTCCACAACCATGGCGCACGCACACTCGTGGAATCGGCCAGGGCCAAAGGGCCATAGGATCGATCCCTTCTATTCCTGAATCCATAGCAGCCGAGCTCCCCCGGATCCTTTCCCGTGAACATGGAGGTCCAGGCAGGGATGGTGATGGGCGGATCCGTGCTCCTGAGGCGGCCGTGGAGGCCACTGGATGCCAGCATGGAGAGGGCGGGAAGGTCCCCTCTCCACTTCTCGAACACCACCTTTGGCGGCACACCGTCGAGGCCGATTACCACTACCCTATTGGTCTTTCCCACACTCTCCCCTCAGAGGTAACCCAGGGCCTTGAGCCTCCTCTTTATGGCCTCTATCTCCTCCGGAGTCAACGAGGCTGAGGGCCTACTGGATTCCTCCTTGCTCGCTGCCAAATCCCTGAGCACATAGACCACGAAATCCGTGACCGAGTCGAAACCCGATCCCTGGATAATGGCCTTGAGTCTGTCGTAAAGGGGCCTGGGTATCTTTATCGTGACCTTGTCAGTTCTGGACAAAGGAGGCTCCTTTAGAGTGCTATGGCACTCCAAACGGAGTGCATTATAGAGTGGATCTTCGGTCTCCTCAAGGCCCAAAGGGGCCCGCAATCTGGATTCAGGAAGCTCTGACCCCAGATGGACGGGGAAAAAGTGGCCTTACAGCTTCCTGGCGTCATGAAATGAAGCTTCTGGATCTCGAGATGGGGCGGGAGGCCCCAAGAGGGCATCCGTGAAGACTCTGGCCCTGGGATCAAGGTCCGAAACTGCTCTATTGACCTCTTGGATGGTTCAAAAATATGATGGATCCCCTTCTCGAGGGAAGGGGAGATCGTCAATGGATTCTCCTTTGGGAGCAAAAGGCCGAGGTCCAATCGTAGCGAGCCTTCGAGGAATGAAGGGTTCTTTTCCTTTCAGATTGGGGACAACCTCGTACATCCTTCCAGCCCCCATAATCCCCAACCTCCGATTCCTGGCACCTTACGTGGATGAGGTGGAGCTCGTGCTCTTCGAAAGCGAGGGTGCGGGAAACCTCCCCTCACCTAAGGAGGTCCGGCAGATGGCCTCCATTGCCAGGGAGCACCATCTGGGATACATCGTCCATCTTCCAACGGATTTGTACTTGGGAGATCCAGAGCCATGGGTGAGGGATCGGTCCAAGGAGACCATCCTTCGCTTCTACAGAAGGACAGAGGAGCTCTCCCCCAGGGCATATGTCCTGCACCTTGAAAGGAAGAGGCCCGATGGGAGCACCGCTGGGGATTTCGAATCCTGGATGGGAAGGGTCCTCGGCTCCTTGGAAAAGCTGGCCAGAGAGGGCGTTGAGCTCCAGCTCCTCGCCCTCGAGAACCTCGACTACGGGGTGAGTCTCTTGGCGAAAATTGCCATGGAAACAGGGACAGGCCTCTGCATAGATGTGGGCCATCTCCTTCGATATGGATTCTCCTTGAGGGAGGAACTGGACCCATTCCTCCCCAGGTGCAATGTCTTGCACATCCACGGAGTAATGGAGCAAGTGGACCACAGGGGGCTTGACGCCATTGAGGAAGGCCCCTGGAAGAAGATTTGGAAAGGGCTTCTCGGGTTCTCGGGGAGCGTGTGTGTGGAGGTATTTTCCCTGGAGGACCTGAGGAGGTCCATGGAAAGGATAAGAGGGGAAGTCCCATGGACCTCATGAGAGGAGATCGGGGGGACGGCCATGAACAATTGCAATGAGAAGGTCCTGGTCACGGGAGGTGCGAGAAGCGGAAAGAGCAGGTTCGGCCTCGAGTGGGGGAAGAAGTTCCCTGAACCCAAGGTATTTTTGGCCACAGCCACTCCAGTGGACCGGGAGATGTTGGAAAGGATAAGAAGGCACTTTCAGGAGAGGGGGCCTGAGTGGATTACTGTGGAAGAGCCCGTGGATATCGAAGAGGCCATCAGACTTTGGGCACCTAAGGTATCCTGTCTCCTTGTGGACTGCATCACCATCTGGCTCACGAACCTCCTGATGGAAGGGTTTTCGGATAGAAAGATAGAATCCCGAACTCGGATCCTTCGAGACGAGGTCCTGAGAGCGCCTTGCTCGGTTCTCCTCGTGACAAACGAGGTTGGATGGGGCATAGTGCCGAATACTCGTTTGGGGAGGAGGTTCAGGGATCTGGCTGGCAAGACAAACCAGTTTCTCGCCCAAGAAATGGATGAGGTGGTCCTCATGGTCTCGGGTATTCCCCTGGTCATAAAATCCAAGGCCAGATCCCAGGTCCCTTTTACAAGGTCTCCTTCGGGGCCCGAGATATGAAGGGCCTATGGGAGGCCATATCCTTCTTCACCATCATTCCCTTGGGAAAATATGAGGGAAGACCTGGGCCATCGACCCTTTTTTGGCTTCCCTTTGTGGGTGGCATCCTGGGTCTCATATGGGCCAGCTTCGATGCCCTCCTCTCTCCCTTGGTCCCGTGGAGGATCCTGTGCATCCTGGATGTTCTCTTTCTCGTGGCCCTGACAGGAGGTATTCATCTCGACGGACTTGCCGACTCCGCAGATGGGCTCCTGAGTCACAGGGGAAGGGATGAGGCCTTGAGGATCATGAGGGATAGCAGGATAGGCACCTGGGGGGTCATAGCGGTGATCTTCACCCTCAGCCTGAAAGTAGCGGCACTGGAAGAGCTGGGAAACTGGGGGAGGTTCCGGGTGCTCGCCTTGGCTCCGGTCTACGGAAGAACGGCAATGTTGCTGGGACTCAATCTCTTGCCTTACGGGAGGGGGGAAGAGGGGATAGCCTCAGGGATGCTCGAATCCAAAAGGGGGATCGCTCACTGGCTTTGGCTTTTGGCCATTGTCGCAGGGAGTTTCATCATCTTGAGGTCTCGGGAATTCCTTGTGGGGAATCTCGTCTTCGGCTTCACAGTGATGATCCTCCTCAGGTTCTATTCCTCCAGGGTGGGGTGCATAACCGGAGATATGGCTGGGGCCATGGGAGAGATCAGCGAGACCGTCCTACTTTTGGCCATGGCGCTGAGTCGCTGAGTTTGCCAAGAAGGAAACAGGAGCCCTCCCATCCACGAATCTTCACCCCCGTGAGCTCCCATCTACCAGGCCCCAAGGTCCTCTTTCGTTCAGAGAAATTCAAAGGGAAGGCGGTCCAAATCCACATTTCCCCCCGACAGGATCACCCCAATCCTCTTTCCCTGGAGCTCCCCTCCTGCCTCCGATACTGCTGCCAATGCCACAGCAGCAGAAGGCTCCACAACTATCTTCATCCTTTCCCATATGTCCCTCATGGCCCTCACAATGGACTTCTCGCTCACTGGATATATGGCGTGGACGAGCCTCTGAATTATGGGAAAGGTGAACTCTCCGAGGGAGGTTCGGAGCCCATCAGCTATCGTGTCCGGATTTTCGGGCCTCACTATCCTGCCGAGTTTCAGGGATCTTATGGCATCATCCGCCCTTTCAGGCTCGCCTCCCAGGATCCTCACCCCAGGGGCAATGGAAGAGAGGGCAATGGCCGTACCACTGATGAGACCCCCTCCTCCCACTGGAACAACTATAGCATCGAGCTCCTTTACTTCCTCCCATAGTTCCAGGGCTGCTGTTCCTTGTCCGGCAATCACGAGGGGGTGATCGTAAGGGGGGATGAAGAAGGCGCCAGTCCTCTCGACCACTTCCCCCAGTGCCCTTTCCCTCGCCTCCAAAGTGGGATGGCAATACGTGATGGTCGCCCCATATCCTTCCACTGCTCTCTTCTTGACCTGGGGAGCACTCTCCGGCATCACCACGTAGCAGGGGATACCCCTCCACCTTGCAGCCTGAGCCAGGGCGGCTGCGTGGTTGCCCGAGGAATGGGTGGCAACCCCCCTTCGAGCCTGCTCCTCATGGAGCGAGAACACAGCATTTGTCGCACCCCTTATCTTGAAAGCGCCGATCTTCTGAAAATTCTCGCACTTGAAAAACAGCCGGGCCCCATAGAGACGATCCAGGCTCTTGCATGTGAGGACAGGGGTCCTGTGGACATAGGCCTCGATCCTCTTGGCTGCATCCACCACATCCTGAAAGGAGACAGCTAGGCCCCTCGGGTCCATGGTTCACCATGGGGAAGGCTCAGAAACTGAGGCCACAATGAGCCCAAATGGGAGCCAGAAGAGCACCCTTTCTCACCTCGCCTCTTAAGCTGGAAACTCTCTTGGGCCCCCGGCCTCGTCAGACCTTCCACCTCACTCCGAATCCTCCCCGGAACCAGGAGGGTTTTCCCTCTCATCTGCGGTCCTCCTTGCCACGGTGATGAATCCCGTGTGGGCAGTCATCCTGTGGACAGGCCTCACGCTGAGACCCTTCACGTGCCACGGCCTCACGAGATTCTCCACAGTCTCTGCCTTTTCGAAACCTCCCACCTCCTGGAATCCATCGTAGAGGCTCTTCACTTGGAGGGCGTTGGCAGTGAAGCAGAGGAGTATTCCACCTGGTCTCAAGGCCTCTTTCACCACTGGGAGAAAGCGCCAAGGGTCTGGCACATCCATGGTAACCCTGTCCACCCCCCTCTCCTCGATACCCAGGGAAGCGTCCGCCAACTTTATGGTCCATTGAGGGCATTTACCCAGATAGGTCTCCACCGTCTTCCTCGCCGCTTTGTGGAAGTCCTCCCTTATCTCGTAAGAGACCAGCATGCCTTCTGGACCTATGGCCCTGAGGAGAGCCATGGTGAGTGCGCCGTAGCCCACTCCCACCTCAACCACTCTGGCCCCTGGAAAGATGTCGGCCCAGATGAGGATTATTCCCAAGTCCTTGGGATAGATCACCTGAGCCTTCCTGGGCATATTCATGATCACCTGGGCCAATGTGGGTCTCAGGACCAAAAAAGGGTGCCCGCCCGATGACCTCACCCTCATCCCCTCCTGGAGCCCGATTATGGAATCGTGCTCCACAAATCCGTGATGGCTGTGAAACCTGCTTCCGGGATTCAGCCTGAAGAGAAACTCTCTGCCCTTTCCGTCCACCAGAAGGACATTTTCTCCTGCTTCAAGGGGCCTGAAATCCAAGCTCCATCTCCCAAATGGAAAACGCCCGAAGCTTTCGCCCCGGGCGCCTTCGATCCTTTGGTGCCGAAGAGGGGACTCGAACCCCTACGGGCGTCGCCCACCACCCCCTCAAGATGGCGTGTCTACCAAATTCCACCACTTCGGCATGGCGAGAAAATGATATCAAACCATCTCGATCCAGACAAGCCTGTAAATCCCCTCTTCCCGAAACCTCGAAGACCCCTCTACCCTCCCCCTCCGTTTATCCCCCTCGCCCCCAAGTGATCCCCGCAGGCCCGTTCAGGGCTTCTCGGGCGCCTTCTCGGGGACCGCAGGAGGTTGTTCATTCTGGGTTTGGGGAAGCCCGCTTGCAGCTTCGGGCTGCTCCATCACTTGTTTGGCCGGCTTCGCGAAGAAATTGCCAGCCATCAGGATGGAGGTGAGCATGAAGATCGCAGCAACCGCAACCGTCAACCTGGAAAGAAAGGTCCCCGGCCCAGCGCTCCCGAAAAGGGTCTGGGCGCTTCCCCCCCCGAACACTGCTCCTATGTCCGAACCCCTCCCCTTCTGGAGAAGAACGACCATGATCAGGAAAAGGCAGACGAGGATGTGCAAGATGGCAATTGCTGTGTACATTCATCTACTCCCAGAGTTTAGCCTCTAGTGTGAATCCCTTGGCCCCCTTTGTGATCTCGTCTCCCAGGTTGCCACGATTCTCCCACGGGATCAGGGGGCTCAAGCTCCTTTCTCCCCCCTCTCCTGGCCCCCGGGATCTCGCCCCACGAGCCAGACAATACCTATTTTACAGCCTCCCCCTCTCATTTGCCACCTTCTCTCGCAGCCCTATCGCCTTCTTCCACTATCTTCGCGAACCCAACTGCATCCAGGCTAGCACCGCCCACTAGGGCCCCATCTATGTCCGGGCACTCCATGAGCTCCCGAATGTTTTCGGGCTTCACGCTGCCCCCATAGAGGATTCTCGTCTTGGAGGCCCTCATTGGGGAGAATCTCCTGCCCAGCCAATCCCTCACCATGGCCTGCACCTCTTGGGCCTGTTCGGGCGTAGCTGTGCGGCCTGTCCCTATGGCCCATACGGGCTCGTACGCTACCACGAATTCCCCTGCCACCTTTTCTTCCAAACCCCCGAGAGCGCTCTCGAGCTGTCTCTCCACGACCTTCAGGGTTAGGCCCCTTTCCCTCTCATCCAAGGTCTCACCTACACACACAATGGGCACAAGACCCCAGTGGAGACAGGCCTGGACCTTTTTCCCGACCCATTCGTCCGACTCCCCGAAGATGTGCCGCCTCTCCGAGTGTCCCAAAATGACCATCTTGCATCCCACCTCGGCCAGCATGCCGAAGGAGATCTCCCCTGTGAAGGCCCCCTTCTCCTCCCAAAAGGCATTCTGGCCCACCAGGATCCAATTCGTATCAGCGATCTCATTGGCCACTGTCTCCAAAGCGGTGAAAGGTGGGGCGAGGGCCACTTGAGCCTTAAGCTCCTTCCCCATGAGGCGAGCCTTGAGCCCCCTCACGAGTTCCCTTGCCTCGGGTCTTGTCATGTGCATCTTCCAGTTTCCGGCTATGAGCGGCACCCTCATCCCATCATCTCCTCCTCTTGGAACATCTCAAGAGGGCCTCCACACCAGGAAGCTTCCTCCCCTCGAGCAATTCCACGAAGGCCCCTCCGCCAGTGGATATGTAGGAGATGCCCTCAGCGTATCCACTCAGGTGAGCAGCTGCATCCAGGTCACCTCCCCCTAGGATGCTGAAGGCCTTGCTTTGAGCCACGGCCTTGACCAGCTCCTTTGTCCCAGTGCTGAAGGGCTCCAGCTCGTAGACCCCCATGGGCCCGTTCCACACAATGGTCTTGGCGTCAGAGATCACCTCTGAGAACAGGGCAATGGATGCTGGCCCTATGTCCAAGGCCATCCACCCGGCTGGGATCTCCTGAACTGGCCTCACCATCCTCTCTGCCTTGTCCGATTTCTCAGGAGCAACGACGCAGTCAACTGGCAGATACAGTTTGAGCCCCTTCCTCTTGGCCCTGGCCATTATTTTCGCCGCCTGGGAGAGGAGTTCCTCTTCCACAAGGGATGCTCCCGTATCTATGCCCTTCGCCCTCAAGAACGTGTATGCGAGGGCACCGCCTATGATCACCTTATCCGCGATCTTCATGAGCCTGTGGACCGCTCCCAGTTTGTCTGCCACTTTCCCCCCTCCCAGGATTGCCACAAGGGGCCTCGCTGGGTCCTCGAGGGCCTTCTCCAGGGCCTCGAGCTCTCTCTTCATGAGCAATCCTGCGGCACACAAGGGGGAGAATTTCACTATGGCCTCTACCGACGCATTGGCCCTGTGGGCCACGGCGAACCCGTCATTCACGTAAATGTCAACTAGCTTGGCCAACTCCCTGGCAAAGCCATCGTCATTGGCCTCTTCCTCGGGATGGAATCGAAGGTTTTCCAGCATCAGGACCTGGCCTTCCTCCATCTGAGAGACCATCCTTTCCACCTCTGGCCCGATGCAGTCCGGAGCCAGATGCACCTCCCTTTGGAGCAGTTCCGACAACCTCTTGGCACACGGGGCCATGGTGAACCTCTTGTCGGGTTTTCCCTTCGGTCTTCCCAGATGCGAGGCGACTATCACTTTGCCTCCCCTCTCGAGGGCCATCCTTATGGTAGGCAGAGCACTCCTTATGCGGGTGTCGTCCGTGATCTCGCCCCTTTCATCTATGGGGACATTGAAATCCACCCTTATGAATACACGCTTTCCCTTTAAATCCATCTCCTCCAGGCTAGGCACTTTCATGGAGACCCTCCCCAGCTTCATTGTCCCGCGAGGCAAAACCGATGCTAGTCGGGATCTCGAAAAGAATCAAGGGTGAATTTGGCCCGAGTTGCAGGGGGCCTTTTCAGGTGATATATTTACGACATCGGGGAATAGTCAACAATGAGAGCTCTCAACCGCCCGTGTGCTCAGGAGTTCTCCGAAGCCCCACTTCCAGGGCCAAGGTGAAAAAATTCGAGGACGAAAGGAGGTCTTCATGGCAATTCGCGTAGGGATAAACGGATTCGGGAGGATAGGTAGGACGGTTTTCAGGGCGGCATTGCTGGATCCAGAGTTCTCGGACATAGAGATAGTGGCCATAAACGATCTCACGGATAACGCTACCTTGGCCCACTTGCTCAAATACGACTCGGTCATGGGCACCTTGCGTCACGAGGTGAAGGCAACGGATAAAGGGCTCGTGGTGGATGGGAAGCTAGTCGTTGTCTACGAACAGAAGGATCCGTCCGCCATACCTTGGAGGGACCATGGAATCCAGTACGTGGTCGAGGCGACGGGGAAATTCACAGATGCTCACCAGGCCAGGGCCCATCTGGATGCGGGGGCCGAGAGAGTTGTCATCACAGCCCCAGCCAAGAACGAGGATGTGACAATAGTGATGGGAGTCAACGAGGACGATTACGACCCATCGAAGCACTATATAGTCTCCAACGCTTCTTGCACCACCAATTGTCTCGCCCCTGTTGCCAAGGTCCTCCTCAATAGATTCGGAATCGTCCGAGGCCTGATGACAACGGTGCACTCCTACACCAATGACCAGCAGCTCCTGGATTTTCCCCACAAAGACCTGAGGAGGGCCAGGGCAGCGGCCCTTTCCATGATACCCACCAAGACGGGGGCAGCTTCGGCCGTGGCCTTGGTGATCCCCGAGCTCAAGGGAAAGTTCGATGGCTTGGCTGTGAGGGTTCCCACACCCAACGTCTCCCTAGTGGATCTTGTAGCGGAGTTGGAGCAGGAGGCCACTGTCAAGGAAGTGAACGAGGCCCTGAAGGAGGCCTCCAACAGGTATCTGGCTTACACGGAAGAACCCCTCGTGTCCATAGACTTCCAGGGAGATAGCCACTCGGCCATAGTCGACGGTCTATCAACCAGGGCCATAGGGAAGATGGTCAAGGTGATGGCCTGGTACGATAACGAGTGGGGCTATTCCAATAGGGTCCTGGACTTGATAAAGCACATGCATTCCAAGAGGCCAGCTTGAGCCTTTGAAGGGGGGAGCCTGCCAGGAGAAGAAGACGTAAGGCTTCTTCCCCGGTGCTGGAAGAGGACAAGGGGCTCCCAAGCCCCTATAGCGAGAAGGAAAGGATCCCATGATATCGAAGACTGCTGGGCCCAAATCCCTCCTGGAAGAATCGGAAGCCCTGAGGAGAAATCTAGCTGAGACAGCAGTGTCCGAGATAAAGATAGACCCAAGGTACCTCGTCCTCAGGGAGACCGTGAAGGACTATAGGGGTCTGGCCAAGGCAGTGGATTCCCTTCTTTTCGAGCTCAACCACCCTTTCAGGAACTGGCGAGTGATTATTCCCGAGCTGAGGAGCTTCGCCCTCAAGAACCTGGGCTTCTATGGCCGACACAAGAAAGGGCCTCAGGCCGTCGAGCTCATCCTCGGGGTATTTCTGGAGGCAGCCTCTGAGGCGAGGAGGACTGAGATCCAATCTCAGGCTCTGGAGTCCATGCTCTCCTACATGGAGAAGGTGGTCCAGACATGTCTGGACGGCTCCTCGGATGATTACGGGAAGGTTCTCTCCAAGACCTTCGAGAACCTGAAAGCGCTGCCTCCCAAACAGAAGGGCATCCTGGCCCGGAACTACCACCCCATGAAGAGAATAGCGGCGGAGCTCCTCTCAAGAAGGCCCATGGGGTTCGACTTCAGGGCCATGAACCATGTCCTGACGGAACTTCTCCGGATAAATTACGAGGAATGGCTGAAAGAGGCGGATCCCATCCAGTGGTTCGTGGAAGAGTTCGGCCATCTTCCTCCCCATGGCTCCCTGAGGGAGAACTTGGAAGAGTTGTCCCACAGGAATCTCATCCAATTGATGAGGAGACTCGACTCTCGAGACGGAAACCGGGAGGAGACGGAAATCACCAGGGAGCTTCTCTCCTTGCCAGGACATCTGGATCTCGTGCGGAAGTACAAGGAATTGCCAGAGGAGGCAGCCAGGATGATGGTCTCCTCGCCTCAAGCTGTGGCCGATCCCCTCAGGGATGGAAGGATACTGGTGCTATTCAAGATAATGGAGACCTCTCGGCTCGCCGAGATTCACGAGGAGACCCTGAGGGAGATCCAGCGGGCCCTTACGGGAATGATCCGCAGCGAGCCTGCCGAGAGGCTCGAGAGCCTTCTCGTCAAGACCTTCTGGCTCCTCAAGGAGAACGTGGTCAACTATCCCAGAACAGCGCTGCAGTGCATCCACGCCATAGGCCAAGAGGTATTCCAGAAGGGCCAGTCGAGGCTAGTGGAGGTTTTCCTGGAAGAGGTTGTCAGATTTGGCTTCCAGCCTCCTGATGTGAGAGGTGTCGACACCGAATGGCAATGGCTGTGCAATCCCAATCACCTCTTGAATATCAGGATATGGCTTGATCTCATCTGCTTGCAGCCCAAGTGGTGCACCACCCTTCTTTCAGCCCTGATAATCAATCTCAAGCTTGCAGGCACCTGTATAAGAGACACCGACCTTTTCCAGAAGGACATAAGCAAGCTCCTGAGAAGCGATATCGCCCCCCTCTATAATCTGGTGAAGCAGCTCACGAAGCTCATTCCCGCTTTCTTCAACGAGATAGGGGCCGAGGGTCTCCTCAGGGATGTCTCCACCGAGGTGGATGAGATCCACCGAAGAAGGGACCCCATCATCCATTTCCTTCGCAAGCAAAGCCACGTGGAAAGCAGTAACCTCATAGTGGAGTTCATAGAGGAGATCTTCAACTTCTGGAACACCCTGGACAAGAAGTGCCTAAGGAATTTCCTCCCAGAGGAGACCCTCGCACAGGTGGACGAGAACTCGACATTGGTCCTGGAACCCCACAGGATCGTGAGGGCCCTTTTCCAAGAGCACTCCTTATCTGGGGCCAAAGGTCTTTTGTCCTTGAGGGAAGAAGAGGTCGAGGGAACCATATCTTCTGTGGAGGGGGTTTCGGAGGAGGAGAGGAAGAGGGTCCTACTTCTCTTCAGGATGTATAGGCTCGTCTACCAGAAGTATTACCTGGGTTACCAGGAGATTCGCTACCACCTGAGTCAGGCCAAGGCCCATGGCTTCAGCGGACTGGACAGGTTGGAGGAGGTTCTCGAGAGGGATGAGCCAGAGGAGTGCCTGGAGGCCATTTTGGACTATCTCGAAAAACTCAAGGAGATAATCCTCTCGCCCGAGACCTTCGAGGTCACAGAGGACATATACCACAAGAGGCACATAGCCGCGGATATCCCCTCCATGTACGGGAGATATCACGAGAAAAAGTTCGATGCCCTGGGCCTTTCCTTCAGGTTGGAGAATCTGGCCAATGTTTATTTCGAGAGGCTCATAGAGTCGGTTAACCTCTCTTTCATAACCAGGGCGGTCTTCTTCAAGATCGTCAAGTGCATAAGGCTTTTCATGAGGGCCATGCAGATAGACGGGATATCCTCCCAGAGGCTCGAGGCTTACATGGACCTCCTGGAAAAATCCCTGGAGATGAGGAGGTTCACCTATACCCAGTATCTCGACATCCTCAGGGGGCTCTCCGAGGGGGTGAAAGACATCCTCAATGTGTACTACACCGATGTTCACAAGGACACCTTGGAGGTGGTCATCCGCTCCCTTGGCCCCAGACATATCCTCCCCAAGTACCTCGGTCACGGCAACGATGGGGACGAAGACGCCCTGGTTCACAGGATATCCGAGCAATTTTTCAGGGACTTGGTCTCGAGCACCTTCGGCCTCCAGTACCTGGACAACTTCCTCACTAGGATCCACCAGACCCTCGCCCTTCAGAAGGAGACCCTCTCTGAGGCTGACCTAGACCTTCTCATGACCTACGACCCCGAGAGGGTCCTCTCCCACATCCACGCTCCCAGGAAGCTCACGCGCGACCCGATCCACTTGGGCTCCAAGGGGTACAACCTGGTTCTCCTGGCAGAGGCCGGAGTGAGGGTTCCCCCCGGCTTCATAGTGACGAGCGAAGTGGCCAGGTGCCACAGGATCGTTCTGAACTTTCCCCAGGCCCACGAGGATTTCGTGTCCCGCATAAGGGACGGCATTCGCCGCCTCGAGGAACTGACGGGAAAGAGGTTCGGTGATCCCGGCTGTCCTCTCTTGGTCTCCGTGAGAAGCGGCTCGACCATATCCATGCCCGGCATGATGGACACCCTCCTCAATGTGGGGATAAACGAGGAGATAGCTCAAGGCATGGCCAACTCCACTCGTAACCCTTGGTTCGCCTGGGACAACTACAGACGCTTCCTTCAGTCCTGGGGGATGTCCTTCGGGATGGAAAGGGAGGTGTTCAACGAGATAATGAGGGAGTGGAAAGCCCGCTTCGGTGTCGAGAAGAAGAGACAGTTCACGGGCGAACAAATGCAGAAGATGGCCATGGCCTACAGGCGAGCCTTGGAGGAGAGCGGCATAGCAGTGGAGGAGGACCCATGGAGGCAACTGGAGACAGCCATCCACAGGGTGATTTACTCCTGGAACTCACCAAAGGCCAAGGATTATAGGGAGATCATGGGGATATCGGACGATTGGGGCACGGCTGTCATAGTCCAGGCCATGGTCTTCGGAAACCTGGGGCCAAAGGCCGGAAGTGGGGTCCTCTTCACAGCGAATCCCACAAGGAGGATGCGGAGGGTAGTCCTCTGGGGAGACTACACCCCCATGAACCAGGGAGAGGACATAGTAGCCGGTCTGGTGACCACCTTCCCCATATCCAACGAGCAGAGGGAGGAGTCTGGAAGGGGGGGTGAGGTCACCCTCGAGGACGAGTTCCCTGAGATCTACAGGGCTCTTTTGGATCTGGCCAAGATGCTGGTTTACGAGAAGGGCTGGAATCCCCAGGAGATAGAGTTCACCTTCGAGGGGCCCGAGGCTTCTCAGCTTTACATCCTTCAGACCAGGGACATGGTGACAATGAGGAGGAGGGAGACTGTCCCTGTGTTCGTATCGTCACCTGAACTACACGAGCACTATCTGAGCAAGGGAACAGGGGTCAGTGGAGGAGCCCTTTGCGGAAGAGTGGTCTTCACCCTCGAGGACATAAGGAAGTGGAGGACTCTGGAGCCCCAGACCCCCTTGATCCTGGTTCGCTCGGACACGGTCCCCGATGACATAAAGGAGATCTCCCTCACGGACGGCCTTCTCACTGCCAAAGGTGGCCAGACTTCCCATGCGGCCATAGTGGCGCTGAGATTGGGAAAGACTTGCGTTGTGGGGACAGGGGGTCTTACGGTCCTGAGCGAGAAGGGACCGTGCAGGATCCATGGGGTGACAGTGAAAGAGGGCGATTTCCTGAGCCTAGATGGGAGAAGCGGCTCCGTGTACCTGGGTCGCCATCCCATCGAGCAGAAGGCTGTAACCAGCACTTCGACGAATATCGAAATGGGGAGGTGATGGAAATGGATCTCACGGCCAAGGATCACCCCTTCCTTTCCATCAATCAGGAAAAGCTGCCCATGGCATTGGGGATAAACGGGCTGGGGCGAATAGGAAAACTCACCCTTTGGCACCACGTTGCCAGGAGATCCTTCGAGGAGCTCGTGGTGAATGTGGGAAGAGATGTGGGAAAGGGCCTCGAAGACATAGCCGACTATATCCTCAGGGATAGCACCTACGGCCCCTTGGACAGATTCCTCTTCGGATTCAGAGGGGGAAGGGTCATAGAGGAGCTGGACGAAGCCAAGGGCACCATGAAGGTGAATGGAGTCCCGGTGAAGATCTTGAGACAGAGCAGGGACCCGAAGCAGATCCCTTGGAAGGAGAACAAGGTCTCCCTGGTTGTGGACTGCACTGGTGCATTCACTGATCCCACCTCCCCTCCAGATGCACCCAAAGGAAGTCTGAGGGGCCATCTGGAGGCAGGGGCCCAGAAGGTGATCCTCTCTGCCCCTTTCAAGATCAAGGACAAATCCCTCTCCATGCCTGAGGACGCTGTCACAACCATCCAGGGAATAAACGAGGACGACTTCGACCCGAATCGCCACAAGCTGATATCCACAGCCTCTTGCACCACGACCTGTCTGGCCTTCATGATGAGACCCATGCTGGACCACTTTGGGGCAGATGCCATACTCACGGCCTCGATGGTCACGGTCCACGCTGCAACGGGAAGCCAGGAGGTCTTGGATAGGCTGCCAGATGCCAACGCCAAGGATCTGAGAAAGAACAGGAGCACCTTCAACAACATAATTCTCACCACAACTGGGGCCGCAGATGCGTTGGCCCTTGTCATGCCACAGATGAGGGGAATAGGATTCATGGCCGAATCCGTGAGGATCCCCACCAACACAGGCTCCCTCGTTATCCTGGTACTCAACATCCAGGATCAGGACCCCTCCAATCCCATAAGGAGGAATCTGATAAACTCCATCTACAAGAAGGCAGCGGAAGGCTACCTGAGCAAGTATCTCGCTTACACGGACAAGCAGAATGTCTCGGCAGATGTGATAGGCACAGCAGCAGCGGCCATCATAGAGGGCAAGGAGACCCACACCAGGACCGCGAATCTGAGGGTGAACTTGAGGACTGTGTGCGCTGTTCCCCAGGAGTCCATGAAGGGATTGGAGGGTGGGTTTCTGGAGGTGCCCATAACTCAGGTGGTCGTCTATGGCTGGTACGACAACGAGCTGGGCTCGTATACCCACATGCTGGGCGAGAGGACCTTAGGAATCGCCCGAAGCATGCTGTGACCCCACAGACCCAATGCTCCTGAGAAAGATCCTCCTGGGAGCCCCAGTCCTGGTATTGGGGCTCCTCATCCAATCAGTCCTTTGGGTCCCCACCTACGAGGAACAGACCAGGGGCAATCCCCGGAGATTGGTCCAGTTCGTGACGGGTTCCTTGGGCGATGCCAGCTTGCTCAATCCCATCCTGGCCGCAGATAGCGCGAGCAGCGAACTGGCTGGCTTGATTTTCGAGGGCCTTGTGGACAGGGATGAGGAGCTCCGCTTCAGGGGAAGGCTGGCGGAAAGATGGGAGATAGAGGAGGAGGCGAGCTTCCTGATTCACAGACCTCCTAAGGGGTGCGAGGGGATGTCCATGGAGGATCTCTTCCAGTGGCTCCAGGAAAAATTGGGCTCCTGGCCTCAGGTGAAAAGAGTGGAAATCAGTCCTGGTGAGGAGAGACGGGAGACAGTGGAGGTCTCAGAGGCAGGGACGCGCAGGAAGGTAGGGGTGAGGATCTCCATTCCTCCCAAGGTGAAGGTCCTCCTCAGGGAGGTGGATCAGGATTTCTTCCAGAAGCTCGAAGGACTCCTCGGGGATGGATATTTCAGCTCTTTCGCTCCCGAGGTCCATTGCGAATTCTCCGAAAAATTGGACCCAGCGACCCAGAAGAGGCTTGCAGGAGAGCTCATTTCCGCAACGGAACATCACCCAATAATCACCTTCCATTTGAGGAAAGGCATCATGTTCCACGATGGCTCTCCCGTGACATCCAAAGATGTGCTCTTCACGTACAATGCCATAATGGATCCGGCCAATCTCTCACCCAGGATGCCAGATTTCGAGCCTGTCCTCAGGATTGAGACACCCGACGATCTCACAGTGAGGGTCGTGTACAAGAGGCTCTATTCCCCTGCCCTAGGCACATGGAGCATGGGGATCCTGCCCCAACACCTCCTCAACGAGGAGGCATTGGCGAGGGAAGCGGCCCAAAGGGGTTTGGACCCCAAGACCTTCTCCATAAGACAGAGCGGATTCAACAGAAGACCCGTTGGCTGCGGGCCATTCAAGTTTCACGAGTGGAAATCGGATCAGTATGTGATCCTCAAGAGATTCGACAACTACTGGGAGGGTCCTCCCAATTATGAGGAGTACGCTTTCAGGATAATTCCCGACCTCCTCACCCAAGAGATGGAGTTCTATGCCGGGACAATAGATTCCTACGCAGTGCAGCCCCATCAGGTGGAAAGGCTCAAAGGCGACCCGAGATATCAGGCCTTCTCTGGCCTTTCCTTCGGCTACACTTACATAGGCTACAACATGAGGAGAGAGCCCTTCAGAGATTCGAGGGTGAGAAAGGCCCTGGGAATGGCCATAGATGTGGAGAAGATACTGAAATATGTGCTCCATGGCCAGGGAGAGAGGATCACGGGCCCATTCCCCAAGCAGACGGACTACTACGACCACACCATAGAGCCCATTCCTTACGATCCCCGAGGGGCACTGAAACTCCTTGAAGAAGCGGGATGGAAGAGGGATTCTCTTGGCAAACTCGTAAAGAATGGCCAACAGATGCGCTTCACCCTGATAACAAACAGTGGCAACGATATTCGAAAGGCCATCCTCGCCATAGCTCAGGACTCTTGGAGGCAATTGGGCATAGATGTGAGGACCGACACTGTGGAGTGGGCGGTCTTCATCAACGAGAGGATAAACAAGAGGGATTTCGATGCCGTGGTGCTGGGGTGGTCCATGGGCATAGATCCAGATCTTTACCAGATCTGGCATTCTAGTCAGACGGGGCCCAATCAGCTGAACTTCGTGGGCTTCCAAGACCCTAGCGCCGATGAGCTCATAGTGAGGATCCGGCAGGAATACGACCACGAGAAACAGGTCGACCTTTGCAGGAGGCTTCACCGGATAATAGCGAGGGAACAGCCTTACACATTCCTCTATGTGAGCAAGTGGACAGCGGTTCTGGACCGAAGAATCGTGATCATGGAGAGAGATGCCAATGGCAATCCCGTGTACAGGAGGATCACGCCCACCAAGACAGGAAACTATGCCTTCCACTTCAACAGGTGGATCAAACTGCCTCATGTTCCGGTCTTTTCCGAGTGAGGAGGTATAGGCAGTGGCGGAGGAGAGGGAGCGATGATCTCTTTTTTGGCGAGGAGTATTGTCCAGAAGTTGGTGACACTGTTTTTCGTCTCCATCGTGTCCTTCGCGGTTGTCCACATGGCTCCGGGAGAGCCCAGTCAGGTGGACCCCATGAATCCCAAGTTCACCCCCGAAGTGGTGGAGAGATTCAGGAAGGCATTTCACCTGGACGAACCCCTCCATGTCCAGTATCTCCTGTTTTACGGTGATCTCCTCAGGGGAAAGACCGTCTCCTGGAAGGACAATCAGCCAGTTTTGGCCAAGATCTGGGAGAGATTCCTCAATAGCCTGCCCCTTTTCCTCGTGGGGTCCCTTCTCACTTGGACCATATCCTTCCCCCTGGGCGTGCAGGCGGCTGTGAAAAGAGGGAGCCTCCTGGACAAGACCACCACCTTCACCGCCTATTTCTTCATCTCCATACCTGGCTTTTTCTTCGCCTATCTCCTGATAGTGGGGGTGGTGGAGGTCCTGAGGGTGCCCGTCGTGGGAATGGAGACTTTCGGCCTGTCTCAAGCACCTCTGACCCACAGGGTCATGGACAGGATCTGGCACCTGGTCATCCCCTCCATTCTGGGAGCCACTGTGGGTGTAGCTGAGTTGTCCCGTTACGTGAGGAGCCAGATGCTGGAAGTGGAATCCCAGGATTACATCAGGACTGCCCGGGCCAAGGGTCTTCCCCAGGACATGGTCCATTACAAGCACGCCTTGAGGAATGCCTTGCTACCCTTTGTGACCATGTTCGGCCTAATGATCCCGGGACTTATAGGGGGCTCGGTCATAATCGAGTCCATATTCTCTTGGCCCGGAATGGGGAGGATGGCCTACGAGGCCATCATGGCGCGGGATTATCCGGTCATCCTCACCCTCAATTTCCTCTCGGCAGTGTTGGTGCTGGTGGGGACTTTGGTCTCGGATATCCTTTACATGCTGGTCGATCCCAGGATAAGGCTTTGAGGGCTGGACAGTTGGCGGGGAGGCCTAGAGACAAGGGCGTGATATCGAGGGGCGAGGAACAGGGCCTTTGGAGGGATGTCTGGCATCAACTCAGGAGAAACAGGCTCGCCATGTCGGGCCTGGTCATTTTTCTCGGGTTCGTGATCCTGGCCTTGGTCGGTCTCTCTCTCACCACTGGAAAGAGCCCGCTTCTGGATCCTTCCCTGGTGAGGTTGCCAGAGAAGCTCCGTCCCCCTCTTGCCAAGGCGAGGGCAGATTTGCTTCACCCCGAGGAGCTCCCACCCCTTGGCATCTACCTCATGGGAACGGATGAGTTGGGAAGGGACGTCTTCTCCAGAATGATGCAGGGCGCTTGGGTCTCCCTCACTGTGGGCTTCGTTGCAGTGGGTATAGCCGTGGGGATAGGAATAGTCCTGGGAGGCATAGCTGGCTATTACGGCGCAAAGCCGCTGCGGATTGGAACCATCTTGGGCCTTGCTGGACTCTTCTCAGGACCCTTTGCCCTCGCGAGCAAAAGGCTCGATATCTTCCTGCTCCTCGAGGGGGCTGGGATTCTGGTCCTTGTTTCCACGAGGTATCTGGGACTAAGGAAGGGATTTGTGGCCAGGTTCTTCACGCTGCCTTGTGTTTCCGTGGACACCCTCATCATGAGAGCTGTGGACGTCATGCTGTGTTTCCCTAGCTTCTTTCTCATTCTCACGGTCGTGGCGATTCTTCCCCCCAGCATATACAACATAATGGCTGTCATAGGGCTCACGAGTTGGATGGGAACGGCCAGGTTCGTGCGGGCCGAGTTTCTGAGCTTGAGGGAGCAGGACTTTGTCCTAGCAGCTAAAGCCCTGGGACTTTCCGATGCCAGGATCATCTTCAGACACCTCGTTCCCAATGCCGTGGCCCCGGTCCTCGTATCGGCCACCCTCGGAATAGCGGGGGCCATTCTCACGGAGGCGGGCTTGAGCTTCCTGGGCTTCGGCGTTCCACCACCCCATGCCACTTGGGGCAATATCCTCTCGGACGGCAAGCGTTTCCTATTCGACGCCCCCTGGCTCACCCTGATCCCGGGATCCGCGGTCCTGACCGTGGTCTTGGCCTTCAACCTATTCGGGGAAGGGCTGAGGGAGGCCTTGAATCCCCGTCTGAGGAGATCCAGGTGAGATGACAGAGGTACTCTTGGAAAAAGAGAGGAAAGGGCCCCTCCTCCAGATGAGAGAGCTCAGGGTGGCCTTCGAGGACGAGGAAGGCTTCCGAGTGGTGGCCCTGGCAGGGGTGGATCTGGTCTTGGACCAAGGGGAGGTTGTCTGCCTTGTGGGCGAGTCGGGATGTGGGAAGACCCTCACTGCCTTGAGCATCATGGGCCTGCTCCCATCACCCCCTGCTGTGGTGGAATCGGGAAGCATCCTGTTTTCGGGCGAGGACCTCCTCAGGCTTGGGGAAGAGGAGATGAGGCAGATAAGAGGCAAGGAGATCTCCATGGTCTTTCAGGAGCCCATGACCTCCCTCAATCCAGTTTTCAAAGTAGGGGAGCAAATTGCCGAGGTGATGATGGTCCATGAGGGATCCCATCCCAAGGAGGCCAAGGAAAAAGCGGCGGAACTCCTCGAGGCAGTTGGAATAGGGGACCCCCGCAGGATGATGGAGGCCTATCCCCATCAGCTCAGTGGGGGGCAGAGGCAAAGGGTGATGATAGCCATGGCCCTGGCCTGCGGGCCCAAGCTCCTCATAGCGGATGAGCCCACAACAGCCCTCGATGTCACAGTGCAGGCTCAAATCCTCCACCTCTTCGCCCGTCTCATGGCGGAGAGGAATATGGGCCTCCTGTACATCACACACGATCTTTCCGTCGTGGCCCAGATAGCCAAAAGAGCCGTGGTCATGTACGCGGGATTGGTCGTGGAAGAGGGGCCAGTGAGGGAGATCTTCAGGAATCCAGCGCATCCTTACACAGTGGGTCTCATGAACTCCATAGCAGCCCTGGCCCGAAAAGGGCAGGCCCTGAGGAGCATACCTGGAAGCGTCCCAGATCCCTCTTCCAGGCCCGAAGGGTGCCCGTTCCACCCCAGGTGCTCCCTGAGGAAGGATGTTTGCTCGAGAGAAAATCCTCCCATGTGCCACTTGGGGGACAATCACTGGGCGAGATGCCCTGTGGTCCAGGGATCGTGGTGAGATGAAGGTGTCATAGAATGGAGTCCCAGGTGAGAGAGTACCTTGGCTCCATGGTGGAGAATCCACTCATGGAAGTGTTGGGGGTGCGGAAATGGTTCCCCCTCACGAGGGGCTTCCTCCAGAAGGTGGTGGGCTGGGTCCATGCTGTGGACGGAGTGGACCTCCAGATCCCTAGAGGAGGTACCTTGGGTCTTGTGGGGGAGTCTGGATGTGGCAAGTCCACATTGGGGAAACTCCTGGTGGGGCTCATTCAACCGGATGGGGGGCAAATCCTGTTTGAAGGACAGGACCTGAGTACCATGGATGGTCCCAAGGCCAGGGAATTCAGAAAAAAGGTACAGATAATCTTTCAGGACCCGTACAGCTCCCTCAATCCTAGAATGAGGGTGGGGCAAATCCTGCAAGAGGGCTTGATGCAGGGGGGAGTGGAGGACAGGAGGGAGAGGAGAATCCTGGTGGAGGAGCTTTTGGAAAGAGTCGGGCTTCCCCGGGGGGCTGCTCATCGCTATCCCCACGAGTTCTCGGGGGGTCAGCGCCAGAGGATCGGTATTGCCAGGGCCCTCACGGTAGGGCCAAGGCTCATAGTGTGCGATGAGCCAGTATCCGCCCTCGATGTGTCCGTCCAGGCCCAAATAATCAACCTCCTTTTGGAACTCCAAGAGGAGATGGGCCTGAGCTACCTTTTCATAAGCCACGACATTCACTTGGTGAGATACGTGAGCCATCATGTGGCCATAATGTATGGGGGGCAAATAATGGAGTACGCGCCAGCCCATGGGCTGGAGAGGATGGTCTTCCACCCCTATTCTCAGGGCCTGCTCCAGGCGGTCCCCGTTGCGGATCCCGATGTCCCCTTGAGGCCACCCCTACTGAGGGGAGAAGTGGGCAGTTCCGTGAACCCACCCCCAGGTTGCAGGTTCCAGGCAAGATGCTGGTTAGTGGAAGAGAGGTGCCGGAAAGAGGAGATAGGATACTATCCCTTGGAAGGACATCTGGTAAGGTGCTGGAAGGTGGCCAAGGGCTGAGGTTATGGGGAAAGACCCGCCTCACAATCCGGCCGCACAGAGGGCGCTCGTCCGAAAGAATCGCTCTTGGCGTGATTGCCGGCCCTTGGCCGAAAGGCCAACTTGCCTCGGATGGTCAGCCCCGGGGAGGGGCGGGCTCCGCACGCCCGCAATGGGGGAATTGGCTTCACCCGAGCATGTCCCCCCTAGGCCACCGGGGGTTCATTTGCCTCCCGTGATCATGATATGCCTCGGCTTAAGTCCGGCCTCGCCACGCGGACGCGCAGAGCGCGTCCCTCCGAGAAAAGCGCCTCTCGCGCCGTCTGTGGATATTCCCCGCAAGGCCATCCGACCCTGGCTGGCCCACCCCTCGGAGGGGCGGGCTCCGCACGCCCGCAAGGACACCATTGGCTCCACTCGAGCATTTCCCCGATAGGCCACCGGCCCTTCGTCTACCTCCCGGCCGTCATGCCATACCGGGGCTTGCGTGCGGCCTTCCAACGCGGACGCGCAGAGCGCGTCCCTCCGAGAAAAGCGCCTCTCGCGCCGTCTGTGGATATTCCCCGCAAGGCCATCCGTAACGCGCTGGCCTCCCCCCGGAGGGGCGGGCTCCGCACGCCCGCAAGGAAGGCGCGGGCTTAACCGGGGCATGTGCCCTCTTGGCCACCGGCTTATCGTCAACCCATCCGGTGGGAATGGAATGCCTCGGCTTGCGCACGGCCTCGCCACGCGGACGCGCAGAGCGCGTCCCTCCGAGAAAACCGCCTTTCGCGTTATGCCAGGGTTTTCCCCGCTAGGCCATCCGTGCTCGGCTTGCCCCCCGGAGGGGCGGGCTCCGCACGCCCCCAAGGACTGCCTTGGCTTCATCCGGGCATGTGCCCGTAGGCGACCCGGCCCCGACCGGCCATCCCGTGAAAACGTAATCCCTCGGCACACGTTTGGCCATGCTAAGCGGGCGCACAGAGTGCGCCCCTCCGAGAAAACCACCTTTCCCGCTATCCCACGGCTTGCCAAGCAAGTTCCTTTAACGCCGCTCGGCCGTCTAGGGGAGGGGCGGGCTCCGCACGCCCGGAAGGACTGCCTTCGCTTCATCTGGGCATGTCCCCGTAGGCCAACCGGCCTCTCGTCTCCGCATCCGGTAGGAATCGGCCTCTCGTCTCCGCATCCGGTAGGAATGAAATGGCTCGGCACAAGTTTCGCCATGCCATAAGGGCGCACAGAGTGGGCCCGTCCCAAAAGGTCGCCCCTCGCCTCTTCCCGGAGGCCTACACGCTGAGCCCCTCCCCCCTGTGCCTGGCCCTTTTGAGGAGATACCCTTCGCGGTAGGGTTCTAATCGGGGATGATTGACTCGATGGTCAAGATGGAATAAGGTTTCCCTCGAGTCACTGGGCTTCCCATTGGTTTTGGAGGCCAGTGATATTCCCTTGAGGACCTGGGCGGATCTCATGGAGTTCAGCGCCCTTTTCGATTTCTCGGAGCTTTTGGAGGCCACGGTGAAGCTCACTGTGGCTGCCTTGCTTGGGGCAATGGTGGGTTACGAGAGGGAGGCCCATGGCGAGGCAGCCGGCTTCAGGACCTTCATACTGGTCTCCATGGGATCATGCCTGATAATGATGGTCTCAATTCACCTGGAGACCATGTACAGGGGCTTTGGAATGGAAAGCGCTGTGCGAGTCGACCCTGGAAGGATAGCATCCTATGCCCTAGCAGGAATGGGGTTTCTGGGCGCAGGTGCCATAATAGTGGGAAGAAGCATGGTGAGAGGCCTCACAACCGCAGCCGGACTCTGGCTCATGACAGCTGTGGGCTTGGCAGTGGGAAGCGGATACCTCCTCCCTGCTGTGATGGCAACGCTGCTCGGGGTCTTCGTCCTCTTCACCTTGAGGAGGGCGAGGCAGTGGTTTCACCGGGACATTTATTCCACCATAATCCTCACGTTCCACGAGCCCACTTCGAGGCTCGAAGACATAGGGGCAGTTGTGGAGAAGTATCCCTTCACCAGGATCGCCTTCGTCAACTTTCACAAGTCATTGGAAAAGGGGACCATAACTTACCGCCTCAACGTGATATCCAAAGAGGGGACCGAGTGGGAGGAACTCACCGAGGAGCTCGCTTCCCTACCTGGCCTGAAGGAGATTGCCCTGGAGGAGGGGAGGGTTGTGTGATGAGGGCGAGTTTGTCAGTGACATTGTCCTTGACCCAGTGAGGATCCCACCACTCGATGGGATTGACGAAAACTCCCCCGACCAGGATTCCAAAATGCAAATGATCTCCCCCAGCAAGACCAGTGCTGCCAGTCACACCTAGAACCTCTCCCTTCTCCAAGAACTGTCCCACATCCACTGATATCTGGCTCAAATGGGAGTACATGCTGAAGAGGCCGCATCCATGCTCTAGGAGAACCGTGTTACCGTAAATACCTAGCTCTCCAGCGAAGATGACCTTTCCCCTGTTTGCGGCCTCGACAGGGCTCATGGCAATGGATGCCAGGTCCACCCCCAGGTGAACCTGCTCATCTATGACCTTGCCGTCCCACATGTAGCTCCTCCTGTCTGCGAAACCGGCCATTGGCTTGGAGTTAGGCATGCGCGAGAAAGGCCCAGACCAAAGAGGTTCCCCTGTGCTCTGGGAACACAAGGCCCTGATCTTCTCGTCACTTTCTCTGCGATGGTCTCTGTTGATTCTGAGAAACATCTCCTGAGGCTCACCCCTCAGAGATGGATCCCTCTGTTGGAAATACGGGAGGATGCCCTGGAGAAACTCCTGGGTCACCCTTATGGTGTCCTGTCTGAACTTCTTGGGCTTTATGGAGTAAGGGAAGGAGGTCTTTGTCCTGTTGCTCGCGAGGTCCTCAGCCTCTATCCATATGGAGGTTCGAGATGGTGCGTCGTGAGGGACAGCGAAGAGAACAATCCACGCATTCTCCTTGGCCATTTGACATCCCTTGAACCAGAGATCACCCACCCTCACCCCGCACCACTTGAGGGGCTCCGAGGCTTGGACCACAACCATTCCCGAGCCGCCCTGATTGACATAATGGAACTTGCTCTGGATGCCGAGCACAGGCGGCACCGTGTCCACCATGACCTTGGCTTCCAATGAGGTGGAGTTTCCACCAAGCCATGCCCTGTCTCTCACCTCCACCCTGAGCAAAGCTGGTCCATCACGAAGGCCATGGGATTCTGCGGAGATGGTCAGTTCCTTCTGGATCGCATGCAAGCCCCCTGGGAATTCCTCCGAGGCTATCACCTCTGTCCTCCCGTCCTGTTCCACTGTCACCCTGTAATGACCCAGACCGGTCCCCTTGTCCTCCATGGTGAGCAGAAAGGAACTCCTCTTTCCCAAGGCCAAGGGCTCAGGGGAGATGGCCAACTGGGGTTTTCCCCTCTCTAGCTTCCCGTAGATCAGAAAGGAAAGACCACCGAAGGCCAAAAGGCCTCCAATGAGAAGAAGTGCTCTTCCTGGTTTAATGGGGATCATTCTCCCTCGCCGTTTCCCAAATCTCACCCAAAGATCCCATTATGCTACCAGACTCCAGTCTTCCATTCACCCCCTCCCTCAAGCCCGGAATCCTGGGAAGAATCCCAGAGAGGGCCTCCACCACGGAGCTGTCCACCCTTCCCCGGGCGGCCTCTTTTCTCAGAAACTCCAGAGCTCCCTCGTCCGATTCGGGCTCCCTGTAAGGCCTTCGGGATGTGAGGGCGTCGAAGATGTCGCTTACAGCCAGAATCCTGGCTTCAAGGGGTATCTGGTCTCCCCCGAGACCTTTGGGATAACCAGATCCGTCGAGTTTCTCGTGGTGGGAGGAGGCTATATCGGGCATCTTCTTCAGGGGCAGGGGAAGAAGCCCCCTGATTTCTTCCAGGATCTCCTTGGTCCTGGAGGCGTGAACTCGCATAAGCTCCTCCTCAGTGCCCTCCAGTCTTCCGCACTTGAAAAGAACCGAATCCGGCACCCCCAGCTTCCCCTGATCGTGGAGGAGAGCTGCGTACTCGAGCAACTCCAATTGTCGAGGGTCGAGCCCCATGGCCTTTCCCAGCTCCACGCTATAGGCCGCAACCCTCCAAGTGTGCCCAGCAGTGAGGTGGTCCCTCGCATCTATGGCCACAGCTTGCCCCCGAATGAGGCTCTGGAAGGTCTGCCTCTGTCTCTCCAAGTACCTCGCATTTTCCAGTGCCAGCGCTGCATGGGCAGCGAGCGAGAGAAGTATCTCCTCGTCCTCCGATGTGAACCCAGGCCCATTCTTCTTATTGAGGACCTGTATAACCCCGATACACTCACCCCATGGATTCATCATGGGGACAGCTACCATGGAGCGGGTCCTGAAGCCGCTGATGGCATCCCACCCTGGGTCGAACCTGGGGTCCTCGCGAGCGTCCTCGAGCCTGACGGGCCTGCAACTGGATGCCACTGTCCCAGCGATGCTCCTTTGATCCAAGGCCACCTCTATGGTCAACCCACCCTCCGCGATGTAGCTCACGAGGGTCTTCGTCGTTTTTCCATCGCCATTACTGGCTTCCTTTTCCTGGACCAAATAGAGGGTCGTCCTCTCTCCATCGAGTATTCGGCTTGCCTCTCGGACTATCAAACCCAGAATCTTGCCCACATCCCTCTCCCACGCGAGGCTGAGACTCACCTCTGTCAGGGCCTCGAGTCTCAGAATTCTCTCCTTAGCCTTGTCCTCTTCGCGGGGCATTCCTCAGGCCTCTCTCTTCCCTTGGTCTGCGAGGGATTTGCCGAGGGCCTCCTCCAGCTCGGCTCTCCGTTGGAAAGCTGCCTCCACGACCTTGGGGTCCCAGACCACTCCCATTCCTTCGGCCAAGGAATGTAGGGCCTCTTGGAACCCCATGGGCTTCTCTCCCCATCTTGGATACATCCTGCACCAGATAGCATCGGAAACCGCAATTATCCTGGCACCAAGGGGTATCTCTTCCCTCTGCGGTCCCCCAGGAGGGAAGCCGCCCCCTCCATAATGCTTGTGGTGAAAACTCACGAGATCCTCTATTCCAGCAAGCTCCCCTTGGAAATTCATCTTCTCGAGAAGCCTGCCACTCATGAGGGCATGGCTCTCGTAAACGGGACGTTCTTGGTCGGTGAGAGGCTCCCCTTTGAGGAGGATCCGGTCGGGGACTGATAGCTTCCCCAGATCGTGCAGGGCTCCAGCCCACCTGATCCTCCGCACTTCCTCCTCTCCAAGACCCATGGCCCTTCCGATGATCTCGCAGAAAGAGCTCACTAGGGGGGCATGGGGAATCCCCCTCTCGGTCCTCATCTCCACCGCACGGACTATGCTGTGGATCACGGCGTCCGTGGCCCTCTGCTGCTCCCTGTAGAGCTGGGCTGTATGAATTGCAACACCAACCACAGAGGCCAGGGCTTGGAGGAGTGCCACATCCTCTTTCCCGAAGGGCCTTCCATCCTTCCTGTTGAGCACCTGGACCACGCCTATCCTTTCCCCATTGGGCACCTTTAGGGGAACACTCACCATGGATCTGGTCCTGAAGCCAGTCGCGCTATCTATGGCAGGATTGAACCGGGGATCCCCGTACGCATCAGCCACGAGGATCGGCTCTCCAGATGTCAAGGCAGCTCCGGCAATGCCTTTTTCCTTGGGAAACCTTATCTCTTGAGCCCCTAAAGCTACGAAGGAGAAAAGCTCCCCCTTCTCTTCATCCAGAAGGAAGATGGAGCTTCTCTCCGCTTTCATGACTCGAGCCAGTTCGGCCCAAGCCTTTTCCAAAACCTTTTCCAGGGACCTCTCCGAGCAAAGCTCCAGGGTCAACTTGAGGAGAAGCTCGAGTCCCTGTACTTTAGAGGCGAGCTTCTCCATCTGCGCTCCTTCACCCAATTGAGGACGAGAGGTCCTTTGGCCAGGGCCCTATCTTCCTCACCATCCAGAATCCTCGTACTTCATTGTGGGATATCCCACTGGCCTCTCGAAGGTGAAGCGATAAGGTTCCACGACCAACGCTTCAGCCGTGCTCTCCACTGTTCCCGTTATCGCAGCAAAAGGGAGAGTCGCCAAAAAGGCGGCTACACCCAAGATGGTGGCCCCTATCCCCAGGGGTCTCAGGACAAGACCATCGACCTCAACCGGGGTCGTGTCCCAGTCCCTGTATGCACAGACTGGGGAAATAGAGCCAATAACTAGCCCCAAGGCCAAAACTGAAGCCACAAGAACCTTGACCTCTCTCTTCATCGCTTCCCTCCTTCCACGGTTTTTCTCGCATTCTATTTCACCTTTGCCCTTCCCATCAAGGAAAAAGATGGGCCTTTGGCGAGCAAAATACCAGGATCTCCGTGGCCACCCTTTGGGGAGCCTCCAGGATGGGATTGTGACCCACATGGGGAATAGCCACAAATTTCCTTTGGCCCATTTGGCTTTTCAACCAGATTATCTCCCCAGGGCCCAGAAGTTTGTCCTCGCACCCCGCAATGACAAGGGTGGGAAGTTCATCCAGGGGCCATTTTCCTTCATCTCCCTCTATTATCTCGAGCTGAGCTTCCATGATCCTTTTCCTCTTTTCATCCAAGGGATCCCATCGAACAATGTCGAGAAGTCTTTCCCGGTTTTCCGTCGCATACCTTTCAGATACAGCGAGCTCCAGGAACTTCATCATCGCTTCCTCTGGAGGAAAATTCTCCAAGATCGTCCTGATTGTCCTCGTTACGAGAGCGAGATGGTCTTTTCTCCCCATTGGGGGGGAGCAGAGGATGAGCTTCTCCACCCTATCCCTGTGGGCAAGGGCCATCTCCCTCACGACAATGGCACCGAAGGATACCCCCAGGAACGAGGCCCTCACAATACCCAGCTCATTGAGAAGCCCGACCAAGTCCTCCACCTGTCTCTGGAGGCCCGTATCCCCTTCCCCTCCCTCTGACCTCCCGAGCCCCCTGGGATCGAACCCTATTACCCTCATCTTGCGAGCGAGGATACCGAATATGGGGTTGAAGGCCAGGGAATGACCGCCCAAACCAGGCACGAGGACAATGGGATCTCCCTTCCCCCTTTCCTTATAGAAGATTCTTGCCCCCTGGATCTCCACAAAAGGCATCTTTAGCCCCCTCCTTCCGCTCCCCGGATCCTTCCTCGCCTTGCCCCAGAAGGACCGATGGGCTTATAATACCACCATGTCCGAGGACCTCGTCATCTTGTTCCATCCCAACTTGGATAGTCCCTCTCTGGTTGCGGGATTCGGCGGATGGCCCAACGCCGGAGAGGTCTCAAGCTGGGTCATCTCCTTCTTGATCGAGTCCCTCGGGGCGGCCAAATTTGCAGAGATAAAGCCCGAACCCTTCTTCGATCTCATCCAGCAAAGGCCACTTGTGACCATAAAGGAAGGAACTATAAAATCCGTCAAATTTCCTTGCGGCGCCTTTTATTCAGTGCCTCCTCTGGGAGGGCATCGAAATCACGTGATCCTGTTTCTGGGACAGGAGCCTCACCTTCACTGGTCTCGCTTCTCCGAAGCCTTCTTCGATCTGTGCGCGAAGGTAGGTGTGAAGGAAATGATCACCGTGGGAGGCCTGTACGACAACATCCCCCACACCGTGGATCCCACGGTCAGCCTGATAACCAACGATTTGGCGGTGGTGGACAGGTTCGGTGGAAAAAGATTGAGACTCGCCACCTACGAGGGGCCCATGAGCATTCACACCCATCTCCTCGTGGAGGCGGGAAAAAGGGGAATCCCAGCCATGAGCCTCTGGGGACATGTTCCCTATTACATCCAGTCCAACAATGCCAAGACTTGCCTATCCCTCCTAGACCGCCTCAGGACCTTCCTTCAGCTGGATCTGGATCTGAGAGAGGTGCAGAGGGCTTCAGAGCTTCTCGACCAGGAAGTGGAGCGGATTGTCAAGGACAAGCCGGAATTGCGGCAGTACATAGAAGCACTGGAGAGGGAGTTCTTGGAAGAAGAAGGCTCTCCGCCATCCAAAAGGAAGTCCCTCAAGACTCTCCCCCAAGGGGGGGAGAAGGTGATAAGGATAGATCCCTTCCTGAGGAAGGGATGAATCCCGAATTCTGATCGCCGAGGAAGCCTTCTTTTCCTCCTAGGTCCACGGGAAGCCACGACCGGGCGAGAACACGGATCTCTCGACCTCCAGTCTCCTCCCCTTCTCGGTCGGAAGATCCCGAAGAAGACACTAGGGGCTCGGGAACCGAAGCCCGGGGCTTCATGGGCCTTGGAAAAGATCCGGGTTCGAAAATACCGTACGGGACATTGGAGAGCTGCTCGATGGCCCTCCCATCGGGTGAGCCTCGGGGCGAGACCCCCGGTTGAGGCTCACTGGTCTTCGAGCTGAGGATAAGAGATGTCCTTGCTCAGATCCATCAGGACTTCCACAACTTGGGGGTCGAACTGAGTTCCCGCTCCCCTGGCTATCTCCTCTAGCGCCTCTCTGAGTGGCCTAGCCCTTCTGTAGACCCTGTTGGAGCTCACAGCATCGAGAACATCTGCCACTGCGACTATCCTCGCAGGGAGTGGTATCTCCTCGCCTTTGAGGCCATCCGGGTATCCAGTGCCATCCCATCTTTCATGGTGGTGTCTGATGATGGATTTCTCTACGGGCAAAAGACCCAAATGGCTCACTATCTTCTCTCCAATTACAGGATGCGTCTTTATGACCTCCATTTCCTCGGGGGTCAGAGCGTCTGGTTTCATGAGGATCCAGTCCTTTATGCCTATCTTCCCTATGTCATGGAGGTAACTGCCCAAGCGGAGCAAGTCTTGCTCTTCCTGGGAAAAACCCATGGCCCTGGCTAGGGTCAGGGCCCATCTGGTCACCCTCTGGGAGTGGTGCTTGGTGTTGGGATCCTTGGCCTCTATTGTGGAGACCAGGCAAAGAAGGGTGTCAGTCAAGGTGGCGTAGAGCCCTTCATATAGGGCTTGGTTCTCTATGGCTAGGGAGGCCCTCTGGGCCAAGGCCTTGAGGAGGGTCACATCTTCCCTCGTGAGATCCCCTCCCGAGGACTTCTCCCAGACATTCAATACCCCAAAGACCTCTTCTCCTATGATTATGGGAACTGAGGCGATCCAGGAGGCCCCGAAGGTTCGCCCCTTTCCTTCGAGCCTAGTGATGGCCACGCTCATCCGGGAGACTTGGAAGAGCTTGGGATTTACCTCGAGGGCAGGGAAGATATCATCCTCCACCCAATCTCTCTTACCCCCTCTGGCAGCCTTGGTTATCAAACGGTTGGTCCTCTGGTCGAGAACCGCTAGCGAAGCTCCCTTGCATTCCGTTATCTCCGCTGCCAAGTCCACTAGCTTCTGGAATAGCATTTGGCCTTCCAGTTTGGCTGGGTTTATGGCCTCGCTTATGGCATAGAGCTTGGAGAGCTCGGAAAGCTTCCTCTCGAGTTTTCTGTTGAGCCTGTCCACCTCCTCCTTCTTTGCAAGCTCTTCTCTGAGTTCCCTATTTTTCAGAAGGATGAGCCTCTCTCTTGCTGCCCTCTCGAGAGGAACCTCCAGGTCCTCGAGCTTGAAAGGCTTTACTATGAAGTCGGTTGCGCCCAATCTCATGGCCTCGACGGCTATCTTCATGGTGGCACAACCACTCAGCATGATAACGGGCAAGTACGGCCACCTGCCTTTTATGGTCTCGAGCATGGATAGCCCGTTTATCCTGGGCATGTTTACGTCGGCCAAGACGATGTCCACTGCACCCCTCTCCAGAACCTGGAGCGCTTCGTGACCGTCGCAGGCTTGTAGCACGCGGCCTACCCCCAGTCTCGAGATCATCTTCGCTATGGTCTGCCTGGTCAATTCATCGTCATCCACTACAAGAGCGGTAAGCCAGGTGAGTTCGCTCCTTGTCCCGGACATCTTCTCCTTGAAGAAACGGTTTTGGATTTGGCAACCATTCATCCGACGAGCCCCTCGAAATTCAAGCTCCCCTCATCTCTTGAAAGGAAAAGGCCAGAGAGGAAGACCCTTGCCCCTTCCCATGCAAAATCCAATCTCACCGGGACACTGCCCGCTGGGGAAAAGCCCATGCGATCCACGAAGCTCTATTCAGCGATGAAATTCCCGCACAAGGAATTCAAGAGAAGCAAAGGTCATACCATGGATGGAGCTCTATTCCCTCCCCTCTCTCCTGTCCTTTGGCATCAAGGAATTGGGGAAAGGAAAGAGAAAGGGAACACGGACTCCTTTACGCCAGAATATTGACGTACGAGGCCTTTGGCGTCAATTGGATGTCGCTAGGAGTTGATCCACTCCATCTCAGGCCTCGAGTAGGGGCGAATCCATGGAAATGGCCGAGTCCAGATCATGCTTCGAGGCCCGGGAATCTGGGGGCCCAGAGCCCAAGCCTCCCTGAGCCTTCAGGGTCATCCGAGTGAATCCGAAAGTGGACCTGGCACAGGGGATCGTTGTGTTTTTTCGGCATGGACCCCTTGTGGAAAGATCTCATCAAGCTAGCCCTCTTTGGCTGAATGGGCCTTTTTGGACCTAGAAGTGGTCCTCTTTCCCTCAGTGCGAGCTTTCTCCTCTCCCGCCTTTCCTTTTCGCCCTTTGGTTTCGCTCTTGGCTTGTTCGTTGTCCGAATCTCCATTGGTCCCTGGGGCCATTTCGAGACCTTGCGTCTCCCCGAGATTCCCCTCGAGTCTCGACAGGGCAGATAGCGCCTCTTGGTCATCGGCTTTGATGGTGAGGATCTTCCTGTAAAGGCCAAGGGCCTCCTCCCTCTGGCCCATTTCCTCAAGGATTTGAGCAAGTTGCCTGAGCACCGTCACATTTTCCCCTGCTACCTCCGTGAGCCTCCTCAGCACATCGAGTGCCTCGGTTTTACTTCCCGCGGCCAAGCGAGCCTCCATCAAGGCCATCATTGCCTGGATATTCCTCTTGTCGAGGGAGAGAATCTTGGCACAATATTCAGCGACCTTCTCCCAGTTTCGCAACTTTTTGTATCCATCGACAAGGCGAGTCAAGACGAACAAATTACCAGAGTTCGCCTCAAGGGCCTTTGTCCATAGCTCCACAGCCTTCTCCCACCTCGATTGGGCTGCGTGGCAGTTTCCGAGGCCCACAAGGGCATAGGGATTTTTCTCGTCTATGGAAAGCACCCTTGTGTAGTAATCCTCCGCGAGGTCCCAGCGCTGTTGCCTCCTGTATTGATCGGCCACCTTGTTCAGAATGAAGACATTCTCTGGGGACTTGTTCAGGAGCTCCTCCCACAGCTCGAGCGCTCTCTGGGGATTCCCCATTCCCAGGTATGCATCCCCACTTCCGGCAAGGGCGTATACGTTGTCGGGATTCCTCCTCAGTATCTCCTCGAAGTACTTGAGGGCCTCCTCGTATCTCTTCATCTTGAGGTAACAATTCCCCAGACCATTCAAGGAGGCCTCGTCATTGGGCTCCAACTGGAGGACCTTCTCGTATTGGGCAACAGCCTCCTGGTAATTGCCTGATTGTCTGTAAGCCTCTGCCAGACTTCTTAGGAGGAGGATTTGGTGGGGGAACTTGGCTACTCCTTCTTCCAGCTGCTTTATGGCCTGAGTGTTCTTCCCTTCTCTCAGCAGCCTATGGGCCACACGATAGATATCCGAAGCTGTAAGCCTTTTCTTATTGAGCCTCAACACCAGTGATCTTTACCTCCTTCGTTGCGCATGGGAGTACTGCCTTCTTCCAAGCGGCCCGTTACGGGACGGCAACTTCCCAGGGATGTGCATGAAGCTCACGATCGGGGAGAAATCCCACAAGGCATGGCCTCGTGGATTTCCGAACCAAAAACAAGGCCTTCAAACCATCTCGAAGGATGTGCCTTCATTCTAGTGGCCCTTCCATGGTCTGTCAATCCCAGCACCGCGGCCTCTCGAGGGGATCTTGTGCTTTCTCAACTTGTAGTGCAATGCCCTCGGCGATATCCCAAGGAGCCTAGCGGCCTTCCTCTGAACCCAATTGGTCCTTTCCAAGGCTTGGATTATCAGACTCTTTTCCACCTCCCTGAGGGTGACCCCCCCCGGGGGAAGCTGGACATGGGATTCAGGGGAAGGGAGGACCTCGGGCAACATGAGATCGCTGGGTGTTATGAGCTCATGGCGGCAGACCGCAACGGCCCTTTCCACCACGTTTTCCAATTCCCTCACATTGCCAGGCCAAGAGTACGCGAGCAAGGCTTTCTGGGCCTCTGGGTCGAAACCTGTTATCCTGCAACCCTTCGAGGAGGCGTACTTGGATAAGAAGAAGTTGGCAAGGGGCAATATATCCTCCGGTCTCTGTCTCAAAGGCGGAACATGGATGGGCACCACACTTAGCCTGTAGTAGAGATCCTTTCTGAATCTCCTCTCCTCAACAGCCTTCATCAGGTCTCTGTTGGTGGAGGCCAATATCCTCACATCTACCTTTATGCTCTCCGTTCCCCCTAATCTCTCGAAACATCTCTCCTGTAAAACCCTGAGTATCTTTGCCTGGACCCTCGGGCTCATCTCCGCCACTTCGTCCAGGAAAAGCGTGCCCCCATGGGCCTGCTCGAAGCGGCCAATGCGACTCCTGTCGGCTCCGGTGAAGGCCCCCTTCTCGTGCCCAAAGAGTTCGCTCTCGAGAAGCTCCTCGTGGAGGCTCGCGCAGTTTACGACAAGGAAGGGTCCATGCCTCCTGAGACTGTTGAAATGTATGGCAGCGGCCACAAGCTCCTTTCCAGTGCCGGTCTCTCCCTGTATCAAGACAGTGGCATCGCTCGGGGCCACCTTCCTCGCTAGCTCTATCACGGCCTTCATCGAGGGACTTTCGGCCACTATTCTCTTTGGGTCATATATGTAGGGCTCTCTGTGCCTCAGATACTGGAGTTCACCCGAAAGACTCCTCCCTTCGAGTGCCCGCTCTATCAGGCTTGCCAGAGTGCTCGGATGCTGAGGCTCGAGCATGATGGTCCAGCGGGACTTCTGGGGCAACTCTTCCATGCCTGAGAAAAGCGCGAGATCGGGAACAATGGCCACTGTCCATGGAAGCTCTCTCCCCTTTAACTCCCTCACCACATCCCTCAGGAGTCCCTCTTTCGGCCCCGGAGCGATGATGAGGGCATGGAAATCCTTTTGTTCCAGGATCTCCCCCAACTTCGATGCATCCTTTAACCAAAGAAGCTGAAAAGGACCTCCACCAAGCACCACTGAAAGTTCCCTTCGAGGACTGAGAAGGAGTACGTCCCACCTTCTCGAAGGCCCGCCCGTTTGGGCCTCCCAGTAGTCGAGGGGATCTTTCTTTTCGGGGAAGTGGACCATGTCTTATGGGACCTTCTCCGGGCCTCCCTTTTTCGGCCCCAAAGGCCTCAGTGATCTCCCCAAGGCTTGACCCATTGGATCCCTCTCCCCCAGGCTAGGAAGGGGATCTAGCTCCCATCATTGAGATCCGCGGCCTTTGGGCTCGAGAGCCCCTTATTTTCACCTGCCCCAGATCCTCACCGCCTCGTTCGCCTGGATCACGAACTACCCGAAAAGGGCTGAAGGGGCATCCCCTCACGATGAAAAACCCTCGATAATCTTTCTCAACTCAAGAAGGTGAAAAGGCTTGCGGAGGATATAATCGGCTCCAGCGTCCAGGGCCTCCTGGGCCACCTCTTGGCCAAAGCCTGTCACAGCCAAGATGGGGACTCTGGCATCCTTTCTCCTTATGGCCCTTATGAGCTCATCCCCTCCCGAGGGGCCCAGGACCAGGTCCGTGATGAGGAGGGAATATTCCTTCTCCTCCCAGAATTTCAGGGCTTCCTCCTTCGCCCGAGCGCAGGTGACCTCGAAACCCATCTGCTCCAAAGCGTGTTGGAGCAAACTCCTGACCCCTGGGTCGTCTTCCACAACGAGTGCGCGCTTCCTCGCTCTCTCGGCCATATCCTCACTCGCAAGGGGCCATCTCAATTAGTGGAGCCAATTATATTTGGAGAGACTCCAGGGCGCAAGAAAATTGGAGGTTACCGGGCTCCCTCCTCGAGGTAGGAGAAAAAGGTTCTGGACCCTTGACTTTCTGAGCTCCTTTTGGTTTTCTCCATGGCTGTATGTGGGCCAGATGGGCCCAATAGGAGAGAGGGGAGCGGAAAAATGATATCCACGAGAGCGCAGCAGATACCCCCTTTCATAGTCATGGACGTGCTCGAGAGGGCGAAGGCCATGGAGAGGGAGGGATATGACATAGTTCATCTGGAAGTGGGCGAGCCCGACTTTGACACCCCCAGCTGCATTGTGGAGGCTGCTCACAAGGCCATGCGGGAGGGGAAGACCCACTACACCCACTCTCAGGGTCTCTATGAACTCAGGGAGGCCATATGTGAACACTATCTAGACAGGTACGGGGTCGAGGTCCACCCCGATAGGATAGTCGTCACTGCCGGGACTTCACCGGCCCTTTTCCTGGTCTTCGCTTCCATCCTCGAGCCAGGGGATGAGGTGATTCTCTCCAATCCCCATTACGCCTGCTATCCCCATTTCATACGCTTTTTCCAAGGGAAGCCAGTTTTCGTCAATGTAGAGGAGGAAGACGGATTCCAGTTGATCCCGCAGAGGATTGAGAGTTCCATCACGGGGAGGACAAAGGCCATTCTCATCAATTCCCCATCCAATCCAACGGGGAACCTACTGGGCCCGGAGCGAATGGAGGCCATATCGAGGCTCGGGCCAATCGTGATATCGGACGAGATATATCACGGCCTCGTCTACGAGGGGAAAGAGCATTCGATCCTCGAGTTCACCGAAAGGGCCGTAGTCCTAAATGGCTTTTCCAAATTATATGCCATGACTGGGTGGAGACTTGGCTATCTTATCCTCCCTCCTGAGCTCGTGAGACCTATCCAGAAGATTCACCAGAATTTTTTCATCTCGGCCAGCGATTTCGTCCAGTGGGCTGGAATCGCTGCATTGAAGGAGGCAGGACCTGAAGTCGAAAGGATGAGAGCCATTTACAACCAAAGGAGAAGATTCATCATAGAAGGTCTAAAGCGTCTTGGATTCGGCATAACAGTCGAGCCCACGGGTGCATTCTATGTACTGGCCAATGCGAAGAAGTTCTCCGATAAATCGTACGAACTCGCCTTCGATATATTGGAGAAGGCTAAAGTCGGGGTGGCACCAGGAATAGATTTCGGCTCCCATGCAGAGGGGTATCTCCGTTTCTCTTATGCTACCTCCCTCGAGAGGATAGAGGAAGGGATCGCGAGGCTAGCTAGATACTTGGAAAGGAGAACCTAGCCCGGATCAAGCTCCGAAGCCCACGC
>Ga0207433_10001615_pt1 | contig 48053 bp, 45 predicted proteins | sample YelNatPaOPGAMG01_FD_187559 | JGI IMG/M metagenome (GOLD analysis project Ga0207433, IMG submission 187559) | Hot spring thermophilic microbial communities from Obsidian Pool, Yellowstone National Park, USA - OP-RAMG-01 (SPAdes) (version 3) | ecosystem: Environmental > Aquatic > Thermal springs...
CCGGAGCTACCGACCGCAGCCTGGATCAATCCGCCGAAAAAGGAGATGACACCACCCTCGACCGCACCCGCTTGCTCTCTAATCTCATGACACCAGGTGTTCCAATCTCATTGACACGTTCCGGCGCGTGATCTATTTCCACGTCGTGGCGCAGACACAAATTCGCCTGCTGCTCATTTATCGCAAGGGCGTGAAGGACGATTTAACGGCTGCGGAGAAGACAAGTGCTCTGCAAGCTCAATGCTGATTGGTAAGAGGTAGCCCGTGACCAAGAAGCTGTTTTCCGAGCTTGTCGAGAGCATGACGCAGATGAATGAGATCGCCCGGGGCGAGCGAGCGCCCTCCCGGGAATTCCACGTCGAACCTCTCGCAATCAAGGAGCTGCGCTCCCAGCTCGGCCTGAGCCAGCCAAAGTTCGCTGCTCTGCTCCATGTGGACGTGGGGACGTTGCGCAACTGGGAGCAAGGCCGGCGCGAACCGACCGGACCGGCCAAGGCTCTCCTGACAGCAATCCGTCGGGATCCTACGCACGTCCTGAAAGCGTTGGCGGTGTAAGGGTAGATAGTGGGGCGTGACGGATTCGAACCGTCGACCAGCGGATTAAAAGTCCGATCAAGTCCGTTTGCACCCGTCCGCACCCTTCCGTTGCCGAATCCATAACACACTGTTTTCATTGAATTACCGTCCGCATGAGTCCATAATCCGCTGCATCAAGCCGTAGAGAAACGGCAACCAAACGGCAACGAACGGCAACCGCTGGTGTAGCGGACTACGCGAGAGGTAGCGGACTATGGTGCGACGAATGCTCACCCCGGCGGACCTGCGCTGGTCCGGCACCGACTGCTGGAAGAGCGACGGCGGCGCGCGTGGCGAGGGCCGGCTGGCCGCGCGCATCACCGAGACGCGCACCCTGCTCTACTTTCGCTACCGCGCGGACGGCCAGAACAAGGCAGTTCCGATTGGCACGTACAGCACGACCGGTAACGGCGGCCTGACGCTGAAGGAGGCACGCGCCAAGTGCCGACCGCTGGCCGATTTGCTGCGCGCTGGTGTCACCGACCTGCACGCGCATCTGCGCCGCGAACAGGAAGCCCGCGAGCATGAGGTGCGGCAAGCCGAGGAAGCGGCACGACGGTGTCCTTCCGGCGAGCGTGCGTGACGGGTCTGACGTAGAGGCGGTAGGCTGAGGTAGGGGACTGATGTTGCTGTCTGGTGTGACAGGGTGCGCGGCCTGGGACTCACCCCCTGCGCAGCTTGCGTTCCGATTCCAGTTCCGCTATTGTCTGTGGCATGGAAGCCCTGCTGCGTTACCGAGGCCGCGCGCTCACAGCGGCCGATATCGGTGAGATTCGTGAGCTGATTGCGGCGCACCGTGGTGCGAGCCGGCGCAAGCTCTCCGAGCGATTGTGCGAGCACTGGGGCTGGCGGCAGGCAAACGGTGCGCTGCGGGATATGGTGGCGCGGGGGCTGATGCTGGCGCTGCATCGGGCCGGGCACATCGAGCTGCCGGCGGTACGGGTGAGGTTACCGAACCCGCTGGGGGCGCAGCAAACGGCCCGTCGGCGGCCACACCCGGTGGCGGTCGATCGCACCCCCTTGTGTACGAGCCTGCGGGAGCTGGGGCCACTGACGTTCTGTCAGGTGCGGCGCACAGCGCAGGAGGCGCTGTTCAACTGGTTGATCGAGAGCGATCACTATCTGGGCTATACCCGGGCGGTCGGTGAGCACCTGAAGTTCATGGTGTACGCGGGCGTTCGACCGGTGGGCCTTTTTGCCTGGAGTTCCGCGGCGCGGCACCTGGGACCTCGTGATCGGCATCTGGGGTGGTCGCTTGAGGCGCGGCGGCAGAACATTCGGTTCCTGGCCTACAACACGCGCTTTCTTGTCCCGAGCTGGGTTCAGGTGCCACATCTGGCCTCGCACCTGCTCGCGCGCATGACGCGGATGCTGCCTGGGGAGTGGGAGAAGGTGTACGGGCATCCGGTGTACTTTGCCGAGACGTTTGTCGATACCACGCGTCATCGGGGCACCTGCTACCGGGCGGCGAACTGGCAGTTTCTCGGGCGCACCCAGGGGCGAGGCAAGGACGATTTGACGCACCGGCCGAACCGCACGGTGAAGGACGTGCTGGGACTGGGGCTGGTGGCGGATTATCGCCAACGGCTGCTCTTGGCATGAGTCGCAAGGGTCGCAAGCCGCACCGGCATGCCCCGCTGGGCAAGCCGCCGGCGATGGAGGTGAACCTCGAGGAGCTCGCGGGCGTGCTCGAGCGGGCCAAGGGCGCATTGAGTGCCGAGGATCACGCGAAGCTGACGGTGGCGATGGCAACGCTCGCCTCGACGACGCAGATCGTGGCCGAGCTGATCGCGCAGCTGCAAGGGAAGAAGACCTCCCTTGAGCGGCTGCGCCGGATGCTCTTTGGAGCGCCGACGGAGAAGACCGATGAGGTGCTCGGCGAGGAACGCCCCGGTGCGGGTCAAGAGGGTGCAGCGGGGAGCGCACCGGACGATGGGGCACCAGCCCGCAAGAAGGCCCCGGGCCACGGACGCACCGCGGCGAGCGCCTACGCGGGAGCCGAACACATCCGGGTTGCGCACGCGGATCTGTCCCGGGGCGATGCCTGCCCCGAGTGTCCCCATGGCAAGGTCTATCCGCTCGACCCATCCGCGGTGCTGGTGCGCATTACGGGGATGGCGCCGCTGGGGGCGCGGGTATACGCCTGTGATCGGCTGCGCTGCAATCTATGCGGGGAGGTCTACACCGCCGCCGCGCCCCCCGGAGTGGGGAACGAGAAGTACGATGCGAGTGCCACCGCCATGGTGGGGATGCTGCGCTATGGTGCCGGGCTGCCGTTCAATCGCATCGAGCAGCTACAGAAAGCGATGCGTGTGCCGCTGCCGGCGGCCACGCAGTGGGATCTGGTCAGAGGTGCCCTCGCGCAGCTGCTGCCCGCACACGAGCAGCTGATCGATCAGGCCGCCCAAGGCGCCGTGGTGCACAACGACGATACGACCATGAAGCTGCTCGAGCTCACCGCCGAGCAGCGCGCCGCGGCGCTCGGGGAGGATGCCAAGGGGCGCACCGGGGTGTTCACCTCCGGGATCGTCTCGATCGGCGAGGGACGCAAGATCGCGCTGTTTTTCACCGGCGCGCGTCATGCCGGGGAGAACCTCGCCGAAGTCCTCAAGCGGCGCGCCGCGCAGTTGCCGATCCCGATCCAGATGTGCGACGGCTCATCGAGCAATACGGCAGGGGACTTCGAGACGCTACTGGGCAAATGCAACGCACATGGCCGGCGCAAGTTTGTCGAGCTCGCCGAGCTGTTTCCTGAGCAGGTGCGCTTTGTGCTCGAGACGCTGCGGGAAGTCTACAAGAGCGATGCCGAGGCCCGTACTCGAGAGCTCAGTCCCGCAGAACGGTTGCGACTGCACCAGCGTGAGAGCGCCCCGCGCATGGCGGCGTTGAAGGAATGGATGGATCGCCAGCTCACCGAGCGCCTCATCGAGCCGAACTCCCAGCTCGGGGAGGCGATCCGCTATCTGCAAAACCACTGGGAGGGCTTGACACTGTTCCTGCGGGTGCAGGGAGTGCCACTGACGAATAACATCACGGAGCGAGCGCTGAAGCGGGCGATCGTGCACCGTAAAAACTCATTGTTCTACAAGACCCTCAACGGCGCGAAGGCCGGCGATGTCTTCATGAGTTTGATCTATACCGCGGAACTGAACGGGGTCAATCCGTTCGAATACCTCACCGCCCTGCTGCGCCACCGGCTCGAGCTCGCCGAGCGACCGGGCGAGTGGATGCCCTGGAATTACCAGACGACACTCGAGCGCCTCAGCGCGGGCCCGGACCCACCAGCGTAGGGTCCGGGCCCACGATCAGCTCGGTCGGGCTACCGGCGGGTCAATCGGGATACGGCGCCACATCGGGGCCGCCTGGGCCACGGACGGATTACCACCCCAGATCAGGGCGGTAAACTCGTGCGCCGCAAGGCTGCGGCTCACCGCATCGGTTGCCGTGGGCCAGTGCCGGAATCGCCCGGCCGACATACGCTTCTGCGCCAACCAGAACCCTTGCCCATCATAGAGCAAAATTTTTATGGCCTTCGCCGAACGGGAGCGAAAAACAAACACCGTGCCATCCATGGGGTCAACTGAAAGCAGACCACGGCACAGCTGACTGAGTCCATCAATCCCGCGGCGAAAGTCGACAGGATCAATCGCCACCAGCACCCGCATCTGCGGGGTGATCTGGATCATCGCTGCGCTCCCCAGCCCTCGCGGCACAGCTCGAGCACCATATCCTTGGCAGCCCCCGGGGTCACCTCCAACTCAAGATGCTCTCCGGCAGGTCCCGCAAGACGCACACGGCACATCTGGCCTTGCGCCGGTAATGCGTTGGGCAGCTCGAGGAACTTTACCGCTCCACCGCGTGCACTCGAGTGCTTCGCCGTCCTGCCTGCCGATGCCGCTACTGGACCGGCGCCGCTCGTACGCTTAAGCTTGTTGTACTCCAGCCCCAATGCCCGCGCTGTCCGGTGCACTCCATGACGCCGTGCCAAGCGCCCCGCCTCACTCCACGCCCATCCCGGTAGCGCCTTGCCGGGACTGCTGCCTCGGCGATACTCATCCAGCCGTCGCCGCAGTCGGATCAAATCCGGCACCGGACCGTTCTCAGTTCTGTTCATGCGTCGCTCCAGCCGCCCGAAATGGGCGTCGTTACAACGCTAGCAACCTCCCACATCGCCAGTCACGCATCCTTGCCGGAAGGACACAGAAGATCGTATACAGAATGAGCTGCTTCATCGCCGAGGCCCATCTGAGGAGTGCCAGGAGTGGACCCGAGTATTCGAGGATGCGCGCCTCCTCGATCATGTAGACCTCGATATGGGTGCTCGAGTGGATGGGCAGTCGATCGGTCTCGACGAGAATGAGGATGAAGAAGGCCGCGACCAGGAACAGGTGCGCCGGGCCCCAGTACACCGCCGGCTGCTGCACGAGCAGGTGATTGACCACGAACGGCAGCATCGACTTCGCGAGCAGCGTGATGCCGACGAAGACCAGGATGAGGGTCGGCTCGGCGAGGATGCCGAGCATGACCGCGCGCGAGGAGCCGATTCCCCCGTGGGCGCTTCCCGAGTCGAGCCCGGCGATCGTGATCATGAAGGATCCGAGCGTCAGGATGAAGCCACCGCCTAGGATGTCTCCCATATCCGAGAGCGGCAGCGGAAAGTTGGTGAGCACCGGGATCAGGATCGGCACCGTCATCATGCAGGTGAAGGCGACGACGGGTGCGATCCAGTATATGAAGCTCGCCGTTTCCGGGACGACCAGTTGCTTGTGGAAGAGCTTCCAGAGATCCCGATACGGCTGAAAGATCCCGGGTCCCTGTGCCCGCTGGACCCGCTCCTCCCACTGGAGGATGACGCCTTGCAGGAGCGGTGCGAGCACCAGAACGGTAACGACCTGCGCGATCTGCAGAAGGATGTCGCGCATCATCCGCCGCCATCCTGTCGGGTACGCGGATCCCCGTGCGGGGCACGCAGATCGGGTATCAGGCTCGGGCCATGCTCGGGTCTGTGCACTACCGCTCCTCCGTCCGCAGCGGAATGGTAGGCATCATCAGCCGTTTGCGGCGGTTCTTGTCACGGGAGGCATGCCATCTCCCTGGGGTCAATATACGGAAGGAGCGGACGGCCGGCAAGGGCTCAGGTCATCTCCAGGTCATCTCCCGCGGACTTGCGGTCAACCGGGCATGCACCGTAAACTGCCCCGGATGGAGGGAGATGGCATGCCTCCCGAAACTGCCGCACCGGCGGCTGATGATGCCTGCGACGTGTTCACCACTCACAGGCAGGCCTGTCCATGGAGCTTCACCCGCCCGAGTTCGCCGCTGAGTTGCAAGAGCGCCTTCTTCGCGGCGAGCATCTGACTCTCATTGGTCCTCGCGGCAGCGGCAAGTCGACGCTTCTGGCGAAGCTTCACTCGCGCTTGCTCTGCGAACAAGTTCCGTGTGCGTATTCGACTGTCACGGCCTCTCTCGATGACATCACCCGCGCGCTCGAGCGGGCTTATCCGGGAGTTCTCACGGCGCAGCTCCCGCGCCGCTCGGCGCGCTCGCGGCTGTGGATGGCCGCGGATCGGCGCTCCGGCGTGTTGCTGCTCGACCATTTCTCCTCTGTCAGCAACGCCATGGTCTTCTTCCTGAAGCGGCTGCACGGGAGGGTCGCGGGGGTGCTGACCTGCGTCGACATCGACGATCCAAGGGAGCGCTCCCGCATTCGGCGGCCCGCGCGTTACGGTGCCATGTTCGTGCGCATGCCGATCACTCCCACACGGCAACTGCGCCGGCTGCTATATACGCTGACTGGAGGTCTCGGCTTGCCGCCTCTGGCTTCGGGTCTCGAGCAAAAGCTGCTGCAAGCGGCCCGCGGCCGCCCGGGCTGGATCGTGAAGTGTACCGAGCTCGCATGCGAGCCGCGCTACTGGTGCGAGCACGGGCTCCTGGTATCCGCTCTGTGCGTCGATACCGAGGCGGCCGTGCGCTATCGCGCCCTGGACATGCTCCGTCCGCCGTTGGCGGCACTCGGCCGTGCCGGTGCTGATTATCCGACCGGCTCGGGACAGTCCCTCACCGAAGGGACGTGAGGGCGTGAGTTGCCCCCCGCCTTCGGGCGAGGACGGACGTTATGTTCAATGAGAGTCAGGAGCGATATGTGCTCAGCCGCCTGCGCAGCATGGAGGAGACGCTGAGCGAGGCGGTGGAGCGGCTCACCCCGTCCGAATCAGGACGAGTGTTCCGGGCCGTCTCACCGGATGCGAGCGCCCCGCAGCGTAAGACCCTCACCGATTATCTCGCGCAGCTGCGCTTCGTCCTGAGGCGCTTCATGCTTGCGCAGCAGCTTCGGGACGAGCTCCGGCCGGTCGGAGGTCTCCGGTCATTTCAGACGGCGCTCGTCTTCGCGAGGATCGCCGCCGAAGAGCTGAGGCCCAAGTACTGGCGCGGTTACGGCGATGTGGACCCGGATGCAGCCGCCGCCGCCGAGCGATTCGCCGCAGAAGTGGTGACGCTCCTTCATCGGATGGAAGACTACCTCGCCGGCGGGGAAGGTGGGGGGCTCGCCACCCGGCTCGAGCAACTCGCAGGCAAGGGCGAGGACTTCAGGCTGCTCAAAGAGCTCGAGCGGATCATTTCCGCCTACGGCCTCACGGAGCTGCGCGCCCCACTTCAGGCCCTGGTTGATCGGGCGATCTCCCCCCGATTCGAGATCGCCGTCTTTGGCCGGGTGAGCTCAGGCAAGTCCTCGCTCCTCAACTGGTGGCTGGGCCGCGAGTTTCTGCCCACCGGGATCACGCCCGTGACCGCAGTGCCTACACGCATCGTTCGCGGCGAGACGGCGCGTGTTCGGATCGAGCGCGCCCAAGGCTCCTCGCTCGAGGTGCCGGTCGAGGAGATTGCGGCCTATGTCAGTGAGCAGGGAAACCCAGGGAACGTAAAACACGTGCTGAGCGTCACCCTGGAGGCGCCGTCCGCCCGCCTGGACGGTGGCATCCGCCTCGTCGATACCCCGGGCCTGGGCTCCCTCGCCACCCAGGGAGCCGCGAAGACGCTCGAATACTTGCCGCAATGCGACCTGGGAATCCTCCTCATCGAGGCGGGCGCGCCAGTCGCACCCGACGATGTCGATGTCGCCCGCGCGCTGCTCGACGGGGGGAGCGATCTCATCATCGTCCTGAGCAAGGCCGATCGGCTGGCGCCCGGCGATCTCGAGCAGGCGCTCGATTACGTGAAGGTTCAGTTCGAAGCACAGCTCTCGATGCCCGTCCCCCTGCGACCCATCAGCACGATTGCCGGAACCCCCCTCGCCCAGGCTTGGTTCGATGAGATGCTGGCGCCGCGGCTGGCAAGCCACGCTGAGCGCGCCGTGCAGGCTTTGGGGCGAAAGATCGTGGTCTTGCGCGAATCGGTTGTGGCCATCCTCGATGCTCGACTGCGCAGGCCCGAAGAGCAGCCGCGACCCGTGAGCGCCCCGGCGACGGATGATGCCGCGCGGCTACACGAGCGCATCGCGCAGGCACGCTCCGAATTCGAGCACGCGCGCTCGCAGCTCCTGGATCTCAAGCGCGCACTCGGCCGGTTCGACTCGGTCTTGCTCGAGGCTGCCGAGGAGGAACTCGCCCGCTGCTGGCTCGAGTCCACCCTCACCGAAGAGTCGATCGTCGAGCGTATCGAAGCCGCGATGCTGCGCCACGCCGACGAGCCCGGTCACGCCGCCGTGCGAATGCTCGAGTCGCTACGCGACGATCTCGTCAATACCATCCGTGGCGTTCAATCCGAGGCCCCGAAGTCGCACGCGACCGAAGCGGACCACGCCGAGCGGGAGGCCGAGCGCGAGCTTGCCCGACCCCGCGGTCGTCCTGTCTTCGATATCAGTGCCGCGCTTGCAGCTCGGCCAAGCTTTCTGCCGCCGCGGGCGATGCCGCGCTGGTCGATCATCGCTCGACCGCTGGCGCGAGCGCGATTGCGCGGGGCGATCTCAACCTCACTCGTAAACCAGCTTACCGTTCATGCCGAAGCCCTCTACCATTGGAGCATTCGCTATCTCGATGAGCTCACGCGGCGTTTCGACGTTGCGGTCGCAACGCTCGAGAGCGCGGAGCGGTTCGGCACCGACTCTCCCTTCACGCCGGAGTTGGCGCGGACGGCGCGGCGTGATATCGATCGGCTGCGGCACTGGCCCGCCAATGCGGCTTGACGAGTCGAGGATAGACGTCGCAGGAGCGGATGACATGATGGAGCGCGGGCGTGAGGCGCGAGCAGGCTCTAAATGTTTGGCAGATCGAATAACTCGCGTAAATTGAGCTCACTCAGGCGGCCCACCCGGAACTGCTTCTCGCCAAGCACCGCGAGTGCGAGGTCGCTCTTGCGATCTTTCATGGCGGCAATCTTCTCCTCGATCGTATCCTCGCAGATCAGCTTGTAGATGAACACGGGCTGCTCACGACCCAACCGATGGGCGCGATCCGCGGCTTGCCTCTCGACGGCGGGATTCCACCAGGGATCGTAATGGATCACCGCATCCGCTGCTGTCAGGTTCAGGCCCAGTCCTCCAGCCTTGAGACTGGCAAGCATGATCGGCGCCTTGCCGCTTTGGAACTCCCGGACGGGAGTGCGCCGGTCCGCGGTCTTTCCGGTCAGCATCGTGTACTTGAAGTTGGCATGCTTTAGCGCTTGCGCGATCAACTCGAGCATCGAGGTGAACTGGCTGAACACGAGCACGTGCCGCCGCAGCTCCATGAGCGAGCCGATCAGCGCCAGCAGGGCGTCGAGCTTGGCGGAGGGGGGCGTCGGGCCACCTGTCCTCTCGATCAGCCTTGGATCGCAGCACACTTGCCTCAGTCTCATCAGCGCCGTCAGCACGACGATGCGCGACTGTTCGTCGGTATAGCGCGTGACCGCCGCGCGAACCTCCCGGCTGAGCGATAGTCTCAGGGACTCGTAGAGGCGGCGTTGATGGTCGCCCATCGCCACCCGGACAACGGCTTCGGTTTTCGGTGGTAGCTCCGGAGCGACCTCGGCCTTGGTCCGTCGCAGGATGAAGGGGCTCACCAGGTGGCGCAAAGCAGCCAGGCGCCGGTCGTCCTCGTGGCGCTCGATGGGATTGCGGAATTGATGGCTGAAGGAGCGGTAGTCGCCCAGATACCCTGGATTCGTGGCGTCCATGTGCGTCCAAAGCTCGCCGAGATGATTCTCGAGCGGTGTTCCGGTGACCGCGATCACGTGCGGCGCCCGGAGGGCACGTATGGCGCGCGCGGTCTGGGCAAACGGGTTCTTGATCCATTGCGCCTCGTCCAGAACGATCATGGAATAGTCGATCGACTGCAGAGTCGCGAGCTCGTGATTGAGCAGGGCGTAACTGATCACGATGACATGCGTCGACGGCAAGCGGGTCCGCTGGCGAGCGCGCTCGGCGCCGGTATAGTTCAGGCGCCTCAGGGCAGGCGCAAAGCGCGCCAGCTCGTCGAGCCAGTTGGGCACGAGGGTGGTCGAGGCGATGACGAGGGCGGGCCGATCGAGGCGGCCGCATTCCCATTCGAGCGACAGATGAGCGATGATCTGCACGGTCTTGCCGAGACCCATGTCATCGGCAAGGATCCCGCCCAGGCGCGCGTGCCGCAATGCCTGAAGCCACTGCAAACCTTCCTTCTGGTACTCGCGCAGGCTGCCCTGGAACGCCGTCGGAGGGTTGCACGATGTCTTCTGGGCTGCCCGCAACGAGGCCAATGTCTCCATGATTCTCGCTCCTTGGAGCCCGCCCACTGCGACGTCTTGCCGCTCCAGTGCGGTGCTCAGGCTCATGGCTTGCGGGACCGGCAGATCGATCCGGCGGGTATCGCTCGAGAGGGCCGTCGTCGCATGCGCCAACAGTGGTGTCAGCCACTCGCGCAGCAGCGAGAGCCGCAAAGGCAGGAGGCGGTCGGCTCCGATCGGAGCCAGCCAGCGGGACTCGCTATGCTCCTCAGGCTGGGGCGACAGTGAGAACGCGCGGCTTCGGAGACCCTTCAGGACGACCGGGAGGACATCGATCTCGCCCTCTTCGCACGCTGCCGTCAGCTGAAATTGCGTCCATCCGGCGGAATGTCCCTCATGGAAGGTGGCACGCAGCGGAGTCCGCTCAGGAAGCACGACGAATGGAAGCTGTGGATCGCACTCGACGCGGAAGGACGCGCCACCCCCGCTGCGCAGAACTGAATCGAGCGCTGCCAAGGTTTCAGCACGGCCGCGATGATGTTGTCGGTGCGCCATGGCATCCGCCGCGGGGACCGGTGCGAGGGTTCGCGACGTGTCTGGAATCAGGGTGCGTAACGGCACTAGATCGAGTCCCGCAAGGGCCTGCTTCGCGGCCAATTCGCGCGCGACGCTGCGATGGACGGTCGTGAATTCACCGGCCACCCTGCGGATGACCTGCTCCTGCCAAGGCTGCTCGGCGAGCCGCAGCCGGCAGCCGCCGTAGTCGGCCCAGGCCCGCACGTAGAAGATGAAGTCATCTTGGGCAAGGCGGCGTGCGGCACCGATCACGACAACCGGTTCGAGCGGCACCCGGTGCGTTGCCAAGGGCACCGAAGGAGGTGGAGGCGGTATGTCGGTAAGCAGCGGGTGTGGCGGCCAGCCATCGCGCAGTGACGCGTCCCCGGGCGGAATCGGCGGTAGTCGCTCGATCATGGACCACGCTCGCGTATCGAGGATCAGAGGGCCGAGCTCGCCGCTTGTCTCATCCAGGTAGCGAATCCCGTCGAGGCTGATCGCGTATGTGGAGCCGTCCTCGGTCAATTGCATCCGCAGATGGGCCCGCGCCTCCTGGTCCAACGACCATTGCCAACGGGGCCGGCGCGGCGGCCCTTCGCGAATGCTCTGCAGCGTCTGGGCATGACGGCAGATATCGGCTTGCAGCCATTCGGCGAGCAACGCGGCACCTTCGGCTCCGCGCAACTCGTGGCCGCCGGAGGCTCCTCGGGAGCCCCGCGGTCCGCGAGCAAGACGTGCTTGCCACAGGGTGAATCTGGGCGAGAGGTTCGCATCCGGCGACAGCCCGTCCAATGCGATCCAGCGCTCCCGCTCGTGAAGGTCCGCAGGCGAGGCGATGAGAATCAGCCGGGCCGTGAGCGCGGATGGAGGTTGCCCGCTCGCATCGAGCAGGCAAATGAGGCTCCGTGCCTCGAGAGGGTCCGGTTCCTTCCTCGGTGCCCCTTGCGCGGGCGATTTGAGCATGTATTGCCAGCGTTGCAGGGGAGTCATCGGCCGCGGCCAATCGGCCAAACGCTGCAGGCGGATCAAGAGCGAAGCGGCGTGCTCGCACAGACGCATTCCGCACGTGCAGGTCGATTCCACGGCTGTCTCCCCAAACTGGGCGTACAGGTACACCGTGATTCGCCTGCGGACCGAAGACGAGTCGGTCAGCTCGGCATCCAGTGCCTCGGCCTGACTTCCCTCGGGTCGATACCACGCGACCGGGCCGTGCCAGTGGGCAGTGTTCAATGCGCCGATCTCCGCGGCTCTCAGGGCCGCTCGGCTAAAATGCTGCTCGAGAGTGAGGCTTCGGATCGAGTCCATCAGCGCAGAGCGAGCATCCGCGACGGAGTTGGACTCACCGGTTGATGCGCCAACGCTCACGAGGACTCGGGTCCCCCGGGGACTCGGACTTCCCGCGAATGCTTCTTACCCGCTGAAGTTCTCCGAGCGCTCATCAACGCCCCTTGAGCAGCCTGCACCTGCGCGCCGGCCAGCGGAAGCGGATGATGAGCTTGGACAGCTCGCGGCCTCGCATCCGATCCGAAGGCACGGCGCGTGAGAGCGCTCCGATCCAGTCCTAAGGTGGTCACGCCCCGAAGAGGGCTGGCCGCCCGAGCTCCGCTTCGATCTCGAGCAAGCGGTTATATTTGGCGATGCGCTCCGAGCGGCAGAGTGAGCCCGTCTTGATTTGCCCGCCACCCATTGCAACCGCGAAATCGGCCATGAACGTATCCTCCGTCTCGCCGGAGCGATGCGAGACGACGAACCGCCAGCCGGACTCGCGACAGAGCTGGATGGCCTCGATGGTCTCTGTCACCGTTCCGATCTGGTTGAGCTTGATGAGGGCGGCGTTGCAGGTGCGCTCGGAGATGGCGCGGCGGATGTAGATCGGATTCGTGCAGAGAATATCGTCGCCGACGATCTGTATCCGCGCGCCGAGCTCGGCCGTGAGATGGGCGAAGCCCTCCCAATCGTCCTCCGCAAGCCCGTCCTCGAGCGAGATGATGGGGTACGAGTCCACCCATTTTCGGTACATCTCGATCATCTGAGCGGCGGTCTTGCTGCCCTGGCCGCTCCGGGACAGCTTGTATTCGCGCTCCTCATAGAACGAGGTCGCCGCCGGATCGAGCGCAATGGCGATCTGCTCGCGGGGGACGTATCCGGCGCGCTCGATCGCCGCGAGAATCAGCTGCAGGGCGTCTTCGTTGCTGCCCAGCTGAGGCGCGAAGCCGCCCTCATCGCCGACTGCCGTGCTGAGCTTCCGTTCGGCCAGGAGGCGTTTCAGCGCCTGAAAAGTCTCGACACTCCACCTCAGTGCCTCCGCGAATGTCGGCGCGCCGACCGGCACGATCATGAACTCCTGCAGATCGAGGCTCGAGTCCGCGTGCTTGCCTCCATTGATGACGTTCATCATCGGCATCGGCAGGCGCCGGGCGCCCGCGCCGCCGAGATACTGGTAGAGCGGCAGCCTGTGAGCCCGCGCGGCGGCACAGGCAACGGCCTGGGAGACGCCGAGTATGGCGTTCCCCCCCAACTTGGCCTTGGTCGGCGTGCCGTCCAGGTCGATCATGAGCCTATCGATCGTCGCCTGTCTGGCGGGATCCATCCCGATGAGGTGCGGCGCGATCAGGTCATTCACGCTGGCGACGGCATCGAGCACGCCGCGGCCGCCGTAGCGCGCACTGGTAGTATCACGGAGCTCGAGCGCTTCGTTCTCTCCGGTCGAGGCTCCCGAAGGTATGGATGTGGCCGCAGCGGTGCCGTCCTCCAGTTGCACGAATACCCGCAGCGTCGGCATGCCGCGGGAATCGAGGATTTCCATGGCGCGGATCGAATGGATGGATGCAGTCATGTCAGAATCTCGTTTCGGAGGGTGAATATGAAGGTCCGTATAAGCTGGGCTTTCGTCGCGATTGATCTGCCGGCGCTCGATCTCATGTCGCGCGCTGCGTCGACTCGGGCACCAGTATCGCGAGCGTCCGCAGTCCGCGGTAGGTGAATTCCAGGTTCGCAAGCGCCATCGGAGCATGAGCAAAGCCGCCGTTGGTGCTCTGACAGCTGAGCGTGAAATCGATCAATTCCTCGTGATATCGCACGGCGAGACCCAGAATCTGAGCGCAGCGGGCGCCGGCGTACGCGACATCGAGGCTTGCGACCGCCGAGCGCGGTGTCATCAGAAACCCGATCGGCGGTTGCTGGAGCGAGTCGATGAAGGCGGCCATGTCCTCAGGCGGGCGAAGCCCCAGGAGCGCGCCGATGCCAAGGGCGAGACACGCATCCCACAGATTGCTGCGGACGCCGAAACCGCCACGCTTCATGAGGCCGGCCACGAACTCGGAAACATGTGGGTGGAAACTCTCCGGTGGAGCCTCGGATGCGACAGGCCCCGGAGTCTGCGCGTGCTTCCCCTGGCGTGTCGAGCTGCCGAAGGTAAGGGGTGTGAATCGCTGCTGGAGGCGGATCGTCTTACGCACGCTTTCGAGCCAGCCACTGGAGTCTACCGAGGCCGCGCCCTCGGGAACCGCAACCGGGAGATTTCGGATGGCCGCGAGCGTTTCTTCGCTGATTTTCGAGGCGAGACCGAGGTGATCGAGAGTGAAGGAGCAGAAGTAAAGATATGTGAGACCAAAGATCCGCGCCTGAGACACGAAATCGGCCGTCTTACGGGCGTTAGGCACCTCGATGCCGAAGAGCCGCAGGCCGGCAACGGCGTAATAGGTATCGCCGAGGTTGGGCTCATCGATTCCGCCATAGCGATAGAAGCAGAACCCGCCTGAGGGGGATTGGCGGGTGCGGATGTAGGCCGCCGCTCGCGCCACCGCATCGCTGCACCTGGAGACCAGGGGAGCTGGAACGACCGCAGACACGCTAATTGAGCCGACAGAGAAGCATGAGAATGCCGGAATCTACGGGCAATCGCCTATTGAAGGAGGATCGGCGGCGTCGGGGTTGATCACACCGAGGTGCGCAGGAGTATGTGCATAAAAGACGCGCACCTTCTCTCGATGCAGGAGCTCGAGGAGCTTGCGCGCCTCCTCTGCCGTTACGATGAATTCCACCTCCACCGTGAGGGTGCCGGCAAGCTCGAAGAAGCGCGCCTCGTGCAGCATGTGGTGACGGCCGAATCCGGCCATCGCCTTGAAGGCCGAGCCGCCCCGGATGCCGAGCTTGTTGCCCTGCTCGAGGAGCCATTCCCAGACGAGCTGTCTGTGATGGCGGTGATCTTCGTGGACGTAGAATCTAAGTAAGGTTCCTTGCATGATTTGCGTTCCTCAGGGGTCGGTGAGATTGATGAAAGTACGCTGGAAGCGCCAGCACGCCTGGTCTAAATCGAGCCGATGAGCAATCGCTCCTGGAGCACTCAAGCCGGCAGGTGGAACATCGAACGTCCGGTCGGTCGGCGATCATGATGGATGGGATCCGTTTCTCGTGCTGAGCAGCGAGTGGGCCGCATACGCGCCCTCACGAAATGCCCGCACGCCATCGAGCTCGCCAGCGGAGCGCGCTCCTCCAACCACTCTGTGCGGCCGTCCCAGGCGCTGCAGCGTCAAGCTCAGGTGGTTGCAGCTTTCCTGGCCGACCGCGATGATGACTGTGCGCGCTTCGATGAGCCGCGGCGAACCACTCTGTCCGCGCAGCCAGACGCCCTCTGTCGTGATACGCAGAAAGGAGACTTCGGTGAGGATCTGAACGCTCCGACTCCGCAGCGCTTGAAGGATCACCCATCTTGTCGAGCGACCTATCCGCTTGCCCACGACGTCCCCGCGGCACAGGAGCGAGACGCATCTGCCGCTATCGCTCATAAGATGAGCGATGTCCACACCGATCCCACCGGCGCCGATGATCGCGACCGGGTCACGGACCGCATCGATTCCTATGACCGCTTCGGAATAGGAGCGGACCAGGGGCAGATCGGTACCTGGCAGATCAATCTTCCTCGGCACGACGCCGGTGGCTACGATCACACCGTCATACTGCTCCAATTCATCTCCGGAGAGGGCGTCGACGGGCTGGCGCAGTCGAATCTCGACGCCGAGCCGTTGCAGCTCCTCTTGGAAGTAGGCAATGGTGCGCGCGTAAGCGGCTTTGCCGGGGATGCGGCTCGCGAGCCGGAATTGCCCGCCGAGGGCGCCCGCCGCCTCATAGAGCACCACCCGCTGACGGAGCGCGCCGAGCACTCGGGCTGCCTCGAGTCCCGCCGGGCCGCCGCCGACCACCGCGAACGACCCGCAGCCGGCGGAGGGCGTATCCTCTCGAAACCGCAATTCGGAGCCTGCTCGAGGATTGACCATGCAGGAAACTGGCTCGTCCCGCAGTGAGCGATCGATACAGGCCTGGTTGCATGCGATGCAGATATTGACGGGCCTGTTGCCCGTGCGCGACTTGCGCACGATTGCAGGATCGGCGAGAAAGCCACGCGCTAGCGCGACGAATTCCACCTTGCCGTTAGCCAGCACCCGATCCGCAAGCTCGATCGTATTGATGCGAGTGCTCGCGATTACCGGGACCCCGGAAGCGGCATCGGCGATGTCTTCAGCGTAACGGACCCATGCACCGGGTGGGACAGTGAATTGAACCGTGGGTGTGGAGGACTCGTGCCAGCCGACGCCGACGTCAATCGCGTCCGCTCCGTGCTCGACAAGCAGACGGACGAATGCGAGGGTCTCCTCATCGCTGGCGCTCTCGGGCATCAGATCGGCTGCCGAGGCTCGGTAGATAATGGGGTAGTCCGGGCCGACGGCGCCGCGAATGGACTTGAGGACTGCCAGGGGGAAGCGGGTGCGACGCGCAAAGTCTCCACCCCATTCGTCGTCGCGGCGATTCGTGATCGGTGAGAGGAACTGATTGAGGAGATACCCTTCCGATCCCATGATTTCTACGGCATCGAATCCAAGCGCGCGGGCGCGGGCTGCGCCGAGCGTAAAATCGGCAATGGTCGCCGCGATGTCGCCGACAGTCATTGCTCGGGGTGGGGTCTTCTCGAAGCGGCTGGCAATGGCCGACGGCGCGAGAGGCTGCAGACCGAAGTCCTGGTGCCTCGCATAGCGTCCCGCATGAAAGAGCTGCAGCGCTATTCTGCCGCCTGCTCCGTGCACGGCCCGTGCGACGTCACTCAGCTTTCCCTCTTCCTTGGGGTCGTTGACGAAGCTGTAGTTCCTGCCTGCGGCGCCCGCACGGCTGACCGCGGACCCGCCGGTGATGATCATCGCCGCGCCACCCTCGACTCGCTCGACATAGAACGCCGTCAGAGCTTCCGGATCGGACTCCAATCCAAGGTGCATGGACCCCATGAGGACACGATGCGGCAGATGCAGCTGGCCAATCCGGCCAGGGCGGAATGCGTGCTCAAACGGCATAATCATTCATCGGCGATCGAGTCCGGTGAAGCTCTTTGACGCGAGACACGCCTATTCCGAACGCTTCCTCATCGTAAACAATGGAGTCACGCATCGCGACGTGAAGGCAATGTCAGCGGGGGCGTGGCATCGGCGTAGTAGGGCGGTGCGCCAACGGAGAGGCCACCGTCGACGACGAGCGTCTGACCGGTGATGTACTCCGATTCCGGCGAGAGCAGGAATGCAACGGCATCCGCCATTTCCTGGGCGGTGCCGGCCCGACCCTTTGGCGTGCGGGAGAGAACGGTCTCGATCGCCGGCATCCCGGGCACCTGCTCATAGAAGTACGAGAGGGAATCGGTCTCGATGAGGCCTCCGCTCACCGCGTTCACATTGATCCCGTATTGCGCGAATTCGAGCGCCATGTAGCGCACCCACGCTTCGATGGCTGCCTTCGCCGAGCCGAGGTTCGCGTAGGTGGGATAGGCGCGGCTGCTGCCATAACTCGACATCACCGCGATTCGCCCGCCGCGCTTCATCAGTGGCACTGCGCAAATCGCTCCCAGGACGAATGCGCGGACATTGAGCGCGTAAGTCCGATCGAGATTGCGGACGTTGAGATCAAGGATGCGCTTGAACGAGCTGGCGGCGGCGTTCGACACGAAATAGTCGAGTCGATCGTGCTGTTGCCGAACGGCTTGGAATAGTGCATCGAGCTCTTGCGGTTCCTCCAAGTCGGCCTTGACCAGCGTGGCCTTGGCCCCGAGCGCCTCGATTTCAGCGAGCGTGGCCTGCGCGGCGGCCTCATTCTGCCGGTAATTGAGGACGAGCGTCGCTCCCTCGCGCGCCAGTGTGAGCGCGAGGGTCTTGCCGATGCCGCGGGTGCCACCGGTGATGAGGGCAACCTTGTCAGCGTGTCTCATAATCTCTCTCGCCTCGCCAGTTAAATCGTCGGCTGTACGACCGAGCCGTTGCCGCCCATCACTCGCCATCGCCGCCCTGGATCCCGTCGGCGCCACGAGGCCCGAAGAGTTCCCGCGCGATCACGGCCTTCTGGATCTCGTTGGTTCCCTCCTCGAAGCGCTGCGCCCGCGCATCCCGATAGATGCGCTCGATGGGATGCGGCTCCCAGTAGCCGATGCCTCCATGGATCTGCAGAGCGGTGTCCGTGACATGCTGCAACATCGAGGTCGCAAAGAGCTTCGCCATCGACGAGAGCTTCTGGGCCTCCAGCGCCTTGCGCTCCCATTCCCAAGCGGCGTGCATCACGAGCTGGCGGGCGGCCTCGATCTCGGTCGCCATGTCCGCAACCATGAAGGCGATCGCCTGCCGCCGGTAAAGCGGCTTGCCGAAGGTCTCTCTCGCCCGCGCATGCTCGATGGCAAGCGCGCAAGCTCGGCGGGCGAGACCGACGCAGCTCATGGCCACCGAGATTCGGCTGGGACAGAGGAATGCGCCCAGCGCCACCTCGAGTCCCTGACCTTCCTCGCCCAGGCGGTTCGCCACAGGCACCGGCGCGCCATCGAAGTGCATGCGCGCATGATCACTACCGCGCACACCCATCGATTCCGGCATCTTCTCCACGCGGACGTTGGTCGTGGTGCGCGGCACCATCAATGCAACGGTTCCGTCGGCACCCGTGCTTCCGCTCACGCGCGCGAAGAGCAGCCAGTAGTCGCAGATCGAACCGAATGTAATGAGATGCTTGGTGCCGCTCAAGTAGTAGCTGTCACCCCGGCGAACGACCGAGCAGCGCAAGTCCGCTCCGCTACCCGCATCGGGCTCGGTGAGAGCGAACGCAACCTTGATGACACCGGCTACACAGGGTCGTACGAAGCGGTCCCGCTGCTCCTCGGTCGCATACCGGTCGAGCGCGCGCCAAATGCCGTTCACGACGTGCACGATCATGCGGACCGCTGCGTGTGATCCAGCAATGATCTCCATGAGCTCGAGGTAGCGCGTAAACGGCAGACCCAGTCCGCCGAGCTCCGGCGGAGCTGTGAGAGTCAAAAATCCGAGCTTGCGCAACTCATCCCAGAGAGCCGGCGGGACATCGTGCTCGCGCTCGATGCGCTCGGCCCAATGCTCACCGGGACCCCGGATGAATCGCTCGACGTCCCGCTTCAGGGCGCAGAAATCGAATGTGGACATCAAGTCGTGACTCTCTCGTTATGGAAAGGAAGATCTCTGGCGCGTTCTCGCAGCACAAACTTCTGGATCTTGCCGGAGGCGGTCTTCGGAAGCTCATCGAGAAGCGCCAGCCGCTCGGGCCAGTAGGGCTTGGCGACTCGGCGCGCGTTCAGAAAATTACACAGCTCTCGAAGATCCAATGTGTGACCGGCCTGCAGCGCCACGAATGCGCAGGCACGCTCGCCGAGTCTGGCATCGGGCATCGCAACGACCGCGACTTCCCGAACCGCTTCGTGTTGGTACAGCAGCTGCTCGATTTCGGCGACCGGAATCTTCTCGCCGCCACGATTGATGACGTCCTTTACACGCCCGGTGACGTGCAAATACCCCTCTGCGTCGATGACGGCCAGATCCCCGGTCTGGTACCAACCGTCGGCTGTGTAAGCGTGGGCGGTGCCCTCCGGATCATCGAGGTAACCCTGGAACATCGTGGGGGAGAGCACTTGCAGATGACCCTCGGATTGGCAAGGCAGTGATCTTCCGGCGTCATCGCATATTCGGATTTGGACCGTGGGAAGCGGCCGTCCGTCGGTGTTGCAGGCTTTGGCCGGAGGGTCCGCGGGCGAGCAAAGAGTCGCGAGACAACCCTCGGTCGTTCCGAAAGCTCCGCATATGGCAGTCTGGAGAGTTCTCGCGGCTCGATGGGCGAGGGCGCGGGGCACCGCGGCGCCCGTTGCGACGAATATCCTGAGCGACTGCGGCGGCGTCGCTCCTTCCTCGACGGTCTGCACCAGGTCCGAGAGAAAGGGCGTCGCCGCCTGCACGAAAGTCGCACTCCAGTCGGTCAGGGCGGCGACCGCCAGGCGAGGCTCCCATCTTTCCTGGAGTATTTGCGGGACACCGAGAGCGAGCGCCATCCACATGCCGTAGAGAAATCCGGTCTGATGTGCAAGCGGGGAGGGCACACAGAGCCGATCGCTCGCCGTGAGTCCAAGCTGTGCGATCGCGAGATTCGCCGCCTTCATCAGCGCGTCATGGCGGTGCAGGACGCCTTTCGGCGTTCCCGAGGTTCCCGAGGTGAAAAGGAGCTGCGCAAGGTCCGTCGCGAGCGCGGCTCGCGGCTCGACCGGTCGCTCGTCTTTCGACAGAGACGTCAACCTCTGCTCGAGCCAGCAAGATGAGAGCCGCGCGGTCTCAGGCAGTGCGATCGCGGGACTGCTTCTTCCGATCGCGATGAGGTGCTCGAGGCTCTGCAGCTGCGGCGCGATGTTGGCGATCTCGTCGATCGGGCAGCGCCCATGGTACCTGTCCCGTACGAACAGTAGCCTTGCTTGCGAGCGATTAAGCATCCAACCGAGCTCGCGCTCGCGATAGATCGGCATCAAAGGGCAGCAGACAGCCCCGATCCGGAGAATCGCGAGGGTGATTGCAACGAACTCGGCGCAGTTCGGCAACTGGTAGGCGACAGTATCACCCTGACGCACTTCGAGCTCGACGAGCAGAGCGGCGATGCGCTCACTTTGCCGCCAGAGCTCGTGCCACGTCAAGGTCGCCGTCCCGTGTTCACCTACTGCCACGATGGCCAGTTCCTTCGAGCGCTCCCGTGCACGAGTCGCCACGATTTCGGTTAGGCGTATCATCAGTTGATACACTTCATGGTGGCGCCAATCCCGGTCATCGTCTCCAGGAACTCAGGGTAGGAGATCCGATAGGCGTTGGGATAGCTGATGAGCGTGTACCCCCTGGCTCGCGTACCCGCTATCGCCAGGGACATGAGCACGCGGTGATCATTGAAGGAGGAGAGGTCGCGGCCTATGAGCTCCTCGACCCCGCGGATCCGCAGTCGCGAGCCGTCGATCCGCACATCGGCGCCCATGCGGTTCAACTGCATCATCGCGGCCACACGGTCGGACTCTTTGAGCCTGACATGATCGATGTTCTCAAGCACGCTCTCTCCGTCGGCGAACGTCGCCAGAGTCGTGAGGATCGGCAGTATGTCAGGCGTTTCCCGGCAGTCAACGCGGATCGCTCTGAGACGGATACCACTGTGTCTGACCAGGACCTGGCGGGCGATAGGGTCTTCTTGCATCGGCAAACCCATTTCCCGAATCACCTCGAGAAATGAACCTTCGGGATGATCGATCAACGCGCCGTTCAGGGTGAGGCGTCGCAACACGAGGTCGCTCGGATGGAGGGACACGGCCGCGAGCCCGAAAGCCGCGGAGCCGATATCGGGCGGGATCTCCACGCGAGCCGGGCGCGCTTGCTGGTTGGGCGGTATGACGTAGCGCCGCCCATCGGATGATGCTTCGACCTGCAATGCGAACTGCCGCATCATTGCGACAGTCAGATCGATGTAAGGGCGCTCGTTGAGCGTGCCCTCCACTTCGACGATCGTCTCCCGCTTCGCAAAAGGGGCGACCATGAGAAGAGCGGAGATCCACTGGGAAAGTGTGCCTGGAACCCTGACGGTTCCCCCGACCGGACGTCCGGGCTCGATTTGAATGGGCGGGCAGCCGTCGCGAGAGCTGATCTTGAGGCCCGTCCGTGCCAATGCTTCGAGGAGCGGGCGGATCGGCCGCCTGCGGAAGTAGCTCTGCCCGACGAGCGTAACCGGTTCATCGGCCAGGGCACACAATCCGACCATGAAGTACAGCGTTGAGCCGGAGCTGCCCACCGATAGCGGCGAGCGCCTGGGATGGTACGCCCCGCCGCTCACAAAGAAGGTATCTCCCGACACTTGGATGCGCGTTCCGAGTCCGCGCAGCACACTCAGAGTGTGCGCAACGTGCTTCGCGTGCGTGAGCCCGACGATCTCGCTGCGGCCCGGCGCGAGCGAAGCGAGAATCAGCGCCCGATGGGCGTGATATTTCGAGTTCGGTATGACGAGCTCGTGAGACAGTGGGCGGCGAACGGGCTCTACTACAAGGCGCATGGTGCTCTCGACGCGTCCCGCCGCGGCATCCCGCAGAGCGTTGCGGCTGCCTTATTGCGAGATGACCAGGGATGCATTTTGACCTCCGAAACCGAATGCGTTGACGAGGAAGGCGTCATAGCGGAGCCTGCGCGGTTCGCGCAGAATCAGGTCGAATTGGGCTGCGGGCTCGACGTGCTCGGTGCCCAGAGTATGGGGAATGACGTCGTGCTCCATCCCGAGAATGCCCGCGATCGCCGACATGACGCCCGCAGCGGCCATCGCATGGCCGAGATGTCCTCGCAATGAAGTGACTGGAATCCGGCGCGCCGGAAACGTCGCATTGATGGCCCGCAATTCGGCCGTATCGCCGACCACGGTTCCGGTGGCGTGAGCATAGATCGCGTCGATCCTACAGCCCGCGTCTTCGATGGCGGCCGCCATGACTTCCGCCTCATAACGTCCGCTCGGTTCGGGCGCCGTCAGGTGATGGCCATCGGCCATGGACGCATAGCCTCGAATTCGGGCCAGAACGCGCGCGCCGCGCCCACGGGCGTGGCTGGCAGCCTCGAGCACCAGCAACGCCCCGCCATCTCCCATCACGAATCCGTCGCGGTGCACATCGAACGGGCGCGAGGCGCGCCGCGGGTCTTGCGAGCGGGATAGTGCCCCGGCGCGCTTGAGACTTGCGTACACGACGGGTGCGAGCAGTGTCTCGACGCCGCCGGCGATTGCACATCGCACCTCGCCGTGCTCGATCATGCGCGCGGCAAGACCGATGGCATCCAGGGAAGAAGCGCATGCGGTACTGATGGTCAGTTGCCGCCCGAGCAGTCCCCAATTCATCGAGATCCGCGCGGCGGCCATATTGGGAATCACGAGCGCCATCAGCTTCGGCGTGATATGGCGCGGATCTGAGGTCAGCTGCATCTGTGTCTCCGTGAGCAGCGGCAAGCCTCCCATGGTGTTACCGATGAGCACTGCGGTCTTTGCGGGCGGTAACTCGAGGCCGGCCATTGAGAGCGCCTGAGCGGCCGCGATCACCGCGTACTGCGTGAAGCGATCGGCATTGCGCAGGTACTCAGGCGGCAGATTCGATTGGGTCATATGGGCATCCGGCACGGCGGCCCAGTAGCCACCCCCCGGAAGATCGGCCGAATTCGGAATCGCCGTGAAGCCGTGCCGGCCGCTCAGGAGCGCGTCCCAGAAAGCGTCGACGCCCAAGGCAATGGGGGAAACGATACCTGCGCCGGTGACTACGACTTCGTCCATTTGGCCTTCTCTCGCAGCGTGGGCGCCGCCGGTCCTGGCGATGACCTCGCTCGTCCTGCTTTTGCAGTATTCTCAATCTCAAGGCTTGGCGATTCGCCCTCGCGAAGCACGACTGCTTACTCTCCTGTAAGGGCGGATGTTCGCCGCGGCGCTTGCGCGCCCGCCTCTGCGCGCCTCTCGTCTTCGATCGCGCGATCCACGGCATCGATTCCGGCCTGGATGCGCGCCAGCGAGTCGCCGGTGAGTTGCTGGTCGGGGGTTTTGCGCAATGACTCAACCAGGGAGCGCCGCTTGGAAATGAGCTTTTGACGCAGCACGGTGAGCTTTTCAGTCTCGGTCATCTAACTCTCCGGTAAGAGGGGTGGCGCGGAAATGGAATGCGGACGCGCCAGCATAGGCGCGCACAAAGCAGTCGCGCGAAGACGGAAGATTTAGGGGGAAAGTGCGGGGTGCGGGCGTATCGCCACGCACGAGCCCTGCCATACGTGCTGGGCTGAGTCCAGCTCGTCATCGTTGCCACCAAATCCTCTCGCTGTTGCGGGACCAGAATTGGTAGGCACCATCAGCCGACGACGGCGGTTATAGGGAGAGTGCCATCTCCCAATGAACGACTATACGCAGAGAATTCGATATCGACAAGAGCTCTGGAGCATGCGTCACTTTCCTTTGCGGATAGGAAGCAGTGGTTGCCTGATGCCGTAACATTGGCCGCTGGGGCGCGGTTGCCATGGTTGACGCGCATAAGTTGCTCCCGTAATCTTGTTGCTACGGGGATGGGGTCCCCCTCGAACTGCCCTCAAGGCTGATGACTCCTGCCATGTGCGTTATTGCGCGCAAGGCGGGATGCGTTACCCGCCGCGCGATGGGTAAGCGACAGCCGCATGAACATCGGTTCTCTCGCGCTTCCGCCTTCGATCGCCAGCTCAAGACCCGGCAATGGCGGCGTTGCGCCTGCGCGCGGTCGCGTCTGCGGGCCGGGTTCGCTCTCTATACACCACACGACTGTGCCGGTCACCCGATGGCTGCATTCTGGCGCTTTGCCCGAGCGGCAGGCGTCGCACGGAAGACGAAACGCGCTGCCGCACGGCAGGGCAATCATCCGCATCAACCGAGGCGAAATCACCTTAAGGGGAGAAGCGCATCATGAGTAACAGATCGGTGTCGACGGCAACTATTGGCTTCATGTGCTTGGCTCTGGCTGGCTGGATGACCTCCATGCCGGCAGCCGGCTGGTTCGAGAAAGTCTATCCTCACGGTGTCGCCATCACCGCGAGCCTGGCCATCCTGTTGGTGATCATGGGGATTCTCACCTTCGTGCATGGACGTGCATTGGACTGCATCATTTTCTTCGGCGGTGCCGGGCTCTTCTGGAGTGCGCACCTTTACGGCATGGCGGGCGCGCAAGGAGGCACGGCAGAGCCGGGCAGCTATGGTGGCTGGTACTTTTTCGTGTGGACGCTCTTTTTCGCGTGGGTATGGCTGGGCTCATTCAAGGCGGAGCTGCAGCGGATGCTGTTTCTTCTCGGCCTGTGGCTGACGTTGCTCGCGCTCGCCATCGGCGAGTGGACGGGAATCCACGGGTTCACTCTGGCGGGCGGCTATTTGGGTCTCATCACGTCGATCCTGGCTGCCATTACTTCCGCGGTTGAGGTCATAGGGCATGGCCGCGAACGGGAACCCAACGACGACGGCCGGGCGGCGGCTCATATTCACCCGGTTGCCGCGGAGAAGTAGCATGTGTGCCCATTCGGGCATGGAATAGCTGGTCCTTTCGAGGAGCTCTCGCGACCGACGCCACCGCACCCCACCCCACGCGAACCGGCGTGGCGCGAGAGCCCCTCGGCCAGCGGGGGCGGGGGGGGGCGCGCGGATCGACTTCGGCAACCCGAGCACGGGCGAGTGGGGCGACTCGAGGTCCGTGTCAAGTGCGCACAGACACATGCCGAGCGCCGGTCAAGAAGGCTAGTGCGCGAGCCGACGACCGCTCCTCCTCCTCGGTGAGCAGAGCGCGGCGAATTCCATCTCGCTTGAGTACATAGCGCTGCATGTCCTCGGCCAGTCGCTCGGCCGCCGCAGCTTGGCGGCGCAGCAACGCGCCTAGGAGGTCGCGCCACGTACCGGGGGCCTGGCCGGTGGAGGTGGCGCCCGCCACATATCTGGTGACCCACCGCAGATGCGGCAGGCACACGGTCGGCAGCGCTGTGCCTGCGGCTGCTCCGCTCAGGAGCCCCTCGGTCACTCGAGCCTCGACGCTGCGCTGGATGGAACAAAGCTCACAGCTCGGCACGAACAACCGCTCCGCAGCTCCGACCGAGGTTCCGTGGCCGCCGCTTTCGGCCGCGGCAGAGGCGAGCGCACCGGCCGCTCGATTCATCAGCGGTGTCAATGCCAGGCAGACGTCTCTCTCGGCCGCCATCGCCGCGTACAGCCGCAGATGCGGCTCGCAGAGCCCCCGTGCGGCGGCGAGTCTTTCGCGTGCCTCGGGATTGGTGGCCAATTGGTGCTGGTACTGGCGGAGGAATTCGTAGAGGGCATCGTGGACACGGGCGCAGAGCAGGCACTCCTCCATCCTTGCATCCCTGATCAAGAGGGGTGCGCGCTCGGCAGGCGTGCCTCCGTGCCACTGCTCACGCAAGTGCGCAAGGCGGCCGTGCAGCGCATCGGCGTCCTCGACGCCGTCGTCATCGATCAAGCTCGCGATTCTGTCGCAGAGGGTAGCGATGAAGAGCCGCTGTTTGTCCTCGACCAGAAATCGGATCAGCTCCGTCCGAAGCGCACCTACGCCGCTCGACGCCAACGCCGCATCATCGCCCGCAAGGGTGGCCGCGAGCCCGTCACGTGCCGAGGTCGAGAAAATCAGCAGCCGCCCCGAGGGGATGATCTGCTTGAGACGCTCACGGGCGAATGCCAGTACCTCGGCGCACTCGGCTGGCGGCACGAGGTCCTGTTTATTCAGTACGAGAAAGACGGGCCTGCCGGTTTGAGCGAACGTGCGCAGCGCCCGCACCTCGTCGTCCGTGAGTGGTCCATCGAAGCCCGAGACGACGATCACCGCGTCCGCTTCCGGAAAGTATGACTCCGTCGTGCGGCTGTTCTCCCGAATGGCCGATCCCAGCCCCGGGCTGTCGACGAAGTGGAAGCCGCGGCGGAGAATCTCCGCAGGCAGCGCCACGTGCGCGATGCGGATCTGGCGCGCATTGCCCGGATTGCCGCGCTCCGTGATGTAGTCGGGGAGCGCGTCCATCGGGACATCGGTACGCAGGCCCCCCTGTTCGTGCTCGAGTTGCACCCGCTCGGGCCTGCCATAGACGACGCTCGTAATGACGGAGGTGAGCGGCAGGATGCCTGTCGGCAGCCGATCCAAACCGAGGATCGCGTTCATGAGCGAGGTCTTTCCCCGGCTGAAGCGACCCGCCACCAGCAGGACGAAGCGATCTTCCGCGAGTCGGGTAAAAAGATCGCCAATCTCATCCCGGCCGAATGGCGTCTGGGCCGAGCCGTGCTTCGCCGCGCGTCGGTCTGAAATGACACGCAGGATCTCGGCCAACTCGAACTTCGCCGCTTCGTACTCGCGCAACGCCGTGGGTGAACGGTCTCGTATCACACGGGCACCTCGCAGCCCGCAAAGGGCCAGTCACGTTGACGGCCTGCGCGACGGCCCGTAGACTGCAGTTGGGGATGGAGTCCCCCCTCAACCGCCTGTAAAGCTGATGACTCCTGCCGCGTCCTTAGGTGCGCACGGTGAAGATATTTTCTGTGCGCGATGGGTAGGCCATGCTCACAGCAGAAGACGGACAAGCCTCCGAAACCCCGAGTATCATCGTCAAGGATGTGGAATGTGCCATCGGTGGGAGGCGCATCTTCAACGGACTCAACTTGGCGGTGGCTCGCGGACGTATCACCGCCATCATGGGTCCGAGTGGTACGGGCAAGACGACACTCTTGCGGCTCATCACCGGTCAAGTGCGGCCCGATCGCGGCCAGGTCCTGGTAAATGGCGTCGATGTTGCGAACCTGCGAGCTCGTGATCTCTATCGAGTGCGCCTCAGCATGGGCGTGCTGTTTCAGGAAGGAGCGCTCTTTACCGATCTCGATGCCTTCGAGAACGTCGCGTTTCCGCTGCGCGAGCACACGGACCTGCCGGAGGAGCTGCTGCGAACCGTGGTGCTGATGAAGCTGCATGCCGTGGGATTGCGGGGAGCCGCCCGGCTCATGCCGGCGGAGCTTTCCGGTGGGATGGCGCGCCGCGTGGCGCTCGCGCGCGCGATGGCGCTCGACCCCCGGATATTGCTTTGCGATGAGCCGTTCGTCGGGCTCGATCCCATCTCCACGGGCGTGGTGCTGCGTCTCTTGAAGGGTCTCAATGCGGCTCTCGGCATGACGACGGTGGTCGTCTCGCACGATGTCGCCGAAGTCGAGGCGATCGCCGACGTGACTTGTATTCTCGCGAATGGCGCCATCGCGGCCTGCGGGAAGCCGGCGGCGCTGCGCGAGATGAGCTCCCCGGTCGTGCGCCAGTTCATGAACGGGTCGCCCGAGGGCCCCGTGGCTTTTCACTATCCGGCGCGCGATTACCTGGCGCAGCTCCTGGAGTAGGAGAGTGCAGCAGCACGGTCTCGGTCCAGCGCGGGCCGCGTGAATATCGGGAGGGATTTCCCAATCCGGATCCTTCGGGAGGGTCGAACCATGGTGAAGTTGCTTCTCGTCCGTCACGGTCATGTCGAGGGCATTCAACCGGAGCGGTTCAGAGGCCGGACGGACATTGCGCTGACCCCGGAGGGGCGGCGGCAGGCCGCGGCGACCGCCCGGCGCATCGTATCGCGCTGGCATCCTGCGATAATCTACACGAGCCCGCTCAAGCGGTGCGTCCAGACGGCCTCGGAGATTGCGGCAGCCTGTGGTGCCGAGTTGGTGGTGGAAGAAGATCTCAACGACCTGGACTATGGCAGCTGGCAGTGGCACCTGCATACTGAGGTGCGCGCACAGTGGCCCGAGCTCCTTGACCGCTGGCTGACCTCGCCACATCTGGTGAGGTTCCCGGAGGGCGAATCGCTTCAGGATCTGCTCGTCCGCGCCGCGAATGTTGCGCGCATGGCACTGGATCGCCATCCGGCCGAGACCGTGGTCCTCGTGACCCACGACAGCGTCCTTCGGGCGCTGTTGCTGCAATTGCTCGATCAGCCCGTCTCGGCTTACTGGCGGCTCTCGCCCGGGCCGTGCTCGATCAGCGAGGTCGACATGGTGGGCCATGGTGCGCGGATCATCGGCATCAACGAGACCCAGCATCTGGGGCGAGCATCGTCATGATGCGGCGGAGCCGGGCCAGGAGAGCTGAGATCTCGCGCCGCGCCGCTTCGATCTGCGCGGTCCTCTTGGCGAGCTGCTCGGCGCCGCGTGTGCGCAGCGAGATGCCACTCTCGATTGCATCCTCGATACCGCTGACCGTGCCGTCGATCTGACGCAGCATCCGGCGCTGCGCGTCCTGCACGCTCTTCTTCAGGCGCTCATCGAGATCGTGGCGGATTCTGCCGGCCTGTACCTCGATGAGCTCAACGGCCGTCGTCTTGGCCCGTTTGGCAATGAGCGTTGTGGCGATCATCCTGGGGAGCATCAGGACCGCGGAGGTGGAGAGGATCCTGAGGCTCGGAGGCTCGTACCAGAATTTGTAGTAGAAGCCCGATTCGGCGCTCCAGCGCGGCTCGCTATCCGCGCGATCGAAGTCGACCGAGAAGAGCTCGCTCGAGCGGCGCATGAGCTCATCCGCGCTCTGCTGCAAGCTCGCCCAAAATCGGGCACACAGCCGCTGGAACGTACGCGAGATCTCGACATCCTCCTGCGCGAGCCAGTCGTCGTAGGCGGCGCGTATCGCGGCAATCTTGCGCTCCTCGAGCGCCGCCTGCAATTTCCGGGACGGTAGGCCGCGCAGCTCTGCGACCCAGCGCTCGATCGTCTCGCGGATCCCGGTCTTCTGGGCGCGCTTGAAGTCCTCGAGCTTCTGTTCGACTTCTTGCTTCAGAAGCGCTCGGGAATCCGCCTCGAGAAGTACGCAGTAGTCCGCTCTCGCCCGCTCGGCCCGCTCCTTCTCCCGGCGAAAGAGGGCGAGATTGGCTTCGATCCGATCGAGTGGCTCGATGAGCACTCTCGACTCGAGGTCGAGCGTGAAGCGAGCCTGCGTGAGCAGCCGCTCGAGACCGCGGGCGAGGGAGGAGAGCCAGGCGTCGGTCTTCTCCTGCGCCATGAAGCTGCGCAAAGCGCGCTCGAATGCCGGAAAGCCGCTGCGGGAAAGAGACTCGGCATCGTTGCCCATTTTGCCCTCCAGGGCGAGTCTCGCCGACACTGGAAAGACCGGCACGTCATCGCTCCCCAGGGCGTCGCGAATTGCACGCACCGAAAAAGCAAGGGATTCCTGCAGCTCATCCGGGCGCAGGTAGTCCGTCTTGTTGAGCAAACAGAAGATCTTTGCCGCATAGCGGCGAATGTCGCGCAGGAAGTCGAGCTCCGCGCGGCTGACCGGCTGGTCGACCGAGGCGATGAAAAGCACCGCATCGGCCTGGGGCAGGTACTTGCGTGTTTCATCCGTGTTGTGTTCATACACGGACGCGATTCCCGGCGTGTCCACGAGCCGCACCCCGTCTGCGAGCCAGGGTGAGGGATGCTCGACGATGACGCGCTCGACCGACTTCGTGTTGGCCGGGTTGCCGCGCTCGGTAACGTATTCGCCGAGGTCGGCAATCCGGATGGGGCGTTTCTCGCCATAGCGCAGCGTGGCGTAGGCTGCGGGCGCTGCACCCGACTGAATGACCGTGATGACCGAGGTGAGCGGCACGACGCCGGCGGGAACCAGCGGCTCGCCGAGCAGGGCGTTGATGACCGTGCTCTTGCCTCGCTTGAATTGTCCAGCGGCAACCAGGTTGAAGACGTGTTCCGAGAGCTTTTGCGATAGCCAATGGCACGTCGAGGTATCGATCCCGGGGAGATCGGCCGCGGCCTTGAGGCAGCTCTCGATCTCCAGTCGCCGCGAATCCGGCGACGCGGTCGATTGTGGGTGCGGGTGCGGGCCGAGCTCGGGCGAGAGCGTGTTGCTCATCGTGGCTCTCCGAGTTGCCGCTCGAGTCGGGTGCGGGAGATGATGCCCCTCAGGAGCCCCGGGCTCGTCTCCGTGCTCGCCTCGAGGACGAGGAGATAGGGAGCATCGGTGCGGCGGAAGATCTCGAGCACATCCTCGATGCGCGCGGCTCGAGCTTCGTGCCAGTCGATGGTCGTCCACTGCCCGCAGGGCGTCAGTATTTCCCGAACCTTCAGTTCCTCCCGCCGACGGTCGAGTTGACCTGCCAGACATTGCTGGGCCCGCTCCCCTTGAATGTCGTAGGAAGTGACGAGGCCGACCACTGCGTCCTCCTCGTCGAGAACGACGAGGGCCCTCACGCCGCGCCGGAACATCTCATCCAAGGCGTCGTCAATCCCGCGGTCGGCGCCGATCGTGAACGCGGGGCTCGCGGCAAAGTCCGTCATCACGCGCGTCGCGGAGTCGCTCGGCCTGACGAAATGAAGCTCGGGCGCGGATCGGAGGAAAGTTTGCGCTGCTATCGCAGCTCCGCTTTGCAGGCGGTAGGAGGCAGGGACGGCAATCGTGGGTCGAAGTCGCAGGGTTGCTGCGGCCGAGGGGGCCGCTGGCGACGGCATTGTACCGGTCATAAAAAAACTCCTTCCCCCGCGCACCTAAGCGCGGCGTCAGGAGTCATCAGGTAACCAGACCGTTCGCGGGGGACTCCATCCCCGATGGGTTGGTGTGAGCTTAATTCAGCTCCTGAGGCTCGTCAACCAGCGAATTTCGTTGACGTTCTCGACGGGTAAGCCTAGTGTAATCACGGTCCGTACAGGGGATGGGGTTCCCCTCCCAAAACGCTGCAAAAGCTGATGACCCCTAGCGTGTATCGGTGCGCACGCGGGGTGCGCACCGCGCGAAAGGCAGGTGCGTCATGTCGGACACCTCTTCTTCACCGGTTCGGCCGAAACCGCCGGCTCGCCAGAGCGTGCCTCTGCAGCCTTACCTGATTGACGCGGCCGCAAAGAACTCAGCCGCTCAACCGGCGGCGACCCTGGTCGATCGGTTCCGCAATCTTCACGAAGGGCCCCAGGTTTTCCACGAGGTGTTGCGGCTCGGCGACGAGGCCGTGCCCGCGCTCGAGGGCCTGCTCAGGGGCCCGTCGGACGCGGTTCACCAGCCCCGCTGCCTCGCGGCCGACGCGCTGGCTGCCATCGGTAGTGCGACGGCGGTCAGTGCCTTGACCCGAGCCTTGCTCGACTCGGTTGCTCGCGATCCCTCGCCGCAGTTGCTCCAGGCCGAAAGCATTCTCGTCAATCACATCGCCGAGCACCTGAGCCGTTTCCCGCGTCCGGAGGTGACCGAGGCGCTGCTTTCGGCATTGCGACGCAGGGGCTATCCGTACTGCGCCGCCGCGCTGGGCTTGACCGGCGATCCGCGTGCCATTGCGCTGTTGGTGGAGTGCCTCTATGAGGACGCGGCGCGCCCGGCGGCCGCTGCAGCATTGCGACGGTTTGGACAGGCCGCGTTGGAGCCTCTCGTGCGCGTCCTCGAGCCGCCGAGCGCCGGGACGGCGGAGTCTCCGAGCCGCCTCGATGGGCGGGTCGCCGCGGCGAGACTCCTCGGAGATTTCGCGCGCGCCAACTCTCGGGATGCGCCCTTCGCCGTAGCTGCCCTGATGGAAGCGTTGAAGGACAGCCAGTGCGCCGTTCGTATCGAGGCGGCGCTAGGTCTGGTCCGCTGCGGTGCGCGAGCCGATGGGGATACCGCCCGCATCCTGGTGGCTGCGCTCGAGGAGGAGAACTGGGCACGCGCCGAGGAAATCATGAGGGTGCTGGTGAGCATCGGGCCGGCAGCCGAGCGCCTGCTCACCCCGCTCATCGGCTTGAGGCCCCGGGATGAAGCGGATCACAGGCGGCGAGTTCGCGCCGTGGAAGCCCTCGGGAGGCTCGGCTCGGTCTCGGCCGTGGGCATGCTGCGAAGCTTCCACAGCTCAGGTGATACACCCCTGCGCTTCGCGGCGGTGAAGGCTCTGGCGAGCGTTGGCACGAGCGATGCCAGCTCGCTTGCTCTTTTTTTGGCAGATCCGCATCCGACCATCCGGCTCCGAGCCCTCCAGGCGCTGGTTGGCCGTCGTGCACTCGATCCGGCTTTCGCGATTCGCCTGCTCGGGGATGCAGATTCGCATGTCAGTGGCCTCGCCGCCGAGGCGCTGCGAGAGGACATTGCGGTGGCATTGCCCTCTTTGAAGTGGGCGGCCTCTCATTGCGGCGCGCCGGTGGAGGGTCTCGCTCCGCGGCTGCGGTTGTGGTGGCATGCCTGCGCGCTGATCGCGCAGGCGGGCAGAGAGAGCCGATGCCGATGAGTTCTGCCTCGCACTTCTCTCGGGTTCGTGACGGCGGAGCGTCGCGGAAGGAGTAAACGATGGGTAGCCGTCACGGCGACGCCTCTGGCCTTTTCAGGCGGCCATCGCCGGAAAGTGTTGCTCGAGACCTTCCCGGTAGCGGCCCGTGCTTCCCGGTGTCTGGCCAGAGCAGCTCGCATGGTGGCGCTGCTTCGTGTGAGACTCTTGTGCTCGAATGGGCACGCGCGCAGCTCATCCGCTGCCTCGACCGCGCGAGCGAGTCGCCGTGGGTCGATGCGAGTGAATGCCGCTGGCTGCGGTCGAGGTTCGCCGAGAAGACGTTCAGCGTCCTTTTCATCGGGCAGTCGCGGCAAGGCACCACCGCTGTCTGGCCTGGGTCGACGCCATAGTTTTCGTCTCATCGGCATCGCGGCTCCGAATCCTGTCGCATGCGCGCGCGAGGCTGAACCTGGAGCAGGCGGCGCTCACCGCATCGGACGATGAGATCGCTCGGCGGCACGACGCATACGAGCGCGGGAGGGCTCGACTCCACGAGGCACTCCGCCAGGCCGCGGAATCGCTGCGTGAAGGCGGCGGAACGATCGTGACGGGCGAAGTGCACGCGGGAATCGAGTCCTTCGCCGATCGAGAGCGGCGGCGGATTCGTGTCGCCACGGTTGTCCGAGCGGCATCGGAGGAGAAGATGCGATCGAGCGTCCGCGCTACGCCGGTTGGCTCCTACATGAGGAGCGGACTGTCTCGCGCGCGTTCGACTCGCTGCGGACCTGGCTGACACAGTGGCCTTACTGTCTCGCCTCGAACAGCGGGTGCTGGCAGTTTGCGCGGCGCCCATGAAATGCGTCCGTGCAACGAATGGGGAGCCGTCCGGCTCCAAGGGGCCGGCACGGCATTGATGTACTTGGGGATGCAAGCCGGCGCCGAGGCTTGCTGTTTGGTGAGAGAATCCGTATATTTCCCGCGACGGAGATGGCATTCCTCCCTCTCAAAAAAACCGCCGGGAATCGGCTGATGATGCCTACCTGATGTCGCTCCCAAACCGTTAGGTTGGAGAGGCTTTGGAGTTGCGCCGATGCCCGAACTGTCTCGAGTTCGATACAGCCCTTGCGCCGTCTCGCTGGACGATGCGCGCTGCCCGGATGCCGCAAGGCTTCATGCCACGCGGACGCCTGGGCCTCGCTCAAAGCGGAAGTGAAACTCATGGTTCCTTACCGATCCCGAACGACCACTCACGGCCGCAATATGGCCGGCGCCCGTGGGCTTTGGCGCGCCACGGGCATGAAGGATGAGGATTTCGGCAAGCCGATCATTGCCGTCGCGAACTCGTTCACTCAATTCGTGCCCGGGCACGTGCATTTGCGAGACGTCGGGCGGCTCATCGCGCAGGAGATCGCCGAGGCTGGTGGTGTGGCGCGGGAGTTCAACACCATAGCGGTGGACGATGGCATTGCCATGGGACACGACGGCATGCTCTATAGCCTGCCTTCGCGGGACCTGATCGCCGACTCGGTGGAGTATATGGTCAACGCCCACTGCGCGGATGCGCTGGTCTGCGTCTCCAATTGCGACAAGATCACTCCGGGAATGCTGATGGCGGCGTTGCGTGTCAACATCCCAACGGTCTTCGTCTCCGGAGGTCCTATGGAGGCGGGCCGGGTTTCTACGGGAGGGGCGACTCGGGCGATCGACCTGATAGACGCCATGGTCGCGGCGGCCGATGCAACCGTTACGCAGGATGAGTTGACGGCAATCGAGCGGTCCGCATGCCCGACCTGCGGGTCCTGCTCGGGCATGTTCACCGCGAACTCGATGAATTGCCTGGTCGAGGCGATTGGATTGGCGCTGCCCGGCAACGGTACGGTGCTCGCGACGCACGCGGAGCGCGAGCGGCTGATGCGCGGAGCCGGATCGCTCATCGTTGAGCTGACTCGCCGCTTCTACGAGGCGGATGAGGCTTCGGTGCTCCCGCGATCGATTGCGACGTTCGCCGCGTTCGAAAACGCGATGGCGCTCGACATCGCCATGGGGGGATCGACCAACACGGTGCTGCATCTGCTGGCCGCCGCTCACGAGGCGGGTGTCGACTTCACGATGCGCGACATCGATCGGCTTTCCCGCCGCATTCCGAATCTCTGCAAGGTGGCGCCATCGAGGCCCGACGTTCATCTGGAGGACGTGCATCGGGCGGGCGGCGTGATGGCGATTCTCGGGGAGCTCGAGCGCGACGATCTCATCCACGGCGAGGTCGGGACCGTTCATTCGAAGTCCCTTTCCGAAGCGCTCGATCGCTGGGATATCCTACGCGCAACGGACCCGTCGGTCAGCGAGTTTTATCGGGCAGCTCCCGGGGGAGTGCGCACGGTGCAGCCTTTCAGTCAAGCCAAGCGCTACGCCGAGCTCGATCTCGATCGCAAGTCAGGAGTGATCCGCAGTACCTATCACGCCTACAGCGAAGATGGGGGGCTGGCGGTTCTCTATGGCAACCTGGCTGAGGAAGGCTGCATCGTGAAAACCGCGGGGGTGGATGCCGCGCTCCTTCAGTTCACCGGGCAGGCGATCGTTTTCGAGAGCCAGGAGGCGGCGGTCGAAGCCATTCTGGGTGGCCGAGTGAGTCCGGGCGATGTCGTCGTCATCCGATATGAGGGACCGCGCGGGGGACCGGGAATGCAGGAAATGCTCTACCCGACGAGCTACCTTAAGGCCAAGGGGCTGGGCAAGGCCTGCGCGCTGATCACCGATGGACGCTTCTCCGGAGGCACTTCGGGACTTTCCATTGGGCACATCTCGCCGGAGGCCGCTGAGGGTGGCCTCATCGCACTCGTCGAGGACGGCGATGCCATCCGGATCGACATTCCGAGTCGTACGATTCATCTGTCCGTCGACCCGGTGGAAATCGAGCATCGGCGCGCGATGATGTTGGCTCGAGGAGAAATGCCTGGCGGCCGGCGCATGCTCGCCCTCGCCGGGTATCCGTGGCCCTGCGGGCTTACGCCGCCCTCACCACCAGTGCATCACGAGGCGCCGTTCGCGATCTTGCGCAGACACCTAAGCCCTGAGCTTCGAGTCCGCTCGCGAGGGCTCGGAAGGTAGAAGCAATGTGGAAATCCATCGTCGCGGTCGCCATCGGCGCCGGTGTTGGCGCAGTGTTGCGCTGGTGGCTGAGCGCGAAGCTCAACGCCTTCTTTCCGACCATTCCGCCGGGAACGCTCGCCTCGAATCTCATCGGTGCCTACGTGATCGGCGCCGGGATCGCATTCTTTGCGGGCTATCCAGCCATCTCCGCGGAATGGCGCCTGCTCATCCTCACCGGATTCTGCGGCGGGCTCACCACGTTCTCGACGTTCTCCGCCGAAGTGGTGACATCCCTTCGAGAGGGGCGAGTCCTTTGGGCAGGAGCGGAGGTGCTGATCCACGTCAGCGGCTCGTTGATCATGACTGTCGCCGGCATGGCCACGATTGCAGTATTGGGCCGCTGAGCGGACCGCAAGGATGGCTTGAGGCAAGTACGGCGCCAGTGTACGATCGACACCACGGAGATGGCATTCCTCCCTGAACTGCCGCAAGGCTGATGATGCCTACCCCACCGTCAAGGTGAGCGGTAGGCCGTCCGCGCGACCCGGCAGGCCCCCCCTGACGTGCCTGTTGTCGTATCCTGGTCGCGGGGAGTCTGCAACGCGTGATCCTCCCGACTCGCCCGTTTCGGAGCCTTTCATGAAGTCGCTCAGCACGCGCCTTGCCGCAGAGCTGGTGCTCTCGGATCGGCTGCCGCCGGCGGATGAGGCCGCGAGAGCGTGTTCGAGCGTTTCGTCCGATTCGACGATCGCGGTGCCAATGTCCGTGGCAGCGGCCTGGGCCTTGCGATCTGTCGCAGCATCATTGAGCTTCATCAGGGGCGGATTTGAGGGCAGTCCCGATGAGCTCGGAATCGCAACGCAACGGGTTTGGTGAGGGTAGGCGAGCGCGATGAACGATGCGGGACCGCAGCAGCGTTCCTCGAGTGGCGGTGACGAGAATTCCGCCGCACGCCGCGCGCTCAGGTTCATTCTCCTCATCGGCGCGCTCAGTTTCTTCGCCGACTTCACGTACGAGGGCTCGCGCAGCATTCTGGGGCCCTACCTGGGCTCGCTCGGCGCCAACGCGGCCATGGTCGGTATCGTGACCGGCTTTGGAGAGCTCGCGGGCTACGGCCTGCGGCTCCTTTCCGGTCCGCTGGCGGACGCGACGGGCCGGTTCTGGCCCATCATGATCTTCGGCTACATCGTGCAGATGACGGCCGTTCCAACCCTCGCGTTCACGCACAGCTGGCCGGCCGCGGCGGCACTCATCATCCTCGAGCGAGTCGGCAAGGCGATCCGCAATCCACCGCGTGACGTGATGCTCTCGCACGCCGGACGCAGAGTCGGCGGATATGGGTGGGCGTTCGGCATTCATGAGTCGCTCGATCAGTTCGGTGCGCTGGTCGGCCCGCTGCTGGTCGCCGCCGTCCTTGCGCATCGCGGCGGCTACCACGAAGCCTTTGCGGTGCTCGCGGTTCCGGCGGCGATCAACCTGACAATGGTTCTGGTGGCGCGGCTCGCCTATCCGCGCCCAGAGGATCTCGAAGAACCCGTGCCGAGCATTCAGGGACGAGGTCTGCCGCGCGTGTATTGGGTCTACCTCGCGGGCGCCGCGCTCGTGGCGGCGGGGTTCGCCGATTACCCGATCATCGCCTATCACCTGAGCCGCGAAGGTGTGGCGCGCGGGGAGTGGATCGCCATTTTCTATTCCGTGGCGATGGCCGTGAGCGGCACTGGCTCGCTCGTGCTGGGACGGCTCTTTGACCGTTGGGGCTTCCCGGTCTTGATCGGGCTCACCGTCCTGTCGACGGCGTTCGCGCCGCTGGTTTTCCTAGGCGGGTTCGGTGCTGCGCTCGTCGGAGCGGCCATCTGGGGGATAGGAATGGGGGTGCACGAATCGATCATTCCCGCGGCAGTAGCGCCCATGGTACGCCCGGAGAGACGGGCCTCGGCATTCGGGCTCTTCACCGCGGGGTACGGAGTGTTCTGGTTCTTGGGCAGCGCCGCGATCGGTATTCTGTACGACCGCACGGTCTATGCGGCCGTCGCATTCTGCGTGCTGGCGCAGCTCGCGGCGGTGCCCGTGTTCGTGTGGGTCGGGCGGCATTACAGGTCGCATCGATAAAGGGGAGCGCGGTGTCCTGCAGCATCTTGTTCGACACCCCCGATGAGAGGCTCGTGGCCGAGCGGCGCGAGGCGCCGGATTGCTTTCGCGACCTAAACTTGGACCAAATCATCACAGCGGCGGTCGCCGGGCGCGAGGACTACGATCTATTGCCCGTCTTCCACTTGCCGCTGCCCAGCGTCGAGGCGGTCCGCTACCGTCACGAGGTGTTTCGCGATTTCGAGAACCCCCAAGTAATCGCTTGCGTGAGGTCCTTCTCCGAGCGCATACACGGAGTGCGCACTACCCTCGTGCAGACACGGAAGCTCTACTACGAGCTGCAAAGGCAGCGGCAGGACCTCGACACCATCGGGGAGTACTGCGAGGCGGTGAATGCGCTGATGCGCGCGCTGACGCTGGCGAATATCCGCTCGCCGGGTCTCGTTCGACTGCGCCAGTGTCTCGGCGACTACACGCGCTCGATGGCATTCGGGACGCTCGCCGCCGAGACCGAGCGGCTCCAGGCGGATCTCGCCGCGATCACCTATGCGGTGCGCATCGATGGCAAACGCATCGAGGTGAGCCGCTACGGCGGCGAGCCGGATTACGCGGCGCAAGTGCTGGAGACGTTCGCCAAGTTCAGGCAAGGCGTCGTGGAGCAAAGAGAATTCTCCCTCCGCTCCTACGCGGAGATGAATCACATCGAGGCGGCCATTCTCGAGCGCGTGGCGCGGCTTTTCCCCGAGCTCTTCTCGACTTTGGCCCAGTATTGCGATCGTCACCGCGATTTTCTGGATTCCGTCGTTACAGGCTTCGAGCGCGAGGCGCAGTTCTATCTCGCCTGGCTCGAGTACCTGAGGCCGCTGGAGAAAGCGGGCTTGCGAGTCTGCTATCCGGAGGTCTCCCAAGCCGCTACGTCGCCCAGTCGTTGCACCGACGCATTCGACCTGGCGCTCTCGCGCGGTCTGGTCGGCGCCGGGGCGGCGGTAGTGGTGAACGACTTCGAGCTGCAGGCACCCGAGCGAATCATGGTGGTCTCGGGTGCCAACCAGGGGGGTAAGACGACCTTCGCCCGCTTGATCGGTCAGATTCATTATCTCGCGAGCATCGGCTGCCCCGTCGCCGGCCGCGAGGCCTCACTGCCGCTCGTTGATCAGGTACTGACCCACTTCGAGCGGGAGGAGCGCGTCCAGACGCTGAGCGGGAAGCTCGAGGAGAGCCTAGAGCGAATGCGGCGGCTGCTCGAGAAGGCCACGGCCTCCAGTCTTCTCATCATGAATGAGAGCTTCGACTCGACGACCGTCAGCGATGCGCTCTTTCTCAGTCGGGCGATCCTGCGGCGCGTCATGGAGCGAGACATGCTGTGCGTCTGTGTGACCTTCCTCGATGAGCTGGCGTCGCTCTCCGAGAAGACGGTCAGCTATGTCGCGATGGTCGACCCGCAAGACCCGGCCAAGCGAACCTACAGGGTGCTGCGAAGACCTGCGGAGGGCCTCGCCTACGCCATGGCGATTGCGGAGAAGTATGGGCTGACTTACGAGCGGGTAAAGGAGCGCATTCCGCGATGAAGGCGAACCTCCTGTACCGCGACAAGGATGCCGACCTGGAGGCGAAGCCCTCACCGGGCGTCGCGGACCTGACACAGGACCTTGCTCTCGAGACCGTATTTGCCGCGATGAGCGCCGACGACCGATACCTGCTCGACATCGTGCAACGGGTGGTCCCGGTCGGCCTGCAGGATCCCGAGGCCATCCGCTATCGCCAGCGAATTCTCGCCGATTGCATCGGGCAGCCGCAGATCGTGCGGCATATGTACGCCGTCGCCCTTTCCGCCATCGAGAGCGAGCGGCGAGTCTGGGGATTCTCGCTCCGTTATCCCGAGGGGCTGTTGCACCACTCCGTGCAGGCTCTCGCGATCTTCCGCGATCATCTCCGTGAGCTGCGCGGTATTGCGGACGCGCATTCCGAAGCGTTTCAGTCCGAGGGATTCCGGGGGCTATTTCAGATGCTCGCGCGGGAACTCGATGACGCTTATCTCGCTTCCCTCACGGAGCATCTGCGCCGGCTGCAATTCCGCCATGGTCTGCTCATGAGCGCCCGGCTCGGCAAGGGCAACAAAGGGACGCAATTTCAGGTCCGCAAGCCCTTCAATGTCACACCGAGCCTGCGTGAGCGGGTGGAGGGCTGGGTACACCAGTTGATGGGAGGCGATGGCTCGACCTTCGTGTACGAGCTCGATGACCGGGACGAGGCCGGCTTTCAGGCGCTGCAAGCGCTGCGCGATCGGGGAATTGCGCCCGTGGCGAGCGCGTTGGGCGCCTCGACCGCGCACATTCTGAGTTTCTTCAAGATGCTGCGCGCCGAGCTCGCCTTCTACATCGGTTGCCTCAATCTGCACGAGCGGCTGCGGGCCAAGGGCGAGGCCGTATGCTTCCCCGATCCGGTGCCGCCCGCGGAATGCCTGATACAGGCGCGGGCCCTCTACGATCTTTCGCTGAGCCTGAGCATGGGGGCGCGAGCCGTCGGCAACGATCTGAGTGCGGAGCGGGAGCGTCTCGTGATGATCACGGGCGCCAATCGCGGCGGCAAGACCACGTTCCTTCGAAGCGTGGGCCTCGCTCAGATGCTCATGCAGTGCGGCGCGTTCGTACCTGCCGAGCGGTATCGAGCGGGAGTGTGCACCGCGGTTTTCACTCATTTCAGGCGCGAGGAGGATGCCGCCATGCGCTCCGGCAAGCTCGATGAGGAGCTCGCGCGGATGAGTGCGAGCGTGGACCGCCTGACAGAGGGGGCAATGGTGCTGCTGAACGAGTCGTTCGCCTCGACCAACGAGCGGGAGGGCTCGCAGATCGCACGGCAGATCGTGAGGGCGCTGCTCGAGCGCGGAGTGAAAGTGCTGTATGTGACACATCTCTATGCTCTGGCCGAGGGTTTCTACCGCGCACCGCCGGGTCCCACTGTTTTCCTGCGTGCAGAGCGGCTGCCCGATGGGCGGCGGACGTTCAAGCTCCTCGAAGGGGAGCCTCTCCCCACGAGCTTCGGCGAGGATGTCTATGCGCGAGTGTTCATGAGCGACACGGCACTTGCATGATGCCGCTCCAATCGCCTCACCGGCGCTCTGGCATCGCATGAACTAGGGACCTTGAGCCGTTCGCACTGGGCGGCTCAAGGATCTGGGGCCGAAGAACAAGCTCGCGCCGATGCCGCTCACTCGCGGTGGCGTGCTGTCGGACGGTACGAGGGCCGGACCGTTGGACCCGATGGCCTCGGCAATGGACATCAACGAGGCTCCCGGCAAAGCCGCTCGATCCGTGGCTCGAGGCCTGTTGCGAGTTCCTCCTATCGACGGAGGCGCAACAGATCATCGGAGCTCCGCAGATGACGCCACGGGCCGGCTTTCGTCCTCTGCTGCAACGGGAAGCCGAAAAGGAGCTCATGAAACTCCGGTAGCTCCGATTGCGGACGGGTCATCTGTGACGTTATAGCCCGCGAATTCTTCAGGACAGTCCCGCACCGACGGTGGGTCCGATGCGTCCGGATTGATCACGCCGAAGCACGCCGGTGTATATGCGTAAAACAGGCGTATCTTTTCCCGGTGCAGAAGCTCCAGGAGCTTCTGGGCTTCCTCGTCGGTCAGGATGAATTCGACCTCGATTGCGAGAGTGCCCGCAAGCTCGAAGAAGCGGGCCTCGTGCAGCACATGATGCCGGCCGAAGCCCGCCATGGCCTTGAACGCCGAGCCCCCGCGTATGCCGAGCTTGTTTCCATGCATCAGGAGCCACTCCCACACGAGCTGTCCGTGATGCCGGTGGTTTTCATGCACGTAGAACCGGAAGAATGAGCCCTGCATGACGCACCTCTATCTGCGATTGACGGTAGAGCAGAAATCCGTGGTCAGACCCGCTGGAAAGCCATAGTGCACGTCATTCTTGCACGGCTGGCATCACGGCGTCATGGGGCTAGGAGAAACAGCGGGTTACAGCACCTCTCCGGGGTCTGGATGGCTGGGTCACGAGCGGCAGGACCCAGCCGGACGCACAGGGGAGGATGACTACTCGTTGAGATCCGCCGAATAAGCGCGCATGGCCCCGCCTTGCACGGGAACAACGAAGAAAGATGAAAAGGTCTGTTCCCGTTCGTTGCTGCGCTCCAAGACGAAATGCGCGCTCGCTCTTCCGAGCGCCGCGCTTGCGACGGTATCGGACAACCAATGTGCGTTGTGCTTCATCCGCTGATAGGCGGTGAAGACTCCGACGCCGTACCCAAGCGTGCGCCGGATCCAGCGGAACTTGGGGTTGCCGGACTCGGCGAGCACTGTACCGACCGCGAATGCGGCCGTGACGTGGCCAGAGGGCAGGGAATCGCCTCCCGAGGCAAACCATTGATTGGGGCTGTCCGCCGCCGCCGTTAGCAATGACTGGCAGGAGCGAAAACAGCAGTACGACCGTCGCCGCGAACGGTGCGGCGCCACGGCTGCGCCCGGACACACAGACTCGGGTCGTCAAAACAGAGTCTCCCCTGCAGCTATGGGTGCGCGCAACGCCGCGATCTGGCGACTCAGTCGAGCTTTGATGGCCGTCGACCGGAGGTCCAGCACCAATGAGCGGCTTGTATGCCTGCGCTTCCGACAGCTGTATTATAGAGGTGTAACTTTGCGATGTAACGTTAGCTAGGAATAGCTGGACAGAGGGAAAATTTCAGCGCCGGTGCTTGAGGTCCCGTGCGCGGATCAGCTGCGTACCGATACCAGGGGCGGATGTAGACCTGAATCTAATGGGAAGGCCGCTTCGCACAGCGTTCGCTCGAGAACCGTGAGGTATTCATGGAAGCGCTTGCGGCCCGCGGCGGTAATCCGACAGACCGATTGCTGCCGACCGGCTCCGGTGTCCCGGCTTACAGTGACCAGCTCTGCGGTCTGTAGTGCTTGCAGGTGGCGACTGAGATTGCCGTCGGTCAGATCGCAGAGGTCCAGCAGATCTGCGAACGTCAGGCCTTTGGGATGGGCGAGGAGGGACGCGAGAATGCCGAGCCGCGCGCGCTCGGAGTCGGATTGCGCAACTATCTGTTCATCGGACACCCCGCCGCCGGCTGGCGTTCGACGGTGATCTACAGTGTGGTGGGGACGTGTCGACTGATCGGCGTCAACCCGCAAGCCTACATCAGCTGGGTGCTGCCCAAACTCGGCGCAGCCACCAACAGAACCGTCGACAATCTCCTGCCGCACGACTTCGCGCGTCTGCACGGCGAGTGCCTCACGCAGCGCTGACCGTCACCCGGGTCTTGATCGAGCGGGCGATGAAGCAGTCCTTCAGCGCCAGCTCGTGAAAGTGCGCGACCACCTTCGCCTCAACGTCCTGATCGGGATGAAACGTGATGCGCGGCTTGAGTGTCACCTCGCTGACCCAGCTGCGCCGATCCGGTAGGATACTCAGGACGCCTTCTGCGGCGTCGAGATACTTCTCCACCTCGACCCCATGGCTGAAGGCCGCGTGCAGCCACGCCAGCATGTGGGGCGCTCGCGACCGTCGCCACGTAGGGCTTCAGCGGATCCAGTCGCACCGTGTCGCGGTACGCCATCGGCGCCAGCGCGTCCGTAACCTTCAAGCTCAGCTTCCCGGCGAAGTGCCACAGGTGCTCCCGCGAATACTTGCCCGCCACCCCGGACCACTTCCCGCGCGACCAGTCGATGGTCACCAGATGGATGCGCTCGTCTCCCGCACCAAGGGCGTCCGCCTTATCACTGCTCATCCGCCGAGTCTAGACCAGTACCCGCTGGGGCGCTTTCAACGGATCGCAGATCACCCGATCAACCGGATCGATGAACTGCTCCCCTGGAATCTTCGGCTGCCTTCGCCGACAGAGGCCGTGCGCGAGGCGGCCTAACGCCATCCTGACGTTCGGAGATCCTCTCAATGACCCCTGCGCAGACCGATCAGTGGCCAAACATCGCCGAGCTGCTGGATCAAGCCGGCGGTCATGTCGGCATCGGACGGATGCCACCGATCGAAGGCGCCGCCGTTGCCGTTACCGAAACGGAGCTGATCGCCAGCCTCGTGCGTCGCGATGGGGAAAGCTTCTGTCTATTGCACACATCTCCACATGACGTTCCCCCAACGCACGCGATCGCCACGATGATTTACCTCGACGTCGACTTGGGTCCTGTCAGGAAGTGGTGGAGCTTTAGGCAGGTGGAGTCGAACGAGAGCTGGACGCGGCGATCGGCAAGGCCCCTCACGAGGGCGTGGTAACCAACGAGGTCAACGGCGGCCGCTTCCGCTTGGCTCCCCAGCGAGTCCGCAAAAGACGATAGCGGGCCGGCAAACCTCAGGCGCACCACGGCACATCGTCGCCCGAGCCTCCCCGCGGAGGCAATGCGGCCGGGGCTACACGTACATGGACGCCCCCACTTTGCCAAGCGGTCAGCTTGTTCTGGCGGACAGGTAAAGATTGCACCCGTACATCCGGACTTCCGGTGTGAGCAACGCTCACTGTCCCTGATGGGTTTCGCCAGCCGGCACCTCGATCGCTTACGCGCACTCGCAGTGCCGCGTGTGGAATGGGCTTTGCCGGCTGCGGTCTGACCTGTTTTGCCATCACTCGATTGATCGCCTGAGCAATCTGGGGATTCAACTAGCCTGTGCCGATGTGGTCTTGCCGAATAGGTTCTCGTGAAGCGTTACGCGGCTGCGGACGTGGATACGTGCTGCGGATCGTATTGGCGTGCTTTCGCCAACAGCGCCCAGACGATGCGCGCGGTCTTGTTCGCCATCGCCACGGCAGCGACATTCGCATTGCGTCGCTCGAGCAGCCCCTGAACCCATCGGTCCACGGTCGCTTTCCTGCGCTGCGCCGCCCAGAGCACCGCACGGGCCCCGTGGATCAGCAGCGTGCGCAGATAGACATCGCCTCGTTTACTGATGCCCAGCAGCACCGTCTTACCGCCGCTGGACTCCTGCTTCGGTACCAAGCCCAGCCACGCAGCCATCTGCCGACCATTTTTGAAATTCTTCGCATCCCCCACGGTGGCCACCAGTGCGCTGGCGGTCAGCGGGCCGATCCCGGGCACGGCTTCAAGCTTGCGGCTGAGCTCGTTGTTGCGGTGCCATGCGATGATCTGCGCTTCCAATTCCTGCGCCTGCCGATTCAGCTCCTGCAGGTGCTCGAGCAGCCGCGCCAGCAACGCACGCATTGGATCGGACAGCTCATTGTCCGCATCTTCCAGAATCTCCGGCATCCGCCGGGCGATGTGGTGGATCCCCTGCGGGATGATCAACCCGAACTCCGCCAGCAGTCCGCGGATCCGGTTCGCCAGTGCAGTGCGCTCACGGATGAATCCCTGCCGCACTCGATGCAGCGACAGCGCCGCCTGCTGCTCGATATTCTTGATCGGCACAAATCGCATGTTCGGTCGGCCCACGGCCTCACAGATCGCCTCCGCATCGGCCGCATCGTCCGTTCCAGTGGTTGCTCTGCGCTCCCACTTTGGCACAGCTGATGCCGTTAAGGGGTGGGGGCGTCCATCCCATTGCTTACCGGACTTCCCTCGCGCACTATCGAGAGAAGATACTGATCAAGGCGTGATAGGCCATCAGCAGCAGGATGGCGCCGACCGAGAACGCCATCATCAGCCAGAACGGGAAGTGGGGCAGATCGCCCGAGAACTTGAGAATCAGTGCCACCCCGATCCCGAGGAGCCCGAAGGCCGTCAGAATGAGGCTTACGAAAGGTTCGAGAACGAGCAGCACGGCGAGAACGGGCAGACGCAGGATCTGCCAGATAATCCAAAGGACACTCCAACCCAGTCTCCGTAGACGCGGGAGCGCTCGGCGGTCATCGTACGTCAGCGTCTGAGAGATCATCGAATAGTCTCCGACAGCTGAAGAGTATACGCCCAACAGTCGATGTCTGAGCCCGGAACGGCCTCGACTGACATCCGGATGAACGTCTGAATTGACGTCTTGCCTCGACGTCGAAAGGGGACGTTTCACCCGCCTACGCGGCGAAACCGACGGCCTGGGGTTGGCAGTATCGGCCAAATATTCCGCGAAACGGCCGTACCCGCCGAGATCGCCTTGGTGCTGGGATAGGCACCCGAAGAAGAATGAGCTGGGGAAGCCATGACATCATACCCTCGAGCGAATGCGCGTCGCGCCTTGAGCATCGGAATCGGGATTGCGGCGCTCGGTGTCCTTCCGGCAGGGATGCGTGACTTGCAACGGCGGAGGTCGGTAGCGTTGCGAGCACGCCCATTCCGGGCGCTGGGAGTAACGCATGAGCAGAACCGAGGGCGATCAGCCGGCGGATTTGGTCCGGCTGCGACAACGGCTGGATGAGTACCGGCGAGGCGGCAGTCGCGGTAAGGCGCTGCCGGGGTGGGTGTGGGCGGCCGCAGGGAGGCTGGCGCGGCGGCATGGGGTGCATCGGACGGCAGGAGCGCTGGGCCTGGAGTACAACAAGCTCAAGCGCGCCAGCGGTGAGCCAGCAGCGGTAGCGGCGAGCGGAGACGGACGGCGGCGCGCAGCCGGGGCGATGAAGTTCCTCGATCTGACCCCAGCGTTGCCTCTTGCCGGGGCAACGTGCCGGGTGCGTCTTGCGGGCCCTGCCGGGCAGCATCTTGAGCTCGAGATGTCCCCCGATGCCGCCAAGGAGGTGGTACTGGAGTTGTGTCGCGAGGGCTGGGGAGCGCGACCGTGATCCAGATCACTCCGCAGATGCGGGTGCTCGTGGCGATCGAACCGGTAGATTTCCGCAGGGGGATCGACGGGTTGAGTCAGGTATGCCGTGCCGTGCTATCTGCCGACCCATTGTCGGGCACGGTCTTTGTGTTCCGTTCGCGTTCGGCGAAAGCGATAAAACTCCTGGTTTACGATGGCCAGGGGTTCTGGTTGGCGCAGAAGCGCATGTCGGCGGGGCGTTTCCGGCACTGGCCCACGGCAACCGATGCGGTGAGCCGGCGCCTTGCGGCGCACGAGTTCACCGCGCTGATCTGGGGAGGCGATCCGCAGCGCGCCCAGGCGGCCCCGATGTGGCGTCGCATCGGGTTCGATGCTCCCGGCAGAGAGGCCCCTCGAGTCTGATCCTCTACGCTGGCGGGCCTCGCGAGAGGCTCGCCAGGCGCTCCCGGTAATTCCACGGCAGCCACTGCCCGGGCCGCTCGGCGGCATCGCTGGCATGGCGCTGCACCGCCACCAGATAATCAAACACGTCGATGCCTGCAAGCTCGGCGGTGTGGATCAGGCTCATGAAGATATCCCCGACCCGTGCACCGTTCAAGGTCTTGTAGAACAAACTGTTCTTTCTGTGCAGGATCGCCTTTTTCAATACGCGCTCGCACACGTTGTTATCCAGCGGTGCGCCGGCCACGCGCAAAAACAGCGTCAATTCGCTCCAGTGCTTGCTCATGTACTGGATCGCCTCCCCGAGGGTCGAGTTCGGCTCGACGCGCCGCTCGGCGAACTGCGCCTGCATCCACTCGCCGAGCCGCTCCATCAACGGCCCGCTTTGTTTCTGGTGCAGCTTCAGCCGCTGCGCCTCGTCGAGCCCCTCTTTACGGGCATCGGCATCGATCCGGTACACCTCCCGCAGCGTCTCGAGCACGAAGCGCACCTCCTCCGGGAAGCTCTCGGCGATCTCCACGTAGCGGCGTCTCGAGTGCGCAAGACATCGGGCGAGCAGCGTCTCGAACTCCTTCGACTCGTTCGCCGCCAGTCCGTCGCACATGTGGATCGGCGGCGGGAGCTCGCTCGAGCGGCGCTTGAGAACCTGATCGAGGTTCTCTCCGGCATGTCTCACCCCGGTGAAGAACAGCACGATCTTGCGGCCGGCACCCACCGTGACGATCCCGGAGGTAAACACCCCCGTGCGGCTCTCCTCGGCGTCGTTCCCCAGGGCTGCCGCACGCTGCTCACGCGTGAGATGCAGGATCTTCATCGTCGTGTCGTCGTTGTGCACGAGCGCGTCCTGGGCGGCCTGGCGGATGAGCTCCTCGTGCACCGGGACGTACTTCTCGGCGCCTGCCTTCACCAAGTCCCACTGGGTCGC
>Ga0207433_10001624_pt1 | contig 47841 bp, 41 predicted proteins | sample YelNatPaOPGAMG01_FD_187559 | JGI IMG/M metagenome (GOLD analysis project Ga0207433, IMG submission 187559) | Hot spring thermophilic microbial communities from Obsidian Pool, Yellowstone National Park, USA - OP-RAMG-01 (SPAdes) (version 3) | ecosystem: Environmental > Aquatic > Thermal springs...
TAACATCTGGATGTCTATATAGGGAGTTATCATCAATCGTTACTCTACAATCAGCAGCAACCAACTCACCACTCCTAGTTAATACTAGTGGATTTATTTCAGCAACGGTAGCATCATAGTCCTTAGAGAACTTGAATAGCTTAAATGCAATATTACTTATAGCATCAGCTAAACTATCATTAACTTGGAGTGATAATAGCTTTTCCTTAATGTGCTTTATGTCGATTCCACTTAGAGGATCAATAACTATGCTAACCACTTTTTCCGGGTTTCTGGAAGCTATTTCCTCTATATCTACACCTCCCTCAACACTAAATATTAATGTTTGAGCTCTTACCCTATATGAATCATTAATAACTACCCCAATATAGAATTCATGCTTAATATTTAGCTTCTCCTCAACTAAAATCTTATCTACTCTAAATCCCTTAATGCTGGCTCCTAGTAAATATTTAGCAGCTTCCTCAGCCTCCTTATCATTCAACGCTACTTTTATTCCCCCAGCCTTAAAACGTCCAGTAACATGTACCTGAGCCTTTACTATAACTGGATACTCCACTTTACGTGAGACATCTATAGCTTCCTCAACAGTGCTAGCAACAAACCCTCTAGGAACATTTATACCGTAAGGCTTAATTAAACACTTACCCTGATACTCGAGAAGACGAGCCAAAAAACCACCATAATAGGATAATGATGAAAACATTTATATTTTTCGGTAAGATGCTGGCCCCGTAAAGCATGTTTATCAACTATATCATGATATTTTTCTATATATAATAGCTTCAACATTCATTAATACGATTAGAGTACCTAATTCACCTATTAATCTGCTAGATATAGTTTAAAGAGAAACCAAAATTAAAAGTTCTGCTATTTGCAGGTAGCTTATGTCTGTATACTAACTGATACTTTACATTTCAGTTATAAGTCAGATAATCAAGCTGCAAGCTAAATTTTTAAGTAAATTAATAATCTTAGTGTGGGATATGAGCATTCTTCTAACAATAGTAGCGTTGATGATGGTCATGACTTGTTTCGCTGCTAATAGCGTGATCACTAGATATCTGGTTTCTGGCAATTACATATCTCCCCTTATCCTGGTAGCTATTAGATTTGCTAGTGGGTTTTTAATGCTTCAACTTTTAGTTTCGTTAATGCCTAAAACCTTCCAGAAGACCAGGATAAGGGGATGGGATATTTTAGGAGCTCTTTTCCTAGGTATTTATGCTTTCTCAATATCCTATGGATATGTCTTTATTTCTGCTGCAGCAGGTGTACTTATCTTCTATACCTTCGTTGTTATAACAATGACTTCGTTCTCAGTAATTAATGATAGAGAGAAGCTGACCATTCGTTTAATTCTAGGACAGCTTCTTGGGCTGTTTGGAGTTTTAGTAATCACTTTTAGCGGTATAAGTTCCGTTACCCTAACTGGAGCCTGCCTGATGGCCATCACTGGAACATCATGGGGGATGTATTCAGTATACAGTAGAAGATTTAAAGACTCATTTAGCTATACATACAATACCTTCCTAATATTTGGAATAGCTGCATCAACCCTCCTCCTCGCTACCTACTCTTTAGGAGTAGGGTATTTAACAATTTCTATAAGTAGCCTCTGGTGGGCACTCTATCTAGGGATGATAAGCACAGCCCTCAGCTACGCTCTCTGGCATAAAGTTATGAAAAAGATTAAGGCATCACAGGGAGGAATAACCCAGCTGCTTGTACCCGTTCTAACATCCCTCATGGGGATTTTGATTTTAAGAGAAGAAGTTACTTCCCCCTTGATATTGGGAGGAATACTGATCCTAGCTGGAATCTCTCTAAACTTAACTCAGGATTTAGGCTAGCCCTACCATAAACCCCAAGCATAGAACCAAACAAGTATTAACCATTAATAAATACCCTACTCCACACCTATACGACCAAACGGATCAGTAGAATAACCAATCTATAAGAGAAATCCGAACCCAATCAATGCTCGTAAAGAAGCCACAACTCATACATCCTCCTCTTTTCTCCCTTCATAAAATTCAAATCAAACAGTATGAACTATCTATATAGATAACTATAGGTAGCTTTCAATTCTTACCGGGATCATTATGAAGATCAAACCACTTTAAGGTTTCTTTTTCTTTTTACATATACACGGTAGTAACACATCGGCGTTTCAGTAATATATGTGGATCCGGATGTACTGTCAAACTTGAAGAGGACGTTAAGCTGGTCCTCAGCATTTCTAAGACCTCTTTCAAGAGCTAACGCCAATGCTGATACTATTGCATTTTTACTAGTTTTAGCTCCTCCAAGTCTTCAAGAGGCACCCATTCCTCACCACTATAAACCTCACAACCACAATAAGAGCAAAGCCTAGCATCATCCGGAATCTCCCTACCACACTTACTGCAAAACATAAATTATACCTCAACAATTTACCCCTTATTCATTTAAATATTTTGATTTCCCAGAATAAATATTGACATTATAATTCTAGCTAAAATTCTAATATGCACACATGAATACGTTTCGGTTTTAAGAAAACTCTTTGACCGGGTATTGCTTATTTTTCAACATCACACACATATACTTCAAGCATTGCACTAATATTAGTGGGAACCTCAGCCTTCAGAAATTCAATATATGTCTTAACAGCTTTTCTTGAAGAGTTTATTCTAGGGTAAATGTCTTTATCCAGAGTCGCTTCACCAAGCTTATCTTCATCTACTCTTCACGCTCAGACAGAATCTTCTCAAGTTTTATGTTAATGCTTGAGATCAGCCTTTTACCTATTCTTCAAGTTTAAAATTTTCACAAGGATCAAAGAGATGAATGGGCAAATAAACTAGGAGGCTTAGTCTTGTTAAGTGAGGGGGAATGCACCGTTTAGAATAATATAAGAATTGGAGAAGGTTAACTAATGGAGTATAGAAACTTATTCTCTAGGTGTAAGCGGTTAATTGATAAGTGCATTTCGATTATTGTAGGTAGTTTTTCAAACATTAATTAAACATGTAGGCAGAATAGACCTTTTGCTTGGGCGAAAGCCTTCATTGCCTTATCTCCAGTAATTAGGATGGCGTTAAATGTGAAAGCGCTTTCTTTAATTTTCTCATCTCTCTCCAATTTACTTAGTTCCTCCATTTTGCCAGCTTCCGGTATTTCCTCTAACCTAATTCTGCCTATAGCTGCAAACTTAGCTAGCCTTTCAAACTCCTTCTTCCCTCCTGTTGTGTCACACTCCTTCTTAACGATTGGATGAAGTAAAATCGTGAAGCCCTCGAAAAACTTAGACTTTTCTAAATCCTTTCCTAGAAGTCCTCCTATGATTATATTACTATCTGGCAGAAGAGCGCCGCAATAATACCTTAAAGTAAAATTGAGGTCTTTTATTGGCTTTTTACAATTTATACATCTTCCGATTGTTTGCTCTCCATCAAGTGTAACTGAGGCTGCTTTACTTCTTTCACCGCAAAATGGACAGATTATCGATAGGGTTGTAATGGAGAATTGTCCTGCTTCAAACTCCTTTATGAAATCCTCAGGTAAGATATCTTCTCTTAAAGGAGGCTCAATCTTTTCAACTTTCCCCAGCTTACCATCTATCTCTCTAACTGTTCTAAATGATTGCTTCACAAACCATGGCCAAGGCTTACCTGTCTCTTTCCACTTCTTAAGCCAATTAATAGTTTCTTTATCCCCAGCATTTCCACTTCCAATATTACAGCCCTCAATCCTGAATTCCTCATCTCTTCCTATAGCTTCAATTATCTTCTCCCTCTCCCTCTTAGCGATTAGTGAAGCTACCCTTGCCTCCAGGTAATGTTCATCTGCTTGATGGATAATCTTAACATCAGCTCCCGCATTCTCTAGGGAGCGGAGATATCGCCTCAGCTTTTCACCTACTCCATAATCATCCAATACTATTCTGCAATCCGCTGCCTGGAAGTGACGCATGAAGTTTGAGAGAATACGTTGATAAACCACATCCATAATCTTGTTTATATTAAACCTATCTATATGCCATGGAGGTATTTTCTCTAGGTAGAAATCAAGCCCCTTCATAAGGTCTAATCGCTTTAAGACACCGTTCCAATAGCTGGTTGAACGCTTCTTCTTAGTATCAGCAACTCCAACAAGCCTTTCAACCTCCTTAAAAATAGTTTTGGGGAAAATTGCTCCCACCAGAATGGTATGTCCTAGAATTTCCCCCTTCCCCGTTTCGTCAAGCCCTATGAGAAAATCCTTAGTAGGAAGAATGAAACGACTTCCAGCACGGGAAGAAATAAACTCCCAAACCCCTTTAATAGAGGGGGCTGAAGAGGCTGTACAAAAGAGTATGCCAGACCTATAATAGGTAAGTGTAGCATCAGAGAATTTTATACGCCAAACCTCATACTCACTTTTAATATTCTTATCTTCTAAACCACCTTGATGAATCAAGTAGCTCTTTATCTCATCCGCCGTATTAATATCAACTCTCCACTTTTGACTTGGATACTTAATGATCATTTCTTACCCTCTGCTAGCTTCCCCACCCAATCCTAAAGCTTACAGACATGTTTAAGTTTACAAGACACTAAGTTATATTAATTTTTATCTTGGAGTATTCGAGTTATTGCCATATTCCATATTGGAAAATCAGGTAAGCATAACCAAACTTTGGTTTTCTCCCTACCAATCTCATCTCCTAGCCATCCTGCAATTCCGCCTTTCTCTATTAATCTCCCCCAATCGAAGATGCTATGCCTCCTACCTTTGAGGTTGCAAACCCTATTTCTAATCCTTCTTACCCATTTTCTGACCCATTTAGCCCAGAAAAACTAAAGAAGTTTATGAAAAAGCCAATCTCAAAGTCTTAAGGTAAATTAAAGCAACCTCCTTCTTCCAACTAAGACGTGAGTCAGATTGATCTGAACCTTGCCCAACTACGGCGTTAACATAAAACTTTAATCCACATGAGTTTTGACATAATCTATATGAGCTTAGCTCCTGAGGAATTATGTGGAATAGCTGATTTTTGACGTGAATTGCTAAAGTTTTGGGCTCAAATGCCCTATGCGACAAGTCTACTCCACCAAAACCGCAACTTCCCGACGTAGTTGTTGTGGTAAGATTTGGGTTGCTATTGAAACTAAACTCTTGAGAAGCATAAATTTATCTATTCCCCTTCTAGATATCTCACTCATTCCGCCTCCAAGCAATATCACTTTGATTTGTAAGTAATTCCAGCCCTCCACTTCATCATCAATCCATCGTGAAATCTCAATCTGAAAATGCTCATACATACATAGTCCAATTCTCCCCATAAACTCATGCACTTCTTCTAGAAATGTTAGGATATCTAGAAAAACTGTTGGCTGAGATGATAGGTTGTTTATTGTTTCAAAGTCGATTTTGCTAACGAGTTTGCTAAGGCGATTAAGCATGCTGTTAATGGTTCCAAGAGCTTCAGTATTTATCCTAAGAGATATACTACTTAAATATCCTGGAGAAGTAAACATATCTTCGGGAATATTAATGATTAAGCGTCTCCCGTCAGTCATTGTTACGGTTCCGCATTCTGATCACGCGCGTTTTGAGAGGTCAAGATTTTATTAGTTTTCTTGCTTCTTCAAATAAAATTGGCACGATCCATTCTGCTGGTGCAACTATATAGTTCTTACGATATTTATCAAACAATCTTAAATCCATACCTATCCTAAAGGTGTGAATATATTGAGAGGATTCGAGAGGTATTATTACTTTCTCTTTTACTTCATTCTCTTGCTCCGAGTAACCAATTATTAGAAAAACTAGGGCATGTTTTTGTAGTTCAGAAACGTACTCATGGAATCTTCTAAATACCCTTCCATTCATTCCGGGATATATCCATTCGTAATCTTGATCTTCAATATCACCATGAAATTTCCACAAGTAGTGGTAGAACCCATCACCATCGTCATGCTGTTCTTCTCTATTAATTTTCCTAATCTTCCCAAAATTCATGTGTTGATAAGCTTTCTCTATTAGATCGTCCCAGTTAAGACAGATGATTTCTACTACAACTTTATGATGAAACATTTCAGCGACTATTTCATGGGCTTTAGTAATTTTTATGATTTTTCTCTCTATGAAATCTTGTTTAAAGATTTCCTTAAATTTTCCAGCTTCCTCCTCATTTACAGATATTTTCTCAAAATCAAATTTATTTAAAAAACGTGTTAATGGAATGCCTGCATCTGAAGAGAATCCGGCACCGACTAATACGGTCACGTTGTAAGATTTTATAAGATCTTGTACCCGTTCTTTTCGAAGAAAATTAAATAGGGATCTTCCTATTGCAAGCACATAATTTCTAAATCTACGTTCAATGTCTTCTTCAGGTGGCAGTTCTGATACTAGCCCTTTTTTGTTTCCATATTTAGTTCTTCTACCACTTTAACTATAATAAGGTCTCTTAACAACTCTTTATTTGGATAATGTGGTAATCTTCTTTCTACAAACTTTGATAGTTCAGGAATAAGTTCTTCAGCAATACTTTCAAACAATTTTTAACCCGCCATAGGTTTTCTGAGCTAAACTACGACTCTCTTTTTCGTATTCATCATAACTTATTTTTCCATCTAGGAAGCTTTTAAAAAGCATTACATCTCTGGATGCAAATTCTACACAAGCTTCCGCCCTTAAACATCTTTTTAATCTCTTATCTGGAGGAAGTGATTTTAATTCCTGCTCTTTTATAAATTGTAAGGGATCTAGAAGAGTTTCACTCCAATTTATATGATAGTTAATTCTATAAAACTCCCTTCTTTCATAAACATCTTTTCTTAAACGCTCCACAAGTTTTTCTAAATATGTTGGGGATAATCGTGAACTTGATGGTAACACTTGAGTAGCAATAAACCTAAGCTGATCAAACGTTAAAAGCCCCGGCTGAGCTAATATTTTCTCCAATTCTTCTATAATAATCACCCTCTCAGGAGTTAAAGGCTTAAATGGGCTTAATGGTAGCGCTGAACCAGCCTTTTCCTTATAATTAGATATAGCTGCAGGCCTCTTAAAGACGTACGGCGTCTCCACTCCTTCTTTTTCGTATGCTACTTGAGTTAAATCCTTTTCAATTGGAGGTTGTGGCTTTCTATACTCTTCAACTTCTTTTTTGCCAGTATCTACTTCTGATACCTCATCGTAATACATCATTTTTCCAATTTCATAAGTAGATTTTCTCATTTCTCTCACCTAAGGCCAACCATGGACTTCTCTATGTAAGTTAATAATAAACTCTTCAACTTTCTCCTTGAAAGTGTTTAGTGAAGGTTTCTCTTTTAATGCATTTATAACTTCTTCGCAGAACCTACTAAGTTTAATATTAATCTCCCTAACTATGGGTTCTGAACAGTCAACAAGTAAAGAAATTAATTTGGTCGCTGCACCATCTACTTCACTATACTCTTTTAATGTTGTGAAGTCATTTTTCATTTTCTCCAGCTTAGGAATGTAATCATCATCGAAATGGTTATCTACATCAAGATCGTAAACCTCTCTTTTAAACATATTCCTAATGAATGCAGGTATACCGTATTTATCGGATTTATTCAGCATTTCCACAACTGATTTATGAAGAGTTTGCTCAAAGTACGTATTCAACAACGTAGCAGCAAGAGAAAAATAAAGGAAAGACTGTGTTGCCTCAAACCTTTTTGAACGGAATGCGATATTTCGTGATAATGAGAGTAATGTATTAATTACTTGCCTCCCATTAATAATACCCTCATCCAATCTACTCTTCTCTTTTTCCACTGAAGAAATAATCTCATTTACTAATTCTATCTCACTAGAGCTCATAGGTATCACCAGTATTGGTAATTATTTAGGTTACTAGTATCATTAGCACTGGTGACATTTAAAGCTTTCCCAAAGTAGGAGGATGTGGCGGCTTGAGCGAATATGTTTGATAGTGTCTTAGAAAATCCATTAGCTTTAACACTTTTCATTTTAAGCGCTATTATGAGATAGTTCTATTCAGCATCATGGTAGTATGGCTTGTCCTAATCGTACGCTACTATAAGCCCCCAGAATCTTAAATGAAGAACGCATCTCAGGAGCATACATATTTCATTGTTTAGATTCATTTTAAGCAGCAATGTATATGAAAATCCAGGGCGAATTCCACGGTAAGAATAGAGATATCTCAAACTAACTATCAACAAGCAACGCGCATGTTAACATAAGGTTCATCGGGCTCATAATCAATATTCTGCGTTTATTAATGGAACTTTCTAACTCAATAAAAAAGTAGAGATTGAAGTTTAAGTTCTCAGATTTGCATAGACTGTTTGAATTCCTGCTATGTCTCCTGGCTCTAACGACCTTTTAATCTCTTCTCCATATGTTGTATAGCCATACATCGTCATAGCTGAATAGTTTGAATCATAGATGTCATCTAGCCCACTCCAATGCCCGGATTCGTGAGTTACGATATTCCTTATATCGAATTTACCAAGTAGATCGCTTGTAGTCTCAACTCCATCAGCTATTCCCCACTTATAGTATGAGTTTAACACAATGTCTGCATCAACTATTTCCCCAGTACTGCTAACATACCATATTACTGCATATGCTACAACTCCTTTTTGGGCACGACCCCAAGTTATAACATTCTTATAATCTGGATAACCTGTGCTCGCCTTTGCCTTGTTATCAATTATTGGAACATCATAATAGAGCTCAACGCTATACGTTATTACATCAGGAGGCGTATAATCATCGTAGTCAACAGCTAGATCCCAAGATTCTAAAGCAGACTTTATCTCATTAACCACAGAATCAGCGCTTAGCCCATAGCTTTTAACTGCTGTGCTTGGATTTATTATGTAGGGAACGCCATTAGGATACTTCTTAAGATCCCACCGAACCCCCAAAACTTCGTATCCATCACTTGATCCATCGCCATCAGGATCCCCAACATCAACAACTCCAGCTTCATAATGTATTAGGGCAATCCTCGTATACTTACCGAAATTATCAACAACCTTCCTCTTACCATACCATCCCTTCGGCATTTCATCATCAGCTTCAGCTGAGACTAAAGGAAGAAGGATAGATACTGAAATCAGGAGTATTAGGCCGATGCTTATTAGGGATAAGACTTTATTTTTCCTCGTAATTTTTCCCTGATTATATTGGGGAATTTCTTAAATATTTTTTGGTTAACATGAAGGACGTGGCAACTTAGGAAGCTAAATACAATATGTTAAGTTGCCGGGTCTAACATGAACGCGCGCTTTAGACTTATTTTTCATCCCTTTAAAGCAGTGTTCTTTTGAAGACCTAATTGTTCATACATTAAAGACCAAAGAGCTTTGTTAAAATAAATGTCCACGAAGCTACTAACAGACTAAGATATATCAACCTTTCCCTCCAAAATCTTTCTTTTTGCTCTATTAAAGCTAATCGTTCTTGAAATTCTTTTCTAAATTTTAAAAAATCCTCCATCGTAACATAAGGAGGAGCCACCCTCTCTTTCTGTAATAATTCTAAATTTACAGACATAAACACCACTTCAATTCCCAACTCATTTACCTGTTAATTTCTCCACTATTTTATTAAGTAGCGAAAGGATTTTTAAAGTTTCACGGTCTAAAGCATAAAGAAGAAACTTTAATTCATCCGCTCCTTCCTCCTTCAAATATCTAAGGTGAAGAATAGGCCTTCCATTTTCCGAAGCTATTTTAAACGAAACCTCTACTATACCTGGTATTGTGGGTACTAGGTTATATTCAATTTGATGGAGTGTGGTGGATTCTCGCGTCGGCAGAAACAATAAAGTTGGATATTTAGGACGATTACAATCTTAAACGGCTCTGCAATGATTAAGCTTTATGATGATGCTAGTTGATGATCAATTATGTACTGTTTGTTTCCCAGCAACTTATATAACGTATCTCCATAACATTTTTATCTCGATACTGTTTTTTATTATTTGAGGTTATTATATGGCTAGAACGCTCTTGGAAGTGCTTTATGATCGTTTATTATTGTTGTGGTTAGTTTATGATGCGATGAAGTACAAATTATTTGGAGAGACTAAAGTACAGAAATTAACCTTTTTGGCAGAATGGGAAATGTTAGACAAAAGACAGAAGGGGTTCAACTATAACTTTATTAAGTTAACCTTCGGACCATATAGCCGGGATTTAGAAAAAGATATAAAATGGCTAGAAGATAGCAACCTTGTAAAATTAATTTCAGTTGACGAAAAAACAAGAATATTCAAACCCACAGAGTTAGGCCAAAAAATTTTAACAGTTTTTCATGGCGTATTTGATCGAAACAAAATTTTTACAGAAAAAATTGCTGAAATTAACTGTAAATTTGCTAGTTTAACTTTGGATGAACTTCTAGAATTCGTTTACAGCCTCCCTCATCCATATATGAGAGGTAGACCACGTATTATTGGTGAGTTGAAACCCGGTACAATTTTGCTATATAAAATAGACTTAGAAAAAGCAGAAGTAACTTTTTCTCTCACTCCTGAGGAATTAGCAACATTAGATATCTACTTAGATGAAGAGTGCTATCGCTCCCTTATGGATGCTTGTGAGAGTGTAAAACGAAAAAGATTGTTAACGTATAGTGAAGTGTTCTAATTGTACATTCCTTTCTTCTCTGAGGATTTTAAAAAACACTTAGAGAAACTTACGAAGCGTGATAACATTTTAAAAAATAGAGTTATGAATCGAATCGAAGATATGAAAATAGATCCTTTTAGAAACTCTGTAGAGTTAACTTATGAATTAAAGGGAAAGAGAAGAGTTAAAGTTGGTGATTACAGATTAGTTTACGCTGTTTGCGAGGAATGCAGAAAGAAAGGTTATGAAAAATTTAATCAGTGCTATGATTGTAAATTAAAACCGGATAATTCTATCGTATTTTTTGATATATTCCATCGCTCTAAGGGATATGACCTTTTATAACGCCAAGAGAGATGTGTGCAAATTCTTTTTCACTATGATGTATCTGCGTGTTCTTCTGCCTGCAGCTTGGCTTGCCAGCGACTCAAGGTTTTGAAATCATGGACAATATCCAATTATCTTAAATTCGAATTAGAGATAAGAATATAAGGCTGTGATGTTCCTTTATATAAAAGGAATAGGTTTGGACATACCCCATGCATTTAATTGATTTACTGTCCTCTCCTTTAATTAGTTTGTTGATTTATCAGCTACAGATCCATCAATTAGAAGCCTAGTAGTGTGATGAATGATTCTGGGTAGTGGTATGGTTCGCCAACCTTCCCTCATTTAGTTTTTGAGTTCTTGTTTCCAGTTGTTTATGATTGGGAAGTCGAGGAGGATTTCACCCCTAACAAGCTCCTCATCGCATTTGCCCCAATCCCTATTGTCAGAATTCATATACTATACTTCACCGTATGAATATAAGAAGGTTTGAGCTAAACCTTACACCACAGCTCAAATCGTGTGACACAGCACTGCTTCGGCAAAGCAGATATAGTCAGACCAATATGGATTCTCACTTCTTATTTTATTGAAGACTCTCTTTGCTAATCTCATAATTTATCGTAAAACTATGATTTTTCTTACTCCAGTTTATATCGTGCAAACACGATTGTCAAGAGGAAAAATAAAAAGAGAAGCTTTATAGATTCCCAAAATTATTTATGAAATGATTAATTAAGATACTATTTGAATAAGACCAATAACTAAGCTTGTAGATATTGCCAATGAACTTATAAAATTCCAGAAGTTGAATCTTTTTCTTCTAAAAGTAAATACTAACAAGTATGTGATAACGAAGTAAGAATCCAGAAGTGTAATGCATATTACCTTAAAAAGTAAAATCGAATAAGAAGAAAGTGCAATAATGTTGGAGTAGTTAATTAAAGTGTAAAATGTGAGAAATAGAATATACTGACGTCAATAAAGGAAGAAAATCTAAAGAAATTGTTAAAGAATTAGTCTCAAAATACATTCAAGCAAAGCCTAGAAGGATTTCGCTTAAACTTTATTGAGAAGATAAGCGTTCAACTATTAGCATTAACGGAGATAATTTGAATCAAACAATTGAACATCCTCAAACCATAGACTTCACTTCTTTCGCTCATGGGGTTCTAGAAGCTTATAGAGAAGCATATGGTGATTTAGAAGTTGTTCCTATAAGTTTTGGGGAAGAGATTTATCGAAACGATAAAGTTTCTTTAGATCTTTACCCAACGGGAAGCGCAGGGATATTCGATATTTTTATTGGATACGAGCGATATGAAGGAATTAATTTTCGAGAATAGGGCTTGGGAAAAGGCAGAGCATCCTAGATATGTAAGCAATGCTTTAAAGATAGATGAAGATGAAGAAAAAGTTTTTGAAGTTTCCTATCATTATGTGGAAAGGAAATATTACGTAGAAACTTAGAAGACGAGAATAAGGCGTGATGGTTACAGAGAAACATATGGAAGCTGGAAGTTCTTCGATTCTCTAGACTAATGCTTTGACTATATTGAAAAAGCTTACAACGTTAAAACAATCAGGAAATAAGTTCTTCATGAAGTTCTTCTAAGCTCCTGGTTTAATGTTTCTCTTAACTTTGGCAGAATGCTTCTGAGATCTTCTGTATTCATATCAAGCCATTTAGGGAAAGGGACCGCTGTTCCATCAGTTAAAGTTATTAAGTGTTTTGTCCAATCAACTGTGCCGAATGTATACCTCTGCAGTTGAAGAATTTCATTTCTGTTTTTAATTGAAAGGTAGGTTGAAGTTAGGATCTTAACTAGTTGGGGGCTTAGCAGTCGGAGGTTACCACTATTTTTGGCTATGAGATATGCATCTTCATATAGTGTGATATGCTTCGCATTTGTTTCGAGATAAGCTATGTTGCTTTCAGTTTCTTGAAGTAGGGAAGTTAATGTATCTTTCCTCCTCTCTTTCTCTGAGAACTTAAGCTGTAACCATACACCAAAATAAGCTCCAAAAATGGCTGCGCATGCTCCTATTAAAGCTCCTACAACAAACTCCATCAGCACTCCCTAAATGCTTAATGAGAAGTAGTATTTAAGTGTTAATGAAACTTTTTACCTCTCTCTTAACTTTAGCCAGCAAGACACCATAAAACTAAGATATATAGCGATCAACTTCCAAATCGACTAAAGACAACTCTCTTTGATGTTATAATTAATAAGATGTATTTTTCCCTTCCTTCTAGCAGTTAACTCATGCTACTAAAGTTCAAGCTAAGGGTGATGAGGAGATTGGAGAGATTGTTCGTGGAGATACTAAGATGACGAGGAGCTTTAATCCCCACAATGGCTTCAGGATATTTACTAACTTTCATAGAGAGCTTGTTAAGAGATCTAGGGATTCTGGAGGATTGCTAAGCTACGTGAGGAGGTTTAGAGATGCTGAACCCTCTACAAGGCTTCTCAGCCTTCCGGGGTTGGTCCTGTTATAGGGCTTCAGCTTGCTAGAGGATTCCATCACACATGCGTTCTATCTAAAACCTTTAATACTTCAGCGAAAATTGATTTGTGAGTGGAAATATGGATATTCAAACTTTAAAACTAACGTTGAAGGATTTCAGAGGCATTAAGGAGGGATCGCTTGAATTTAAAAGAGTTAACATAGTGATAGGGGGTAACAATTCAGGCAAGACAACAGTTCTTGAAAGTCTATTCCTCGCTCCTAACCCGCTCCGGTATGTGCCTTATGGCGTTGACAAAAGCGCAGTAAGAGTACTTAGCGACATACACTCAACTTTAGGCTCTTCAGCCAGCATCTCTCTACTCCACGGTTATACTAGCGATTTGGCAAGCATAACGATATCGCATGAACTGGGAACCGTATCCACAGAATTCCATGCACAAGGAGATCGGATAGAAGTATCGATAAAGGAGGGGGAACGAAGCTACTCCGTTGGATATTTATTTAAATCATCTAGTTCTGAGGGTTTTCACCCTAGTGGTAAAGATCCACGTACATTTTATTCAGAAGTTGTAGGTAATTCCCTTTACTTTCATCCATGCCTAATGAAACATGCATGGGAGTATTTTCAGTACCGATGGGTGGATTATAGGGCTTCAGGGCTTACGGCAAAGGTGGCTAAAGAGGTTTCGGAGGGGGTTGCTGGCGAGTATGATGATCTTCTTTTAGAGCCTTTCATCGGAGGCGCATATACACTTTACGTAAGGGATAAGCAGGGCCGTGGGATTAGGCTTGGGGATCTGGGTACAGGTGCTCAGGTATTTGCAACTCTACTACTTCTCTACGAATCCTCCAGACCGAGGATGTTGCTTATAGATGATATAGAATCCCATATGAATCCATCCTTGTTAATGCGTATTACGTCATGGTTTATGGAAATTCTTAGGGACACCATGCTCTTCGTTTCAACACATAGTCTTGAAGTAGCTAAGCTTGTTGCCGGGGCTTTGGAGGATTATAAGCCTCAGATAAAACTGTTGGATTTACGTGAGGGAGTATTAAAGACGCACGACTTCAGCTTGGAAGAAGTTGAGGAGCTGGAGAAAGCAGGAGTCGATGTAAGGATGGGAAAAGGAGTCCTAATATGAGGCTTAGACCGCTTTCCCATCCCTCCTGGCATATTAGCATAAGCCTTACTAAATGGTCGGCTAAGCTTAGAGTACCATTAGCTTCAAGCCTCCAAACAGTAAGCTGCGTTATAGTGGTAGGTGATGGTGTTCCTGAGGACATAGTATGCTTAATACTTGCACATAGATTTAATGGAGGAGCTACAATAGGCATAACCAAGCCCCAAACCGAATGGGACGATGCTGTAACGAAAATTGTAAGTAGCACGAGGACAAATACGATTGCGTTGATAATAGACCAGGATAATGTAGAGTTGAGTGAACTATGGAATCGAATAGAGGATAAGCTTAAAGAACATGCTGTAAGCTATGAGAGGAAAGTAGAGGAGGAAAGATTCCACGCATACGATTGTAAACACGGTCAATACAGCTTCAGATTCCCCGTCGTCATAAACGGCCTCAACAAACCATATAGAAAACATACGATAGAGGATCACCTACTCGAAGCCTCAAAAGTATTGAATGATGAAGAGTTAAGGAAAGCCATCAAGGAGATAGAGGATCCAAAAGAGGCATGGAGGAAATTGAAAGATAAACACCATAAGATATATTCATATCTACTGCATGAAGCAGAAATCAACTTAATCATGGAGGCATTCCCCCAACATATAAAGCTTTTCGAATTCATTAAGGGTCATAGCATAAACATCCATTAATAACAGCTCTACATGCTTCAATCCGTTTCCTCCATGAAGTTGTTATGGAGCTTAACTCCTTTCCAAACCATCCCTTAAACCCCAACAGAAATCATACATGCCATAAATAAGCTTAGTAAATCAAATATAAACATATTGAGTAATAATTTGTTCAGCCTACAAACACTCCATTAACGTTCATATTTACCCCTTATTTTAGGCATTAAGGAATAGATATGATTCTTCTAAGGCTTTCCCATGCCCATATGGATACGATTAATGCATGCATAGCTTAAGATGGGATAAAGAATAAGTTATATGTAATAAGAGCTTTCACAAATTTAACCGCGGACATGACAACTTAAGCCTGCCTCCTTAGGTAGGAGTAGTATAGTATGAATAGCTTACTATTAGGTTCCAGCATATCATTAATCTTTAAATCTTTCGCCTCTGTTAAGCGGGTTTAATGCTATCTTGTTGAAGAATATTTTTGCTCTCTTGAATGATGATGTGCAGAGTATGGTAATGAGGATTTCTTAATGTCTCACCCTTCTCTCAAGCTTCCTCCTTAATGCTAGGATTAGAGTGCCGAGGATTGGTATAGATAGAAGCCTCTCAACTATTGTTAGAGTTCGTGTGTCCCAGTAGAGCTGGAAGAAAACTAGTATGCTTGTCCTCACCTCCTTAAATATAAAGCTTAATTCCGGCACATAATTCGGATTACGCATCCATAACCACAGCGGCCTGGTTAAAGATGAGGTGATGATTACTAGAATAGCCCATAGGATTGGACGTGTATAGCTCTCACCGTAGAGTGCAAGTATCTCGTAAACCCACATCACGAATTTCTCAGTAAAGCCTGATAGTTTTCTCTTAACCCCCTCCAGACCACTATGCTTCTCCCCACCATACCACTTTCCAATAATTCTCCTCAACATCATCTCATTGATGAAAAACCTCCCAGACTCCTCATACTTCAGATAATAGTCATAATTATCCCTTAAACCCCTATAAACAGCTAAAACATTCTCAAAAGTTAAACCACCATCTTTCTCCACCTCTTCAAAGATTTTATTCCATTCTTCCTCTTTTTTTAAATCATCAATACGTTTCCCTATTCTTTCTCTTAACTCCTTCTTGAGTTCTCTCAGCTTATTCTCCAACTCCTCGCGCTTTTTCTCATCTTCCTCACTTAGCTTTCCTTTCTTCTTCAACTCATTTAGAATCGTTCGCACCTCATTTATGCTTGGCTCAAGATCTATTTCTCTTTCAATTTCATCATCCCTCTTTCTACCATCCAATACATCCAATATTCTCTCAAGCTTCTCCTCGCACTCCCTGATGAAGTCTTTCCTTCCTTTACCTATTTTAATTAGGAATAGTTTCTCATCGAATACCTTAAAATCCCTATCCCAACCCACATTCCTAAATTCAATTCTTCCCAGATCTGTATAAATGAATGAAACCCTTCTCATCAAGCATCCATCAAATACAACCTTCCCCGAATTCTCAAAGTTAATATTTCTGAAGGAAATATAGCTAGAAAGATCTAAACAATTATCAAGCAGGTCAGGCAACAAAGTCGAATCCCTAAAAATAACCCGTCCGGAAAAAACCGATCCATCAAATGACGCCACTCCAAGAAAATCCGCTCTATAAAACAATGCTCTTCTAAATGTTGCTCCATCAAACGATGCTAGTCCTTTAAACACCGTTTCAAAGGCGGTTAATTCATCGTGGAACTTCGCCAGCTCCATGTGAACATCTTTTTCAACGACCTCTGGGAATCTTACGCTTGGCAGATGGAAGCCGACAAAAAACCTTTCCTCATCCTCCTTAAGATGCTTCAGGAACTCCCTTCGAACCTCATCTGGGCGCTCCCTCCAACAATTGGGATCATGGAAAATACAGAACTCCTTTCCGGGGATGGCGTCAAATCTGCAATTAGCCTTCTCCCCCAAAGATTTCAGAATAAAATTAAGATTCATCTTTTTCATTTCTTTCTCTTTTTCGTCACTCACGTTCTCATCTATCCATTTCTCCTCTATCTCCCTTATCCTATCCCCACGATAGGCGCATTTCACCACAAGCTTCGCCTTGTAAACTTAAGCTTTACCTAGGTTTCCCTCCTTTAACTATAGCGACTCTATGCCTAAAGTTATTAAGGAGGGAAACCCATTTGTTTTAATTATTTGATGATTTATATATTTTTCTTTATGCTCTTCAAGAGCTGCTATGGTTTAATATTAAGCCTCCCATCAATATGCCTCCAATTCATAAAGAAAAGAGTTAGCAGAAAAATTTAATTAAGCCACAAAGTTACTTCCCCTATTCATTTTTATTGAATTCTCCAATGCCTCTCTGACAAGAAAATCGATGAAACAATTAAGAATCAGGATGGTAAGAAGGTAAACATAGTTATGGATAATTTAGAAATTTCTATTACACTTAAAGGATTTAGAAAGAAGAAAGAGACATTACAGGAATGTAGAATTCTACACGCTGGACTTAAAGAATAAAGAATTAGTAAGCATTGAAGAATTCAAGAAAGAGTTAAGAAAAATACTTTCATCTACAAATAACAAGGCTGATTTTTTGAACTAATATGAAGTTAAAGTTAATGTTTTTTCTTTCTCACCGTAAATTTGGTCAAGTTCCTTCCTTACCATACTCTTATCAGAACTATCTTTGTTTGAATAAGGAAGAATACCGGCTTTTCTCCTTCCACCCTCGTCACCCCTACAAGCTGAAAACATTATTTATGAAGTTACCCCGATTGCGACCCCAGATTAAAAAGGACTTGACAACTACCCTCGCTCTTGTTAATATCAGTTATGGATGATATAATTTTGAGCAAAAATTAAGAAGATTAAGAATAAAGAAGGATTTAACCCAACAGCAGCTATCTGAGAAACTTGGTTATGTAACGAACAGCTATGTTTTAGACATTGAAGCTGGTAGGTTTATTCCTTCGGGAGAGAAACTGAAGAAGATTGCTAAGGCTTTAGATGTTCTGTTTAAGGTGCTTGAGGATATGCTTTCGGAGTCTAGGCTTTAGAGATAAAGGAGCCTGAACTTCTCAGCTTATTCAAGGATATCTCAAGCTTAAGAAGAGGCATCCGATCGCCCACGGCTTAGCCCATCACCTATTTCATAGGAATGTAAAGTTAATTACTTCTTAGATGAAAGAGATGACAAATTCAATTATTGGAAACAGAGAAAAACAGGAGGTAGAGGTTGAAGTACTTTCAGCCTATCTTTTAATTCCGAAGAATGTATTAAAAGAAGAATGAGTTAAAGAATCTCTAGATTTAATTCCAGAACTAGCCAAGGAATTTCAGGTTTCGTCTCATTTTATGAGAAAAAGATTAGAATTTAAATTGGTAAATGTTTATAAACAGTTGAGAAAAATGAATGACCAAACTTTTTGGGAAATAGCTGACTATGTTAAAAGAAAGCTTTTTTCTGATATCAGAAAGGAAACATCAAAAATTAATTACCTCAATTATAGGGAGTATAGGAAGAGATTTGAAAATATTCCTAATTCTCTAATCAAAGAGTGGCAAAGAATAGAAAAAACATATGGTAAAGCTCTCTCGAAGGGGAATATTGAAAAATTGAGGGGCTTTCTTTATGAAGCCCTCTTTTATTATGCTTGTTTAAAAACACAGACGATTTTTCTTGACGCAGAGCTATTAGAATTTGGAGGAGCTAAATTTAAAAAATCCCCACCTTGGTTTGAATGTATCCCCTTGTATGATATTATCCCAAACTTACATTTCATTTGCGAAAAAGGAAGGAAGAGAAGGAAGGTGCCACAGGTAAAGGCAGATTTTTTATTAACTTATGTTGATGATGAAGGCCCCTTACCCCCGGCTCTCATTGATGTAAAGTCTAGTGAGAAAACTGCAAAACAACATAAAGAGGAGTTTGAGTGGCAGATCGTGGCAGCCATGAGGTTGGGTTTTATTTTCCAAATAGCTTATCCCGACCCAAACTTAAAATCATCATACCCTACATCCTTAAAGGAGTGGGTAATAAAAACACCATGTTCAGAATGCAAAGAATTAAGCGATGAGTATAGAAAATGTACAATATGCGGCGCGGAAATTTTCCCATTCACAATTGTAGATGCATGCTACAAACTAAAAGCATTAATAAGCCAACTAGGCAAAGTATACAAAGGTAGGTTCTAATCAAAATAACTAAAAGAGTTTCGTGGCTTAATTTTGAATCTCGTAAATCCATTTATGTAATAAAGATGAAGAGTCTTCGATACCATTCCTAGTTCATACAGATCTAAACTGGAAGATACGATTATCAAGAACTAAGCCACAAAAACTTAAATAATTTGCAGCACCTTATTAGAGGATAACTTATGCCCTCATCATGGAGTCTTAGACTTAATGGAGGGTTAGGCTTTAAAGAGTTATGGGATGAGTTGGGAGGATGCTATAAAAGTATAGATGTTCGTTGTTTAGCTCTGAAAGATAATGAAAAATGGAAAAATTTAATGACAATAGCTTTTTCAAGTATGAAAGAGAAAAGTGAAATTGAAAAAGAAGCAGATAAGGATTTTTCAATGCTAAAGGAGTTAAAAGTAAATGAAATTGAGGAACTTGGAATTTTTAATGAAGTTTTCGTTCCAGAGAATTTTCCATATTTTGTTGAGAGAATGGAAAAAGGAGAAATGACGCTTAACCATCAATCCATCCTTCTTCGGCAGGGATATGAATCTCATGGTATCACAAATTCTCCAAGAATTATTCCATTTGAAGATTATGGAAGATACCCTGTTACAAACTATGAATTGTATGGGAGTTCTATAGAAATACCTAGAGAGCTTAGCGAGAAATTAGAATCGCTAGGCTTACTTCACGGAATCGATGAGATATCTTCTATTTGGTTAAAAATGCGCTATATTACTGGATATGGAATAAATGCAATAATTATCCTCCCAATTTACTTTAATCTCAAAACTTTCGAATTATCTGGTAACGAATTTTCCCTCTCCTTAAAAGTTCATAAGTGTTTATATCCTAAACTTGAAGCTATACTTGCATTAAGGGAGAGATTTAACGAAGCTTCTAGAGCTGTGGAAAATAAACTTATTAAGTCTAATGAGTTTTCTTGCCTTCCAGCAAATTCAGAATTTTTGGAGTGTAAAGTGAAATACAAATTTAATACTTTCTTAAATTTAGAGAATGAGATTTACTTTTGCATAAGAAGTAGTAAACTCGGTGTTCTTTCTTATGAACGCAAGCTAGTTAAAGATATTGTAAAGAAGATCGAATTCAAGGAGCCCTTCATGAACTTTTTAACTAAGTTTATCACTCTAGAAACCATTGAAAATTTGTTAGAGGGTAAGCAGCAACTGCTTAAAAAGAAAGACCCCTCTACAGAGTTTCAACGATTAGTCTCCTATTTATTATCCTTACTGAACATGAAAGTGGTAGAAATTGGAGACACACTTTTTGGAACTGTAAAAAGAGAAAATGGCAGTAGTGTGGGGGATATAGACATAATTGCCCAAGATTTCCAGACTGCAAAATTATACGTGATCCAATGTTCAATTAGTTCAGAGATGAGTGATATTTCTTCTTCGGTCAATATCACACATCAATTAAGGAGAAGTGGTTTTCAAGTAGAGCCTTTAATTATAGTTAGAGATTTCGCTATACCCGAAATAAAGAACAATAAATCAAGAGTCAGGGTTATAGATAAAGAAGACCTAACCAAAATAGTACAAGCATTAAAAATAGAAAATATCAATGAAGCTAAAAGAATCTTACTCGGCTTTTAATTAAAGGGTAAAAATATACTTTCTCTCTTTAAAACCAGCCCCGCTCTTTTATTTTTTCTCTTGACAGTCATATTTGCCCGATATAAACTGGAGTAAGAAAAATCATAGTTTTACGATGGATTATGAGGTCGCTAAAGAGAGTTTTCAACAAGATAAGAATTCCTGATGAGCAATGGCGACTACTTATTCGCCTTCCGATCCAGAGCTGGAAGCCTCCACTACACAATTAGAGCTCCTCCTCATGAAGCTATAGTTAAGCTTGCTGACGAGGACTTCGAGGTTGATTTAAGCGATGTTAAAGGAAGAGATGAAGTTGCCTCAATAGTGGCGACGAAGGAGTTAACGATTGGGGAAGTGTGGGTAAGTATTCCTTCAGAGAGACTTATGATCTTTAAGGATGGCCTACCATATCTAGCCAAAGAGCAATGGAGTATTCTAGCATACGTTAGGAGGAGCCCACATAGAGTATCTATAAGGGATGTTTCAATAGAGGTTAGCTTAGAAGTTGATGAAGCTGTGAGGTGCATCACTTACCTGAGGGAAATTGGAATGCTGAGACAGGATGGAAGGGATGTGGTTCCGCCAACACATCCTGACGCAACATTCTACACAAATCCAGACATAAGGAGAATAATAGACTCAATCCTAAACTACCTATTCCCTTAACCTCACAGACACACCTCTATTATTTACTATATGTAGTTAGCAACTTAACCATCATAAACCTGCAATTATTACATCAATTTGGTAATACCCTAACATGTGGTAAGCATTAAGCGACTTCATTCTAGACAAATAACCTTTTCTATGAAATCTAAAGCTATCTGGAGCTTATTATATGTCTTTTCATCCAGGTCGGAATCTCGATCTTTAAGCGGATGTTCTAAAACTCTTCTGTGTCGATTGACCATCTTTAAGTGTTCCATTCCACTCTCGTCTACTTCAATGGCTTCTGGAAACTTTCCTATTATATCTATTAATTCTCCTAATGTAGCACCATCCAGAAAGTCTTTAACTTCTTCTTTATCAGGCCTTCTCTCAACAACTCCTTCAAGCTTATTTACTCTATCTTCTCCATATCTTTCCTTTACTTTTTCCCTCCATTGATCGCCGAAGAACTTCTTAAGCTTATCTCTGATGTTTTTCCTCATTTTTAATTCTACACTTGGTATTCTGTTACGGATCCTGACTAGCAGTGGGAATCTGTTAAAGTATCTTAGATTTTCTATATAGTCTTTCATGTATGACGGCCATGTTTTGCTTATTTGAATGCTGCTTTCAGCTATAGGTAGAAATTTCGAGAGGAAGCTATCGGCTAGAAGAGCGCTTTCTTCTGGAAGTTTCTCGCTTTTCTCTATAAGGTAGAATTTTTCTCCTTTTTCATCTAAAAGAAAGATAATATTTCTCTGGTTTGCATGCCTGAAGTACTCCATTATTGTGGGTAGAGTTTCCTTCATCAGAAATACGAGATTAAGCTGATATCTTTTCATTTCATCTAGGATTGTTGAATAGCTGGATAAATTGAAGATGTATGGTGAAAGTAAAATTCCTATACTAATTGGCTCCCTGTCCAGAGCATTAGTGTATCTAATCTCCCAGCAGTAAGCTCCTTCTATTTCAAACATAAACTTCAGCTCAGCGTAGGGATAGGCCTCCCTTATGAAGGAGTCAAGTATGTTGTCAAACTTCTCCTTCCAATTTCTTGTAAGCTCAGCTTTTTTGGCTTTAATAAGTTCTCTGAGCTTATCGAGAGCGAAGGGGGATACTGCAAAATGGGACTTGGAGGATTCAACGATGAGATGAGATGTCTTAGTGAATTTTCCTACAATAACAGGAACAGGCTCCTTGACACATCTATCCAATAACTTTAAGTCATCAAGGGATAAGCTATCAAAGAATTCCTCAACCTGTTTTTCCCCTACTGGAATCTCCTTTTCAAACTTCTTGCATAGGTTACTGAGAAAGAGAGAACATACAAACAGAGATTCAGTATAGCCGCTACTGGATCTATAGTAGAGAATATTGCCTAAGCCAAACCTCACGGCAATGTCTCTTAGGTCGTTTTCCGAAAGTCTTTCTTCCTTATCGAAGATGCAAACAAACCATCTGCGAACCTCCTCAATGGAGGAGGTTCGAACTAGCATATTGAGTAGAAGAAGAAACATTATTTTTTCTCTTTCGCTGAGGCCCTCATACAGCGAATCCCACCAATGGAGAAAATCCTCCGTATACTTCTCCTTTATGTAATCTGATATAGTCTCCCTCCAAAAATAAACGTCATCCTTAACATTCTTCATCTTACTGAAAGATGTCTTCAGAAACGTTAAGATCGTTTTAATGACTACCTCTCCTAGCCCGTACCTTTTAGCTAGATTTTCACCTATAAGCGGATAATTCTCCTCAATACCATAACCAGCAGACATTGAAGTCGGGTTCTGAGAGAACTGAATAAAAGCATCAAGAGATGCGATTCTCTCCAAATCCTTAGTAAATTTGGCAGGAAGATCCCTTTCCAATATTTCCTGCAGAACCTCACGCGCCCTAGCACGTAAAAATATGGCTGGAAGCTTAATTTCGTCCTCCATAAGAGATATTTTCGGAAACATTTTTAAATATTTACACTTTAGCTTTATGGCTTAATTTCGAACCCCATAAATTTACTATATAATAAACAGAGAAATCTTCAATATCGCTTCTTAATTTATACTGGTTTAATATGAAGAGTACGATTATTGAAGAATTAAGTCGCAAAGCCACACTTTTATACTTTTAACGGCTCTGTAAACTTAAGTATGTTGATCACATCTATTATTGGTATTGTTTCTCTAAAATTCATCAGCTTCAATACCTTTATAATTGTGAAGATATATCCATGATGCTTCATCACGGCTCTTATGAGCTTTAATCCCAAAGTTTACAGGTAGGTATAAAGATCGCTACAAACTTCAATTAACGTAACTTCATGTATCAGCTGCAGGCGTTTGCTTGACCGTTTTCACGTTTTGATTTTAAGAAGTTCTGATGTCTTCTTAAACCTCTATCCTTAAACAGCTTGAGCAGGTCTATTAGCCTCATCAGTCCAGCCTGTCTTCTCTCCCCGTAGGTTAACTCTGCACCTTTACCTGTTAGATCTAATGTGTAGACTTCGACGTTAAGTTTCTGTCTATAGTCTCTTCTAAGCTTTAGGAGATCATCGACGTAGAGCAGGGCCTGGATGTTGGGTACTACGAGCCACAGCTCACCCTTGAAGTATGCTTCTTCATATTTTTTAAGCTTGGGTGCTAGCTTCACGTTGTAGGGCTCGCCGCTGCCGTAGAATGTTTCAATTTCAATAGCTATCTCTCTAGGTTTGCTCACGTAGACGTCCGGAGCCGTGAAGCCTAAGTCCTTCTCCGTCTCAACGAATTCCTCCGGAACTTTGAGGTTATCGATTAAATGCTTTACCACTAGGAATTTAAGCATGTAGTGAAGCCAGCTTTCCTCTTGGCCCATCTCCTGGCCTGCTTTCGGCTGTCTTTGTGATGGAAGTCTCCTCTTAACATCATCCATGATCGAACGTAATACCTCGTAGAATCCTCCATCTAACTCTAAGCACAGGTGGCCGATGTTTGTTGTTGTCGGCTTGGGCTCGATAAATCCGAACATTCCGCGGAGGATTAAACCCCATTCTTCATCTAGGTCAAGCTTCTTACATACATATGCGTAGAGCTTGGAAATATGGTATCTAAGCCCAATCCTTGGATCCATGAGCATCTCCGCAGTCCTCGTAACTTCCTCCCTATCATCTACCGGCAATATTAGAAATCTGAAGGCCTGCTCCAATCTTAAACTTCTTAACCGTTCAGCAAAGCCCTTATCCGGATGCTCAGCTCCACCTCTAACCTTAGATAGAGCATCTCTTAAAATCTTTTCAACCCCTTCAAGAATTATGATGTCCTCCCTTCTTTTAGACTCAATGAATGTCTCCGTGGTTTCCCTCTGACTCCAAACGCTCGGCAAACCTCTACTTTTTATTCTGAATAGAATTGAGCAGAGTAGCTCAATGAGCTCGTTAAACCCATGCGTTTTATCAGCTACTATACAGATCAGCCCCTCCGGCTGGATGCTTCCAAGCAATCCTCCTCCTAAAAGCTTTGAATCCTCATCGAGTAGGCCTTCAGGTAAGCCAAATACATCGGGTGAGTAAGGTTTAAACTCCTCCTCAGGCTTGAATTCCTCTTCAGGCTTAGCTTTTTCAACTTCTGCTCTGAGCTCCTCCACCCTGATCGTTTTCGGGCTTATTGCTGGTAAATGCCTTACGATTTCCGGAGGCCTAAGTATAGGTATTCCTACGTGTTTAGGAAATTCATGTTTTGGATGTTTTACAGAGACCTTTAACTCCTCGGGAGGCTTTGCTGATATATCGATCCTCGACTCCGGAATCTTCGGCTGTATCTCAACCCTCGGGATTTTTGCTTTTACCTCCTTCACAGCTATCTCCTTTACTGTTCTGACAACTGCTTCGGGAATCGTTGCCCCCTTCTCCACGTCAGCTTTCTCCAAACTTTTAAGAATGGGCTTCACCGTCTTAATGGCGGTGGGCTTCAGCTGTATTTCCTTGATAGGTATCCGCCCTCCAGCCGAAGCCATATCTGTTCTGGCTTTAGGTGCTGGCCGTATTCTTGGAATAGGCATTTTTTGAACTTCTATTTGGGGTAGCGTTGACTTGGATTTCAGTCTCCTCTTAACCTCTTCTTCCTTATATACTCCCTTTTCCTCACAACTTATCATGCTCATAACATCACCACCTTCTTCTTATAAAGAGACTTCCATAACTATCCTTCACGAGCTCAGCTCTGCCCGTAAATATTGCAGGCAAAACTTCATCCAGAAAGCTCAGGTTTTCATAACTGTTCAGACGATCTAAATAAGAGTATGTTGGAGGCCCGCTCACCGCTTCCTTCTGCCACTCTACAAACGGATCTGGTACCTCACTAACAACAAGTGCTAAACAACTCCTGATTGAAGGATTTGTGAAGAGCTCCCAGATGAGCTCGTTGATCCTACATAGACAGCCCCCAATGGTTCCGTAAGGCTCATATGTAGATGTGGGACTAAAACCATACTCAATACTGAGAAAGCGTTCATCAACTCTTGTCGCATAGTCGAAGGAGAAGATTGTGTACATGTCTACGATCTCAGGATCTTCAACCTGTGGAACTATGTATTCCCTTAAGCCAAGTATCTCCTGTATGAGCTTGAAGGTTTCCGACTTAGGAAGCTCTGAGTATAGCCCAGCCATGTATTTCTTAGGTATTTTACGTAGATGCCATATGAACCTCGTATATTCGTTGTAGTTTGCTGTTAGCTTCAGAGCCTTGTTGAGAAGTTCAGCAAACCTCTCGGAAATGCTTTCAGGCTTTGCTAGGATCTCTTGGACAATCCTTCTGGAGTTTTCCTGAACGCTTTGAAGCTCCTCCTTCGTTATTAGTTCGAGCTCGCATGCACGGGCTAACACGCGTTCCAGAAGAACAAATATGCGATCCAGATAATTAATGACTCCTGTCTTCTCCACAGTGCATGTTGTTTTAGGCTCCTTGCCTAGGGATTTGAGGAAGTAGTATTCGCGTAGCTTTATGTAGGCTCCCAGCAAAGACTTATAAACTAGGGCTAATCCCTCCCCCTCATACTTGTCGGGCGGTGATGTTCCTGCAGCGAAAACAAGCTCCATGCTCGGCATTTCCTTTACAACTTCGGAGAGAAATTTTCCGTGAGCGATCTCTTTAAGCCTCCCCCATAGGTTCAGGATGGAGAGTATGGATTCGTAGAGGGGTAGGATGTCGTTCTTCATGTAGCTTATCCAAGATTCCTTATCCCAATACTTTACTCCAACAGCCAGAAGCCTCACCCTAAAAGATTCTTCAGCTTAGCCCTCAGGTCCGAGTATGCCTCAAGCAGGAGGGGACACTCCCTTCCATAGATTGAGGAGGAGGATTCGTAGGGGAGTAGGAAGAAGAGATTTAGAATTCTTGCTGAGGAATCAAATTCCTTAATGTCAACAGATCTCCTAACTTCATCCCAGCTTACAGATTCATCAGGTCTCCTGCCTGAAAGCTTAGAGACAACTACGTCAAGCAGCCTCAAGGAATCCCTACTCCACTTTGCTAGATACTCTAGGGAAACCTCAATCCATGACCTTAATGGATCGAACTCCCTAAACTCATCCTCGCTTATGTTTGCAATCTTAAGCAAGGAGCTTCTATAATCAGCATCTATCAAAATCTTGAAAAGCGAGCGGTACAGGCCTGCTAAGTGAAGTCCCAACGGGTTCGGATAGTTATGAGTCTCAATAAAGCCCCTATCAGTATACCTTAGGGAGAAGAGCTTCATCAACTCATCCTCAAACTCCATAAGCTCAGGGTACATGCCCATAAGGGATTTGGCCTTCTGTGGAAGGATGAAGAGCATCTGGATAAGCCCATTATACGCTGGACTCACGCTGTAAAGACACTTAAGCAGATTTCTAACATCCTCCTGAAGGCTTAACGTCATATATGACGCTACCTATGATAATACTGTAAGATATTTTTAAATTTAACTGCTTAATGAAGTAAACTTAAGTATTGCTAATTGTCTTCTAGGTGGGCTTAAGTTTACAATGAAATATCTTGAAAATTCATTGTTTTAAAATCACCTTATGTTAGCAAACTTCTATCATGCTCTTACTATTCGCTTGGCTTCATTCCGCCCAATTTTGTGATGAATTTAAACCTTCATTATAGGCTCCGCTAAATCTTGATGTGTTAAACTTGTAAGTGAGTTTTGAAACTGGCAACAGATGTGATTCACAAGATCTTTTAGCTATGTATTTTTTAGTAGTGTGTTGAAGAGCTGGTTGGCCCAATTCTTATATTTTTCAACAATATCATCGGCTTCCCCCTTTAATTCGCTTAGGACTTTTTTAAGAGATATTAGCTCGTCTAGCTTTAATTCTTTCTTTATTCTTTCAGCCTCTGTTTCTTCAACATCCCACCAGACGAGGATTTTTCCATCAATTCTCTTCCCCTCAAGCCTATACTTCTCAACGAAATCTTCCTTGAGGAACGGTGTCTTAAACCTCCTTCTAACCTGTTCAATGTTGTTTAAGGCTAGCTTCTTTAGTCTTCCCTCCAGATATGCTGGCCAACACTTTGCCTCAACGGCGTAGAGTCTCCCATCCTTTTCTAGGATGAAATCTACCGCTGCACGTCTCCCCTCATATGATCCTCTCCTTACATCCTCTCCAACGACTTTATAGCCCATTTGCTTTCTAAGCCAGATATCCAGTAGGTCCTCATACATCAATCCTAAAAGTTTAGCCCTGAAGTTTCTTGCATTAACCTCATCCTTGGGTAAACCCTTCTCCCCAAGCTCAATAAGCTTGCTGAGTATATGTAGTGGCATAAGCTTCATATGAGGTTATGTTGGTTTTTGATGAATTTCCCGGCTCTATTAAGTAGCTCTATCCTACCCTCCTCATATTCTGGATATATTCTCTTCACTATTTCCCAGAATTTTCTGGTATGTCTTTTAACCATTAGGTGGGCTAGCTCGTGGGCAATTATGTATTTTAAAACATTTTTCGGGTATTTTCTTGCCTCGATGTTTATGTAGATTTTGTTCCCCTTAAGTAAGGCTAATGTATCCATACTAGTAACTTCAATCTTCAGATTTCCATATACTTCCATTCCATTGCTTTCCATAAGTTCCTTCAGTATGTCCTCTACTCTCCGCTGGAATTCCTCATCAATTTCTTCAGCCATACTCCTCCTCCAGGTTTATGAATATTTTCTCAACAACATCATCCAATTCCTTCATAAGCCCAAGGCTCTTTATGATGTTCTCCCTAACTATCCTTTTCACCTCTTTCCTCAGCCTCTTCTTCAGGAATCCCTCCTTACAGAGAAGCTCTCTATTCTTGAGCTCCTGCATAATATTTCTTGAAGCTTCCTGAGCTCTCCCTATATCCGGGGAATAATCTCTCATTACGGTAAGTATTGGAAATATCTCCTTAAACTTTTCCCTCTCTTCCTCCCTAGCTTCCAACCTTCCCTTTATTGACTTTATTCTTTCGATGATGTTTTTCGTTATCTTCCTCTCCTCCCTCATTTCATCAACTATTCTCTCTATTTCCTCCCTAATGCTAACGTAGAAATTGGATCTGAAACCTTCCGTTATGCTTCTAATCTCTCCTAGAACCCTTAAGGCATTTCTCGGTCTTCCCTCAGCTTCAAGCTTTGAAATCTCCTTCACTATGTTTGCTTCCCCAATCTTCTCCACCTTCTCTATGCCAATTGTCTTCTGTATGAGCTCGTAGGTCTTCCTCGCCATTCTTTCTATTTCCGCCAGCCTCATCCCCATTCTTCTATACCTGTTTAAAGCTATGGAGATACATATTACCAGCTTGTAGAATTCAATATGTTTAAATGTGGCTTCGCTTGGTGAGAGTAATTCGTAAAGTGTTCTAAGCCTCCTCGCCTTCTCCGTAAACTCCTTCTCCCTCCCATTTAAAACCAAGATTTCTACGGCTTTATCTACATCCTCCAACTCCTTTATCTCAGCCCCTTCAAGCATTTCCCTTAACTCATTTACACATCTCTCAAACTCCTTCTCCGATGCTGTTACATCCCTTATGATGAGTAAAGCTTCATCTATGAAGTCCTTCTCGAAATGCTGTAGAGCCCTTTCCAGATTCCTAGCTACCCCAATATAGTCTACTATTAGCCCATACTCCTTCCTATCTTCATAGGGTCTATTTGTTCTAGCTATTGCTTGAAGTAGCCTATGCTCCTTTAAGGGCTTGTATAGGAATAGGGTGAAAAGCCTTTTAGCATCAAATCCGGTTAGTAGCATATCGCTTACTATCAATATCTTCGGATAATCCCCCTCCTTAAACCAATCCCTTATATCCCTATTTATCCTATCAAAATCCGAATGTCCAAACCGCTTTATGAGTTCCCTCTTATAGCTTTCGACTATGTCTGACTTCTCCCTTGCCTGATAAGTCATCACAATTTCCGAGTATTTTGGATCAAAATGTTTATCTAGCTCTTTCTTAAATAGAACGCAGCTTTCTCTGTCAACTGTGGCTATCATTGCCTTAAGCCCTGTCTTCTCGATCTTTTCCTTGAAGTATTCAGCTATGTCATTACAAATCCTCTCTACCCTCTCATGGCTTTTGAGAAGAGCCAGCCTTGGTTTAACCTTCCTCCTCCAAAGCCTTCTCTCCTCCGGCGTTAACTCCTCAACGACTTCCTCCTCATACTCGGAGAGCTCCTCTATCTCCTCCTCTTTTAAGTGGAGGTCTGGTAGCCTAGCCTCATACCTTATCTCTATTGTGAAGCCGTCTTTGATCGAATTAGCCATGCCATAACGATGAAGGTATAGCTCGCCTTTCGGAGAAAACTTCTGGAACGTATTTCTTTCAGGCTTTGTTAAAGGAGTGCCTGTGAAGCCGAAGATTGTGGCGTTCTTAAATATTCCCCTCATAACGTTTGCCAAGATTCCATATTGGCTTCTATGGCTTTCATCGGTGAATATAACTATGTTCTCTCTTTCAAGGTTTATTTCCCCTTCTTCGTGAAGCTTCTTGAGCTTTTCAGGCTGAAACTTTTGAATTAAACAAGCGAATATCCCTCTTTTACCCTCCCTTTCCTTTCCTCCCCACCTTAGGACATTAACGAGCTCTCTTATGCTCTCTATCTTCTCTATTTCTATGCCCAAAGGCCTAAATTCTTCATCTACGATCTGCGTTTGTAAATCCCTTCTGTCAACGACTATGAAGATCGTTGGTATCCTAAGCCTTGGGTCTCTGAGAAGCTTCCAGGAGGAAAAGGCCATCGTCATCGTTTTTCCTGAGCCTTGCCAATGCCAAATCAACCCAAGCTTCTTCTCTTTTTCTTCTAAAACTCTCTTAACTATAAGGTTGGTTGCCTCAAACTGCATGTACCAAGCCATTACTTTCTTGTAAACATCCCTATACCTCTTGATGAATATGAAGTTCTCTACTAGGTCTAGAAGGTTCCTCTTTGACAGCATTCCGAAGATTGTTGAATCTAAGTACGGAAATATTTTGAGGGGCTTAACTTCCTCTTCTCTAAATGGATAATAGCTCTTCCAAATCCCTTTATCTTTCTCTAATAAATCATCGTAACTTTTAGCGTAGTAGTTGGGAAAGTATTTTGTTTCATAACCATCTGAGACTATGCAAAATTGAATGTACTTAAAAATGCTTGGTACTGCTTCTTCGTACTCTAAAATTTGCTTGTACGCATCATACCAGGTGGTTTCCTTCTCCTCTTCTAAGAATGGATTCTTTGTTTCTATCACAACTAGAGGAATGCCGTTAACGAAGAGGCATAGATCAAGCCTCCTCCTTCTATCTTCCTCCTCAACTTCAAACTCTTTAACTGCGAGAAAGTCATTATTCTCGGGGTTTTCAAAATCAAATAAGTAGATCTGCTTCGGTATTTCTTCTCCATTCCTCTTTATTTTGAACGGAATACCGTTTTTAACAAAATCTAGGAAGTTTTTTATTCCCTCAACGCTGTTTGGAAGCAGGGAAAGAATGGAAAGAAGGTCCCTCCTTTCATCCTCGCTTAACGTTACACCATTTATCCTTTCTATAGCTTTAAACAGCCTTTCCTTTAAGAAGACCTCTTCGAGAGATTCCCTTTCACCTTTTACACCTTTACCCCATTCAACAACTTCCCACCCTAAATCTTCTTTTAACCTTCTCCCGATATAATTTTGGAGCGTACGCTCGGCTAGCATCACGCTTCGCCCTCCTTGAGGGAAACCACCTTAGTATCAAGAAGCATTGCCAAGTACTTTATTAATTCGATAGTCAGGGACAGGAAAAGCTCTGTTGTAGTGCGTGGAGCTACCCCTGGATGAGGCCCTCCGTAATGCAAAAAACTTCTAATGTTGTTAATCAACTTGCTCATGTTATTCGGGAAATCACTGGACTCTTGCTCAGTTGATACTTTTATCTTTGGTAAAAATTCACTCTTCAATATCTCAAGCGAATTTCTTAGAGAAGCCCTTGCGCCTTCAACATCATTCTCTTCCAATCTAAAATAGGCATCCCACAAGTAGCTAACTGCTTTATCGAGTGTGGGCTGGTCTAAGCACAATGAAAGTAGGCCTGCTTCAATCTTTGTGAAGAACTCTAAAAATTTTTGTGCGTCATACCCTACAGGTTTAATCTCTAAAGGAAGAAAAGTTTTTGTATCATACTTTGTGATGATACATGCTACTTTGTAGTTCTTCCCAAGGTTAAATCGAGACACCATTTCTTCAGGCAAGTATAAACAAGGTATCCATTTTTGGGTTAATGCATACCAATAATTTTTTGTTTTTAATTGAAGCCTCTTGAACGGCTTAAACCTCTTTACAAGCTTGTTCTGTTCATTTCTGATTTCTATGAGGTAAAGCTCTACATCCTTATCTTCCTTTATGTGAGGAAAAACCTCCGCTAGCTCACGCAAGTTCATGTAGTAAGAAGAGCCATCAAACTCGATGTTAGAAGCGAATACGACTGGCACATTAATTCACCTTAACTCGAACCTTTCCAGTAAGAAACAAGTCCATCAAGCCCTGCTTGATCCTTTCTAATTTCGCTTTTTCATTTCTCTCAACTTCGAGTTTTTTATCGACTGTTGAAAGAATCTCCACAATTTTTCGTTGTTCTTCGATGGCCAGCCACGGAATTTTAAGCTTCTTCAAATTAGTTGCATTGATATTGGCTTGGTGAACTGCCCTTGTAGCTAATTGCTTAAGTCTCTCTTCTGAAAAAATGAGGTAAAAAGTTAAGAAATGAGGATCAAAGATTTCATGCTTTACTCTTAAACGAATTAGATATGAGGCAAAAACATAGTCCCCCTCAAGTAGAAAAATACCCGTTCTACCAACCAAGTCTGGTGCATTAGTTCTATTGAATAAAATATCGCCTTTTTCTAGTTTAAATTTCTCGAAGGTTTCTTCATCTAGATCAACATATTTCGCAACATTTGGGGTAATGTACCCATTAACGATTTCATCCATTCTAACAATGGGATATTTGCCTTTTTCTTTCAGCGGGATCGATAAGCCATATTGGCATAGTTCAAGCACATCTCCAAGCTTAACAACTTCCCACTCCCTTGGAATCCTTCCAATCTCGGTATCCTTGAACTCCTTATGTCCTATTCCCTTTGTTAAAAGCTCTTGCATTAAGCCCTTCTTTAAGCGCTCAGTCTTAACTATGATTTCATTTGTTTTCTGAATTGCTTCATCAACTGTTGAAAGAATTTCAGCGATTTTTTGTTGCTCTGAAAGAGGTGGAAGGGGAATTAAGAAATCGCCTATCGTTGATAGATTTAAGGATGGCATTGTAGTCTTCGTAAGATAATTACTGGTCTTAACTATGCATAAATAATAGAATAAGAATAAATCATCGGTATTCTTATCGAAAGGTTCTATGACCGCTAGGTGATTTACAACATAGGAATCTTCTTTTAATATGGCTCTTTTTTCTAGCTTAATGGATTCCCCACTTTTCGGAAATATTATAGAACCTTTTTTAAACTTCTTTAATTTTAAATCTGAAACTGCGTAATCGTTTATATAATCACAGTTTACTGGATATTTTTGCTCTTGTAATTCGGTTAGATGTTGAACACGAATGAAGGGATATTTTCCATTCCTAAAATACTTTTCATCCTGCGGAGCTGTGTTACCCGAGGATATTTTAGCTATGCTTTTCAGATTAGTAACGTTCCACTCTTTAGGAATTTTTCCAATTGGTGTTTCTTTTAAATTAGTTTCTTTGTAGAACATCATCTCAACACCTTGCTTAACTCATTAATGTACTCCTCAATCTTCTTTCCAATTTCTTGCCTTTCCTTCTCAAGTTCTTTCAGCTCAGAAAATTCCTTGAAGATGTCGATCTGCTCTTTTTCTTCAATCAGCATAACATAAAGCGTGACGTTTAAGTTGTAATCGCTCTTTCTAACCTCTGATATATCTACTGCTCTAGAGAATCCCGTGATATCTGCAAACTTTCTATAAGCTTCAACGATTTTATTAATGTTCTCTTTTGAGAGCGTGCTTAGCCTTCTAACCGAAGGATGGGGTACGTACTCGTTTGAGGCATTGATGAAGAGTATTTTATTCCTCCTCTCTTGAGGTTTGTTCTTTCTAAAGATTATTATTGCTCCAGGCGCTCCAGTATTATAAAACAGTTTTTCAGGTGTTAGGATTACGCACTCTATCCAGTCCTTTTCTATAATCTTGCTCCTAATAGATCTTTCAGCACCACCTCTAAACAGACATCCATTATCTACAACTAGCCCAACCCTCCCATTTTCCTTTGCTGAAGCCAACATATGTTGAACCCAAGCCCAATCCGCTGTATTGTTTGGAGGATAATCGAAGAACCTCTCCTTAAAATCTGCCTTCTTCAGAGTTTCTTCCCCGTATCCATCTTGATTCCATGGAATGTTAGCTATAACTACATCGAACTGCTTTAACTTTCCTCCTTCAGTAAACCTTGGATAAAGTAAGCTATCGCCAAACTCTATAAACGCATCTGTAATTCCGTGAGCTACTAGATTCAGCTTGCAAAGCCCATATATATCAGGATTATACTCTTGGCCGTAAAGTAGGAGCTTCTCCTCTTTTCCATACTTTTCCCTCACGTATTTATGCGAGATTATGAGCATGCCGCCTGAGCCACAAGCAGGATCGTAAACACTTTCTCCAGGCTTTGGATCAAGGATGTTAACTAGGAGCTCAATAACCTCCCTTGGAGTATAAACTTCTCCTTCCTTAGCTTGGGTTGGTGCAAATCTATATAATATGTGTTCATAGGCATCTCCAACTATATCGCTTGAGACATATTTGTTGCTGAAATTGTATTGATTGAATAGCTCAACTAGCTGCCTTAACTTCTCCCTATGCTCCTGGGTTGTGAAGCCTAGGAAGCTGAACTTATCTATAACCCCCTTCAGCTCAGGGTTTAGCTCAGCTATCTTTATCAATGCATTTGAGAGATTCTCAGGAAGTCTCCTAATATCTTCAGTTATTTTATCCCATAGCAAATCCCTCCTCAGATTAAAGGTGTGGTAAACCTCGTTTTCAGCCTCCTTCTCAGCCGATTTCTCATCCAAATACTTCATAAATTCCTTCTTTTTCTCCTCAAACTCCTCCTGCCAAGTATCGCTTATCCTCTTCAGGAATAGGAGGATGAGGATGAATTTGTAGTCCGTCGCAGTCCTTATAATGTCGGCTGCCTTATCTACAAGAGAACATAATTCCTCACGCGTAATGCTTTTCGGAATTAGAACTTTTTGAACCATTTCCATCACTTTTCCCCAACTCTTTTAAAGTAAACTTTGGCAGGCCCTATCCTTTTTGACTTAACATATCCTTGGCTTTCTAAAGCTTTAAGATAGCCTGCAAGGAAAGTCCTGTTTACACCTAGCCTTCTTGCAAGGTCTTTAACGGTCTGTCCAGGATCACTCTCCAACAATTTAATTATCTTAGCAGTTAGGTCTCCGTACTCCTCCGCTACAATCATTCACCCCTATTAATTTAAATGTTAAACTTATAAATTTCACTAGCATAAAACCTTGTGTTTGCATAGAAGCAAACATGTACGTATTGATTCAGGCATACCTTAGGCATTAAGAAGATAATTAATGGATTCTTGCTGGAAGCTTACAATAGAGGCATTAGAGTGTTAAAGTATTATTATGGTGGATAAGAAGAAAGTAACATTACAACAAATTCAGAAACACAGCAGTCAGACATCAAGCCGCGCACGAGCTATCGGTAAATCATCTCCTATAAATTTTTCTAATAAGTTCAGAGAATATCCTTATATTCTCACTTTTAGGTCTAAGGTTATCAATAACATTTATTCCTCTATTTTCTAACATTCTTTTTGTAACGTCTGGAGTAAGTTCTAAAGACGCTATTATAAAATTATTGGGTTTGAAGAATTCTTTGTATGGTATGATTTGTGATTGAATTTCACCCTTCCACTCATTAAATGGATTTTCCTTGCATTCTACAATTAAATCTATAGGCTTTTTCGAGTTTACAAATTCTTCAGTCCATTTAAAACAACCCTTTGCCACAACAATATCAGGCCTGATTGGAACTCGTCTTCCTACAAACATTCCTGCCATGTGAGCATATCTACTTGGTTGAAATTCAATCCAAAAAGTTAAATCTCCAAATGGTGTTTCTCCAATAGCAGTACTTAAATCTGAACCTTGCTCAATCCACCAATACGGTCTTCCTTCATATTCATGTACTTTGAACCTAGAAACTTGAAGAACCTCACATATCAATTTAAGTATCCAAATTTGGTATATCCATCTTCTAGTAACCTTTAAACTGTCAATTCTGCTCCTATCCTTTGGTAGGCTCATAAATGTAAAATAGTACGCTTTGAAATTTTTGAACGCATCTCTCAACCTTTCTTCATATCCCATAAATGAAATTTCAAAGTTTCGTATTTTCTGATATTCTTTAATTTCATAGATCATTAGAATAAATAACTGCTCAAATTCTCTTAGCAGGGATGATAGTGTTGGATTTTTAACACGAAATCTTAAGTCGCTTATCTCATGAGCACGATTTCTAATCAATTCAAGATATTCGTACCTTTTAGGGAGTCCATCTTCAAAATCCTCAATTCTGCATTTTCTTAGAAAAGCTCCACCGCTTCTCGAAAAATCAAAACAATATATCACTTTTCCTGCTACTTTATCCTTAGGAACCTCGTAGATAATTATATTTCCATGTTTTCCCCTTTTAATGGCATACTCATCTATATGAACTAATTCATTTCCTTCAACTACGTAAATATAAGGCCCTCCACGAGTTCCCCTTCCTATCTCCTCTCTTACTATTGTTGTTTCCATAATTGCTCACGTTGGTGGTTTACTCTTTCTCCTCTTATTCTTTAACTTTTCTACGCGTGCATTCATAATACTCTCACACTCAGCTAGAACTGTTAACAGTTCTGTTTATAACTCGAGTCTTTCCACTTCTTCTCTATCTCTTTGGCAGCTCTTCCGCATCTTCCGCAATTAGAGTACTTCTTAGAAAGCAAAATAATTCCTTTATCTGCTTTTCTTCAAGAAGTCTTACTTCCAGCAGGAGCGCTCAGACTCCTCTTGGCAGCCTTGCAGCCCGGTCTGTAAATTACTTCTAAAGTTTCTTGTCGCAGAACGGATGTGTATAGATTAACTTTTGATAGAGTAACGTACAAATCTAATTTTAAGTTTAAGTTTTGGAGGTAAAAAATATAGTTAACTTCTGATTACGTGGTAATTATGGATAAGATAGAAAAGATATTTGCATCAGTTCCTCCTAAGTTTCTTTTAGACCATTATTTGAACGTGTTGGAGTTTATAAGCTGGAGGGGGTTTATCGAACTTGAGGATAAAGATGGTTTCACTGCTTCAGACCTCATGGAGAAACTTTTAAGAGATGCTCAAGCCTACAAAGACAGGAATCCCTTCTATTCTAGAATGTGTTTACGGTCAATGGTGGTTATTAAAGAGGTGATAGATGAACTTCTAAGCTTAGGATTATTGATTAAAGATGGAGAAGTCTTCAGAAGGACTGATGACTTCCTACAATTTTACTATCTGCTAAAACGCAGAGTCAGAAAGAGTTTGAGAAGATATGTAGCATGGGCAATCTTATACCTTCATAATCAGAAAAAGTCAACATGTTTTTCCACAGCTGAACTCGTTACTTTATTATCCTACCATGATGAGGATTACATCGTTGAGATGCCTCATTTAATTAAACGGAAACACGATGAGTGGTTTAAATTATTAAAGAAGTCCGATGATGAGTGGAAATTACTTGAAGAGCCACGTATGCCTTCAAGTCCAATGCTGTTAGCTGACATGCATGGCAGATTATCCTATGCCATCCTCGAACTATCAAAAACTAGGGATAAGTTTCGTACAGAGGAGGTTATTGAGAAGCTGCATGAATTAGAGCAAAGAAACGTGGAGAAAGCTCTTAAGAGATTTAAGTTGAAATTTGAAAACGGGAGATGGGAAATCAGCGATGAAATTCTTGGAAGCATGAAAAAAGCTGTTGGAAGCCGAAGCCAAAGGATGCCATCCCTTGGCGTTTTAGTGTTCAAGAATCCTTACTTTAGGCTACAGTCTCGAACAATGTATGTAGATATACCAAATATGAGTATCCAAGATTTTTTAAGTGAGCTCGATAGAATTTGCTACGAGTATAAAGACCTTCAGGAAATATATGAAAAAGCCAAAGAGCTAGCAGCAACCTTTAATCAAGATTTCGAAGAATACTTGGGGAAGTGGCTGCTCTTTGTTGTTCGAAAACAATCTTTTGGCTCTAAACGATTCGGGATTCAGATAAAGATAGATTGGAATCGTTTTCACTTATTTTTAGATGATTTCGCTAAAAGAGAGCTACCCTTGAGGGAAAAGTATTCTTACATTTTTAATTGTAGAGCGCCTTCATTAGTCCTTGTTCTAAGAGGAGACTTAGAGAGAGTCCGGCATGATGTTAAGGAGATTTGTAAGGAAGAGATGGAGCAAATTCGCCAAGAATTAGAAGGCTTAATCAGCAGAATAAATGAAGCTAAGGATCGCTTATTTAAAATAACGTCCTATAGAAAGACAATTCCCATAGAGCCATCAACTCTAGAATACCTCCCAGAAATGATATCCATGCTACGAGCTTTTATCTCTCTGGTTAAAAATGGAACAATTTCAGCTTGTTATAGGGAGATGAGAAAAGTCATAGAGAACCTCTCTTGGGTAATTTTTGACGATCTACTACTGTATAAAACTAGCACTCTAAGGAAAAGAAAACATTTGGTGGACTTCCTTATACCATACAGGTCCATCTCAAGGGAATGGTATGAATGGGCCTCCCAAGAGAAGCTTATGATAAGAAAACTAAAAGAGCTCGAAAATAAGATCAAAAATCTAATAGAAGCCATGCATCTACATAGAAAAGACGGAGGAGAACATTTAGAGCAAAAACAGATCAAGGAAATTTTCTTCAAAAGAATTTCTTATCCATTGTTTCTACTGCTTACTGGAATAAGTATTCAGGTGCCGAAAAAGTTAGAGAGACTAATACCTCAGTATGAAGTAGGAATGTTAAGGCATCTTGCAGCAGAAGACATGAAAAAGTTTCTAAAAGATTTAGGATGTGAACGTCTATCTAAATCTGATGATGTATTGGTGGAAGAGTTAATGGATACGATTATTGGAAAAAGCTCGAAAATAGTTCCGCTATACCCTTCACCAGAATTTGTGTTAGGGTTTGTAAGTAAAACACTTTCTGTAGAATTATTAGAGCCCTACAAGGAGTACAGTCAGTTTGTTCATTCGTACTTTACGTCATGGCATATTTTTCCTTTCTCATCAGTTCTTGAATTTAAAGTATTTAGACACGAGCTCTCTACTTTCGCCAGGATTCTCATGCAACTTATAAACTCCTACTTAAAGGAATTATTTGGTTAGATCATGTTGAAGAAAATAGTTGACAGCTACATGCAGAAGTTTTCTGGATTAAAGGAGCATTGCAAAAGATGTCTTAGAACTGAGAGATGGGGGAGGAAGCATAGGCTTAAACTACTTCACAACAGTTATTCCAAGGGTTGAGGAATTTAACAAGAAGTTTGTTGAAAATGGAAGGATAGAGAATCTTGGAAATCTCGCCAAAGCAGATATTAACGAGTTAAGAACGTGCGGCTAAGCGAAGTAATACCCTTAAAATCTGGTTTATAGGAAAATAGGACGAAACAGTATATTCCGTTCGTTACAGATAAATTTAATTACCTTTGGCTTAAATTATATCAGAAGGGTGGGATGATGGCTTTGCCTGAGTTAAGCATGGAGCAAATAGAAACTCTCAGACGTTATGCTGAGGAGTTTAAGGAATGGTTGAAGACACCTGAAGGCCAAGCCGACGTAAAGGAGCATCGAGACCATGAAAAATACCTTAAGGAAAAACTTAGCCCTCAAAATCTGGAAAAGATGACTTCCGACGAATTTAGAGAAGTTTATAAAACCTTATGGGCTAGTAACATATGGGGAAACAAGGATTGGTATGTTGATAACAAACTGCTCAAGCCTAACGGATTTGAGACGATAAAGCGGGAATTAAAGAAACTGTTGTATGGACCGGGGGAGATTGATACAAAATATGATGAGTTCCGCAGAAACGTGAAGGGTTTTGGCCCATCGTCAATAAGCGAGGTTTTACACTTTGTCTTCCCTGAAAAATATTGTTTATGGAATGAGAAGCCTAAGAGCGTACTTCCTTTTCTAGGGTTAACTCTGCTACCAGACAGGTTCTTCAAATACCAGATCACGAGCGGAAGCGAATACTTACAATGCGTCAACGTTCTTAAAGTTATTAAGAATACACTAAGGGATTATGGTATAATAGACTTCATCGATTTAGACGTTTTCTTCTGGCACATCTATAGTGATGTCATGCCAGCAAAACCTGGAGAAGTTGGAAAGAAGGTTAAAGTTGTTCCTCTAGTTAAACCGATGAAAGTTCGGATTTTAGACCATGATGGGGCTGAATTTTACTTACTTGAACTGGGTAGGATGCTTGGTTTTCTCACGTATGTTGCCTCAAGAGATCAAGCTAAAATCTTCAATGGACGTAGGCTTGGAGATGTTGCACTTCTTAAGGAGATCCCACCATTTGCAGGAGAAAGAGACTTGAATTCCGCTAGGGAGATAGATGTCATCTGGTTTGGTGAGGATGAAAATCCAAAATACTGTTTTGAAGTGGAGCATACTATGGACATTCTACGTAGCTTAAATAGGCTTGCTCAGCTACAACATATTTACGCAAAGTTCTTTATTGTTGCTCCAGAAGAGAGGAGATCAAAATTTGAGATTGAAATGCAAAAATATCCGTATAGAAGAATGCGTAACAGATATAGGTTCATTTCATATGATGAATTGGCTTCCTTATTCGAGGCTGCACGGCCCTTCCATGAATTAAAAATAAAACTGTTAGGCGAAGAGTGAACAGCAGTTGCATCACATCCTTAGAAATTGGAGGGCGACCTCTACGAAAGAGCTTATTCAAAGAATTGATAGGTGTAATCTTTGCAGTAAATTTGAAAATCTGGTAAATTCAAAAAGCAAACCCTACTTAGAATTTAAGGTGTATGAAAATTGGGTTCCTGATGGAGATATAAAATGTTTATTTATAGGAGAATCTCCTCCAGGTAGAGGCATATTCTTTTATGATTCTAGTAGTGAAGGACCTTTTGGAAGGAATCTTCTCAACATTCTCCAAATAAATAAAAGTGGTTTACCTTCGTAATAAGTTCCTTTGTCACCATAGTAGACTTCCCCCTTCTTTAAGCGTATTCCACAAATTGAGCACTTCATGAAAAGATGAATAGTTTCATGATAAATGTTAGTTACGCATAGGAATTTTGCCGTTTTTAGAATCTTTCTAAGAAAATTTAACTATTTCTAAATCTTCAAAACTAGTTTTCTTCCCTTCAAGACTAGGAATCGGCGCTGATAGAAGATACTTAAGCTTGGCTATAGCAGACTAATAATTTATGAAGTGTAAAAAAGCTTTAAATTTTTATTTTTAAAGTAGGATAGAAATGGAGAGAGATAAACCTAGTAAAGATAAAAGGGATTTTTTGAAATTTCTAGCAGGCATAGGCTTAGGAGCTGTTGCTGCAGAAGTATACGAAAGAGTTTATGGAATACCTTCTCTTGAAGGAAGATTTAAAAAGGAAGTAAATTATTGGATCGATCAATACAATTCTGCAAAGAAAGAGTTGGAAGAATTAAACCTTCGTCTCGATAAGTTGGATGAGCTAGAAAAAGAATCAACTTCTGCCATATCTCTTTATCAACAAAGGATGGATGAAGCAATAGAAGGACTTAGAAAAACTATAGAAAAATACAGGATTTTATTAGGAGATGAAAGGGTTTCCTTTGAATCCTCAAGCCTTAAAGTATTGGAGGATTTAAAAATTACGCAAGAAAAACTTCTTAAAGTTTTACCTTACTTTCCTTTAATTAAAAATTTAAGTTTCTCTCCTTCAAAGGTTGTTAACGATAAAATTTACGATTTAAGTGTTCAGTTAGAAGTGATTTCACCACTCAATACCTTAGAAAAAGTAGAAGTTAAATTAATACCGGTTGAGTATGAGTATTTTATTACTGATTATGGAATGAGAAAAGAAGATTATTCTCTAGTTTTTCCTCCAGAAGAAACTAAAGTAGTTAAACTGAATCCCAAAGGATTAGAAAAAGAGATTTTTGAAGTTAATTTTAAAGATCTGAAAGGAGGAAAAGAGTATCTTATTAAAGTTGAAGCTAAAGATTCAGATGGAAATGTTAAAACTGAAGAAACAAAAACTCCATATGTAAGGGGATTTGAGAATATCGCACCTTTGGATGATACCAAAATAGGTGTTCTTTATCTCTTATGGTGGGGGAAGGATGATAACTGGAGGAACTATAAAGGAGATTACTTTCCTTTACTAGGAAGATATTTTTCAAAAGATAAAGTAGTTATCAATAAACATATTGATTGGGCCACCGGGCATAAGATCGATTTTTTCTTAATTAATTGGTCTGGTCTCGATTATCAGGACGAAGCGCTAAAGAATAGCTTCCTAAATGCAGCTCTTGTAAAAAATGGAGGCATAAAATTTGCAATCTTGTACGAAACAATATGGAGATTAAAAGATTCACAACCAGGTTGGGATTTATCAGATCCTCTCAATATTAGAATTTTAAATGAAGACTTTTTTTATCTTCAACAAAACTACTTTAATCATCCTTTGTATCTCAGAATAAATAACAAACCCTTGGTATATATTTATGAAAGTAAGGGTTTTTTCGGTGATATTTCTCAAATTAGTAACTTAAAGAAAAGATATAACGTTTTTTTAGTAAGCGATCATGCACATCCTTTAGCTAATCCTGATGATAATTTTAGGAATGTAAAATGGGGAGAAACAGCAAAGTTATTCGATGCACTTATGCCAGCTGCTGGTTTGTATGACGGTTTTCTGTGGTATCGTGACTATTTTAAAGGGTCTGCTGTGGAAAATCCTATCGATAATCAGAGTTGGTTAGAATATAAAAAGATAGGAAATGAAAAATGGAAAAAATTTTGCAATGAGAATAAATTATTGTTTATACCTTCCATTACAGCTGGAATAAGTTATAGATATGCTCCATGGGGAAATTCTACATGGCCGAGATTAGATAGAAATCCGCCATCATTTAAAGAGAGATTAAATTTTGAAATAGGATATACTGATCCCAAATATAAAATTGCGTTTATAGCAGAGTTTAATAACTTTTTTGAAGAGTCTGTTCTTGAACCTGATTCAAAATATGGTTTCAGCATGCTCGAAAAATTAAAAGAAACTTCTTTATAGCTAGAGATTTGTAAGAATATTAAGAATATAAATTAATTTTAACTACTGTTAATTGTTCCCTTACATCTTTAAATGGATATAGGAATGAGATTTTAGCAACGTATGGAAATTCACCAGCATGGTAGAATAATATGTAATCTTCTGGTTCTGTCTTGCTCCATAAGTCCTTAAGCGCCTCCTTAAAACCCCATAATGTAACCTTGCCTGAGGAGTAATAACGTTGAACAAGCTCAATTAGGGAGCTATCTCTAATTGTCAATATCCCCAACGGGACACCTTCAATAACGCTCCTTCTTATATGCGCTAAAAGCCCAGGGGCGAGAGTAACTTTAACCATTTATACAACCTCTCTATTTTCTCAACTCATTTTTGTCTCCTTTTACGCGCGCGTAGAAGACAAACCCTGGAATTTTTAGCAAAATTTTTGATCTCCTGGGCGTTTTCTTCTTCTGGTTTGAATTCTCTCCCACTTTGCTCCATACAAAGCCCTACTTAATTCTTAAACAAACCATTATTTATACATCACCATAATAACACCGGACGTGTAACAAGGTTAAATACAATATGTTAAGTTGTCAGACTCCAACTTAGTAAAGAAAAATATTTAAGTTTAAATTTATAGGTGAGTTAAGATGTCGAGCTACGATCAGATTGAGGGTTTTGAGTATTGGAATAAGGAGGCTTGGAAGAACTTCGTTAAGGATTATATTCTTCCTTTATACGTTTCATCTACAAAACTCTTTATGTTGGGGCAGCATCTTTCAAGAACGGTGGGGAAAACGTTATCTGCTATAGAGAAGGAATATCTACGTTTCCTACTTGGAGGAATCGATTCTGAGGGAAACTATACGGAGAATAGCTTAGCACGATTTACTAAAGATTCATTTGGAATTTATATAGATTCTAAAGAGTATGTAGCTTATGGAAAAGAGGGAGTAAACGTATATGATTATGTTAAAGTTAAGAGCTTTGGAGAGACAGATTTTGTGAAGTTCTTAAAAGAATTAAGTACACTGTCTTCAGAATTGGTTAACAAAGTTGGGTTGAAGCCTACCGAGATAAAGGAGGAGGAAGTTGAGGGGCTGATTAAGGAGCCGAACAAGATATTAGAAATCTTGGGAGGATTGTTTGAGAGATGCGTTCAAGTAACTGCAAACTACAACTACTACACATTCTTCGCGATAAGTACTAGAAATCTGCCCTACTTCTACATGATGAAGGCATATCCGAAGCTTAAGGAGAATTTTGATGAGCTAAAGGATTTTCTAGGCTTCAGAATACTGTTCAGATCGGAGGCTGGCATACAGCAGGTAAAGGATATATGGGGTCATGAAGGGGGAGGGATATGTGACTTGATCTTCAAATTAAACGAGCTTATCTGGAATAATATTAATCAAGGCTCCAAACTCTCACCAATATTTCGCTTCATCTCGCCATCCCTTAAAGACTTAAGGTATGAATACTTAAGCAAAGTAGAGGAGAAACTAAAAGCCATAGGATGGATGGAGGCATTTCCCTACTCCTATTTAAGTCTTAGAGTTTCAGGAGTATATGTTAACGAATCTTGGAGGGAATATGGAATTGTAGTAGAACGCTATAAAGGTAAAAGCTTATACGAAGTTCTTAACGAGCTTTCACCTGGATTATTCCTTGGTTATATTTTTCTCGGAACAAGTAGTAGTAACTATCTAGATTTTAGGAGGAGGTGAGCTAGGGTTTGCAGAGGGTGGAGGTAAAGAAGGAGGAGAGAGGAGAAGAGGAGGTTGGGGAGGAAAGGAGGAAAGTTGCTAGCACTCTTAAGGAGGAGAGGTTGAAAACCGCTTTTGAAGGAAAAGTTCCTGAAGGGATTGTGGAAGTTCCGATAGTAAAGCTGGAAAAGCCTTCAGTTAAAGTTTGTAGGCTGGGGTTTAGCGATGAAATTCCGGAAGTAGTGGGAGGAAAGCTGGATGTAATCATTCCATTCCTTAATCTTCAGGAAAAACCTCCAACAACGATTCCGGGGAAGCTAAACGATGAAATATTGAGGTTGGAGCGGGAGGAGAGGAAGGTTGTTATTCCCTTCATTAAGCTGGATTTCCCGATTAAAGCTCAAGTCCTTCAAGGATTTGATGAGGAGATAAGGAGAATAGAGGAGGTGAAGCTTAAACCCATAGTTCCATCCTTCAGAAAGGAAAGCTTTTACTTAAAAAGTTGCTTGAGGAGCTTCGATTTAACAATCGATGAAAAGATCGTAAGGTTAGAAAGGATGGAGGAAAAGGAGTTCGAGGAAGGTGGAGGAGCAGAATCTACAGGTGGAGGAGAGGAGATTCCTGACTTTCTCGAATTTGCGTTTGGGGGTGGGGGAGGAATCAGGGGTGGAGGACCGAAAATAATTCTATTTAAGGACTTGGAGAATGATAGCTATGTTGGCTTTCTTGAAAATATATGTTTGAGGATTTACCGTGAAGGGGAGGATGGTGAGCCTAAAGCTGTGAAGATAAGGAAGATGGATGATATGAATAAGAGGATGGTGGAGGAGCTTCTAAAAGCTGGTGGTAGAATCTTTACCATTGATCTTGATAAGGAAGAAAAGATGCCTGACGAAACTCATTTATGGGAGAGGCTGGAGGAAACATATACTGAGAAGTTGGGTTTCATAATATTTACTGTGAGAGGAAGTGAAAAATTTGAGCGTCTTAGAGAATTGATGCAAAGAATTAATAAGAAAGCTCAAGGAAGTCTGAACATAATAGAGTTGGAGGCGAGGAAATTGCCATTAGAATTGATAGAGCTATCCTCCGGAATGATTGGTTTAGAGAAGCTATCTGGAGGAGTGGAGGTAGATAAGATATCAACAATTAGAGTGGAGGTAGATGGGAAGCCAACAGCTACAACCTTCGACTACATATTTAATAAAGCCCTATTTAATGAGGGAAGCCTATTCAATGAAGCTCTTGAGGACGTTAAGAGGGAGGAGAGGGGACTATTTAAGGAATCAACAAATCCCGCGGAGGAAACAGAATCATCCCTCCACTTTAACATTAAGGTATTTCTAGTAAGGTATCTAGTACATGAGTTGAGGAGGAAAGGTGAAAAACTCTCCACACGTGAGGAAATATTGAAAAGAATAAAAACGGAGAAGGAGCTAGCTGCGAAGGTAGTTCCGGACGTTATGGTTGGAGATGAGGTATATGAGGTTGAAACATTGTTTGGCCCCCATGCTGGAGGAGAACCTGACTTAAAGATAAATAGAACAGTTGATAAATATGATGGGACATCTATAGCTAAGGTAAACATAGTTATGGATAATTTCGGATTTCTACTACATATGAAGGATCTATTTAGAAAGAAAGAGTATTTTAAGGGTAAAAGATTTAATGTGGAGTTCTATACGCTGGATCTTCAGAATAAGAGGTTGATATCACTATCAGATTTTGCAGAAAAATTTAAACAATGCCTAAGCTCCATCAACAAGAAATCTAATTCCTCCCATGTTATTCTTCAAAACAGTAGATATGAGGATTTGAAGAAAATAGAAAAACAGCTTTAGAACAGTAGGAGTTGGAACCTACCATTTATGGCTTAATTCCGAATCTCGTGAATCTGCTCATATAAAAGAAACTTGAAACTTTAGCATTATTTTAATTCTTGAGAAGAGAACTAGTTCATGCTATGGTTTTTGTTGGTGTTTTTGATGTGTCTTAAAGATGTGCTGATAAGCCCTTAGATGCTTTAAGCATATTCTTTGTAGTGGTGGCTATTATCCCTTTACCGCTGGTTTGTTTAGTGGTAAGAGGATTCTGTATTTTGGTTGATGGTTTTGCTCAGTCTGTTATCACTTATTATGGTATAGTAAGGCTTGAATAGGATAAGAAGATTCTATATGTTTAAGATTAGGGTGATGAAACAAGTTGATGTGGCTTGAAATCTGCTCCAGCCAAGGTATGGTTAGAGCCTACAAGTAGGGCGTCTTGTAAACTTAAGCATGTTTTATCACCTCTATTATTGGTATTGTACACGATCCTCCTCAAGTAGGGCTCGAAGGCAATATACAACACCCTCCCCCTAGAACCTATCCTAATCCTAGTATCATCAACCAGTAAAACCCTAACATCCTACAAATACTTCTATCAGGAAATAGAAAACATAAAGACCTAAACCATGATAGTATAGATTTACGTCTTGTAAACTTAAGCATGTTTTATCACCTTTATCATGGGTATTGTATTTTCTATGAATTCTTTTGCTTTAACTCTTCTATTTATCCATGTTTCGTTCAGCATTATCATTATTGATTTTAGAAGCATTTTTGCATGTTCCTCATCGCATTCATCCTTAATGCATGGTATGTAGTTAT